>Ga0302314_10006474_pt1 | contig 21179 bp, 17 predicted proteins | sample III_Palsa_N2_3_FD_200533 | JGI IMG/M metagenome (GOLD analysis project Ga0302314, IMG submission 200533) | Peat permafrost microbial communities from Stordalen Mire near Abisko, Sweden - III_Palsa_N2_3 | ecosystem: Environmental > Terrestrial > Soil > Palsa > Peat permafrost | place: Sweden...
AAGCGCATGCGCAGGACGCGTTCTTCGCGCGGGGTGAGCGAGGCGAGGACGCGAGTGGTGGTTTCGCGCAGGTTCGACTGGATCGCCGCGTCGATCGGCAGGATGGCGTTCTTGTCCTCGATGAAGTCGCCCAGGTGGCTGTCTTCCTCATCCCCGATCGGGGTCTCTAGGCTGATCGGCTCCTTGGCGATCTTTAGCACCTTGCGGACCTTTTCCAGCGGCATGGCGAGCTTTTCGGCCAGTTCCTCGGGCGTCGGTTCGCGACCGATCTCGTGCAGCATCTGGCGGCTGGTGCGGACGATCTTGTTGATCGTCTCGATCATGTGCACGGGGATGCGGATGGTGCGGGCCTGGTCGGCGATCGAGCGGGTAATCGCCTGGCGGATCCACCAGGTGGCGTAGGTCGAGAACTTGTAGCCCCGGCGATACTCGAACTTGTCGACCGCCTTCATCAGGCCGATGTTGCCTTCCTGGATCAGGTCGAGGAACTGCAGGCCGCGGTTGGTGTATTTCTTGGCGATCGAGATCACCAGGCGCAGGTTGGCCTCGACCATCTCCTTCTTGGCCTGACGCGCCTCGCGCTCGCCCTTCTGCACGGTCTGGACGATGCGGCGGTAGTCGTCGATCGGCACGCCGGACTCGGTGGCGAGCGCCGCGATCTCGCGGCGGATGGTCTCGACCTGGTTTGCGTCGCTCTCGACGAATTTCGTCCAACGCACGCCCAGGGCGGAAACCTTCTGCGGCCACGCGGGATCGAGTTCCGATCCGAAATAGGCCTTCAGGAATTCCGGGCGGGAGATGCCGAAGCTGTCGGCGACGCGCAGCAGGCGTCCCTCCAGACCGACCAGACGCTTGTTGATAGCATACAACTGCTCGACCAGCGCCTCGATGCGGTTGTTGTTGAGCTTCAAGGTCTTGAGGTGATTGACGATCGCGGTGTTGGCGGCCTCGTAAGCCTTGCGTTCGAGATCGCCCAGGTTCTGGCCCTTGAGTCGGCGCGACACCAGTTTTTCCTGCAGGCGGCGGAAGGCCTCGAACTCGGCGGCGATGGCGTCGAGGGTGGCCATGACGCCCTCGCGAAGTTCGCCCTCCATGGCGCTGATCGTCGGGCCGGCCCCATCGTCGAAATCGTCCTCGTCGGCTTGAGCGGCCGCGAGGCGGGCGCCCTCGTCGTCTTCTTCATCGTCACTGGCCAGGGCGGCGGCGGCGTCCTCGGCCTCGCCGGCCACGGCGGCGTCGGACAACGCCTGAGCCACCTGGCCGCCATAGGTCTGTTCGAGATCGATGACCTCACGCAGCAGGATACGGCCTCCGGCCAGTTCCTCGCGCCAGACCATGATGGCTTCAAAAGTCAGGGCGCTTTCGCACAGGCCGCGGATCATGGTGTCACGGCCGGCCTCGATGCGCTTGGCGATGGCGATCTCGCCCTCCCGCGACAGCAGCTCGACCGAGCCCATCTCGCGCAGGTACATGCGCACCGGATCGTCGGTGCGGTCGAAGGCGCTCTGCTTGTCGGCGGCCTCGGCGACGGCGGTTTCCTCGCGGACGACGACTTCCGTGCCTTCCGCGGCGTCTTCCTCCGCCTCGACGACGTTGACGCCCATTTCCGAGAGCATCGCCAGGGTGTCTTCGATGGCTTCGGACGTCACCTCTTCCGACGGCAGCACCTTGTTGAGCTCGTCCATCGTGACGTAGCCGCGCGCCTTGGCCTGCTTGATGAACTTCTTGACCCCGGCATCGGTCAGATCGAGAAGGGGGCCGTCGGACGGCGGCGGCGTTTCAGGCGGCTCGGTGGTGGTTACGTCGGTCATCAAGGTCTCCGGCGGCGGCCGATCCCCCCCAGAGGCGGCGCCTTAGTGAAAAATAGGTGACGACGCCGAACATCTAAGGGCCTCAACCCTCAAATCGGCGCGTCGGGTGTCCAAATCTGTCCCGTTTTGATCGCCCGCCTCAGCGCATCACGTTGCTTTTTCAAATCCATGAACACGGACGCGCCTGAAGTGCCGGCCAAATCCTGTTTGGCGGCGGCTAGGGCCTCTTCAAGCGCCGCCACGCGGTTCAGAACCTCGAAAGCATGCGACCACTGGGACCTGACGGCGGCGAGCGTGACACCCTCTTTGGGGAAGGGCGCGCCCGCATGCGTGGCGGCCCGGTCGATGTCAATCAGCAGCGCGCTAAATCCTCTGGACGCCAGATGGCGTCGCAAGGCGTCGCTGTCAAGACGGTCGGCGTCCAGCCGCAGGCGGATGATTTCCCTTGCCAATTCGATTAGAACCGGATCGCCGAAGCCACGGACCTCGAGGTCCTCGAGATGATCGTCGAGAACCGCCGGATCGACGAGCGCCTGGCGAGCGAGCGCGGCGGCCACCGGCTCGATGGCCTGGGCGAGCCGCCTGGCCGCCGCCCGCCCTTCGGCGGTGGGAAAGGTCGGCGGCGGCGGCCCATTGCGCCAGCCGCCGGACGACCGCGTCCGGCGAGGGTCGAACGGCGCGCGAGGCGAAGCGGCAGGGGCGAACAGGGCGTCCTGCCGGGCGCGCAGATCCTCCCAATAGGCGGCGCTGAGATCGGGGTCGGCGATGGCCTTGGCGGCGTTGCGCAGCCTCTGGCGAAGGCCGGCCTTTCGCTCGGGGGTGTCCAGGGGCTCGGCATCGCGTTCGCGGGTGAACAGCGCCTCGACGAACGGCGTGGCGGCGGCGAGCTGTGTTTTCAACGCGCCGGGGCCATCGTCGCGGAGAATGTCGTCGGGGTCCTTGCCGCCGGTGAGCGTGACGAATCGGAAGGTATGGCCGGCCTTGAGCAGCGGCAGCGCGCGATCAATGGCGCGCCCGGCGGCCCGCTGGCCGGCGCCGTCTCCATCCAGGCACAGAGTGGGTTCAGCATGCAGCCGCCACAGCAGCTCCATCTGGGTTTCGGTAAGAGCAGTTCCCATCGCCGCCACGGCCGCGACGCCGGCGCGCTGGCAGGCGATGACGTCCATGTAGCCCTCGACCACCACCAGGGCGGTATCCTCGCCGCCGGTCTGCAGCAGGCGGCGGGCTTCAGGCAGGCCGTAGAGGACGCGCCCCTTGTCGAACAGGCTGGTGTCCGGTCCGTTCAGGTATTTCGCCCGCGCCTGCGGATCCATGGCCCGGCCTCCGAAGGAGACGATGCGGCCGCGGGCGTCGGTGATCGGGAAGATGATCCTGTCACGAAACCGATCGTACGAAGGACCGCCGTCCTCGGGAGAGATCGCGAGGCCGGACTCGGCCAGATCGCTGGGCCGCGCGCCCTTGGCGATCAGATAGTCCTTCAAGGCGGTGCGACCGCCCGGCGCATAGCCGAGCTTGAAGCGCGCCCATTCGCTCTCCGGCAGGCCGCGCCGCGACAGATACTCACGCGCCGCCTGCCCGACCGGCCGGCGCAGTTCCGCTTCGAACCAGGCGGCGGCGGTGGCCAGCCAGTCGGCAAGACCGGCGCGCTCCTTTTCGCGAACCATCGCTTCCGGATCGGGCTCGGGCAACGGAACGCCGGCTTCCCCCGCCAGCCTCTCGACCGCCTCCATGAAGGTCAGGCGTTCGGTCTCCTGCAGGAAGCTGATCAGGTCGCCGTGCTTGCCGCTGGAGAAGTCGTGGAAGAAACCCTTGTCGTCGTTGACGAAGAACGACGGCGTCCGCTCCTTGGTGAATGGCGAGAGGCCGACATATTCGCGGCCCTGGCGGCGCAGCTTCACGGTCTTGCCGATCACGTCGGACAGGCGAAGTCGCGATTTGATCTCGTCGAGGAATCGGTCGTCGAAGCGCACCAGCGGATGATAGCGCGTCGGCTGGACCGAGTCCCCCACGCCCAGCCCAAACCCTGGAATCACCGTTGATCACCGTTAATACGGGGGAGGCAGGCGAAGGTCCGTGTAGCGCGGGATGCGGTCATCTCGCGCATATGGGGGTATATTGCAAAATGTCAAGTCACGGCGTGGCGTAATTTATCCGGGTTGCGCACGATGTAGATGGCCGCGAGCCGCCCGTCTTCGTCCGGTTCGAACGCGATCGTCTGCGCGCCGTCGTCATCTTCCAGGACGACGCCCGGATAGCCGTTGATGCGCGCGGGCCGGACGCGGCCGGGCGGCGGCCAGCTTTTGCGCCAGGCGAGGCCTTTCAGCAGGGCCAGCACGTCGTCACGCCCGACCATCGGTCTCAGGGCCGCCTTGCGCTTGCCGCCGCCGTCGGTGATCAGAACGCAATCGTCGGCGAGCAGGGCGGCGAGGGCCGCAGGGTCGTTGCGGCGGGCGGCGTCGAGGAAGGCGGCGGCGAGGCGGGCGGTGGCCTCCTGCGGCAAGCTGAACCGGGGCTTGGCGTCCTTCAGATGAGTGCGCGCGCGACTGAGCAGTTGACGGCAGGCGGCCTCCTCGCGGCCGAGCGTCCGGGCGAGGGAGGCATAGTCTTCGTCGAAGACGTCGTGCAGCAGGAAGGCGGCGCGTTCAAGCGGCGAGAGGCGCTGCAGGGCCAGCAGGAACGCCACCGACACGTCCTCGGCGCGCTCCAGCGGATCCTCGGCGAGGTCCTCGATCAGCGGCTCGGGGAGCCAGGGACCGACATAGGCCTCCCGCCGGGCGCGGGCGGCGCGCAGCCGATCGAGGCAGAGCCGCGTCACCACCCGCGCCAGCCAGGCGGCCGGATCGGCGATCTCCTCCCGGTCGGCGCCCGCCCAGCGCGGCCACGCATCCTGCACGGCGTCCTCGGCCTCGGCGATCGAGCCCAACATGCGATAGGCGAGCCGGATGAGACGTGGGCGGTGGGTCTCGAAGGTGGTTTCGGGGGTCATACCACTTGCTTTGTACGGCATCACGCCGTACATGTTGGGCAGCGGAGCATTACCATGTCCGAGACCAACACACGATCGGCGCGCTTGGAAGCCCGCATCGCGCCAGATGCGCTGGCCGTGATCAAGCGCGCGGCGGAGATCCAGGGGCGCAGTCTCAGTGATTTCGTGGTCGAAGCCGTTCGCGCCGAGGCCGAGCGCACGATCGAGAAGGCCCAGATCATTCGCCTGTCCCTGGCCGACCAGGAGCGCATGGTCGAACTTCTCACCAATCCCCCGAAGGCGTCCCCGGGGCTGAACAGGGCCTTCGAGGCGCATCGCGGCCTCATCCGAGAAAGCCGTTGAGCGGTTATGTCGTCGAGCCGCTCGCGGGTCACGACAGAAGCGCCTTCGATAGCGGATCCGACACCCTCGACCGCTATTTCCGCGAGAGGATCACTCAGGACGTCCGCCGCCGCATCGCCACCGGCTTCGTTGCGATCGCCCCTGATGGCGCGGTCGCCGGCTTCTATACCCTGGCCCCCACGTCGCTCGATTTCGACGCCCTCCCAGTCGCGAGAGCGCGCAAACTCCCCCGCTACCCGCTCGTGCCGGCCATCCTGCTCGGCCGCCTGGCCGTGGCCGCCCAGCATCAAGGCGTGCGCCTGGGTTCTGCCCTGGTCGCCGATGCACTGATACGCTGCCGTCGATCGGAGATCGGCGGATACGCAATGATCGTCGACGCCAAGGACGACGCGGCCGCGCGCTTTTACGAACACCTGGGCTTTGAAGCCCTCCCCTCCTCGGCCCACCGTTTGATCAGGCCCATCTGAGCGCGGCACGCGATATACGAGCCAGGTCTGGCGCGGCCGGTGGGTTTCAAAGGCAGTTTCTGGGGTCATGCTTTTTATTCTTCCCTCCCCTTCATGGGGAGGGACAGGATGCGGAGCATCCAGGGTGGGGAAGTGTGGCGGACTCGGCGACTGTATCGGGTTTCATCGACACTTCCCCACCCTGACGGCTTCGCCGTCTGTCCCTCCCCAGAAGGGGAGGGAGGGAGAATGGAAGGGCGCGGCCTCCCCGGCGACCGTGACGCGCGAGCAGGTCTTGCCGTGGCCGAGGGCGTATTTCAGGGTGGGGTACATCTGGGCGGTGGTGAGGGACATGGCGATGTCGACAAGGCCGGCCTTGCCCCAGCGGCGGACGATCTCATCGCGCAGGGGGTCGGCTTCGACCATGTTCCGGGCGAGCGAGGCGCGGGCGAAGCGCCAGGCGAGTGCGGCGGTCTCGCCCATGGCGGCCTCGTCGCCGGCCAGGATGGCGCGCAGGACATCCGGCGAAACGCCCGCTCTCGCCGCTATGTCGACGCTGATCTGGGTGCAGGGGCCGCAGTCGCCGGCGAGCGTGCCGACGATGCCGGCGGCCGCCAGCGTCTCGCGCGGCGCATGCCTGCCACGCCCGAGCGAGGCGACGAAGCCGAACTTCAGGACCGTCCACGGACTGACGTCGAGAATGTCGCGCATGTAGCCGGCGTCATAGTCGAAGCTTCGCTCCATGGCGCGGATCTGGCGCGATAGCAGGGCGCGTAGCATGTCGTGGCTCCTCACGCGGTGACGGATCGGGGCGGCCATGCGATCCAGGCGGCGAGGATCGCGGGCAGGAAAACACCGGCGAAGTCGCGGGTGAACTCGGCCAGGGGATTGGGGCCGGAGAGCTCGTCGACGACATGGATCGCGGCGTGGACGATCAGGAACCCGGCCCCGGCGATCATCGCGCTCACCGCGATCCTGGGCCGCACGGCGCTGCAAGCCAGGCCCGCCGCGACGATCAGATAGGCGGCGCCGATATCCTTGACGAAATGGGCGTTGTATGGACCAGTCCCGGTGACGCCCGGCACGGTCGCGTACCACATCGGGCCGACGAACAGCATGGCCAGGGCATTAGCGCCCAGGACGATCCCCAGAACGGCGGCGACGACGCGTTTCATCGACTCAATCTCGCTACTTCACTGCAAAGACGCGCGAGCCGACGCCGTTGTGACATCCCTTGCGGCCCCCGGCAGTGATTTTTCCGCGCTTCATGCCGCGATTTCCGCGCTTCGTCGCGCCACGCTTCCATCCCTTGCACGACCTGGTGTTCCTGAACCCATCACTTCAACAGGACACGACCGATGAACACACTCGCTACATCTCCCGGCCTCATGCCGGCTCAGGCGCCCGCCGCGGGCCCCGAACTATCCGCGTTGCGCCTCAATCTTTTGCGCCCCCTCTATGCGCTGATGGCCGTGGGCCTCGGCCTCACCATCTGGCCGGACGTCTTCCATCATACCGACGCCTTGGCGGCCAGATCCGGGGTGGCCACGAGCCTGCTGGCGGGGCTCGGCGCCGTCGCCGCCCTCGGAATCCGCTACCCCGCGCGGATGCTGCCGGTGCTGATCTTCGAGCTGACATGGAAGGCGATATTCCTGTTGGCGTTCGCCTTGCCGCTGTATCTGGCGCACCGGCTCGACGCCGCCACCGCCGAAAACGCCGGCGCCTGCCTGATCGTGCTGGGCTTCATCCCGCTGATGCCGTGGCGCTATCTGATCGCGACCTATATCATCAAACGGGGCGAGACATGGAGGTGATCGGGAGCGGCGGGACGGGGCTTCCCGGCATGATCGCGTTTCCGGATGCGCTTGGCCGCGGCGACTGGTCCCGGCTGCTGGCCTGGCGGCGCGTCCGGTTCACGCTGATCTTCGCGTTGCTGGTCGGCTATCCGCTCGATCTGCTGATCAGCGGCGGCCAACCCTGGTACACGGTCCGCGCTTTGGCGCTCGGCGCGGCCGCCCTTTTCGCGTTCGGAGTCTTCGAGCAGTGGCCGAAACGCGTCCCGACGCCGCTGGCGCGCTGGGTGCTGCAGGTGATCGGCGTCGCCGCCGCCGTGCCGCTGACGACGATTCCGATCTGGGTGATGTCGAGCGGGCAGGGTGATCGACCGTTCTGGACCAGCCAGGGCGAGCTTCTCAATTTCTGCGCGATGACGGCGCTAGGCCTGCTGCTCGCGCCGTGGGGCGCGCTGGCGGCGCTGGTGCGGCAGAAGGACGCCCTGACCCGCCATCAGGCGATGGCCTTCGATCTCGAGCGCAGCGAACTCGAGCGCCAGGCCCTCGATGCGCGCCTGCAGCTGCTGCAGGCCCAGGTCGCCCCGCACTTTCTTTTCAACACGCTCGCCAATGTCCAGGCGCTGGTCGATGTCGGTTCACCCCGCGCGGCCGATGTCCTGCGCAGCCTGGTCGCCTATCTTCGCGCCGCGGTGCCGCGGCTGAACGACGCCGCGACGACGGTGCGCCAGGAGGCGGCCCTGGTCCGGGCCTACCTCGAGCTGATGCACATGCGCATGCCCGATCGACTCGCGTTCAATCTCGATGTCGACATCGGCGCCCTCGACCTGCGCTGTCCGCCGATGACACTGCTCACCCTCACCGAGAACGCCGTGCGCCACGGTCTCGATCCGACCGAAGAAGGAGGCCGCATCGACATCGTGGTGCGGCGAGAAGGCGATCGCTGCCGGGTGCGGGTGAGCGACACGGGGGGTGGATTCCAGGAAGCCGGCCAGGGCCTTGGTACCGGTCTGGACAGCCTGCGCGAACGGCTGCGGATGGTCTTCGCGGGCGATGCGTCCCTGGTGCTGGGCGAATGCGAGCCGCATGGCGTGCAGGCCGACGTCGACTTTCCCGCTCAGGCGACGACCGCCCGATGACCGACCACCCGACCGCACTGATCGCCGATGACGAGCCGCTGCTGCGCGAGGCCCTGGCGCGGCAGCTCTCGCAGGCGTGGCCGCAGCTGGAGGTGGTCGCCCTGGCGCGCAACGGCCGCGAGGCCGTCGAACAGTTCGAAGCCCTGAAACCCGACGTCTGCTTTCTCGACGTGCACATGCCCGGTCTCTCCGGCGTCGAAGCCGCCGGCCGGATCGGCCGGCGCGCGCATCTCGTCTTCGTCACCGCCTACGACCAGTATGCCGTGGAGGCCTTCGCTCACGGCGCTCTCGACTATCTGGTCAAACCGGTCGAGGCGGCGCGCCTTGTCGACACTGTCGGGCGTCTGCGCGAACGCCTGCTCGCCGCGCAACCGGCGCCCGACGCCGAAGCGCTTCTGCAACAACTCGCCACCCATCTGCGGCGGACCGCCGCCCCCGCGCCTTTGCGCTGGATCCGCGCGCAGGTCGGGCAACGCCTGCGGCTGATCGCCGTCGACGATATCGATTATCTCCGCTCGGACGCCAAATATACGCTGGTCGCCTGGCGTGGCGACGGGGGCCAGGCCTCGGAAGCCCTGGTCCGGACAGCCCTGAAGGACCTCCTCGCTCAACTCGACCCCGGCCAGTTCGCCCAGATCCATCGCGCCTACGTCGTCAACCTGCGCTCGGTCAGTCACGTCGCCCGCGCCGAGGGCGACACAGCCGACCTGCACCTCAAGGGACGCCCCGAAATCCTGCCTGTCAGCCGCACCTACATGGCGGCTTTCCGCCAGATGTAGGCAGGATGGCCGCCAGCGGAAAATTGGCGATCGCCACGTAATTGCTACATTAGAGGCCACAGCGCGATCGCGAGTCGGATTTACCCCATGACGTCCCACCCTCCTCTTCCCGCCGGCGTGACCGGCGTTCTCGCCCTGGCCGACGGCACGGTGTGGCCGGGACGCGGCCGCGGCGCGGTCGGCGAAGCAGTCGGCGAGGTGTGCTTCAACACCGCAATGTCCGGCTATCAGGAGATCCTCACCGACCCGTCGTACATGAGTCAGATCGTCACCTTCACCTTCCCGCATATCGGCAACGTCGGGACCAACGCGGAGGATGTCGAGCAGGTCGCCGGCTCGGCCGAAACCGCCGCGCGCGGGGCGATCTTCCGCGACGACCCGACGGCGCCGGCCAACTGGCGCTCGGGAAACTCGCTGGATGCGTGGCTCGCCGAGCGGGGCGTCATCGGTCTGGCCGGCGTCGACACCCGCGCCCTGACCCGCGCGATCCGCGAGCGCGGCATGCCGCACGGGATGATCGCCCATCATCGCGACGGGGTCTTCGACCTCGACGCCCTCATCGGGCGGGCGCGCGGCTGGAACGGCCTGGTCGGCGCCGACCTCGCGATCGAAGCCTCCAGCCGCGAGGCGTTCGTGTGGGATGAGGGTCCGTGGTCGTGGCCGGAGGGCTACGCCAGAACGGCCGAGCCGAAATATGACGTCGTCCTGGTGGACTATGGGGTGAAGCGCAACATCGCCCGCTCTCTCGTCGGTGTCGGCGCGCGAGTGACCATCGTCCCGGCGACCACCTCGGCCGAGGAGATCCTGGCGCGCGCGCCGGACGGCGTAGTGCTGTCGAACGGTCCCGGCGACCCGGCGGCGACGGCGGCCAATGCGGGCCCGCACATCCGCGCGCTGGCCGAGAGCGGCACGCCGCTGATGGGGATCTGCCTGGGCCATCAGATGCTGGCCCTGGCGCTGGGCGCCAAGACCAGCAAGATGGACCAGGGCCATCACGGCGCGAACCATCCGGTCAAGGACCTGACCACAGGCAAGGTCGAGATCGTCTCGATGAACCACGGCTTCACGGTGACGCGCGAGGACCTGCCAGAGCGCCTCGCCGAAACCCACGTCTCGCTGTTCGACGGCACAAACGCGGGCCTTGCGATGACCGACAGGCCGGTGTTCTCGGTCCAGCACCACCCCGAGGCGTCACCGGGACCGGCGGATTCACTCTATCTGTTCGAGCGGTTCGCGAGGTTGATGGATGAGCGGAGGGATTAGACTTTCTTCTCCCACTGGGAGAAGTACCGGCGAAGCCGGGGATGAGGGTGTCGATGCAGGGCGCGGTGCGTTGCTCACCGGACCGCGCCCTGCATCGACACCCTCATCTGTCGCTTCGCGACATCTTCTCCCAGAGGGAGAAGAAAGAGGGATTCACACTTCCTGGTTGTAGCTCCCGACTTCGGCGTGGGCGCCGAGGCGGGTCTTGACCTCTTCGCGGAAGAGGGCGCGCATGTCGTCGGCCGATTGGGTGCTCTCGACCACCACCACCAGTTCGGGCTTGTTCGACGAAGCGCGCACCAGGACCCATGAACCGTCCTCCAGCGCGATGCGCACGCCGTTGACGGTGATCACCTCCTTGATCGCCCGGCCGAGGATCTTGCCGCCAGTCGCGGCGAGCGTCTCATATTCCTTCACCACCGCTTCGACGACGCCGTACTTCGTCTCGTCGGCGCAATGTGGACTCATGGTCAGGGAGGTGTAGGCGACCGGCAGGGCCAGGCGCAGCTCGCTCAGCTTCTTGCCGGGATTGCGGTCGAGCATGGCCAGCACCGCCGCCGCCGCCGTCAGTGCGCAATCGTAGCCGTAGCCCAGCGGCTTGTTGAAGAAGAAGTGGCCGGATTTCTCGAAGCCGGCCAGGGCGCCGATCTCGGCGGTCTTGCGCTTGATGTAGCTGTGGCCGGTCTTCCAGTAGAGGGTGGTCGCGCCGTTGGCGGCGAGGACCTCGTCGGTAGCGTAGAGGCCGGTGGATTTCACGTCGACGACGAATTTGGCGCCGGGGTGCAGGGGTGCGAGGTCGCGGGCCAGCATCAGGCCGATCTTGTCGGCGAAGATCTCTTCGCCCTTGTCGTCGACGACGCCGCATCGGTCGCCGTCGCCGTCGAAGCCGAGCGCGAGATCGGCGCCGTGGGCGCGCACCGCCTCGCCCATCGACACCAGCATCTCGTGGTCTTCCGGATTGGGGTTGTAGCGCGGGAAGGTCCAATCGAGTTCGCAGTCCATCTCGATCACCTCGGCGCCCATGCGGCGCAGGGCGATGGGCGCGAAGGCCCCGGCGGTGCCGTTGCCGCAGGCGCAGACCACCTTGATCGGGCGCCCCAGCGTGCAGCGCGAGGCGACGTCTTCGATGTAGCGCTCGCCGACGCCGAAGACCTGGGTCACCGTTCCCCCCGCGCGCTCCTCCCAGTCGCCGGCGAGCACGATCTCCTTGAGTCGGGTCATCTCGACGGGGCCGAAGGTGAGCGGCGCGCCGGCCCCCATCTTGACCCCGGTCCAGCCGTTTTCGTTGTGGCTGGCGGTGACCATGGCGACGCACGGCGCGTTCAGATCGAACTGCGCGAAATAGGCGATCGGCGACAGCGCCAGGCCGATGTCCAGGACCTCGCACCCCGCCTGGGTTAGACCTAGCATCAGCGCCTGCTTGACGTTGAGGGAGTAGGACCGGAAGTCATGGCCGACGACGACGCGGCGCTCGCCACGCTCGTGCAGGAACGTGCCCAGCCCGAGGCCCAGGGCCTGCAAGCCCACGTAGCTGATCTCCGACCCCAACAGCCAGCGGGCGTCATACTCGCGAAAGCCGGTGGCCTTCACCAGCGGCGTGTTTTCGTAGGCGATGGTGTTGGGAAGGAGGTCGGCGCGGGGGGGCGGGAGCATGGAGCCTCTCTAGCGGGGTGTGGGAGGGGTGTGAGGGGGTGGCGCTATCGGGGTGATCGGTGCGAGCGGGTGGCCGAACGGCGCGGGAGAACGCGCGCCGAGCCCTTGTGGCCATACCAGCGACAGGCCGATCATGGCCACGGCGGCCAGGGCGAGCAGAGGCAGGACGAGACGGTCTGGCATCGAGCGTGGCTATAGCCGGGTCGGCCGCGCGGCGCCATGCGGCGGCGGCGATTCAGGCCGCGGGAGCCCCGACCAGGAGGTCGCGCAGCGCCTGGCCGACGGTTGGCAGGAAGGCGGGCGCGAAATGAAAGGCGTCGATCCCGCCGCCTTCGAGCGCCGCCGCCCGCCCTGCCTGTGCGACAAGGGGCGAGAGGTCGAATAATTCCGCGCCGGCGCGGGCGGCCGCGCCGGCGACATGGGTCCGCAGCGCCTCGCGCGACTTGTCGCCGCTTTGGGGGCCCTCGGGGAGAGCGAAGAGCGGATGGAATATCCACCGCCGGTCGGGGTCGAAAATGGTGCGCGCGACCTGTCTGTCGAAGGTCTCGGCATCCGGTCTCAGACGGACCATCGAGGTCAGCAATTCCTCCGCGACGGCATCAGCGGTCTTGCCGTTGGCCCGCAGCGAGTCGAGGGCCGCGGCGACGAGGGCCGGTGGCGAGGGGTTAACCGACAATTGCCTGAACCAGGCCAGAACCGCCGGTCCCGCGCCGCGCACGAACCGATTGGCGAGAGAGGGATAGTTGAAGCAGAGATCTCCACACACGAAATAGTCCCACGCGGAAATCTCGACGAGGAAGACCTGGCAAGTCTCGACCAGCGTTACGAGTTCGTCGGTCAGTCGATCGGCGTTGGGGCTATTGAGCACCAGCGGCGCGAGGCGATCCGGAACAGCCAGCTGTCCGCGGGAATAGGCGAGCTCCTGAATCGCTTCTGCCGCGGTGTAGGAAAACACGGTCTTGATGTGGAACCTGAGGGTCGCGGCCCCACGCCGCGCCAATGCGCCGAGTGGCACATACACCCGGCAACTCCCGATCACTCCGGCGCGAACGGCGCCTCCGCCATCGAGCGGCAGATCAATGATCATCATCCATCACCGTCCTTTTCAGGCGCGACGTCCGCCGCCTCCGTCCCACGGAATACGGATTGATCCGACGGCGCAACATCGTGGCCTCCTTGACCCATGCGGCGCTTGGTCCTAGCCCGGCGTGGCCGGCCGCGCTCAAAAAGGACCCCCATGCCCACTCTCGTTCTGCTCCGCCATGGCCAGAGCCGCTGGAACCTCGAAAACCGCTTCACCGGCTGGGTCGACGTGGATCTGACGCAGCAGGGCGAGGCGGAGGCCGCGACGGCCGGCGGCATGCTGAAGGCCGAGGAGATCGCGTTCGACCACGCCTTCGTCTCGGTGCTGACCCGGGCGATCCGCACGGCGAACATCGCCCTGGCCGGCGCCGGCCAGCTGTGGATCCCGATGGTCAAGGACTGGCGCCTGAACGAGCGTCACTACGGCGGCTTGACGGGACTCGACAAGGCCGAGACAGCCCAAAAGCATGGCGACGCGCAGGTGAAGATCTGGCGGCGCAGCTACGACATCGCGCCGCCGCCGCTGGCGCCTGGCGGCGAGTTCGATTTCACCAAGGATCGCCGCTACGCCGGCACGACCCCGCCGGCGACAGAAAGCCTGAAGACGACGCTGGAGCGGGTGCTGCCGTACTGGACCAGCGACATCGCGCCGTGCCTGACGGCCGGTGAGACCCTCATGATCGCCGCGCATGGCAACTCGCTGCGCGCGATCGTCAAGCACCTGTTCGCGGTCGCCGACGACGCCATCGTCGGCGTGGAGATGCCGACGGGCAATCCGCTGCTGATCGAACTGTCGGGCGATCTGACGCCCCGCGCGGCGCGCTATCTCGACGCGGATCGGGCGGCGACGTTGCCCGCCTTGCCGTGAGCACGAAGGAAGACGAGACACACATGCGCCGGGCGATCACCCTGGCGCGCCGGCGCCTTGGACTGACCGGAGGCAACCCCGCGGTCGGCTGCGTGATCGTTCGTGGCGCAACGGTGATCGCCGAGGCGGCGACGGCCGAGAGCGGGCGTCCGCACGCGGAAGAGCAGGCCGTCGAGATGGCCGGACCCGCGACGGCCGGAGCCACGGCCTACGTCAGCCTGGAGCCCTGCGGTGAGCGGACCTCGGGCGTGGCGTCCTGCGCCGAGCGGCTGATCGCGGCGGGGATCACGCGCGTGATCTACGCCGTGGGCAATCCTGACGTGCGCTCGGCTGGCCGCGGGCCGGCGCGGTTGCTGGGGGCCGGCGTTTCGGTGGAGTCGGGGCTGCTGGCGGACGAGGCCCGAGACGTCTACGCGGCATTCCTCCGCCCCTACGGGCGGACGGCGCGTAGAGCCGGATGCCTGCATTTTCCCGAGTTGAACGCTTTCACCGACGAAGCAATGCGGGAGAACGGCTACACATGTCGCCACGTCTCGGTTTTCGATCATTTTCTCACGAAGGATGAAGCCAGCGAGTGCGGGCTATTCTCTTACGAGTTGGCGGTCGCAAACGGATTGGAACGTATTTACCTCGATCAGGAACGACGATTTCTTGCGTTCTATAAAAACCTGTTCGCCGGCGGTGTTATCCGACGAACCCAACAGGGATCGCGTTACATCGGGATCGCTTCTCATGAACGCTGGGACAGGCGACTGAAGCGCGATGTAGCGCGAAGCCTTCGCGAGCGAGGGCATATGGACGTGTACGTCCCAGCGATGAGGTTGAGAATAATGGGAGGTTGGGATCGCACCGACGCCCTTCTGTTCAGGGACGGGTCACCTCAAGACAAAGTCGAGCAGTTGGCCGCGGACCAGGGGTTGTTCATTATCTAGGAATCATAAAGCTGCATTACTCGGCGTTCGCATGTCATGCCTGCGCGCCTTGCGTTCCATGGATCGAAGGTACGCTGTTCAGCCCGCGTGCGACAGAGCCCTCCCAGCTTCGCTGGGCCCCACCCACACCCAAAAGGGAGAGGTGTTTTATGGGGGCGGATAGTCTCGGTCGAGGTTGCAATGCTCGGACTGTCGGTTCAACTATACAAGGCAAGAAATAAAAACTCAGAACCAGACGTCGAAATAGGGCAAGGAAATGGGAAAGCACGCCAGGATCGTGGAGCCCAAGACGGGGACGGTGGATCTCGCCGGCTCCCTGGCCAGTCCGAACGGCGCCCTGGACCGAATCCTGGACGACATCGACCGCCTCGGCCTGGGGGCGAACCTGCTCGAGCTGGAGACCAAGGGCTACACAGTCGTGCGCGGCGTGCTCTCGGCCGAACAGATCGCTCGGGCGCGGGCGGCGATCCTGAACCGGGTCGAGAAGATCACCGGCCGGCGGCTCGATTCCGACACCGCCTCAGCGGCGGATTTCCTCGGCATGCAGTACCTGCCGTATCTGCTGTTCGAGGACGACATCTTCGCCGAGATCCTGATGGCGGAGCGGCCGCTGGCCCTGATGACCTATCTGCTCGGCGAAAGCTGTCAGCTCTCCAGCATGGGCTGCCATTTCCGCGGGCCGGGCGGCGCGCCGCTGCTGCTGCATTGCGACAACACCAACGGCGCGCCAGCGCCCTATTCTCCGACCGCCTTCGTCGGCAATATCAACTATGCGCTGTCGCCCTACACGCGCGAGAACGGCGCGCTGATCATGGTGCCGGGCAGTCACCGCCAGTGCCGCCAGCCGACCAGCCAGGAGAATTTCTCCGTCGAGGACATGGCCACCGGCGAAGCGCTGAAGGGGGCGGCGAAGGGTGAACTGAACGCCGTGCGCTGGCGCGATCCGCCGGGTGCGGTGGCGATGATCATCGATCCCGGCGACGCGGTCGTCTTCCACGGCAACCCCTGGCACGGAGGCCTGCGGCGGGACGCGCAGGGCCTGCGCATCAACCTGGCCGCCTTCTTCTGCCGCCAGTTCGTCCAGACCCAGGAACTGCGCGGCGATCCGACCTGCAAGGCGATGATGGCCCGCCACGGAAACGACGCCCGCTTCCAGGTCTTGCTGGGCGGCAAGCAGCCCTATGGCTGGCAGGAAGAAGGCCCGCCCTACGCACTGTTCGACACCATGCCGCGCGGCCTGCATGATTGAGCCCCGACCTCAAGTGTCTCCTGGCAGCGGAGGATACGCGCCCGCAGGATGGCGGCGCCGGCAGGCGTGGCGGCGCCGCGCAACGCAAGCGCGTAGCCGAGGGCCGCGGTCGGTCCCAGCGCCTCGGTCGGCAAGACTCCCATCGCCCAGGCCAGCATCGCTCCGTTGGCGGCGTTGGAGAGCGCGCGTTCAAGGGTGTCGGAGGTCACCATCCTGTCGGTCAGGCCCTCATCCTGAGCGGCCTCGATCAGGGCGCGCCAGGCGGCGCGGTTGCGGCGAAGTCGTTCGGGCGTGGCGAGGCCCGTGGAGTCGGCTCCTTCGGTGTTCAGCAACGCCTTCCAAAGCGTCCTGTAGAATTCCGGATCCTCGATGAAGTAGCTGATGGCGAGGTCATGCGCGTCGAAGATGCGGTCGAGCGCGTTGGCCGCCTCGAGCCGGGCGAACCTTACGACAAAGTCGCGCTCGTCCTCGAACACCGCCAGCACGACCGCACGCTTGGATCCGAAAAGGTTATAGGGCGTGGTCAGGCTGACACCGGCGCGCTTGGCGATCATGCGCATCGAGAGCTCGGTGTCGCCGGTCTCCCGGATCAGGTCGCGGGCGGCGCGAACGATGCGGGAGCGCCGCTCGGCCTTGGCCTGCTCCCGCCTGCCCCCGTCAAGAGGGCCGCTTTCGACCTCGACTTCGATTGTTCCCGTCAAGCCGCCTGCCTGACCTGCTCGATATCCGCCTGGGCGTCGACGGACAGAGCCGTCAGCATTTCGGTGCGGCCAGGACCGGCTCTGGGCGGGTAGGCGGCGGCGTTTCGCTTGCGCCCACGCGCCCAGTAGGCCAGCACCGTCGCGAGGTTTCGCGGCTTGCCAAGCCATTTGTTGGGATGTTCCAACATGTGGAATCCGCGCATGGCCTGGCGAAGCAGGGTCACGTCACTGCGCACCGCAATTCTCACGCCATCCTCGAAAAACCCTTGGACAAGCCTGGCGCGCAGGCTCTTGCGCCGGGCGGGCATGAGCGCGCGGCGCGCGCGCTTGATGGCGGATCGATCCTGGGCGCGCTGATTGATGTAATAGGGGCGCAGCTCGGTCTGGATACGCTGGTGGAAGGCCAGAAGACGCGCCCGCGGGTCGCTCGTCTCGTCCAGCGTCCGGCTCAGCATCTGGGCGCCGACCGCCGCGAAACTGCAACCGCGGCCGTAGAGCGGATTTGTGCGCACCAGCGTGTCGCCAAGCGCGAAATAGCCGTGCACCAGGGCTTTGCCATCCACCACCAGATCCCGCCACCGGCTGATCAGGTCGCCCATGCCGTGCACGCGGCCCACGGGCTCGGCGCGCTCGGTGTTGGTCCACGGGCGCAGGCCCGGAAGCAGGAGGGTGGCCTCATGGAACCGCTCGGGATCCAGGATCGCCTTGCGCAGCTCCGTCTCCACTTCCGGAACAGCGATCGTCACCGAGAAAGCGCCATTGTCGCCCGGAAAAATGCCGAACTTCAGGTAGCCGAGATCGCCGCTGGCAGGTGGATTGTCCGCCCGTGACGGCTCCTGCATGCTTGGCCGCAAGCGGTAGTGGCGGGTGAAATAGAGAATGCCCGCCGTCTCGCTCTCCTCATGGATAGGCGCGCCCTCCTCCCTGAGCTGGTCGATGGCGAAGCCGCTCCTGCCGGAGCAATCGGCCACGACATCCGCCAGATACTCCACGTTTTCTCCGTCGCATTCGCCGGCGACGCCCAGGACCGCTATGACGCCGTCGGCCGTCTTGCGGGTCAACAGACGCCGCACGAAGACGCCGGAATGGATGGAGACATTGTCGAGTGTTTCCACGTAGCGGCGAATGGCCAGCTCCAGAGTCGTTCGCCGGCTGGTGATGATGGTCAGCTCCGCGTCCGCCGGCGCCGGCGCGTAGGTGCGGCGCTGGCTTTCAGTCAGGAAGGCTTCGAACGGAAGTTCGCGGACGCCCAGCGCCAGCAGCTCGTCCAGCAGGCGCGGGTGCTGAGCCTGGATGATGGTCCGCAGGCGGGCCAGGAAGGCGTGGCTCTGGCGCAGATGACCGACGCCGGTATGCTTCCAGTCGCGGAACACCGTCTCCGGATCGCCGGTCGGCGGCGCGCCGTCACGTTCGAGAACGATGATCCTGCGTCCGGTCGGGGCCAGGCACAGAGCGGCGCAGAGGCCACCGATTCCGGCCCCGACGACGACGACGGTCTCGCTCATCCGTCCAAGACCTTGAGAAATTCCAGGATGGTCTCATTGACGGCGTGCGGCGCCTCCTGCTGCGTCCAGTGCCCCACGCCGGGAATGAGCCGGTTGATGCGCAGGTCCTTCACATAGGTGGGCATGGCCTGCAGGGCCGCGGCGGCCATCGCGATGACACCGTCATTCTCCCCGGCGAGAAAGAAGGCCGGCTGGTGGATCTCCCGCGGCGCCCCTTCGGTGAGAGTCCAGGTCAGATCGTGATTGCGGTAATAGTTGAGCGGCCCTCGCATGCCCGAGCGGGCGAACTCGGCCGCGTAGAAATCGAGGTCGGCCTCGGTCAGCCAACCCGGCAGGGTGTCGGGATTGGGCAGGCCCGACAGAAGATCGTCGCCCGCCGCCTTGGGGGGCAGCTTGCTCAGGTCCGTCTCGCCACCCGCCATGACCAGGAACTTCTTCAGCGAGGTGCGGATATCGGCCTCGAATTCGGCCTCGGCGACACCCGGATCGAAGAAATACAGCTGATAGAAGAACTGGCCCTGGAAAACGGCGCGCATCATGGCCATCGGCGCAACCGGCGAGCGCGGCATGAAGGGCACCGAAAGCGCGCCGACGGCGCGGAAGATATCGGGATGGTTGAGCGCGGCGGCCCAGGCGGTCGGCGCCCCCCAGTCATGGCCGATCACCACCGCCGTCTCTTCGCCCAGAGCGGCGACGAGATCGACGATATCCTTGACCACCTCGACCTGATTGTAGGCCGAAATGGCTTCAGGCTTGTCGCTCTTGCCATAGCCGCGCATGTCCGGCGCCACCACGTGGTAGCCGGCGGCCGCCAGGGGCGCGAACTGGTGTCGCCAGGAATACCAGGACTCCGGGAACCCGTGCAGGAGCAAGGCGAGCCTCCCTTCGCCCGCCTCGGCGATGTTCAGTTCGATGCCGTTGGCGCCGATACGGCGCTGGCGGACGCCGGGCCAGCTCACGCCGCAAGGCCCGGCAGCACCTCCCCGTGCGCATCCTGATAGCCGCCGCTGGACGACCAGGCCAGGGCGCCGCCGACGAACACCTGATCGATCCCACGGGAGTCACGGACGTAGCGGCTGCCATCGCCGGGCACATCGGCCACATAGTCTTCCTCGCCGCGGTCGATCGTCTGCGGGTCGAAGATGACAATGTCGGCCACATAGCCCGGTTGCAGCAGACCCCGTGCAGGAATACCCCAGATCGACGCCGTGTCGGACGTGACCTTCTTCACCGCCGCCTCGAGACTGAGCATCTTCAGGTCGCGGACGAAGTGGCCGAGCAGATAGCCCGTGTCGCCGTAGGTCGAGAACGACAGGATGTGCGCCCCGCCGTCGCTGGCCCCCACGTGAACCCGCGGGTGAGCGAGCAGACGGCCGACTTCGGCGTCATCGTTGTGACCCAGGCCGGCCGACAGGAAGTGGGCATCGAGGTCTTCCTCGATCGACAGGTCGATCATCGCATCGATCGGCGTCACGCCGCGCAGCGCGGCGATCTCGGCCAGCGTCTTGCCGACCAGCGGCCGATTGGCTTTGGTGTTCACATGCCGAAGCGTGAGTCTGGGCCAAAGGTCCGCGTACGCCGCGGCCTCCCCAATCAGTTTCTCGCGGCTGTCCCCATCGCGGAAGGCGGCGATGATGTCTTGCGGCTCGGAAAAACGCATGAGCCGATACCAGTTTGGCATGCGGAAGAAGAGCAGGCTCGGAACCGCAAAGCAGAAGCTGATGTCGATCGGCCGCGTCTGCACCTGGGGCCACACGCGCGCGCCGCGGTCGAACTGTTCGTCGACCCGGCGCATGACGCGCGCGACGGCCTCCACGGTGTCGACATTGACGAACAGGGGGGAAAAGGTCGTTGGAATACTGTGTTTGAGGGAAAGCTCCGCCAGCTGATCCAGACGCGCGATCGTCAGATCCGCGTCGTAGAACTCGGGCACGACCTGCAACATGCGCCCATACTCGCCCAGTACGCCGGCCAGGGCGTCAAGCTCAGCGGCGTCGGCGTAGCGGCTGGGCACCGGCAGAAGGCGCTCGTCCATGTCCACGAAGCTGGTCGAGAGGCCCACCGCCCCGGCGTCGAGGCACTCGCGCAGGACACTCTGCATCTCGGCTATTTCCGTCTCCGTCGCCGTGCGTTCCATGGCGGCCTGCCGCATGACCCACAGACGCAGTACGCTGTGGCCGACCAGGGGCGCGACGTTGATCGCCAGGCCTTTGCGGATGCGGGCGATGTATCCGGCGAAGGTCTCCCAATCCCAGACGACGCCCTCGCGGAAGGCCTTCAGCGGCATTTCCTCGATCTGGTTGAACATGCCGACCAGCTTCATGCGGTGCTCGGCCCGGAGCGGCGCCAGGGACAGGGAGCAGTTGCCCGGCACGATGGTCGTCACCCCATGGGCCAGGGCGGGCTTGGCGAAGCCGTCCCATAAGAGCTGAGCGTCGAAGTGAGTGTGCGGATCGATGAAGCCCGGCGCCACCACCTTGCCGGCGGCGTCCACGACGCGCCGGGCGCCTTCCGCTATGCGGCCGATCCGCGCGATGCGGCCGTCCTTCACCGCCACATCGGCGCGAAACGCCGGCAGGCCCGATCCGTCCACCACCTTGCCGTTCTTGATCAGCAAATCATACATCTGGGT
>Ga0302314_10006477_pt1 | contig 21173 bp, 22 predicted proteins | sample III_Palsa_N2_3_FD_200533 | JGI IMG/M metagenome (GOLD analysis project Ga0302314, IMG submission 200533) | Peat permafrost microbial communities from Stordalen Mire near Abisko, Sweden - III_Palsa_N2_3 | ecosystem: Environmental > Terrestrial > Soil > Palsa > Peat permafrost | place: Sweden...
ACGTCGGTGCGCGGAACGACAGCCGGCGCTGGCCCCCACCGTCGCTTCGCGCCACCTCCCCCTCTCTTCGCTTCGCTCGGGGGTGAGGAGAAAATAAGCGCCGGCCTCTTCCTCCTCACCCCACGCATAGCGAGACGGGGAGGTGGCGCGACGCGGAAGCGACGCGGAAGCGACGCGACGGTGGGGGCCAGCGCCGAGGTTGCAACGAGAACGATGGGCGGAATTGGACAATGACCACAACCACCTTGGACACGGCCACCGACTGGCCCAATCTCTCCGACTCCGACCTCGAGCGGCGCCTGATCGAGGCTTCGCATGTAGGCATGACCACCGCCGTCTGGGCCAAGGTCAAGCCGGGCGCGGTGGCGGTGTTCGACCCGCATGGGACGCGGACATTCGCCGAACTGAACGCCAACGCCAACCGCATCACGCGGATGTTGCGCGATCATGGGCTGAAGCCCGGCGACGCCATCGCCCTGCTCTGCTCCAACCGGGCGGAGTTCCTGGAAATCCTGCTGGCCAATTTCCGCGGCGGGTTTCGGATCACCCCGGTGAACTGGCATTTGACGGCGGAGGAAGCCGCTTATGTGGTGGCCGACTGCCAGGCCAAGGCCTTTTTCGCCGAGGTCCGCTATGAGGCGGCGCTGAAGGCGGCGGCCGACGCGCCTATGCTGACCCTGAAGGTGGCTATCGCCGGAGATGCTCCGGGCTTCCTGCGCTATGAGGATGAGATCGGGCGCTACGACGGCGCGGACATCCCCGACCCCGTCCCGGGCAACAACATGCTCTACACCTCCGGCACCACGGGCCGGCCCAAGGGAGTCTTCCGCAAGGCGCTGAACGCCCTGCCTTTTGCCCTGGGCGGCCTGCGCACGGGCTATAACTGGCGCACCGACGTGCAGCTTTGCTCGGGGCCGGCGTATCACGCCGCGCCGCTGGCGATCGATATCCGCACGCCCATGAGCCAGGGCATTCCCATCGTCTTCATGGCGAGCGGCAAGTGGGATTCCGAGACGGTCCTGCAGACCATCGAAAAGTACAAGGTCACCCATGGCCACATGGTGGCGATCATGTTCCAGCGGCTGCTCAGCCTGCCGGACGCGGTGAAGGCCAAATACGACTTGTCGAGCCTGCGCTACATCGTCCACGGCGCGGCGCCCTGCCCGCCGGACGTGAAGCACGCGATGATCAAATGGCTGGGGCCGATCATCTATGAATACTACGCCGGCTCCGAAGGCGGCGGCGGCTTTACCATCGGCCCTGAAGAGTGGCTGACGAAGCCGGGCAGCGTCGGCAAGGCGCTGACGCCGGATGCGGTGCGGATTGTGGATGACGAGGGCCATCCCTGCGGGCCCGGCGTCGCCGGCACGCTCTATTTTCCGGTGGTGGCGTCCAATCCGTTCGAATATTTCAACGACCCGGCCAAGACGGCGGCCAGCCACAAGGACGGCTATTTCACCCTGGGCGACGTGGGCTACCTGGACGAGGACGGCTATCTGTTCCTCACCGGGCGGACAGCCGAGTGCATCATCTCTGGCGGGGTGAACATCTATCCGCAGGAGATCGATAACGAGCTGATCAAACATCCGGCGGTGGAGGACAGCTGCGCCATCGGCGTGCCCAACACCGAATGGGGCGAAGAGGTGAAGGCGGTGATCATGCTGAAACCCGGCCACCAGCCCAGCGAAGCCCTGAGCCAGGACATCCTCGCCTTCGCCCGCCAGCACCTGGCCGGCTTCAAGGTCCCGCGTTCGATCGACTATGTGGACGACATGCCAAGGTCCCCCGCCGGCAAGGTGCAGCGCGGCAAGGTCCGTGCGCCCTTCTGGGCCGGGCGGAAGGTGCAGATTTGAACCGACGTGTCCGCGCACCCTTGAATTGACGGCGCCGACAGTCACGACGGCGTCTCGTTCTGCTTATCCTGCCAGCTGGTAGTGGCCATTCGCTGAAGGCGATTTCTCTCGTTTTGGCCGTAATCGTTCATCATTATTCGCTATGGTTTGCCGGCTTGGAGCACCACCCTGTCGTGGCCCGTGGAGGCAAATCATGGAAAATGCACGCAATCCTCGAACCTCAATGCTGCGCGGCGACCTCGCGTCGATGAAGAAGCCGTGGACCACCCCACAGGTCATCGCCGCGACCTCGGCGCGCGGCGCGAGCAAAACCGTCACGCACGTTGGCGCAGAGCTCCACAACACGACCTCGACCAACTACTCTTCCTGATCTGGCCGAGCGCGCCCTTGGCGCTGGGCGATGGCGGTCAGGTAAGGCTCTCCCCCGCCAGCACCTGGCCGGGTTCAAGGTCGCCCTTGAAGGCCGCCCGGGATGACGCAATGGAGGGCCTTGATCTGCAATGTCGCGATCGCGCCAGGACGCCAACCCATGACCATCCACTGGCCCGACCGCTATGCGCCGGAGCGGGTGGCTGTTCGCGTCCGCAACGAGATCGCCATCCACGCGGCCCCGGAGCGGGTCTGGCCCTGGCTGATCGGCGCCACAGGTTGGCCGGCCTGGTATCCCAATAGTTCCGACGTGCGGATCGAGGGCGGGGCGCAGGACCTGTCCGTCGGCGCCCGCTTCACCTGGCGCACCTTCGGCGTGCGGGTGCGCTCAACGGTGCGCGAGTTCGAACCGTATCAGCGGATCGCCTGGGACGGCGCCGGGACGATGCTGGACGTCTACCACGCCTGGCTGATCGAGCCGCGCGGGGCCGGCTGCTGGGTGCTCACCGAGGAGAACCAGAACGGCCTGGCGGCGCGGGCTCAGGCCCTGTTCATGCCTTCCCGGATGTACGAGGGGCACGCTGTTTGGCTGGCGGCTTTGAGGGCGAAGGCGGAGGGGTAGCAGCCTCGGCTGGCTTTGCGTCACCCTTGCACATCACCTGGCGGCGGGGTGAACATCTATCCGCAGGAGATCGACAACGAGTTGATCAAACACCCGGCGGTGGAGGATAGCTGCGCCATCGGCGTGCCCAACACCGAATGGGGCGAGAAGGTGAAGGCGGTGATCATGCTGAGACCCGGCCACCAGCCCAGCGAGGCCGTGACCCGAAGCTCCCCGACCGCTTTTGCCGAAGCGGGTCCCTGCACGGTTCGCAATGAGATCGTTCGCTGAACTTGATCGTCCTCGCTCAGCGTCTGATTGTTCGTTATCGTACGGCACAGCTTCCAGGTCCGGAGCACCACCAGTGGGCGCCCGTAGGAGGCTATTCGTGGAAGACATACGCAATTTTGGAACGTCGGTCCTTCGCGACGGCGACTCATCGATACGGAAGCCTTGGTGCGCGCCCCAGGTCATCGAGTCGACGCTGGCGGGCGCTACGAACAAAACGGTTCCAGACAGCCCTCCCGAAGACCACGGCCAGCTATCGACCAACTTTGCCTCCTGACGCCGGTCGATCGCGCCACGCATCCTTGGCGCGGATAACGGACCGGCCGCGAGCTTGGCTCAGCCCTTGACCGATCGCATCATCAGCGGCCTGGTGAGCGGTCGGTCCGGCACGGCCCGTCCCCACTGAGGTTGGCGGGGTCCCCTGGCGATCGCTAGGGCGTGGGGCGGTCGTCCCCGCAAAGGATCCATCATGACCTCGGCGGTCGGACAACGGCCTGGCCGCCGCGTCCGCCCCTCATCATGCCTTGCCGGATGCGCGCGGTGCGCGGGGTTTGGTCGGCTTTGAAGGCGTAGCGGCGGTCTCGGCGCGCGGCTTTGCAGGCGCTGCGGCGGCCTCGGCCGGCTTGGCGTCGCCCTTGCACATGACCTGGTGGATCGCCTCGGTGAGGTCGTTGTTGGTCTTGATCAGGGTGTGCATGTCATTGCTGATCTCGAGCAGCGCCTCGGCGTCCTTGAAGGTCTGATAGGCCTGTTTGTCGGAGGCTGCGGCGGCGACCTTCTGCCCGACCATGATGATGGACAGCAGCACCAGTTGCAGGAAGGTCTGGGCGATCCAGGCGACCAGGGCGGCGGTGCCGGCCTTGATGGCGTCGGGCAGGCTGATCAGCGCCAGGGCCGCGAAGATGTAGGCGCACCACATGGTGCCGACGCCGTTGGTGATCAGAACGGCGAACTTGCCATTGAACCCATTGAGCTCCCTGGCGATGGTGTGGACGCCATACTGGTTGCGTTCCACGATCCTGGCATGGGGTTTGGACGCCATGGTGTGTTCTATCCTGACGATCAGTTGGAGGGGCGACGCTCTAGGGTGCGCTGAGTCGGCCGGTATGTAGGACCACGATCTTCGGGTCCCGGCCTGCCCTGGGCAAGCGGGGAATGAAGGCCGCCCCACCGGCCCCGGTCCGCCTCCACCTCCGGAGACGGCCCATCTTCAGCAGTTCCAATGTTCGCCGTTCCCCAGGCCTTGTGCCAGGGGAACGGGGTTTGATTGCGGGCGGCGATCATGCTGAAGCCCGGCTCGCGCCCTCCGGGGCGGGGCGAAAGGTGCGAATTTAGCAGCGGCGCGCCCCCAAAAGCGGGTTAGATTTTTCGCCGTATCGACTTACAAATCCTGACATCGTCAAGCGTCTGAGCCCCGCCGCGCTTGTCGTTATTCATGAGGCGGCGGTGTTTGGGTTTGCCCAAAAGTAACGAGTGCAGCGCGGAATATGAGCGAAATTCACAATGCAGGGCTGTCAGCTGTTGAAGCCGGCCTGACTGGAATGCGAAAAGCCTAGAGCGCCCCGCGGATTATTGAAGCAACCGCGGCAAGCAGGGCCGAAAAGACGGCGCTCATCACTAGCCCCGTCGAACACCATTATGCTGACTCGACCTCTGGCGTATCCTGAAGACGAGTTGCGGCAGCGCCGCTCTGACGCCTGGGCTCGACAACGTCCGCCTTCCCAGACGTTGACGCGATCGACCGGCAACCGCTAGGGCATGGGGGTGGGTCGCCCCGGCAAACCCCTTGCCCGGTTCGCCACCCGTCCTGACTTCGGAGCGTGCCGTGAGCGGCGTTTTCGGCATCGTGAATATCGATGGGGCGGCCGTCTCGGCCGCCGATCTCGACCGGCAGAAGGGCGCGCTCAAGCATCTGGGTCCCGACCGGGCGGAGCATTGGTGCGGCGGCCAGGCCGGCCTGGGCGCAATGCTGATGCGGGTCACCGGCGAGGACCTGTTCGATCGCCAGCCCCTGCGCCAGGACGGGCTGGTGTTCGTCAGCGACGCGCGGATCGATAATCGCGAAGAGGTGGCCACAGCCCTCGGGATCGGCGAGGCCGCCCTGCAGGACATGCCCGACAGCGCCCTGTTGTTCGCCGCCTTCCGCGCCTGGCGCAACGGCTGCGTCGAGCGGCTGGTGGGCGACTTTGTCTTCGCGGTCTGGGATGAGGCCGCCAGCACCCTGACCCTGGCCCGCGACCACATGGGCCAGCGTCATGTCTTCTTCTATCCGGGCAAGACCTTCTTCGCCTTCGCCACCGAGAAAAAGGGGTTGTGGGCGCTGCCCGATGTGCCCCGCGAGCTCCCGGAGGCGGAGATCGCCGAGGCGATGATGCTGGGCTCGCGGCTACGAAGCGCCGGGCCGATGACGGCGCCAAACCCGGTGAAGTGGCTGCCGGGCGGGACCATCCTGACCCTGGCGGCGAATGGCGTCGTAACCCTAAACCGATATTGGGCGCCGCGGGCCGACCCAAAACACCTGGGCCAGGACGAGGCCTATTACGAGAAGACCTATCGCGAGGTGTTGGCCGAGGCGGTGGCCTGCCGGCTGCGGCGGGCGACCACCCCGGCGGGGATCCTGTTTAGCGGAGGCTTCGACACCACCTCCATCGCCGCCCTGGCCGGCCCGGTGCTGGCGCCCAAGGGTCGCAAGCTGATCGCCGCCTCCTCGGTGATGCCGGAAGACTACAAGGGCGACATCCATTGCGCCCGCGCCTGGGTCGAGGTCAGCCGCCAGCACATGCCGCACCTGGACGTGCGCTATGTCACCCGCGAGGGGCTGGATATCTTCACCGACCTGGAGAAGGCCTTCCTGTCGGCGGACAATTTCCACAGTCCGGGCCGCTACGCCAACGACGCCCTCTATCGCGCCATCGCCGCCACCGGGGCGCGGGTGGCCATGGACGGCCATGGCGGCGACTACACCATCAATCCGACGGCACAGCGCTACTTCGTCAACCGGCTGCGCAAGGGTCAGCTACGCCTGTTCTGGCGGGAGTGGCGGGCGCGGCGCCGGTTCCTGGGGACGACCCACGGGGTGCTGTTTCGCACCGCGATCGCCCAGCATCTGTTTCCCGGTCTGAAACAGGCGCTGGTGCGGCGGCGCAATGGTTTGCCGGTGACGGGGCTGGGCTCGCCGGTGAACCAGGCCTTTCTGGAGGAGATGCGTGGCGGCGCGCCGCCGGCGCCCGGCCGGCCGAAGGGCGGGTCGGACCACGACCGCATGCAGGCGACCCTGGACGGGCTGCACAGCGCCTCGGCCATGGGCGGCTCGATCTCGTCGGCGTCACACGGGATGGAGTTCACCCAGCCGTTCCACGACAAGCGGGTGGTGGAACTGGGCCTGGCGATTCCGGAGGAGCTGTGGATCAAGCACGGCCGCGAGCGGCATCTTGCGCGCACGACGCTGAAGGACCTGCTGCCGCCGCCGTTCCAGACCCGGCCGCCCGGGACAGAGGACCTGCAGCCGGACTTCCTGGCCATGTCCAAGCGGATCGAGCCCAAGGTGATGGCGGAGATCGACCGCATGGAGGCGGCGGGCAAGCTGACGCGGATCTTCGACTTTCCGCGCATGCGCCGGATGCTGACCCGCCGGCGGATCGACCAGCACGCCTCGGGCAACGAGTTCGACATCCGCCAGGCCATGCGCGCCTTCGTCATCGCCCGCTATATCGAGTGGTTCAACGGCGGGAACGAGTGATCCGGGCTAGCTAATCTTCCTCCCGCTCGACGGTTGCGAACACCGGATACGGCCCCAGGCACAGCAGCGCCGCGGCGGCGAGGGCGAACAGGCCTGACGCCCCCCACAGGCCCAGGCGATAGCTGCCCAGCCGGTCGTAGAAGGACGCCAGCAGTGGGCCGCCCGCCGCCGCCCCCAGATAGAAGCAGGCGCTGCCCACCGCCAGGGAGCCGGTGTAGCGCTCCAGCGGCAGATAGCGGCCGATCAGGAAGGGCAGCAGGTCGAACTCCGCCCCGGTGGTGAGGCCGATCAGCGCCGCCGAGAGCACCGCGACTCCCGGGCGCGCCGGTCCGCTGGCCAGGAGGGCGCAGGCGGTGGCCGGCATGGCCACGAAGATGGCCGCCACCCCCGGCGCCCAGAACCGGTCGATAAGGGCGCCGCAGGACACCCGGCCGATCACCACGAAGAAGCCGACAACGCTGGCCGCCGCCACGGCGTCCACCCGGGATAGGCCGGCGCTGGTGCAAACCTTGATCAGGTTTGGAATGACGCCGGAGACGCCGCCGGCGATCAGGATGAAGGCGCCGCCCAGCAGCCAGAGCCGGGGATTGGCCAGGGGCGCGGGCAGGCCCTTGGGGGTGTGGGCGCCAGTGGGCGTCGGGTCACGAAAGAACAGCAGGGTGGTGGGCACGGCCAGGACGATGGGCGCGGCGCCCAGCCAGACATAGGCCCAGCGCCAGCCCACCGCGTCGATGAGCGCCCGCGCCGCCGGCGGCCCGAAGATGCCGACCACCCCGGTGCCCAGCAGGGACAGGCCGAGCGCCAACCCCCTGCCCGACCGAAAGGCGCTGGTCAGCGGCCGGGTCCAGGTGATCGCCAGTGTGCCGGTGCCGAACAGGGAGATGAAGAACCAGTTGAGCCAGAAGGCCCACAAGGGACCGCGCTGCAGGCTGAGGGCCATGAAGGCCAGACCCAGGCCCGTCAGCGAGCCCAGCGCCACCCGCCGCACGCCCAACCGGTCGGCCAGCCACCCCACCGCCGGCAGGATGGCCATGGTGGTCAGGTAGGAGATGGTCAGGCCGATCTGGATCTGACCGACGCTCCAGCCGAACGCGCTGTGCAAGGGATCGATGAAGACGCCCAGGGTATAGAAGGGAATCCCCGAAAGGCTGAGGCCAAAGCCGATGGTGCAGGCGCCAAGCAGCCGCCAGTGACGCCTTAGCTCGTTCCAGGTTTCCCGCGGCGCGGCAGGCCTAGTGGACATGGCCGGACATGGAGGCGAGCGTCGCAACCGCAACCCCCACCGCGATCGCTACCGCTATCACGAGGGGCAGGACGATGAGCACTCGGATGGCGGTCTTGCGCCGGGCGATCTCGACCTGAGCCAGCCGCGCTTCGTCCAGCCAGTAGCGATCCTCGCCCCCCTGGACGACAACCCCCTGCCGCAACAGCCGGTCCAGCGCGACGCGGCGCAGCCGATTGGGTTGCGGAACGGGCGCCGCCTGTTCGGGCGAAACCGCGCCCTGCTCACGCAATCCGTTCTCGATCAGGCGCCTGGCGCGTCCCTGGGCCGCGGCGACGGCGGCGGCTGCTGCTGCCATGGGTGTTTCCTCTCAACTTGGCCCGGTAAGGGGTTCAGGCCTCGGGCTTGATGAACTTGAGCGCGTATTGATCCGTCTTCCCCTGGATCGCCGGGTCGAAGATGGTCTTGGTGTGGTCGTCGCCGGGGCGATGCAGGAAGTCGCCCTCGGCCACAAGCCTGAAGCCGGCGGCGGTGACTTCGCGGATCACCTGGGCCTTTTCGATCCGGTGCAGAACCGCGATCTGCTCAAGGGTCACCCCCGGATTGGCCTGGTGGTCGAGGATGAAGTAGACGCCGCCGGGCTTCAGCGACGCAAAGACGTGGCGGTTGAAGGCGGCCATGTCGACCACGCCATATTTGGCGATCTTCAGGTCGTGGTAGTTCTGGGTGATCCAGAACAGGTCGATCTTTTCCGGCAGCTTGAACTGGCCGAAGGGTTCGACGTCAAGCGTCACGTTCGCCCGGCCCGGCTCGGCCAGCACCGCCTGGTCTGCCTTGACCGCGTCCTTCCAGCCGGCATTCTCCAGCCCGTAGACCTTGCCCGCCGGGCCGACGATGTCGCTGAGCATGCGGCTGTAGTAGCCGCCGCCAGGGAACAGTTCGCCCACCACCATGCCCGGCTTCACCCCCGCGAAGGCCAGGGTGTCGGCGGGATCGCGGGACGCGTCCGTGGCGACATCGTCCTTGGGCCGGCCCGGATCGGCGACCGCATGGACGACGAAGGCCGGCGCATTGGCGGCCATGGCGCCGGCGCCCGCCAGGCCCAATAGCAATACAGCAGTGACGATGGTCCGCTTCACGCCCGCCTCCCCTTGACCGGCGCATGGTACATCAGCGGCCGGTCCTGGCCAGCGCGCCGATCCGGGCGATCGATGAATCGCCGGCCCGCCCGCAACCGAGGCGCGCCGCGGCCGTTCAGCCCCCGTTCAGTCAGGCTTTGTTAATGAATACCATCACGCAGAAATCGCGCGCCCGGGCCGAGGCGGCCCAGGGACCACAGGGACGGAGATTCCCATGACTACGAAATCACGCATCGGCCTGGCGGCCTCCCTGGCCGCCGGTTGCATGCTGGCGCTCTCGGCGCCGGCGCTGGCCGAGGATGCACACGGCGGCGGCGGCCATGGCGGCGGCGGCGGTGGAAGCCATGCTGCGTCCGGCGGCGGTCACGCCAATGCCGGTGGCGGTCGCTCGGCCGGCGGGGGTCGCAGCTTCGCCGGCGGCGGGCGAGCCTCCGGCGGTCAGGCCGGCGGCTACGGTCGCGGCGGATATGGCGGCAGAGGCGGTGGCGGCGGCTATGGCTACGGCGGCGCCTTCGTCGGCGGTCTCGCGGCGGGCTACGCCTATGGGCCCGGCTACTACGGCTATGCCCCCGGCTATGACGACGGCGACTATAGCGACGGCTATTACGACAACGGCTACGCGCCGGCGGCCGCGCCGGACCAGTGCTTCACCCAGCAACAGGTCTGGAACCCCGCCTATGGCCGCTATGTGGTCCAGCAGGTTCCGGTCCCGTGTGACGGGGAATAGGGTCTAGCGAAACGACAGCCGCTTAAGCTCGCGCGCTTCGCCCAACTCCACCAGGGCGTCGGCGCGGGCGGGCATCTCTTCCAGGATCGCCCGGGTCAGGCGTTCGTAGTGCTGGATGAAGCGGGCGACCTGGGCCGAGGTCATGACCCGGCTCCCCGCCGGCGCGGCGTCGCGTAGAGCGGCTTCCTGCTCGCCGCGCCAGCGTTCGACTACCGCGAAGGAGGGCGCCGCCAGCAGGACCAGGCGGTCCAGGCGCCCGAACAGCGGCTGGTAACGCGCCAGGGCGTCGTTGGCGTACCGGCGCCAGACGCCGTCCGGGTCCTCGTCGCGTTCCAGGGCGTTGATGGGCTCAATCAGGGCGGCGGCCGGCTGGCGACGGGCGCCGACGCACCAGCCTTCGAACAGGACGATGTCGGCGGGGCCCTCGAACACCGGCCAGTCCTGGCGAGGGCGCCGGTCGTCCACGGCCTTGTCGAAGGACGGCAGGGCTGTTGCGCCGGCCTGGCTTAGCCGACCCAGCACCGCCTCGCCCAAGGCCACGTCATGCGTGCCCGGCGGCCCACGGGTGGCCAACAGGGGGTGGATGGTTTGCCCCAAAGCCAGCCGCTCGTCGTGGGTCAGGTAGAGGTCGTCGATCGACAGCACGGCGACCCGCAGGCCCCTGGCCTCCAGCAGATGGCGGATGACCAGGGCGGCGGTGGACTTGCCACTGCCCTGGGCGCCGCACAGCCCGGCCAGCAGGGTCCGGCCCAGCCCCGCCTGCCGCGACGCCAGCCAGTCGGCCAGGGGCGCGTGAATCTGCTCCGCGGCCAGTCGGGCCGAAGCCGGCAGACCGTGCACGGCGAGGAAGGCTGCGATGTCCTCGCTCACTCGGCGTCCGGTCCGGTTGGCGCGCGAGGCTCGGCGATCGGCAGTCGCCAGCCGAACGTCAGCGCGCCGCCGCGCACGATCAGGCCGACGCCGACGCCCACCGCGGCCGCCGCGCCATGGGTGAGGCCCAGGTCGTCGACGGTGACGAAGGCCGTGGCGGCGGCGATGGCGGCGGTGACATAGATCTCCCGGCGCAACAGCACCGAGGGTTGCTCGGACAGGACATCGCGCAGCACCCCGCCGAAACAGGCGGTCAGCACCCCCATGACGACGCAGACCGGCGCGCCCAGCCCCACGCCCAGGGCCTTGCCCGCACCCACCACCGCATAGGCGGACAGGCCCACCGCATCCATCCACAGCAGGACGCCGGGATTGATCCCCCGACCCCTGGAAAACCACACCCCCAGGGCGGCCACGGCGCAGACCACCAGATAGGCGGGCTGATGCACCCAGAACACGGGGACGCCGATCAGCAGGTCGCGCAGGGTCCCGCCGCCGATGCCAGTGATAGCGCCAAAGAAGATGAAGGTGACCACATCCTGCCGCCGCTCCAGGGCGGCGATGGCGCCGGACACGGCGAAGAAGCCGACGCCGAGATAGTCGAGGATGATGCCGGGGGGCAGGCCGATGTTGGGAGAGAGAGACATGGTCGATCCGGTTTCGGCGCCGCTGGGCGGATCAATTACCGCCTTCGCAGCGGCGGATATAGTCGCCGATGTCGAACGGCACGGTGCACGACGATTTCGCTTTTATGTAACGATCGTTTCATGTAACACTTGTTTCATGGACACGCCCCTCGATCGCCGCGCCGAGCTTTTGCGCAATATCGTCGACGCCCTGCTGACCCATGGCGCCGCGGACCTGTCCCTGCGTCCGCTGGCGGAGCGGGTCGGCACCAGCGCGCGGCTGCTGATCTACCATTTCGGCTCCAAGGAGCAGCTGATCGCCGACGCCATGGCGGAGGTTCGCCACCGCATCCGCACCTCCCTCGGCGCCCGCGCCGTGGAGCTCCAGCCACAGAACCTGCGCGGCCTGGTGATGATGGTCTGGGACTGGGCGGTCGAGCCTGGCAACCAGAGCTATTTCCGCCTTCTGTTCGAGGTCGACGGCCTGACCCTGTTCGACCGGGTCAAGGTCTCGCAGGAGACCGGCCGCGAACACACCGCCGCCTGGATCGCTCTGATCGAGCGCGGCGCCGAGCGGCTGCCCACCCAGGGCGCGCTGTTTACCGCCCATTCCACCCTGATCCTGGCCGCCCTGACCGGGCTGCTGCAGGAGTTTCTGTCCACCGGCGATACGGACCGCACCACCGCGGCCCTGTCGGCCCTGATCGACCTGATCACCCAAGACGCCAAAGGCCGCCAAGGAAGCAAATCATGACCGACGCCCCCAAGCCGGCAGGGTGGCGCGCGGTCACCAGCCATGTCGCCGTCCGCGCCCTCGCCAAGAGCGTGCTGATCAACATGCTCGCCCCCGCCCTGCTCTACCGGCTGGCGGCGCCGCATTTTGCGACCAACAGCCTGATCCCCCTGGCCATTTCCAGCATCCCGCCGGTGCTGTGGCTGGCCTATGGGCTGATCAAGCTGCGGGCGATCGACTTCCTGGGCCTGTTCGCGGCCGAGAATGTGGTGGTGACCATGGCCGCCCTGGTGCTGGCCCACACCGAGCGGCAGGCGCTGATCGGCCGCTCGATGCAGAATGTGGTGCTGGCGGCGATCTTCCTGACCTCCTTCGCCCTGGCCAAGCCGATGGCCTTCCACATGGCCCGGCAGCTGACCACTGGCAACGACCCGGCCAAGCGCGCCGACTTCGACGCCAGCGCGGCGCAACCGGGGGCCATGGCCGCCTATCGCGTGTTGACCTTCGGGTGGATCGTGGCCCTGCTGATCAAGGCGGCGGGCAGCTATTGGCTGGGGGCGCATTTCGCGACCAAGGACTATCTGCTGTTCTCGCCGATCTGGGACCTGGTCAGCGACTCAATCCTGGTCACCTGGAGCATCCTTTATGGCCGGGCGCGTCTGGCGGCGACGAGCGTCCGTCCAAACCTTCCCCCTGAGGGGGAAGGTAATAGAAGCGGCGCCTCGATTTCACAGAGTTCGTTCCGAAGAGATTACCCATGACCGACGAAGAGCTGCATCGCCATCTGGTGGGCCAACAGGGCGCGCGGCGGGACCTGAACACCCCCGTCCTGGTGATCGAACTGGACGCCCTGACACGCAACATCGCCACCATGGCCAGCTTCGCCGCCGCCGAGGGGCTGAAGCTTCGCCCCCACGCCAAGACCCACAAGAGCCCGGACATCGCCCGGCTGCAGTTGGAGGCCGGCGCCCTGGGGGTTTGCTGCGCCAAGATCGGCGAGGCGGAAGTGATGGCCGACAACGGCGTCACGGCCGGCCTGCACATTACCTCGCCGGTGGTGTCCGCCCCGGCGATCGAGCGGCTGGTAGCCCTGAATGCGCGGACGGAGGGGCTGATGTGCGTGGTCGACAGTCCGGTCAACGTCGCCGCCATCGGCGCGGCGGCCCGCAAGGCCGGCCAGATCCTGGACCTGATCATCGACATCGACCCCGGCATGCACCGCACCGGCGTGCGTAACGCCGAGGCGGCGGTCGCCGTGCTGCGGGCGATCCGGGCCGAGGACAGCCTGCGTTACCTGGGCGTCCAGTGCTATTGCGGCGCCCACCAGCACATCGAGGGTTTCGCCGAACGCCAGGCGGCGATGGAGGATCGCGCGGTCTTCATCCGCGGGGTGATCGACGCCCTGACCCAGGCCGGCGGCGCGCCACGGATCGTCACCGGCGGCGGCACCGGCACGCACAGGATCGACGCCGAGCTTGGCCTGTTCACCGAGCTGCAGGTCGGCTCCTATGTCTTCATGGACAGCCAGTATCTGGCCTGCGACCTCACCGGCGAGGGCGCGGCCTCGCCGCCGTTCGAGACCTCTTTGATGGTCGACACCCGGGTGGTCAGCGCCAACACCCCTGGCCTGGTCACCGTGGACGGCGGCTTCAAGGCCTTCTCCACCGACGCCGACCCGCCGGTTGTGATCGCCGGCGCCCCCGCCGGCAGCCAGTACCGCTTCATGGGCGACGAGCACGGCGCGCTGATCCTGCCGCCGGGCGAGACCCTGGCCCTGGCCGATATCGTCACCCTGGCCGCCCCCCACTGCGACCCGACCGTGAACCTGCACGACACCTATCACGTGGTGCAGGGCGACACCCTGCGCGCGTTGTGGCCGGTGGCCGCGCGCGGACGTTCGCGCTAGCCGGCAATCTTCCCTGAAGGAGTAAGCCCTTGGACTTCCAGCACATCCTCTACGCGGTCGACGGCCCTATCGGGGTGATCACAATGAACCGGCCCTCGCGGCGCAACGCCCAGGGCTATCGGATGCTCGACGAGCTGGACCAGGCCTTCGAGCTGGCGCGGCATGACGAGACGGTGCGGGTGGTGGTGCTGCGCGGCACGGACGGGGTCTTTTCCACCGGCCATGACCTGGGCACGCCGGAGGAGGTCGAGTACCGCAAAAGCCTGGGGGCCAAGCCGGGCATCCAGACCTATGACCAGTTCAAACACTACAATCTCGACCTGCTGGTGCGCTGGCGCAACTTTCCCAAGCCCACCATCGCCATGGTCGAGGGCTATTGCATCTATGCCGGCTGGATGCTGGCCGCGGCGATGGATGTGGTGTTCGCCGCCGACGACGCGGAATTCCTGGCCGGCTTCGTCGAATATATGTCGATCCCCTGGGACATCGGCATCCGCCGGGCCAAGGAGCTGTGTTTCGAGAGCCGGTTCATCTCCGCTAAGGAGGCCGCCGACTACGGCCTGGTCAATCGCGTTCTGGCGCCCGCCGACCTGGAGCGCGAGACCTTCGCCTGGGCCCGCCGCGTCGCCGAGAACACCCCCGAGGCCCTGCGCCTGTCGAAGATCCAGATGAACAAGGCCCAGGACGCCCAGGGTTTTACCCAGGCGCTGGAAGATTCCCTCGGCGACTACCAGGCCATGCTGCACATGCCCGGATCGCTGCATCGCATGGAGGGCGAACGGCGACTTCACACCGTCGACCTGGCCGTGCGCGGCAAGCGCGGCGACCGGTTCGGACTGACCCCCATTTCCCCCAAGGAGCCCAACTGATGTCTGCAGACTTTCGCGCCCTGCGCGTGTTCAAGACCGACGCCGGCCAGGAAACCCGCCTGGTCACCCTGGGCGACGCCGACCTGATGGCCGGCGATGTGGATGTGCGCGTCGAGTATTCGACGTTGAACTACAAGGACGGCTTGGCCATGACCGGCCGGGCGCCGGTGGTGCGGACCTTTCCGCTGACGCCGGGCATCGATTTCGCCGGCGTCGTCGAGCGGTCGGACCACGCCGGGTTCAGCGTCGGGGACAGGGTGGTCCTGAATGGCTGGGGCGTGGGCGAGAGCCACCACGGCGGCCTGGCCCAGAAGGCCCGGGTCAAGGGCGACTGGCTGGTCAAGCTGCCCGATGGCCTCAGCGCCGCCCAGGCCATGGCCATCGGCACCGCCGGCTATACCGCCATGCTGTGCGTCATGGCGCTGGAGCGGGAAGGGATCACCCCCGATCGCGGCGATATCCTGGTCACTGGCGCCTCGGGCGGGGTCGGCGGCGTCGCCATCGCCCTGCTGTCCAAGCTGGGCTACCGCGTCATCGCCTCCACCGGCCGCAAGGCTCAGGAGGCCGACTATCTGACGGGGCTGGGCGCCAGCGACATCATCGACCGGTCCGAGCTTTCGGAACCCGGCCGGCCCCTGGGCAAGGAGCGTTGGGCCGGCGCGGTGGATTCGGTGGGCAGCCACACCCTGGCCAACGTCCTGGCCCAGACCCGCTATGGCGGCGTGGTGGCGGCCTGCGGCCTGGCCCAGGGGATGGACCTGCCCGGCTCGGTGGCGCCCTTCATCCTGCGCGGGGTGACCCTGGCCGGGGTCGATTCGGTCATGTGCCCGCTGCCCCGCCGCATCGAGGCCTGGCGCCGCCTAACCACCGATCTCGACCTGGGCCGCCTGGACGCCATGACCCGGCAGGTGGGCCTGGAAGAGGTCGTGGCCCTGGCGCCGGACATCCTCGACGGCAAGGTCCGCGGCCGCATCGTCGTCGATGTGAACGGCTAGGGGCGCGTTGAAATCAGGTGCGAACGGCGGTGGTCTTCTCTGGGGGAAGCGCTCGCCTTTCAAACCACGCCGTTCCCCAGGCGCGAGGCCTGGGGAACGGCGAATATTATGGGTCGCCCCCTCAGCACATCAGCGCCTCAATCGGCAATCTCGGCTTCGGCCCCTTTGGCGCCGGCGGGGCGATCCCCAACCGGAACGCTGTGATCAACCGGCGACCGGGAGCGATCACGAACTCCTGGGCGATAATCGCGCGCGTCGCCTCATCATCCGCCAGCACCGCCATGGGCGCCGCAGACAAACCCAGGGCGGCGACGTCCAGCCAGAGGCGGTAGAAGCGGCGGCCGGTGATCAGGGGGTGTTCCGTGTCCGGACGATGGAACAGGACGATGGCCTGGGCGGTGCGGACCACGTCGGCCTCGGCCACGAACAGGCTGGCGGCGCCGAGGCGGTCGAGGGTCTCGAACACGCCGGGCTTGAGCACCAGGCCGGCGCCCAGGGCCTCGACGCGGGACATCTCCATCGCCTCGGCATTGAGGCCGTCCAGCGCCCAGCCAGGATGGCGGGGCGACAGGCGCATCCAGGACAGCAGTTCGGCGCGATAGGGCCCGTCGCGAAAGGTGCGTAGGCTGGCGGCGTCATTGAGCCGGGCCAGGCGATCGATGTCCTGGGGATCACGGGCCAGGCGGACATCCTCGGCGACGGCCAGGTCGTCCAGGGCGCCCAGGGGGGTGACGTCATCCAGCTTGGCGAACCGGCCGCGATAAGTGCGGCGGCGGGGGACGAAGGCGGCGAGCGGGTCGGGCGCGGCGTTGTGGCCCAGGGTGAGCCGCGCGACCGGGCGCAAACCGCCGGAGTCGCCGCCGGTCAGCAGGTCCACGCCCACCGATCGGCCCATGGCGGCGCAGGCCAGGGCGAAGCCTTCGATCGCCGCGCCGTGGCTGACGGCGGCGTCGCGGCCTTGGGGGTCGCCCACGGGCAGGCGACGGGAGACGTCCTCGAACACCAGCACCCGGCCCTCGGCGTCACGGCGCCAGCGGGTAGGCTGGGTGTTGTGGACGCTGGGCGCCAGGTTGGCGCTGGTCACCAGGGCGGTGAAATCGGCGTCGGAGAGGCTCATGGGCGCTCCTGGGCGGCGAGGGCGGCGAGCTTGCGGAACAGGGCCAGGTCGGTTTCCGCATCCTGGTCGGGACCGACGCCGGGCAGGGTCAGCAGGGCGATCCGCAGGGGCGCCGGCGAGATCATCACCGCATGAGTGGCCTCGGTGCGAGCCATCAGGTCGTCCAGTTCGTCCCGGGCGCGGCTCTGGGCCTCGGGCCAGGGTTCGGACAGGACGGAGCGGGTCCAGACCGGGCGGATCGCCAGGGCGGCGCCGAGGCCGGCCGAGTCATAGTCGGCCAGCAGCGCGTCTTCGGCGAGGCGCAGGCCCGCCAGCAGCGGCTGGGCGGCGAGGCTCTCCAGAAAGGCGTCGAGGCTGGTGGTGTCGGCGCGGGCCAGGGCGTCGGCAAAACCCCGGGCGCCGACACTGGCCTGCTGCAGCAGGGTCAGGACCACGCCGACCGACAGCAGCAGGGCCAGCAGGATGGCGCCCAGCCGAACCTGCTCCACCGGCGCGATCAGCCCCAGGGGATGGGCGAAGGCCATGGCGCAGGCGCCCGCCGCCAGACACGCGCCGAGCAGAAACGTCAGCACCCGCCGCATCGACTGGCCGGAGCCGGGGTTGGCGGCGATGGCGAAGGCCACGGCCGCCGCGCCGACGCCGCTCAATCCCACCGGCGCTTGCGGCAGAAAGTCGGAGACGCTGAGCAGGGTGATGAGGACGCCGCAGGCCATGAGGACGTCGACGCTGGCGTTTTCCTGCCGAGACAGGGAGGCGCGGTCGCGGGTCAGCAGCAGGATCATCACAGCCGACAGGGAGACGATGACATAGCCGCCAAGACCCCAGCTGGACACGGGCGGGCGGCCGTCCACAACGATCAGGGCCACCGGCAGGACCACCGCGCCCGCCGCTGTCAGGGCCTTCAGCATCCAGGGGGCGTGACGGCGCAGCATGGCCTCGGCCAGCAGCAGAGCCGCCAGGGGCAGGACACCGACGATCTCCAGGGTGGCGAGGTTGAGGGCGTGGGAGCCGCACACGCCGGCCGCCGCCCTCATTCCAAAGAACAGGCAGAGACCGCCGAGGGCAAAGCCCAGCTGAGCCCGCAGCACCGAGGCCGCGCCTTGCCGCGCCACCACCAGCACCGAAGCGCCAAGCGCCACCGCCGACAGCCCGTCCACCAGTTCCTGTGCGGCCAGACGCTCCAACATCAGTCGGCCATCATCCTGGCCATGAACCGACGCACCAGCAGGCCCTTGGCGAAGGCGATCGGCGCCGGCAGCGGCCGCTCGATCCGGGGGCGGTAGGGGTTGAAGAACCAGCCGCGATGGTCGGTGCGGGAGGGCCGGCCCATGGCCAGTTGCAGCGCCTCATAGGCCATCAGGTTGCCGGTGGTGATCACCATGGGCGCGAGCGACATGCGCGAGCGCTTGCCCGCCGCCATCTCCGCGGCAGCCCCCAGGTCGACGTGGAAGGCGGCCGAGGAATGGGTCAGGACGTATTCCAGCTCCTTCAGAAAGGCGCCCCGGGTCTCGGCGATGGTGAGCTGGTCCCAGGCCTTGTCGCGGGTGGGATAGCGCAGTCGCTCCTCCGGACGCGGCGCGGTGGGCCGCACCACGGTCACCGAGGGCAGCGGCGCGGCATAGGCGTCAATCACCGTGGCGCCGGCCTTGCGGGCCGCGCGGTAGAGCTGGACCGTGGCGGCCACGTCGTCGCAACCGTTGACGATGATGGGATAGCGGCGGGCGATGTCGTCGATCTGGCCCACCCATTCGCCGCCGAAAACCTCCAGCGCCAGTTCGGGGTTGATGCGTTTCAGCGCGGCGGCCGAGGCGGCGGCCTTTTCCTGGCCCACCGTGTCCAGGTTGGCGAACACCTGGCGGTTCAGGTTGGAGACCTCGAAGGTGTCGATGTCGGCGATGGCCAGCCGGCCCACCCCCGCCCGGCCTAAGGAGGCGACGCAGGCGCCGCCCATGCCGCCGACGCCGGCGACGAAGATGGCGGCGCCCCGCAGCCGCGCCTGTTCCTCCGCCGTGACGAAGCCGAAATTGCGGGTGGTAAAGACGTCGTAGTCGAAGGCCACGATACTGGCGGCCTTGGGGGTGCTGGCCTTAGGGGCGGGGGTCGTCATGGGCGCGGGATCCTTGCGGGGCGAAGCCGGCCCCAGGGCTGGTCGTCGGCGAACCAGTGCACGACGGGCAGGATGGCGGACTGGATGGCGAACAGCACCAGCCGCCCGGCCAGCCAGGGGGCGCTGGCCGGCCCGGCGACGCGGGACAGGTAGCGGCCGGCGGCCTCCATATTCAGCTGGCCGATCTGCAGGAAGTCGTCGCCCCGGCCATAGTCCAGCTCGCGGCCGCACATGGCGTTGTAGGCGTCCTTGCGATGCTTGGGCGCCGACTCGAAGGTCTTCTTCAGATCGTCGGAGCCGCCGGTATAGGCGTTGAGGATCACCGAGCGGGTCTCGTCGAACTCGGCGTCGGCGCCCACGCCGAACACGTGGCGATGGCGGGCCATGATCTGGCGCGACAGGGTCCGGTGGGCGAAGCTGGGGTCGGCCGCGCGGTCCGGGGTCGGGAACACCTGGTCGAAGGTCTCGGCCACCATGCCGAACACGGCGGGCACCTGGGTGACGTTGGACAGCATCACCGGCCGGCACTGGCGGCGCAGGAAGATCAGCACGCAGGTCAGGCCGTAGAGCAGCTCCGACAGGCCGCGCCCGCGCAGGGCCGGATCCACCATCACCAGGCCCAGGTGCAGCATCTCGATGGGCCGGCCGGCCAGGCTGACGTCCATCAGCGCCAGGGCGTTGAAGGCCACCGGCGCCTTGGTGCGCGCATCGTAGACCAGGGTGATGACGCTGTTGTCGAGGCGGGAGCGATCGGCGCCGAACACCCCATAGTCCAGGTCGCCCTGCGGCAGGACGGTGCGGGCCACGGCGCGCAGGTCGCCCCGCAGTGCGTCCAGCGCCTGGGGCGACAGCGACAGGCCGGGGCGCTCGACGATCCGCAGGCGCAGGCCGCGGCCGACACCCATGGTCAGCTTCAGATAGCGGGTGGTCACGCGCGCACGGCCTTCGCCGCCGACCGCGCCGCGAGCTGCGCCTGCATCGCCGCCTTGCGCGCCAGCGGGCCGCCGGGACGACGCAGCCAGACCTCGGCCACCGCCAGCCCCTCCCCCTGGCCCAGCCAGAACACCAGGGCCATCGCCGGCCGCGCCTGCATGTGGAAGGCGTTGATCAGCACCGGCTCATAGAGGCGCGATAATGTAATGCCCAACGTCAGCGCCGTGGCGCGGGTGACCCAGGCCTGATGGCCCAGCACGTCCCGCGCCAGGATGGTGCGCCAGGCCATGACCACGCAGCTGGTCACCGCCACCATCCAGACGACGTTCGGCAGCACCCCCGCCGCCCCGGCGAAGGGATAGACGATCGAACAGGCCACGCCGGTGGTGGGCAGGGCGATCAGCAGCGCCAGCCCCACCCGGCCCATGATCCGGTGCGCCCGGGGAAAGCGGGTGCGAAAGCCGCGCCAGAACTGGAAGGCGGCGATCAGCACAAAGACCGCGCCCATGGCCACGTGGCCGCGGATCAGCAGCGGATTGCGGTCGAACGCCGCCAGCTGCAGCAGATAGTCCTTGCCCGCGAACTCGGCGACGCTGGCCGCCTGGACCGAGGTCGGCACCAACAGATTGTTCAGGGCGATCGCCATGGCGCCCACGCCCAGCGCGATCAGAAACGCCGGCGGCGCCCAGTTGCGAAATGGCGGCAGTGACCGTGAGGCTGACATGAACGGCCCCTCCCGGGGTCAATATGGACGATTCCGCTTGACCCCGGCTTAATGAACCAGACAATTGAACACTGTTCAATAATTATTTTGAGCACTGCTCAATTAAGGCGAACAATGGCCCGCCGATCCGATCACACCCGCGCCGAACTGGAAGCCCTGCTGGTGGCCGAGGGCTGGCGGCAGCTGTCCGAGACGGGTCTCGCGCGGTTCTCAGCGCGGGATGTGGCCAAGCGGATCGGCTATTCGGTGGGCACGCTGTACAATGTGTTCGGCAGCTATGACGGCCTGGTGCTGGCCATCAACGCCCACACCCTGACCCTGTGGGCGGCGCGGCTGCGCGAGCGGCTGGAGGCGG
>Ga0302314_10006480_pt1 | contig 21162 bp, 13 predicted proteins | sample III_Palsa_N2_3_FD_200533 | JGI IMG/M metagenome (GOLD analysis project Ga0302314, IMG submission 200533) | Peat permafrost microbial communities from Stordalen Mire near Abisko, Sweden - III_Palsa_N2_3 | ecosystem: Environmental > Terrestrial > Soil > Palsa > Peat permafrost | place: Sweden...
GCGATGACATCTACAACTACCCCTGGGTCTACGCCGTGCAGGTCGCCAACTGGACCTTCACACCGGATGAGGCGAAGCGCCTGCGCGAATATCTGCTCAAGGGTGGCTTCCTGATGGTGGATGATTTTCACGGCACCGCTGACTGGGAGCGCTTCATGGCCGGGATGCGCCAGGTGCTGCCGGATCGGCCGGTGGAGGATCTCACCGACGGCGACGAGATCTTTCACGTGCTCTACGACCTCTCCGATCGCTTCCAGGTCCCGGGCGAGCAGTACGTGAACACCGGCCGCACCTACGAGAAGGACGGCTATGTGCCGAAGTGGCGTGCGATCCGCGACGACAAGGGCCGCATCGTGGTCGCGATCTGCCACAACATGCATCTCGGTGATGCCTGGGAATGGGCTGACATCGCCGAGTATCCCGAGAACTTCTCCTCGATGGCGTTTCGCATCGGCGTCAACTACATCGTCTATGGCATGACTCACTGACGGCGATGTTTGAATGGCTGTTCAAATACCCGCCGACGGTGTTCCTCCATGGGCAGCTGCTGTTGCGCAGCGCGCTGCCGCGCTGGCTGCTGGTGGTGGGCGTGGTCGGCGTCGGGTTGCTGCTCGCCTGGGCCCTGCGCGGCAGGCATGCCGCGGATACCCAGGCCGGCGGACGCTGGCGGCTGCCGTCGATATGGCTGGTGCAGTGGGCCATGGCGGCGCTCGTCATGGTGTTGCTGTGGCGTCCGGCCGTCGCGATCAGTGAGCTGGTGCCGCAGGCCAACGTCATCGCCGTGCTCATCGATGATTCCGCCAGCATGGGCATCGCCGAGCACGGCGTCAGCCGCATGCAGGAGGCCTCGCGGCTGCTGCAGGGCGATTGGCTCGCAAGCCTCGGCCGCACCTTCCAGACCCGCCTGTACCGCTTCGATTCGGGACTGGTGCGCTACGATGGCGCGCCCGCGGCCCTGACGGCAAGCGGGCCGGCCACTCATATCAATGCGGTCCTGAATGAGTTCGCGAGCGACACGGCGAGCGTGCCGGTCGGTGCAGTGGTGCTGCTCTCGGACGGGGGCGACAACAGCGGGAAAATCGACCGCAGCACCATCGAAGTCCTGCGGCAGAGGCGCATACCCGTCCACACCGTCGGCTTCGGGTCCACCCAGGTGCCGCAGGATGTCGAGATCGAGAACGTCGCACTCACGGCGCGGGCGTTGGCCCACTCACGGGTCACGGCGGTCGTCGAAGTGGCGCAGTCCGGGTTTGCGGGACGGCACACGACGGTGACGGTCAGGGACGGCACGAAGCTGCTGGCGACGCGCGAGCTGGTGCTCGGCCACGATGGCGCGACGGTCAGCACCGATCTGACCTTCGACCTGCCGGACGCCGGGCCGCGGGTGCTGCGATTCCAGGTAGCGGCGCTCCCGGACGAGGGCAACGTCCGTAACAACGAGCTGCGCCGGCTGGTGAACGTCGAGGCCGGGCCGCGGCGCATTCTATACGTGGAGGGCGAGCCGCGCTGGGAGTACAAGTTCGTGCGCCGTGCCGAGGAGGACGACACGGCGGTGCAGCTGGTGTCGATGCTGCGTACCACCGAGAACAAGATCTACCGCCAGGGCGTGAAGGATCCGCTGGAGCTGGCGCAGGGCTTTCCGAGCAAACCGGAGGATCTCTTTGCTTATGACGGCATCATCATGGGCTCGGTCGACGCCGGGTATTTTCCCCCGGCACAGCAGGCACTGATGCGCGAGTTCGTCGACCGTCGCGGTGGTGGGCTGCTGTTCCTCGGCGGACGGCAGTCGCTCGCCGATGGGGTGTGGGGTGGTTCGCAGCTGAATGATCTGCTGCCGGTGACCGTGCCGATGATCAGCGGCACCTTTCGCCGCGAGCCGGCCACCGTGAGTCTGAGTACCGCGGGCGCCGACAGCGCCGTCACCCGCCTGGTGGATGATCGCGCGGCGAACATCGCGCTGTGGGCGCGGCTGCCGTATCTGGCCGATTTCCAGAATCCGGGCACCGTGAAACCCGGCGCCTCGGAACTGGCGCAGATGCACGTGGCCGGGCGGACCATGCCGTTGCTGGTGACCGAAAGCTACGGACGCGGACGCACCGCGGTGCTTGCGACCGGAGGTACCTGGCGCTGGCAGATGAGCATGCCGCTGGGTGACACCACGCACTCGGTGTTCTGGCACCAGCTGCTGCACTGGCTGGTGGCGGACACCCGCGGCCAGCTCGCCGCACAGGTGTCGGCCAGTACGCTTGACGATGATGGTCACGTGCAGTTGCTGGCCGACGTGCGCGACAGGAATTACCTGCCGGCCACCGATGCGGTCGTGAACGCGCACCTGATCGGACCTGATCGCCTGCAGGCCGATGTGTCGCTGCGGGTCGTGCCGGGATTGCCGGGCCGTTACCAGACGGACTGGACCGCGCCGGTGCCCGGCGTGTACGTGGCCGACATCACGGCCAATCAGGGCGCGATCGGCGCCGGTCGCGATACGGTCGCCTTCCAGCGCGAGGATGGCGTGGCCGAAGATTTCCACACCGGCCAGAACGTCGCGTTGCTCAAGTCGCTGGCCGCCGAGACCGGTGGCCGCTACTGGTCACCCGATGACCTGAACGGACTCGCGCGGGCGATACCGTTCTCGAGTGCGGGGGTCTCGGTGCAGAAGTTCCAGGACCTGTGGAACATGCCGGCGGTGTTTCTGGCGCTGCTGGCGCTGCGCCTGGCCGAGTGGCTGCTGCGACGGCGCTGGGGTGTCGTATGAAGGCGCCCGTCAGATGTCGGATTCTGGCGCTTACGACGCTGGGGCTGGCTTCGGTCGCGCACGCCGACATCTACTTCGTGAATGTCGCAGGACTGGGCGGGGAGCCGGACTACGAGCAGCGCTTCAGCGCCGAAGCGGCGGATCTGGATCGCATCGCCAAGGGCGCGGGAACCACCGCGCACGTGGTCACGCTCACCGGCCCAGAGGCGACGCGCGCGCATCTGCAGCAGGCGCTGGACGACATTGCCGGGCACGCGCACGCCGATGATCTGCTGGTGATCACGCTGGTGGGTCATGGCAGCTTCGATGGCAACCAGTACAAGTTCAATCTGCCCGGTCCCGATGTGTCCGGGGAGCAGCTGGCGCAGTGGTGCGATCGCATACCGGCCTCGCGTCAGCTCATCATCAACACCACCAGCGCCAGCGGCGGCTCGGTGAAGGCATTGCAGCGACACGACCGGGTCGTGGTCGCGGCCACCAAGTCCGGTACCGAAAAGAATGCGACGGTCTTCGCCCGCTACTGGGTGGAGGCATTGCAGGACCCGGGCGCCGACACCGACAAGAACCAGATCATCACCGGCCTGGAGGCGTTCCAGTACGCAACCCGCAAGACCGCGGGCTTCTACGACACCGAGAAGCGCCTGGCGACCGAACATGCGGTTTTCGAGGAAGGCGGTAAGGCCGCGCCGGTGCGCGACGGGACCGCCGATGCGGATCCCGGCCGCATGCTCGCCTCGTTCGCGCTGGTGCACCTGGGAAGCGGCACGCAGGCCGCGACCGATCCGGCGAAGCTCGACCTGCTCAAGCAGAAGGAGCAGCTGGAACAGAAGATCGATCTCATCAAGTACCAGCGCGCCGCGATGTCGCCCGAGGACTATCGGGCGCAGCTGAGTCAGGCGCTGGTGCAGTTGGCGAAGGTGCAGCAGGAGCTGGACAAGTGAGCGTCGCATTCGTGCTGCTCGCCCTGGCCGTGTCGGGCATTGCCGCGGCAGCGGCGCCGCCGGCTGAAGTGCGCCAATGCCTCGGACTGCGTCTGCACGGACAGGAGTCGGCGGCGCAGAAGTGCTTCACCGGCCTGGCCGGCGCGCAGTCACCGTATCTGCGGGCTGAAGGTGCCTGGGGGCTGCAGGATTACGATGCCGCCAACAACGAGTTCCGCGCGGCCGCCGCGCAGGCGGACGGCAACGCGTTGTACCGCACGCGCTGGGGCGAACTGCTGCACGAGCGCTTCAACAACGTCGATGCCGCCGGGCTCTTCAATGAAGCCCTGCAGCGTGATCCGAAGGATGCGCAGGCCATGCTGGGTCTTGCCCGGGTCAGCGCCGACGGATTCGACAACCAGGCGGTGAGCTGGGCGCAGAAGGCGTTGGCGGTTGATCCGAAGCTCGCCGCGGCGCACGAACTGCTGGCAGATTTTGCGCTGGAGGATGACCAGCCGGAGCTGGCGGCCAAGGAGGCGGATGCGGCACTGGCGCTGGATGCGGAGTCGCTCGATGCGCTGGCATTGCACGCCGTCATCGAGCTGCTCGCGGATCGCTCTGCCGATGCCTGGTGGGCGAAGATCCATGCCATCAATCCGGTGTACGGCGCGGGCTTCGCCATCGCCGCCCGGCATCTGATCCTGAACCGCCGCTATGAGGACGGCGTGGCGATGTATCGCAAGACGCTGGAGCTCTCACCGAAGCTGTGGGCGGCGCGCTCGGAGCTGGGGATCAACCTGATGCGCCTCGGCCATGACGACGAAGCGCGGCAGCAGCTGACGCAGTGTTATGCCAACGGCTATCGCAACGATGCCACGGTCAACAGCCTGCGCCTGCTCGACACCCTGAAGAACTTTGCGACCTTCAGTGATGCGACCACCATCCTCAAGCTCAATCGCAAGGAATCGGACCTGCTGTATCCGTACTTCCACGACGTCCTGACGCAGGCCATCGACGCCTACCAGGCCAAGTACCACATGCAGCTGGATGGGGCCGTGCAGGTCGAGGTCTATCCGGATCACGAGGACTTTGCGGTGCGCACCCTGGGGATGCCCGGGTTGGGCGCGCTCGGCGTGACCTTCGGCCAGGTGGTGGCGATGGACAGTCCCTCCGGGCGCAAGCCCGGCGAGTTCCACTGGGCGAGCACGCTGCGTCACGAGATGAGCCATGTGTACATTCTCAAGGCCACCCGCCACCGGGTGCCACGATGGTTCACGGAGGGCCTCGCGGTCCACGAGGAGACCGAGGCCGCGGCGGAGTGGGGCGACTCGATCACCCCGGACATCATCGTCGCGCTGCGCGATCACAAGCTGCTGCCGGTCGCGGAGCTGGACCGCGGCTTCATCCATCCGCAGTACGAGACGCAGGTGCTGGTGTCGTACTACCAGGCCGGACGGATCTGCGATTACATCCAGGCTCACTGGGGCCAGCAGAAGCTGCTCGACCTGGTGCAGCAGTTCGCGATCCCGCACAGCACGCCGGAGGCCATCAGGATCGTGCTGGGGATGGAACCGGCGGCGTTCGACAAGGAGTTCCTGGACTGGCTGTACCAGGACACCGCCGCGCTCGTCGGCGGTTTCGACGCCTGGCACAAGCAGCTGGCGGCGCTGGTCGCGGCGTCGCGGGCCAAGCACTACGATGAGGTGCTGGCGAACGCCGAGGCCGTGATTGCCTTGTATCCCGACTACGTATTCGATGGCAACGCGTACCAGATGCTGGCCGAGGCGGCGCTCGCGCAGGGCAGGCAGCCGGTCGCGATGAGTGCCCTGAAGCGCTATGTAGAGCATCGTGGGCGCGAGCCTGCGGCGCTGGAGCAGCTTGCGAAACTGCAGCAGGAGTCCGGCGACAAGCCGGCGGCGATCGTGACGCTGCAGAAGATCAACCTGATCGATCCCATGTTCGACACCGACTCGCACCGGCACCTGGGCGATCTGCTGATGGATGCCCGGGATTACGGCGCCGCCCGCCGCGAGTACGGCGCGGTCCTTGCGCTGCACCCGCTCGACAAGGCACAGGCGAACTACGATCTTGCGCGGGCCTGCCATGCGGCGGGTGATGCGCAGTGCGCGATGAACGCGGTGCTGGCCGCACTGGAAATCGCGCCCGATTTCCGGCCCGCTCAGAAACTGCTGCTGGAACTTACTGGTCAATAATCAAGCTCAAAGAGAACACGCATGACGCAAACCGACATATCGAGCCTCGATGCCAGCGCGCTGGCGGCGAGGGTCGAGCGCTTCAGGGCGGTACGGGGCGAGATCCTCGCGCAGGTGGGTGAGGTGATCGTCGGCCAGGAGGAGGTGCTGGATCAGATCCTGACCGCGCTGCTGGTCGGCGGACACTGTCTTATCACCGGCCTGCCGGGAACCGCCAAGACCCTCATGGTGCGCACCATCGCGCAGACCCTGGGGCTCGCCTTCAGTCGCATCCAGTTCACGCCGGACCTGATGCCGGCGGACATCACCGGCACCGACATCATAGAAGATGACGAAACGACGGGGCGGCGACGCTGGTCGTTCTCGGCCGGACCGCTGTTCGGCAACGTGGTGCTGGCGGATGAAATCAACCGCACGCCGCCGAAGACCCAGTCGGCATTGCTCGAGGCCATGCAGGAGCGCTCCTGCACCGTGCGCGGTACCGTCCACCAGTTGCCGAACCCGTTCTTCGTGCTGGCGACCCAGAACCCGATCGAACTCGAGGGTACCTACCCGCTGCCCGAAGCGCAGCTGGACCGCTTCCTCTTCAATACGGTGCTCGACTACCTCGGATTGGAGCACGAGGTGCAGGTGGTCGCGCGCACCACCACCACCCGCACCGCATCGATCTCCGCAGTGACCTCGGCGAGTGAACTGCTGGAGTTCCAGCAGCTGGTGCGCATGGTGCCGGTGAGCGACGAGGTGGCCCGGTACGTGGTGCGGCTGGTGCGTGCCACACGCTTCAAGTCGGTGGAGGCCCCCGAGATCATCAGGAAATACGTGAACTACGGCGCGAGCGTTCGTGCCGCGCAGTTCATCGTGCTCGCCGCAAAGGCGCGGGCCCTGGCCCGTGGCCGCTACCACGTCGACTTCGACGATGTCGATGCGTACGTGCTGCCGGTGCTGCGCCATCGCATCCTGCTGAACTTCCACGCGCAATCGGATCGGGTCGAGGCCGACGACATCCTGCGCCAGATGCTGGCGCAGGTGCCGCGGACCTGAGCACCACGATGCAGAACCTGCTGGATCCTGCGGTGCTGAATGCGATCTCCGGGCTCGACCTGGTGGCATCGACCGTGGTCGACGGCTTCGTCTCGGGACTGCACCGCTCCGCGGACTTCGGTTTCAGCCAGGAGTTCGCCGAATACCGCGCCTACGCGCCGGGGGATGACCTGCGGCACGTGGACTGGAACGTCTATGCCCGCTCGGATCGTGCCTATATCAAGCGTTTTCACGGTGAGACCAACAGTCAGCTGATGCTGCTGGTGGATGCCAGCAGCTCGATGGGCTTCACATCCCATGCCCTGACCAAGTTCGCCTACGTGCGCTTCATCGCCGCCGCCCTCGCGTACCTGGCGACGCGGCGGCAGCGTGATGCGACGGGCCTGGTGATCTTCGGCGACACGGTGCGGGATTTCGTGCCGCCGGCAACGCGCCAGGGACATCTGCAGCGGGTGCTCGCGGCGTTGCTCGCCGCACAGCCGCAGGCGAACACCTCCTATGCGGCACCGCTGCTGCATCTGCAATCGTTTCTGCGCCGCCGCGGCATGGTCGTGGTGCTTTCGGATTTCTACGCCCCGCCGGCCGACATCGTCCGGGCGGTGGCGCCGCTGCGCATCCATGGCAACGAGGTGGTGTTGTTCCAGGTCCTGGATCCGGAGGAGCTGCGGCCGCGGGTCGATGGCTCCTCGATGCTCGTGGATCTCGAGACCGGCGCGCAGCTGGAGGTTTCCGAGGACTATGTGCAGGGCCGCTACCGCGAGCGCATTGATGCGCATGTCGCGGACCTGGGTCGCGAGGCCCGCCGTGCGGGTGTTGGCTATCACCTGCTGCAGACCGATCAGCCGCTGGACCAGGCATTGCTGCAGTACCTGCGGCTGCGCACGGGGCGCGACTGATGGGCTGGCTGGCACCGGGGTTCCTGCTCGGCGCGCTCGCGATCGCGGTGCCGGTATGGCTGCACCTGTTGAAACGCAGTTCGAGTCAGCCGCGGCAGTTCAGCTCGCTGATGCTGTTCGAACCGCAGACCCGCAGCACCACGCGCCGCCGCCGCATCGATCACTGGCTGCTGCTGCTGCTGCGGATCGCAGTGCTGCTGCTGCTGGCGGCGGCCTTCGCCGAACCCTTCGTGCGCGGCCATCTGCCGGGTGCAGCGCCGGAGAAGCTGCTGGTGCTGGCGGTGGATGATTCCTACAGCATGCGCGCCGGCACCCGTCTCGAGGAGGCGCGACGGGAGGCCCTGGCGATCGTTGCGGCGAAGGCGCGCGATACCCGCGCCCAGATCGTCGCGCTCGGTTCGCGCGCCGCTGCCCTCACCGAGCAGACCCAGGATGCCGACGTGCTCAGCACGGCCCTCAAGAGCATCGCGCCGAGCGACGCACGCGGCAGTTTGGTGCTGCTCGCGGGCCTCGCACGGACCCTGGCGGCGGGCACGCAGATGCCCATCGAGCTGCATCTGTTCAGCGATCTGCAGGCCACCGGCCTGCCGCCGGATCTGAGTGAGCTGCGCCTGCCACCGGGCGTAACGCTGGTGCTGCACAAGGTCGGCCAGCCGACGCCCAACTGGACGGTGGAGAGCGTCGCGGCGCCGGCGCAGGTGTGGGATCCCGCCAAGACCCGCATCGTCGCCACGGTTGCCGGCTTCGGCACACCCGAGGCCACGCGTACGGTGACGCTCTTCATCGACGGGCGGTCATCGGGACAGCAGAGCGTGAAGGTGCCGGCATCCGGTCGCGCCTCGGTCGTGTTCGCCGGTGCCGAAATTCCCTACGGGCTGGTGCGTGGCAGCGTGCAGATCGACGGCGCCGATGCCCTCAGGGCCGATGACAGCTACGATTTCGTGATCCTGCGCAGCGAGCGGGTACATGCCCTGTTCGTGCACCAGGGCTCGGATCAGGCCACCGGTCTGTTCTTCCGCTCGGCCATCGAATCGGCCGCCGATGCGGCCGTGGTGCTCGATGCGGTGACCGTGGATCAGCTGCGTACGCGTGACCTGTCCTCCTATGCCTTCGTCGTGCTCTCCGATGTTGCGGGGCTGCCGGCGGCGGTCGAGACGCACCTGGCGGCCTGGGTGAAGGGCGGCGGACGATTGCTGATCAGTGCCGGTACGGCAGCAGCGCAGCAGCGCCGCGTCCCGGTATTCGATGCGCCGATCACGGGTTCGCACGATTACACCCGCGATGACACCCGGTTCGCGGCGGTCGCCGCGGTGGATGAGGCCTATGCGCCGGCCGGTCCGCTCGCCGGCTGGCAGGGCATCAAGGTGTTCTATGTGACCCGGGTGAACGCACCGCAGGCGCAGGCCGGCCTGCGGCTCGCCGACCAGACGCCGCTGTTGCTGGAGAAACCGCTGGGGCAGGGTCGGGTGCTGTTGTTCACCACCGGTTTCGATCGCCTGACCACCGATCTGCCCCTGCATCCGCAGTTCGTTGCCTTCGTCGATCGGCTGGCGACCTATCTGAGTGGTCGTGGCAGCCGCAGCAGCGCGTTGAACGTCGGGGATTCGGTCGAGTTGCGACCGGACCCTGCGCTCCGGGGTAGCGCGGATGTGCTCGCCCCCGATGGCACGCATCCCCTGGACCTGCGCGAGGCCCAGCAGGTGCGCAGCTGGCCGCTGCCGGCCGCTGGCTTCTACGTCCTGACGCTTGCCGATTCACGGCATGACCTGGTGGCCGCGAATATTTCACGCCTGGAATCGGACCTCACGCCTGCCGGCGATGACAAGCTCAAGCTCTGGGAGGCGGCCGGTAGCGCCGGGGCCGCGCCGGCGCCCGGCACGGGTGCTGTGACTGCGCCGACTCCAATCGGCAGCGAGGAATCGGCTCACAACCTGTGGTGGTACGCTATGTGCTTGGCCCTGGTGGCAGTGGTCGCCGAATCCCTGGTGGCCAGCCGCTACCTGAACACGCTGCGGGAATCCTCCAAGTGAATGCCAGCGAGGAACTACGCGACTACGTGGCGCGACTGCATACGCGGTTGCGCCTGGGCGCGATCGCGCGCGGCGCGGCGATCCTGTGCGGCATCGCACTCGGGGTGACGCCGCTGCTGGTGATCTTCGCCAACCGCTTCGCATTCTCCGCGGCCAGCGTGCACGGCTCGCGCCTGGTGCTGCTGCTCGTCCTGGCCGGCGGAGCGGTTCTGGGTCTGGCGGTCCCGCTGTGGCGGCTGAACCGCCTGCGGGTGATCCGCCGCGCCGAGGCGCGCTTCCCGCAGTTCGAGGAACGGCTGCGGACGTTCGCGCAGCGCGATTCTGCGACCCACGATGCCTTCGGTGAACTGCTGGCCGCGGATACGCTGCGCGTCGCGCGCACGGCGCGCCCGGCGTCACTGGTCTCCACCACGCTGCTCGCGGGTCTGCTGACCTGCGGCGTGGTCTGCGTGGGCACCTTGGTGTGGCTGATCCGTTCGGGCCCGGGATACATGGGCTACGGTGCGGCGCTGCTGTGGTCGGTGCCCCGGGGTGGCCCGATCTATGAATTGCATGTCGCACCCGGCGACACCACGCTGCGCCGGCATACGGATCTGGTGGTGACGGCGGGACTGGTCGGACTTTCGACCCAGGACGTGAAGCTGCACGTGCGTATCGGCAATGCCGACTGGCAGGAAGTGCGGATGCTGCCGCAGCTGCAGTCCGGCGGCTTCCGCTATCTGCTGTCCGCATTGCCGGACCATGCCGAATACTATGTCGAGGCGGGCCCGATGGAGTCGGCGCATTTCACCGCGCACGTCGCTGACGTGGCCCAGGTGCGCCAGATACGGGTGACGTATCACTATCCGGCCTGGACACAGCTGCCGGATCACACCGAGGAACACGGTGGCGACCTGCGCGCGGTGCAGGGAACGCATGCCGAGCTCACGATCCTCACCGATCAACCGCTGACCCACGGTTCACTGGTCCTGGATGATGGCCACCAGTTGCCGCTGGTGGCCGGCGCCGGCAATACGTACAGCGTAACGGTGCCGCTCGACAAGGACGGCGCGTATCACCTGGCCATGATCGATGCGCAGCATCCCATGCGCCTCACCGAAGATTACTTCATCGAGGCCGGCGAGGCGAGTGCGCCGCAGGTGGCCATCGTCAAACCGGGCGGTGACTATCGCGCGAGCCCGATCGAAGAGGTCACCATCAACGCGCAGGCGGCTGATGATTTCGGACTGCGCGAGTTTTCACTTCACTACTCGGTCAACGGCGGACCCGAGCAGCAGATCAACCTGCTGCCGCATGCCGGTTCGCGCCAGGCCCGCGGCGGCACCGTCATCAGCCTCGAGTCGATGAAGCTGGTGCCGGGAGATGTGGTCAGTGTCTACGCCCAGGCGGCCGATGCCCGGGCCCAGTCACGTTCGGAGATGGTGTTCGTCGAGGCCGATCCCTACGAGCGCGAGTATTCGCAGTCCCAGGCCGGTGGCGGTGGTGGGGGCGGCGGCGGTGGCGGCGCCAATGATCAGATGGAGATATCGCGCCGCGAAAAGGAAATCATCGCCGGCACCTGGTCCCAGGTCGACGGTCGCGCCGCGGCTGCGCGCCAGGCCGAGCAGGCGAAGTTTCTCTCCGACGTTCAGAAGACGCTGCACGACCAGGCGCTGTCGCTTTCCGGGCGGCTGGAAATGCGTGGCCTCAGCGACGCCAATGAGCAGTTCAGCGGCTTTCAGAAGGAAATGAATGCGGCCGCGGATGCCATGACGCCAGCGGCGACGAAACTGGCTCAGACCCAGTGGCGCGACGCGCTGTCCGATGAACAGAAGGCCCTGCAACATCTGCTGCGTGCCGAGGCCACGTTCCGCCAGATCCAGGTTGCCTTCGGCAGTGCAGGCGGGGGCGGCGGTGGCGGCAGCTCGGGCCGCGATCTCGCGAGCCTTTCCGATCTGGAACTCGATACGCAGAAGAACCAGTACGAGACGGCGCAGTCAGCATCCCCGGCCCAGCAGCGCGACGAACAGATCGATGCGGCACTCAAGAAACTCGACGAGCTCGCCCGCAAACAGGAGGAGCTGGCACAGGAGCATCCAAGCAGCGCCGACGCCGCCGGTGAGCGCTGGCAGCAGGAGATGCTGCGGCGCCAGGCCGAAGAACTGCAGCGGCAATTGGACCAGATGGCGAAGAATGGCCAGTCAGGCCAGTCAGGCCAGTCAGGCCAGTCCGGTCAGTCGGGGCAGTCCGGGGCGTCCAGCCAGTCGGCGCAATCCGGACAATCGCGCGCGCAGCCGGGGCGCGAGAACACCGGCAGGGGCCAGGAGAACGGCAAGAGCCAGGACAAGAGCGCCGGGGATGCGGATGCCGCAACCATCCGCCAGGCCTCAAACCGCCTGCGTGAAGCGCAGGAGGCGATGCGTCGCGCGGTGGATCAGCGCGACACCGCCGGCGCGCGCCGGGCCGCCGAAGGGCTCCGGGACGCGATGGCGGCACTGGGTGGCCTGCAGCGCAATCAGTCTTCGGGACATCTGGATGACCTGGGCCGCAAGGCCGAACAGCTCGCCGAGCGGGCGCGGCAACAGCAGCAGCAGCTGAAGGACCTGGCCAATCATCCCACCGGGCTCGGGCGATCGGGCCGTCCGCTGCCCACGCCCGACACCATGATCGATGCGCGCCAGCAGCTCGCCGATGACGTAGGGCATCTCGAGCAGTCGCTGCGTGACGCGGAACGCGAGGCGGTGAAAGGCAATCGCGACGCCGCCGGCAAACTGCGCGATTCCCTGACCAATCTTGACGAGTCCGACGTGCAGACCCGGCTGCAGCGCAGCGCCGATCTCATGCGCCAGGGCTACAACCCCGGCGGCGATTCCGCCGAAGCCGACATTCCCGACGCGCTGGCGAAGCTCGGCGAGGAGGTGCGCCAGGCTGGGCGTGCGGCGGGCAATGCGCCGGCCCCCGACGAGGCATTGAGTGCCGTGCAACGGTTTCGCTCCCGTCTGGCCCAGATGAATGACGCCGCACAGCGTGGCGCGTCGGGACAGCCCGGCAAATCGCAAGGCAACTCCCTGGCACGTGGTTCACCGGGTTCGTCCGGGCAGACCGGCATGGGCGCAGGCGGCCAGGGACAGGCGGGCGGTGATGCATCGCAGCGCACCGGCGGCGTGACGGCCGCTGGCGGTGGTCAGGGCGGCTATATCGACGGGGGCTGGAACTCGGGTAACAACCCGCATTCAAACGGCCGCGCGGCCGCACCCGACACGACTCCGACGCCGGCCGATCGGGAAAAGAACTTCGATCAGGGACTGGCGGACCTGCAGAACGTGCGCCGCGCGGTGGCCGACGATCCGGTGGCGCGCAAGCAGGTGGACGATCTGATCCGCTCCATGCAGCATCTGGACCCGCGCCGCTTCCCCGGCAACCCGGAAGTCGTGGATCAGTTGTTCGCGGAAGTTCGCAGCGGCGTGGATCGCCTGGAGCTGCAGTTGGGTCATGACCCCGCCGACGAGAATCGGCAGGTCGTGCGCAATGCTGAATCGCTACCCGTTCCAGAGGGCTACCAGGAGGCCGTCGCCGAGTATTATCGACGCCTGAGCAAGGGTCAGTAAAGGGACACGCGTACTGAGTAATGCCTTTCTACATGTTAAAGGCGCTGGCGCGTGGCCTGCTGCTGCCGCCCATAGGTCTGCTGCTGCTGGCAATCCTGGGGGCGGTGCTGCTTGCCCGACATCATCGGCGCAGCGGCTGGAGCTGTCTGATCGCCGGCCTCGGTCTGCTGTGGCTGCTCTCGGTGCCGTTCGTGGCGGATCAGCTGACGCGCTGGGTGCAGGTCTACCCGGCGTTCGATCCTGCGATGCCGACGCAGGCCCAGGCGATCGTCATACTCGGCGGCGCAAACAACCGCAATCGCGCGCCCGAATATGGAATCCAGCCTGCAGCAGAGCTGGAGTTGCTCGAACGGCTCAACTATGGCTCCTGGCTTTCCCGGATGACCCACCTGCCGATGCTGGTCACCAGTGATCCGAAGAATGCCCGCGCCATGGCCGTGGTGCTCACCCGCGATTTCCAGAATCCGCCGCGCTGGGTGGATTCGGACGCTCATGACACCTATGAGAACGCGCGCAATGCCGCGCGGATTCTGCGTGCGGATCATGTGAATTCGATACTGCTGGTGACCAGCAGCGTGCACATGGTGCGCTCGATGCACGAATTCACGGCCACCGGCCTCGCGGTGACGGCAGCGCCCGTTCAGATGCTGGATCGGCGCGAGGATCCGCCGTATCGCTACCTGCCGATGGCCGAAGGTATGCTGCGTTCCAATCGCGCCATCTACGAGCTGATCGGCGAACAGATGCGTGAACTGATGGCGGCGCTGCACCTGCGGCGCCAGCAGCCGGGCTGATTCAGCCGAAACGGAATCCGGAAATCCGCCAGCCCATCATCACGTCGTTGAAGGTCCGGACACCGACATCCTCAGCGGCTGCGCCGGCGGCGACCATCAGCGGCAGCAGATGCTCTTCGCGCGGATGGGCGTAGCGGGCAGCCGGCGCCTGGGACCAGTTCGCAAGGCCGGCGTTGCGCGCGGCGATGTCGGTCTGGCACACCGTGTGTCCCAGCCAGTCATCGAACTGCTGCGAGCCCGGGATCAGCGTGTTGTCCGTGGAGCGCACGCGCAGGTTGTGGAAGCTCATGCCGCTGCCGACGATGAGCACGCCGCGCGCGCGCAGCGGCGCGAGTGCCGCGCCGAGTCGCAGGTGATCCTGGGGTGACAGCCCCTGCTTCAGGGACAGCTGCACCATCGGCATGTCGGCCTTGGGATAGAGCAGCAGGAAGGGCACGAACACGCCGTGATCCAGGCCGCGCTGCGGATCCTCGCCCGAGGCAATGCCGGCCTCGGCCAGCAGCCCCCGAACGTCAGCCGCCAGCTGCGGATCCCCGGGCGCGGGGTATTTGAGCCGATAGGTATGTTCCGGAAAACCGTAGTAGTCGAAGAGCAGCGGTGGCCGGGTCTGCACATTGACCGCGACCGGATCAGCTTCCCAGTGGCCCGAGATCACGAGCACCGCGCGCGGCGTGTGCGGCAGCGTCGCGGGCAGTTCGCGCAACCAGGCGGCGAGGCTGGTCCAGGGATTGGGCGGCGTCTCGAGCCAGTCCGACATCCTGGAAGCGTCAATGGAACCATCAGCCCGGACGCTTCCCGGAGACATGAAAAAGCACGGGCCACCCCCGTGGGGGATGTAGTAAGTCGGCAGTTTCGAATCGGTGTTCATCGCGTGAGCGAGCGTACCGCGCGCGCCGCCGCCGCGGCACGATTTTCCACACCGAGTTTGACGAAGACCTGTTCGAGGTGCTTGTTCACGGTGCGGGGGCTGATGTCGAGGATTTCGCCGATTTCGCGGTTCGATTTGCCGCGCGAAATCCACAGCAGCACCTGGGATTCCCGGGTGGTCAGCGCCAGGGTCTGCTGCAGCAACTGTTCATCGGGCACGGTGCTGGTCTCGGTGAGCCGGAACAGCAGTTCGTCGGGTCCCGTCGAACTCAGGAAGGCAAGCTCGAGCTTGCGGCCGCCCACCTCGATGATCGAGCGTGCGCCGGCAAGGCCACCCTGACGCAGGCCGGTGAGCTGCCGCACCACGTTCGGCGGCAGCGCCGTGCCCTCGTCGGCATTCGCGGGGAACAGTTCGGAAAGCAGCTGCTTGGCCTTCGGCGTGCACCACAGCAACTGCCCGGTGCCGTCGGTGGCCACCAGGAATCTTCCCGCGGCATCGAGCGCCGCACGGCTGCCATGGGCGATGCGCGCATTGGCCAGATGCACCCGGATGCGGGCCAGGAGTTCATCGATGACGATCGGCTTGGTCACGTAGTCGACGCCGCCTGCCGCCAGGCCCTGCACGACGTGTTCGGTTTCGGACAGACCGGTCATGAAGATGACCGGCAGATGCGACAGCTGCTTCTCGCCCTTCAGGCGCCGGCAGGTCTCGAAGCCATCCAGGCCCGGCATCACCGCGTCCATCAGCACCAGGTCCGGCGTGATCTGCTCGACCAGCGCCAGGGCGCTTTCGCCGTCCGTCGCAATCAGTACCGTGAATCCGGCGTGGTCGAGCGTGTCCGTGAGAAACCCGAGGGTCTCCGGTGTGTCGTCCACTACGAGTACGGTATCGCGTCGCATGGTTCAGCCTTTCTGGCGCAATTGTTCGAGAACGCTCATGTAGCGTTTCAGATCGAAGTTGGAGATCAGGGTTCGCAATCGGGCCGCCAGCGCCGAAGTGGCGGCGTCCTGTTGTTCGATTTCACGCAGTTTCGCCTCGATGCCGCGCACGTGCCCGATGCGGCCGAGCTGATAGAGCGCATCCAGGTGCTGCAGCGAGGCGCCGGACATTTCCGGCAGCGGTTCCACGACTTCGCTGGTCGGGGGCGGCGCGGCTTCGTGGATCCACTGCAGATGCAGGATGTCGCCGATCTGGGTGAGCAGGGTCTCCAGTTCCACCGGCTTCATGATGAAGCCATCGTGATGCGAGCCGCCGTCACCGCCGGGGCGGTACTCGTGCGCGTTCGCAGAGACGATGATGATCTTCAGCACATGCGTCGCGGACTCCTCGGACCACGACTCCAGGCCCCGTTCGAACTCCTCGGTCCGGCGCAGCGCCTGCGCGACTTCCCATCCCGTCATGTCGGGCAGGGAGATGTCCAGCAGCAGCAGATCCGGGCGCCGCTGCGCCGCCAGATCGATGCAGGCGCGGCCGTTCGCCGCCAGCATGACCGTGAATCCCAGCGCCGTCAGCAGATCGCGGATCAGCTCCAGATGCGCCGGGTCATCATCGGCCAGCAGGACCGTGCGCCGCTTGCCGGTGTAGCCGCGGACCAGCCGGGGCGCATCGAACACCGCCGGATCATGCGAGGCTTCCGAGAGCAGCAGACGGCAGGTGAGAGTCGAGCCTTCCCCGGGGACACTGCGCACCAGCAGTTCCCCGCCCATGATCTGCGCCAGTAACTTGGTGATCGTCAGCCCCAGGCCCGTGCCCGGCAGCGCGCGCACCGCCGGGTCGCGGCCGCGTTCGAAGGGCTCGAAGATGCGCTCGAGATCCGATTCGTGAATGCCGATGCCGGTGTCGGAGACTTCGAATTCGGCGACCTGGCTGCGGTAGCGGACGATGAGACTGGCGTGGCCCGCCTCGGTGTACTTGATGGCGTTCGACAGCAGGTTGATGAGGATCTGGCGCAGCCGCTTCTGATCGGTGTGCACGTAGAGCGGCAGATGCGGGGGACGCTGGTATTGGAAGGCGATGCCCTTGGCGGCCGCCTGCAGCCGGAACATGTCCACCAGCTGATCCAGAAAGTCGACCAGCTGCACCTTGTCGCGGTTCAGTCGCAGCAGGCCGTTCTCGATCCTCGAGATGTCGAGCAGCCCGTCGATGAGATTCGACAGATGTTCGGCGCTGCGACGGATGACGCGCACGGCGTTTTCCGGGGGCGAGCCGGTATTGCGCTCCATCAGCTGCGCATATCCGGAGATCGAATTCAGCGGCGTGCGGATCTCGTGACTGATGCCGACCAGGTAGCGGGTCTTGGCCACGTTGGCGGCTTCCGCGATTTCCTTGGCGCGCTGCAGGGCCGCGTCGGTGCGTTTGTGCGCCTCGATCTCCTCCAGCAGCATGTTGGTCTGCCGGCCCGACTCCTCTTCGGCGGCGCGCCGGCTTTCGTGCGCCAGCACGATGATCCAGGCCGCGACCCCGGAGAGCACCAGCAGGCTCAGGAACACCATCCACAGGGTCGTCCGGATCACATCGCGCTCGGCGATTCCCGCCGACCTGCCGTACTCATGGTAGATGAGCGACAGCAGCAGCCCGCTCGCCAGCGTGAAGCAGGACAGCAGCCCGAAGAACTGACCGGCGCGGGTATTGAGGAGCGCAGCCCACTTGCCCGGCAGCAGCCACTGCAGTGCCAGCGCCAGCTGTTGGACGAAGCGGCTGTTGTCCTTGCACATATCGTGGCAGCGGGCCTCGAGCGTGCAGCACAGCGAGCAGATCGGCCCGGAATAAGCCGGGCACATGGCCATGTCGCGGCTCTCGAAACTGTTCTCGCAGATGCAGCAGCGGATCTCGGTCTGGCCCTGCGGCAGACCTTCCGGCGTGCGTGCCAGGTAGTAGCGGCCCTGGGTGGCCCAGGCGATGAGCGGCGCCGCCACGAATGCGACGCTCAGGCCGACGAAGGGTGAGAGAATCTGCAGGGTTTCACCGAAGCCGCCGAGAAAGGCCACGGTGGATATCAGGATGGACAGGAACAGCGCACCGACCCCCACCGGGTTGATGTCATACAGGTGCGCGCGCTTGAACTCTATGTAAGGCGGGGAGAAGCCCAGCGGCTTGTTGATGACGAGATCAGCGGTGAGCGCACCGATCCAGCCGGCCGCGAAGTTCGCATAAATGCGCAGGATGCTCTCCACCACGTGCAGGATGTTGGTCTCCATCAGCAGCAGTGCGAGCACGACGTTGAAGACCAGCCATACCACCCGGCCCGGGTGGCTGTGGGTGAGGCGCGAGAAGAAATTCGACCAGGCGATCGAGCCGGCGTAGGCGTTGGTGACGTTGATCTTCAGCTGGCAGACGATGACGAAGATTCCGGCGAGCCACAGTCCGAGGGGCGCGGAGCCCAGGGTCTGCCTGAATGCCAGCGAGTACATCGAGGTGGGCTGGGTCGCCTCCTCCAGGGACAGACCGTGCCGCAGGGCCAGCCACGCCAGGAACGATCCGGCGATGAGCTTGAAGCCGCCCAGCAGCACCCAGCCCGGGCCGGTCAACAACAGCGCGCCCCACCAGGCGCGCGCATTGCCGGGTTTGCGTTCCGGCAGGAAGCGCAGGTAGTCAACCTGCTCGCCGATCTGCGGCAGCAGTGACAACAGGGTCGAAGCGGCCATGCCGAACAGCAGCAGGTTCACCGAGCCATTGGGATTGCCTTGCGCGCCGCTGTAATGGGTCCAGGCGGCCAGTTCCTGGCGGCCCCGGGTCGCCACGTAGATGAGGGGCAGGAACTGCAGCACCAGCCACAGGCCCTGGGTCGCCATCTGCACGCGGCTGATCAGGCTGATGCCGTAGAGCGCGATCGGGATCACGACCAGCGAGCTGATGATGTGTGCTATCGGTAGTGGCAGCCCGAACAGCATGTGCAGTGCCACGGACATGATGCTGGCTTCGATCGAGAACAGGATGAAGGTGAACGAGGCATAGATCAGGGAGGTGATGGTCGAGCCCATGTAGCCGAAACCGGCGCCCCGGGTGAGGAGGTCGATGTCGACCCCGTAGCGGGCGGCATAGCGGGCAATGGGCAACCCGATCAGGAACATCAGTACCGAAAAGAAGGCGATGGCCCACACCGCATTCGCAAAGCCGTAGGTCAGCGTCAGCGAGCCGCCGATGGCCTCGCAGGCGAGGAAGGCGATGGGCCCTAAAGCGGTATTGCCGACGCGAAAGGCAGATTTGCGCGCACGCTCGGGCGTGTAGCGCAGGGCGTAGTCTTCCAGCGTCTGGCTGTTGACCCACTGGTTGTACTGACGCCGCTCCCGGACGATGCGCTGGCGATGCCGCGTGTTCACCGTGCGTCAGCCGCTGCGGTCGGGCAGGCCGCCCGACTTGATGATGAAATCGGCGATCTCGGCGACACCGAGGTCTTTTTTCAGATTGGTGAAAATGAAGGGGCGTGTACCGCGCATCTTGCGGGAGTCCCGGTCCATGACCTCCAGGGAGGCCTCGACCAGGGGGGCGAGGTCGATCTTGTTGATGACCAGCAGGTCCGAGCGCGTGATGCCCGGGCCGCCCTTGCGCGGAATCTTGTCCCCGGCCGAGACATCGATGACGTAGATCGTGAGATCCGCGAGTTCCGGACTGAAGGTCGCCGCCAGATTGTCACCGCCGCTTTCGATGAAGATCAGCTCGAGTGCGGGAAAGCGGCTGTGCATCTCCGCAACCGCCGCCAGGTTGATGCTGGCATCCTCGCGGATCGCCGTATGCGGACAGCCACCGGTCTCCACGCCCATGATGCGCTCGGGCGGCAGTGCGCCGGAGCGCGTCAGGAACTGCGCATCCTCCTTGGTATAGATGTCATTGGTGATGGCCGCGGTGTCGTAGGACCGGCACAAATGACGGCACAGGCGCTCGGTGAGCGCGGTCTTGCCCGAACCCACCGGACCGCCGATGCCGACGCGCAGGGGACCGGTGGAATCGACCGAAGGCGTGGCGGCGTTGGCGTTCATGAACGAAAGAGCCTCGTGTATTGGGTTTCATGGCGCATCGAACACAGTTCCAGCCCGGGGGTACAGGTGCCAAGCTCATCAAGTTCAGTGGTCACGGCGCGTGCGGCCGTGGCCGCCACGATCGGCGCGAGACGCGCGATCGCAATTTGCGCGGCGGTCTGTCCGAGTGGAATGAGTCTCGCACCGGCCGACACCAGGTTGGCACCGATCGACTGAATAAACGCCTGGATGGCCAGCGACAGCCCGATGCCATGGGCGGCGCAGGTGACGGCCACGGCGACCGAGTGCGCAATCGGCAAGCCGCGCATGTCGGCGGCAAAATCGGCCAAACGCGGATGCGGCCACGCCTTGAGGGTGACGCTAAGGAAGGCCGCGCCCTGCTGGCGACTCTCGAGGGCGGTCTCCGCGGTCGCGCGAAACGCGGCGGCGAGTTCGGCGATCCCGCGCAGCTGCGACCGCGCGTGCGCGTTCCAGGTCGCCGATGGTTGCTGCGCCGCGCGCCACGCCTGGGCGAACAGCACGGCGTCGACCCAGCCCCCGCCGCGCTCCAGCACGGCGCCGACGAAATCGAGCAGGCCCGCAAGGGTCGTGACGGTACCACGCTCGACCGCCCACTCCATGCCGTGGCTGTAGCTGAACGCGCCGATCGGATAGGCCGGCGAACACCAGGTAAGGAGCTGGAACTGGGTCACTGATTGCTGCGGCGTCACCTCATCCATGGCCATGGCCATGTCCGTGACCTGGCGCGAACACCAGTGCATGGCTGTTGTCATACGCGCCTGGTTCGGGTGTGAACGGCGCGCAGATGTGGCGCACCGTGGCACCGAGGCCCTGCAGCATCTCCTCGATGACGGAGTCTTCGCGGATCAGGATGCGTCCGCTCGCGATCTGCGCCGGCAGATGCCGGTTACCGATGTGCCAGGCGAGCCGGGCGAGCTGGTCCGGATCGCCTGCCCGGACCTCGAGCAGCGGCTCATCGGCGGCGGTGACGAGGATGATGCGGCCGTCTTCGAGACGCAGCCCGTCACCACCGCGCAACACCGTCGTGCGCGGCAGGTCGAGCAGGAATTCCGTACCCGCTT
>Ga0302314_10006481_pt1 | contig 21162 bp, 20 predicted proteins | sample III_Palsa_N2_3_FD_200533 | JGI IMG/M metagenome (GOLD analysis project Ga0302314, IMG submission 200533) | Peat permafrost microbial communities from Stordalen Mire near Abisko, Sweden - III_Palsa_N2_3 | ecosystem: Environmental > Terrestrial > Soil > Palsa > Peat permafrost | place: Sweden...
TGCGCTGTGGGCCGCCTGCCATGCGACGGGGCACCCGCTTGGTGCCCCTGCGTTGGTGGTCGCCTACTGCATCGGCTACCTCGCCACCCTAATCCCTGTGCCGGCCGGCATCGGCGTGCTGGACACGGGCCTATCGGGGTCGCTGGTTCTGTACGGCGTCGCCGGTCCGGCCGCGGTCAGCGCCGTGCTGGTCTACCACGTGATCTCGGTCTGGGTGCCCGCGTTGGGCGGACTGGTTGCCTGGCTACCGACCAGGACGCTCAGCCCGCAGCCGCTCCCGAAGCTCGCTGCGGCGGATCTTGCCGCTGACGGTCTTGGGTAGTTCGGTCACGAAGCGGATCTCACGCGGGTACTTGTAGGGCGCGGTAAGGCCCTTGACGTGATCCTGAAGCTCGACGATCAGCTGCTCACCGGGCTCGTGACCAGCAGCCAGAATCACGAATGCGGTCACGATCTGTGTGCGCTGCGGGTCGTCCTTGCCGACAACCGCCGCCTCCATCACCGCGGGATGTTCGATCAGCGCTGACTCGACTTCGAACGGACCGATCCGGTAGGCCGAGGAGGTGATCACGTCGTCATCGCGGCCCTCGAACCAGAGGTAGCCATCGCTGTCGCGCCAGGCCTTGTCACCGGTGTAGTACCAGCCGTGGCGGAACGCGCGGGCGTTGGCGTCGGGGTCCTCCACGTAGCCCGGGAAGAGTCCGAGCGGTCGTGGATCCATGACCTTCACGGCGATGCCGCCGACCACATCGTCCGGGCTGGGCTCGCCGTCCTCGTCCAGAACGTCGACGGTCCAGCCCGGGATTGGCTTGCCCATCGAACCGGGGCGCACCGGCAGCTCACGGTAGTTGGCGACCAGCAGCGTGGTTTCGGTCTGGCCGTAGCCGTCATAGATCGTGAGCCCGCCGGTGCCCTGTGCCCAGGCCCGGATCACCTCTGGGTTGAGCGGTTCGCCGGCGCTCGTGCAGTGACGCAGGGTGGAGAGGTCGTACTCGCTGAGGTTCGCTTGGACCAGCAGCCGGTAGAGCGTCGGCGGCGCGCAGAACGAGGTGATCTGGTGCTCGCGCAGCAGCTTCAGGATCGTGTCGGCGTCGGGCTTGCCGAGCGCGACCTGGATGATCGTCGCGCGCTCATGTAGCTGTCCGAAGAGACCGCCCCAGGCGGCCTTGGCCCAGCCGGTATCGGTGACCGTCCAGTGGCGGTCGCCGGGTCGCAGGTCATGCCAGAAGCGCGCCGTTGAGACGTGGCCGAGTCCGTACGACTGGTTGTGGCGGACCATCTTCGCGTGGCTCACGGTGCCGCTCGTGAAGAACAGGATCATCGGGTCGTCGGCGGCCGTCGGGTCGGCCGGCAGCGCCGCGTCACCCGCGTTTTCGAGCAGTTCGTTCCAGTTGAGCCAGCCTTCTACCCGCTGCTCGCCGTGTGCGATCTTGACCCGCAGTGACGGGATCGGAAGCTCGATCTGATCGACCTTCTGGGCGCCTTCGCCGCTGACGATCGCCACTGAGGCCTGGGCCTTCTCGATGCGATAAGCGATGTCGCGCGGCGTCAGCTGGTTCGTCCCAGGGCTCACCACGGCGCCGATCCGGATCGCGCCAAGCATCGCCTCATACCAGGCGGGAACCCGCGGCAGCATGATGAAGACGCGGTCACCGGGAAGCACGCCCAAAGCGAGCAGCGCGCGGGCGGCGGCCCGGGCGCGATCAGAGAGTTGGCTGATCGTGTGTTCGGCGATCGTCTCACCGGAGGGGCCCAGCGAGATCAACGCCAGCTCATCCGGTGCCTCCTGCGCCCAGCTTTCGACGATGTTGACCACCGAGTTGAAGCGCGCGGGCACGGTCATGTCGTACTGCGCGCGGGCGGTCGCGTAGTCGGTCAGGTTCGGCGCGGCGGTGCGGTCAGGCAGCGGAATCTCTCTCATGTGCGCAAGCTACCGCGCCGCGTGGTTCGCAGCCGCCAATCCCTCGCGCGGATCTCGCCGGCCGCCGTCCGGCCAATGCTTATTGCAGCCCTCAAGGGCCGGCGGATATGGGCCGACTACAAGCCTGTGAACATGACCGAGAACCAGACAGAAGACGCACCGATCCGGCTCGTTATCGCCTGCGCGGACCAACCCGGCATCGTCGCCGCCGTATCGCAGTTTCTGTACGCCGCCGGCGCCAACATCATCCGCTCGGACCAGTACTCGACCGACCACAGCAGCGGTACGTTCTTCCTGCGCCAGGAGTTCACGTTGCCGGTCGAGCGTCGCGACGACTTCGCCGAGCGCTTCGGCTTGCAGATCGCCGAGCGTTTCAAGATGACCTGGCGACTGTGGGACTCCGCCACGCCGAAGCGGATCTCGATTCTGGTTTCACGCGAGGATCACGCGATGCTCGAGTTGCTCTGGCGCTGGCGCCGTGACGAGCTACACGCGAACGTCGTGCAGGTGATCTCGAACTGGGACGATCTGCGGACCGACGTCGAGGCCTTTGGCCTGCCGTTCTTCCACGTGCCGGTCGACAAGGACAGCAAACCCGAGGCTGAAGCGCGCATTCTGGAGCTGCTGCGCGACAAGTGTGACGTGGTTGTGCTGGCCCGCTACATGCAGATCCTCAGCGGTGAGTTCCTCGACCATCTGGGACTGCCGGTGATCAACATCCACCACTCGTTCCTGCCAGCTTTTGAGGGCGCCGGTCCATACCAGCGCGCCAAGCACCGCGGTGTCAAGCTGATCGGTGCCACCGCGCACTACGTGACGGCCGATCTTGACGGTGGTCCGATCATCGAGCAGGACGTTGTGCGGGTCACGCACGCCGACTCTGTCGAGGAGATGATCCGGCTCGGTGCCGAGGTTGAGCGCCTGGTCTTTGCCCGCGCGGTGCGCTGGCACTGCGAGGACCGCGTGATCCGCCACGGCAACACGACGGTCGTCTTCTGAAGCATCGCTTGCAGTCAGTCGCTGAGGCTTATTCACGGGCCTCGCATGATACGGTAGCCGATATATCTGCTGCCGGTGTAGTTTGGGGAGGGGGCGATGGATAGTCAAGACGTGGAGCGACTGGGCATCGCAGCTTCCTCGGTGGATGAGGCGATTGCGTGGATCGAGCGGGCCACGCGCCTGGTCGGCCCGAAATTCGATCCTCAGATCGAATTTCGCAAGTACGCCGGATCCAGCTACGTGGGTCGACCGCTATATCTGAGCGAAGAGCTGATCGAGACGATCTCCAAGGCTCGGGTCGCGGCGGTCGCTCTGCTGGGCACCCGCGCGGCCGACATGGCCTACCGCACCGCCGTCGAGATGCTGGCGGATCTGGACTCGGGCTGGCGTCGCTGGGCGCGACCCGCGAGCCAGGGCGGTCCGAGGTGGTGGCTCGTCGACCGGCCCGGACTTGAGACGACAGCCAGCAGCCCTGACCCGCTCCGCGGCCTGGCCTTTGAGGATGGCCGGGGAATCTGGTGGATCTGGGATCCGACCACCGAAAAGTTGCACAACGACACTCCGTGGCTCTTCCGGGACTTCTACTACCGCGCCGCGGCGCGCCGCCGTGAGGTGGTGGACGACGGCTGGGGGCCGGTCATGTTCAGTCCCGTCTCGGTCCGAGAGGCGCGCGCACTCGTGATCTCGGGTGCGCTGGATGGGCCTGGGGCAGACCTCACGACGCGACGGTTGGGCAGCGGCGATGGCCTGCAGATGGCGGGCACCAACGTCATTCAACTGCCGTCGAACCGCTTGCGTTTCATGGCCTAGTGAAGAGGCGCCCAGGTTGGGGCCGGGGCTGAGTCCTAGAGCGTAGAGATGCCGCTGCTGACGCCTGCGCTTGCTGCCGTGACCGAGAGCACATCCCCGGTGGTTGGGTCCATGACGACGTTGATCGGATTTCTTGAGCTGAGCAGTACCAGCTCTGCAGGGGTCAGAGACTGCAGCTGCGCAGGCGTTGGCGTCTCGGGCGTCGGCGGCGAGGCGGCACCGGAGGTCGTCGTTAGGCAGGTGGCTGTCGCCGCGACGACGACCGCTACGACGGCGAGACTCTTGATGCGCATCTTTTGTCCGGTCGCTCGTTCGTTAGTACGGCTCACGATACAACGGTAAGCGCTATATCGCCAAGAGTAATTGATAGCCACAGCCTTTGGGGCCCCTCACAGCTCTGGTCGTCGTACGGCGAGCGGTGTATCGTTCGCGGTGCGCCGCCACCACGGTGGCGGCGCACCATCATCCGTGTCTTGGAGTGCGATGCCGATTAATCCAGTGGACCGTGGGCTGTTGATCCTGACGAGCCTCGCCGGCGGCGAGAAGCACGGCTACGCGCTGATGCAGGACATCGAGGAGTTCGCAGGTGTGCGTCTGGGGCCTGGATCGCTCTACGGGGCCATCTCGCGGCTTGAGTCCGAGGGGCTCGTGGAGGCACTGCCGGCAGATGACCGGCGCCGGCCGTATCGCCTCACGCCTGCCGGCAATCGAGTCCTTCAGCAGGAGCTATCGGCCAGCGCCAAGATCGCGGGAATCGGGCTCGGGCGCCTCGCAGTTGACAGCTGATGCGACGGACCTTCGTACGCGCGGCCATTTCCGTCTATCCGCCCGGGTGGCGCCGGCGCTACGGCGCCGAACTGGAACAGCTGGTCCTTGACGTATCGGGTGGCCGCGCCTCGGCGCTAGAGGACGCCCGCACGGTCCTCAGTCTCGCTGCTTCAGGCCTTATCGAATGGTTGCGTCGGGTCGGCCCCAAGTCACGAACGGCGGCTTTTGCCCTCGCTGCTGGCCTTGCAGCTCTGCTTGTGAATACGGTGGCGCTCAGCGTCGGTACCCAGGCGCTGGCGGCCGGAACCTGGGTCACGCTCGCGCCTAGCGCCCAGATCGGCCCGGGTGTTCGGATCACGCACAACCCGGCCGCGGCGCCTGGCAACAACGTGCTTGTCGTACTGAGCCCCGGCGGTTCGAACATCGTCTCCGTCACCGGTGCGCCTACGCATGTGGTCATGAACCCGAACACAGGCCAAGTGCTCTCGATCACCAAGATCCGTCATCCGAGCCGCTATTGAAGCCTGTCTCCGCGGGACACTCTCCTACTTCTTGCTGACCCGTACCGCGGTGCCGTAGGCAACGACTTCATTCATTGAGCCGGCGATCTCTGAGGAGTCGAAGCGCATCATCAGGACAGCGTTTGCGCCCATCGCCTCTGCCGCTTCGCGCAGCCGCGCGACTGCGTGGTCCCGGGTCTCGGTGACGAGCTTCACGTAGGCACCGACTTCGCCGCCGACGATCGAGCGAAAGCTCGCGCCAATGTTTGAGCCGAGGTTGCGGCTGCGGACCGTGACTCCGAAGACCTCACCGAAAACCTCTTCGACCTCATAGCCGGGCAGGTCGTTGGTTGTTACGACAGTGATCATGGTGCTTCCTTTCTAGGAGTCATGTGCGGATCGCGTGACGTTCAGGTGCTGGTCTTCGAGTTCGTAATCGAAGAAGTGGGAGAAGAACGAAGTCTCGTCGGCGCCGATCACGCCGTCAACACCGCGGCGTTGAGCGCTCTCAACCAGCCAGTCAAGTTCGGCGGTCACGGTCTCTTCGTAGGTTCCAGCCGGCCTGTAGCCCAGGTCGTCGGCGGCGCTCATGTCGAGCACTATCGGGCTTGCTGCGTTCCATGGGTAAGCGCCTAGCGGCGGGTTTGGATCGCCATCGAGCAGAACCTCTTGCCAGGAATGGCCGAGGTGGTTTGCGATCGTCCGTGCGATCTGCAGACCGTTCGGAGGATTCGGATCACCGCAGTTCAAGATCCGCGTCCCGGGTTTGGCAGCGACTGTTTCAACCAGGGCCGCCATGTTGGCCGCCGCGGTCGGGTGGTCGATGCCGGCGCCGTGATTTGCCAGCACCAGCACCGGCCGGTGCTCGAGTACGCGACGTACGAACACCCACTCCCGCGGCGGGCGGGCGCCGCGGCCATGGGCCTTGGAAACCCGCAGCACGGTGACGGGATCGCCGCTCTCGAGCAGCACCTGTTCAGCGGCGACCTTGTTGGCGGCATAGCCCTCGCGACTGAGCGGGTTCTCGGTGCTCGGCGCAACCGTCGGCTGGGTTTCGCTCACCGGACCGTCGAACCGCGGCGGCGTATCCGAGTTGTTGTGGTGGCCGGCGGCATCGACATAGACGGCTTTGGTCGAGACCATCACGGTCGAGCTCGCTCTGGCCGCAATCTGCAGCAGGGCTCTGGCGTCCGCGGCGGTGCGACAGAGGCAGTCGACCACCAACTCGATCTCGTCCCCGACCAGCCCAGCGAGCGTGTGCGGGTCGTACCCTTCGGCCCGCACGAAGCGCACACCCGCCGCGGGCAGGTCACCGGGGACGTGCCCGGGGTCGCGGCCGGTAACCGTGACCTGCCATCCGGCTCGTGCCAGATGCCGTGCGGTAGCCGAACCGAGCAGCCCGGTGCCGCCGAGAATCACGGCGCGCGGTTCGCCACTCATAGCTCGAGCCGGTCAGGCAGCCGCTACGGCGTCGGCCGCGGCCGGCGTGGTGTGTGGCTCTGAACGGGTGGGCGCGGATGCGCTCAGCGCCCGGCGGCGGCTCAGCACCGCCAATCCCCCATCACCAGGGGCGAAGGCGACGCCGCGATCCTTCCAGACCTCGCCTTCGGCGTCTGTGCTCTGAAGATCGAAGCTGCGCAAGAACACGCGCAAGACCACGTCCATCTCCATGTGCGCGAAGGCGGCGCCGGGGCAGCGCCGCAGGCCGCCACCGAACGGGACCCAAGTGTAGGTGTCGGGTTTGACGCCGAGGAAGCGGTCGGGCTGGAACTGCAGCGGCAGCTCGAAGAAGCGCGCGTCGTGGTGGATCATGCGCGCGGCCACGACGATGTGGTGGCCCTTGGGCACAACCCACTCGCCGAGCGGGAAGTCCTCAAGCGCGTGGCGTCCGGTCGCCGGGATCACCGGTCGGCAGCGCTGAACTTCCTGGATCGTCGCCATCCGCAGCGCGTTGCCGGCGGCCTCGTCGCGCGCCTCGGTGACCAGACGCCGCAGAATCCAAGGGTTGCGGCGCAGCCTTTCGACCGCCCAGGCCAGGGAGGTTGCGGTGGTCTCGTGGCCGGCTGCAAGCAGCGTCAGCAACTCATCCTTGATCGCCCCGCGCGACATCGAGGAGCCGTCGTCGTAGTGGGCGCGCAGCAGCATTGACATCACGTCGTCACGCTCATCCAGATCCGGATCCGCGAGACCCGCGTCGATCATGCGATCGATGATCGCGTCGTAGCGCTCGCGCAGCCGCTTCAGCTTGCGGCCCGGGCTGCCCGGTCCGAGGTCCCGGCGCAGCAATGGCAGCAGCGTCAGCCGTGAGGCGAGCGTGACCAGTGGCGGCAGCACCTCGGCGAGGTCGGCCAGGTCCTTGGCCTGCGCTCCGAAGACGGTGCGCAGGATCGAGTTGAGCGTGATCCGCATGAAGCCCGGCATCGTCGGGAACGACTGACCCTCGGGCCATGCGGCCATCTCACGCTGGGCCTCGGCTTCGATGATCGCCTCGTAGCCCTTCATGCGCTCGCCATGGAAGGCGGGCAGGATCAGGCGGCGTTCGCGCAGGTGCTGCTCGCCGTCCATCGAGAACAGCGACCCGGGACCGATCAGGTCGCCGAGCGGGCTGATCTCACCGAAGACCAGAACATCGCCCGGTGCCGTGAAGACACGCTTGACCAGGTCGGGCCGGGCGACGATCACCGACTTGCCGAAGACCGGGAGGTTCACGGTGAAGACGTCCCCGAAGCGGCGCCGCGTGCGGGTCAGGAGCCTGTCGCGGTAGAGCAGGAAGAGCGCGGCCTGGATGAACGGTGGGGCCTTGACCCCCGGCGGCAGGCGCCCGGCCGGGCCTTGCGAAGTGTCACTCACGCCACGTCTCCCGCGGACCCGACGGTGGCGGCAACGCCGGCCGCCACCGGAGCGGAGGGAACCATGCGCACGATTACTGACTTCGAAGTCGGCGTACCGCTGATGTCGGCGGTGCTGTCGAGCGGCACCAGCGGGTTGGTCTCTGGGTAGTAGGCGGCGGCGCTGCCGCGGGAGGTCGGGTAGGAGATCACGCGGAAGCGGTCGGCATGGCGGGTGATGCCGTCGTCAGCGATGCCGAGCAGGTCGACGATGTCGCCGTCGGCGACGCCGAGATCGGCCATGTCATCGGGGTTGACCATCACCACCCGGCGGCCGGCGTGGATCCCGCGGTAGCGGTCGTTGAGTGCGTAGATCGTGGTGTTGTACTGGTCGTGGGAGCGCAGTGTCTGCAGGATGATCGCGCCCTGCGGAACCTCCAAGACCGCCAGTTCGTTGACGCTCATCCGGGCCTTGCCGGTCTTGGTGTTGAACTTGAGCTCGTCGCGCGGGGGGTGCGGCAGCGTGAAGCCCTCACCGATGCGCGCGTTGAAGTCGTCAAAGCCTGGGATCGCCTGCTCGATCAGGTCACGGATGCGGTCGTAATCCGCGGCCAGTTCGCGCCAGTGCAGGGCGCCGACATCGCCGACCGTGTGCATTGCCAGATCGCAGAGGATCTGGACTTCGGAGCGCAGATCGGCGGAGGCGGGGTCGAGCGTGCCGTTTGAGGCGTGGACGGCGCTCATCGAGTCCTCGACGGTCACGAACTGGTTCTTGCCGCCGCGCGTGTCACGTTCGGTGCGGCCGAGCGTCGGGATGATCAGGCCCTCGCGGCCGTGCACCAGATGCGAGCGGTTCGGCTTGGTGCTGACGTGCACGGTCAGCCGACAACTGCGCAGCGCGGCCGCGGTCGCCTCGGTGTCGGGCGCGGCCGAGAGGAAGTTGCCGCCCATCGCCATGAAGACGTGGGCTTTGCCGTCGCGCATCGCGCGGATCGCGCCGACCACGTCGACCCCGGGCTCGCGAGGCATCGGGAAGCCGAGCGTCTCCTCCATGCGGTCGAGGAACTTATCGGCCGGGCGTTCGAAGATGCCCATCGTGCGGTCGCCCTGGACGTTCGAGTGGCCACGAACTGGGCAGACGCCAGCGCCCGGGCGTCCGATGTTGCCGCGCAGCAGCAGGAAGTTGACGACTTCCCGGATCGTCGCGACCGAGTTCTTGTGCTGGGTCAGCCCCATCGCCCAGCAGACGATCGTGCGTTTCGAGCCGGTTGCGTAGGCCGTGAACGCGTCGATCTGCGCCTCTGAGAGGCCGGTCGCGGCGCTGACCAGGTCAGGATCGAGGTCTGCCAGGTGCGCGGTCAGCGCCTCAAAGCCGTCGGTGTGCCGCTCGATGAAGCTGTGGTCGACCTGATCGCGCTCGATCAGACGCTTGTTGACCGCCTGGAAGAAGGCGAGGTCACCGTTGAGCTTGATCGGCAGGTAGAGGTCGCAGAGTTCGCGGCCCAGCCCGAGCATGCCGCGCGGCTTCTGGGGGTTGTTGAAGCGCGTCATGCCCGCCTCTGGCAGCGGGTTGATCGAGATGATCTTGGCGCCGCGGCTCTTGGCGATGTCGAGCGCGCTCAGCATACGCGGGTGGTTGGTGCCGGGGTTCTGGCCGACGACCACGAGCAGGTCGGCGTCGTGGATGTCCTCGAGCGTGACGCTGCCCTTGCCGATCCCGATCGTCTCGGTCAGGGCGCTGCCGCTCGATTCGTGGCACATGTTCGAGCAGTCCGGCAGGTTGTTGGTGCCCATCGCCCGCACCAGCGCCTGGTAGAGGAAGGCGGCCTCGTTGCTGGTGCGTCCGGAGGTGTAGAAGATCGATTCGTCCGGCGAGTCGAGCTCGTTCAGTCGCTCGGCGATCAGCTGGTAGGCGTCATCCCAGCTGATCGGGCGGTAGTGGGTGTCGCCGGGCGCGACGTGCAGCGGCTCGGTCAGGCGGCCGAGCTTGCCGATCCAGTAGTCCGAGTGGGCCTCCATGTCGGCGATGCTGTGCCGGTCAAAGAGGTGCGGCGTCGCCCGTGCCTTGGTGCCCTCCTCGGCCACGGCCTTGGCACCGTTCTCGCAGAACTCGGCGGCGTTGCGATGGCCCTCGGGATCGGGCCAGGCACAGCCGGGGCAGTCGAAGCCGTGGTGCTGGTTCAGGCGGGTGAGCGTTGAGAGCGTGCGCTTCGGGCCCATCTGAGTGAGCGCGTGGCGCATCGCGTTCGCGACCGCAGGCAGACCGGCCGCGTGGTGCTGCGGCTTTCCAGGCCCGCCGGGGAAGTCGTTGCCGTGGTCTTCCTTCACCTCTAAGGAGCGTACCCCTCGTGAGCCTCGCTACCGCCACATATGCGCGGCACGCGCCGCGAACCCTGTGAATTCACTTCGGAGATCCCGAAGCGAATCGGTGACGTTCGTTTGCCCAGGGCGCGGCCCGGCGTGCCCGAGAACGTGAACGACGTGAATCCGGTACCGGATGTCGGTACCGGATTCACGTCGTTCCCTCAGGCGGCCGTGGCGTGGGACCCGTTGAGCTCCTTGAGCAGGGCCAGCAGCGCTTACCCGCGCGCCAGCAGTGCGGCGCCAAGCGCCCCGCCCAGGTCGCCAAGCCCGACCAGGTGCACGTCTGGAGGCTGGTGGCCGGGGAAGAGGTGGTCGGCCATCTCGGCTTTGATCTTCTCGACGTAAGGCTCGCCGAAACGCACGCCGAGTCCGCCGCCGATCAGCACCGCCGGGACGTCCAGCAGGTTCACCGCCGAAGCGATCCCGACGCCGAGTGCGACAACCGCATCGTCGATCAGCTTGACGGCCAGATCGTCGCCCTGCTCGACCGCTGCCGCCCAGATGGCGCTTGTGAAGCGCTCACGACCCTTGTGTTCCATGATCTTGATCAGGTCGCTCTTGTGGCCGTCCTTGATCTTCTCGCGGGCGCGAGCCTCCATCGCGGCGCGTCCGGCGTAAGCCTCGAGGCAGCCCTTGTTGCCGCACGGGCACTTGCGCCCGCCGCGCTCTACGACCATGTGGCCGATCTCGCCCGCGCCGCCACGGCCCTTCCAGAGCTTGCCGTCGAGGATCAGGCCGCCGCCTACGCCGGTGCCCCAGAAGACTCCGATCAGCGAGTGGTAAGGCCGTCCCGCGCCGAGTTCGAACTCGGCGTCGATCCCGACCTGGACATCGTTGCCGAGGAAGACGGGAGTCCCGAGCTGCTCAGAGAGCGTCGGCCCCAGTTCAAAGCTTCCGTCCCAACCGGGCAGGTTGCGCGCGCTGGCGACGGTGCCACTGGAGGCGTTGATCGCACCGGGCGAGCCAACGCCGACGCCCTTGAGCGCGTCGGGAGTTGTGCCTGCCGCCTTTGCGGCCTCTTGCATCGCCGCGGTCATCTGCTTGGCTACGTCAGCCGGAGTGCCGGTGATTGGCGTCGGATGACGCGCCGAACCAAGCACCTTGTTGTCCCAGTTGACGACGATCGCCTCGATCTTGGTACCGCCGAGATCGATGCCGCCACGCAAGTCCGCTACGCCGTTAGCCGTTCCCATCGTCAGACCTCCCAGGTCGCAGAGCTGCTTGCTCTGGCGCCATCGTAGGCTGTCGTGGGTGAGGGTGCGAATCGACACCGAGCTCTCGCTCGGCGCGGCGCTGCGTGTCCTGCAGGACACCGTGCGGCCGTTTGCCCTGGTTGGTGAGTGGGCCGGGGGTGGCGCCGTGCTCGGTTGCGACCCGATTCGTACGGCTGCTGATGAGCAGGACCCGTTTGAGTTGCTCGGCGCTGCCGAGCAGGCGGCCGGTGCCTCAGGTGCGGGTGCTCCAGGGGCCGGGATCTCGGTCGGTGGGGGGTGGGTCGGCTATCTCGGCTACCCGTCACGGGTCGCGGTGCATCGCGGCCATGCTTCGCCACCACGCACCCAGCGGCTGCCGGCGGCCTCGCTCGCGTACTACGACAATGTCGTGCGGCTCGACAACGAGGGCCAGTGGTGGTTTGAAGCGCTGCCCTCGCCGGCGAGGGAGTCCGAGCTTGAGCAGCGACTCAGTTGGTGGCGTGAGCGGCTCGTAGATCCGCCCGCAGCACGTCCCGCCAGCACGAGCGGCTGGCAGCTGAAGCCGAGCGCCGGCGCGCACGCTGAGCTCGTAGCGGCCTGTCGGGAGCGGATTCATGCGGGCGACCTCTTTCAAGCGAACGTCTGTGCTCAGCTTGTGGGGCAGGTGGAGGGCGAGCCGCTCGAGCTCTTCATTCGCGGCGTCGAGGCGCTACGACCGGATTGGGCCGCATACCTGCAGGCGCCGTCGGGAACCGTTGTGAGCCTCTCGCCAGAGCTCTTCCTGCAGCGTCGTGGGCGTGAGGTTCGAAGCGCGCCGATCAAGGGCACGCGTCCGCGACCGGCCGATCGTGCAGCCGACGCGGCTCAACGCGCTGCGCTGGCGCGGTCAGCCAAGGACCGGGCCGAGAACGTGATGATCGTGGACCTGATCCGCAACGACCTGGGGCGCGTCTGTGACCCGGGCTCGATCGTCGCGGAACCGCTGGCGCAGGTGCAGGCACACGCGGGTGTGTGGCACCTCGTCTCCGAGGTCCGGGGCAGACTTCGCGAGGACGTCGACGACGGTCAACTGCTGCGCGCCACGTTTCCACCCGGGTCGGTGACCGGCGCGCCGAAGATCGCGGCGATGGACGTGATCGCCGAGCTGGAGTCGACCGAGCGCGAGGTCTACACCGGCGCAATAGGCATCGCAAGCCCGGTCTCGGGGCTCGAGCTCAACGTCGCGATCAGGACCTTCGAGATCGCCGGGGCTGAGGTTCGGCTCGGCATCGGCGGCGGCGTGGTCGCCGATTCGGAACCTGAGGGCGAAGCGACCGAGCTCGTGACCAAGGCCTTGCCGCTGCTCGACGCGATCGGGGCGCCGCCCGCAGCGTTCATCGATGCGCGTTCGCATCCGGTCCCGACGCGTCGCTTGGGTCCGTTTCCGGTCTCGCGCCCAGACTCGCGGCAGGGGGTGTTCGAGGCGCTGCTGGTCGAGGATGGGCGAGTGGTGCGGCTACAGGCCCACCTCGAGCGGCTTGGCGCTTCGGTGCGCGAGCTCTATGGGATCGATCTCCCGGACTCTGTGACCGCTCGGGTCAACTCGACGGCTGCTGTCACCGAAGGGCGGATGCGCATGCGGATCGACGCCGTCTTTGTTGGCGATGCGCTTGAGGTTGACGTGGCGGCGCGGGCCTTCGCGCCGCGACCGCCTGTGCGACTGCGGGCGTGGTCGGTTCCGGGCGGCCTGGGACGGCACAAGTGGACAGACCGCCGCCTGATAGACGCGATGGAGGCCGCCTCAGGTGAGGAGCTGCCGCTGCTCGTGGATGCGGACGGGTATGCGCTGGAAGCCAGCCGGGCGAGCGTTTTCGCGCTCGTTGCCGGGGGCGTGCTGCGCACGCCCCCGGACGACGGCCGCATCCTCCCCGGCGTCGCCCGCGCCCGTGTGCTCGAGTACGCACGTGAGATCGAGCTGGAGATCAGCACCGCGCCGCTCTCCTATGACGAGCTCATCTCGGCCGAGGCGGTTGCGCTGACGAGCGCCCTGCGCCAGACCCCGGTGACCGCGCTCGACGGGGGCGAACTGCGTCAGCTGCCGAAGCTGCTGGCGATCCTCGAGGCCGCGCTCAACTGCCCGAGTTGACCGGTTCGAGCCCACCACAACTGGCTCACTGCTCGCCGCTGACAACGAGGTCGGCGGTTTGATCGGGGCGTTCGCGTGCGATGTACTCGTCCTCACCTCGCATCCACTGCTCCCACAGCGGCCGTGCGGCCTCCCCGTCTCGCGCCAGACCTCTGCGGATTCGCTCCTCCCGCCGCGTCTGCACCCACACGGTTGCCGCTAGATATGGGCGGAACGCGAGCCTTGACGAGCCGACGCCTTCGATGATCAGGAGCTCTTCCGGGCCGAGCTCGTGCCATTCGGCCGGCTCCCTGCGATCCCAGTCGTAGCGCTGATAGCGCGCCGGGGCTCCCTGTGAGAGCGGCACCAGTACCTGATCGAGCAGCCGCTGATACCAGCTGAACTGGTCATCCCAGCCCGCGAAATCATCGGTGTGGATGATTGGCGCGCGGCTGAGCTTGGCGGAGGCAAGGGCCGCCAGCGTGCTCTTACCGGATGCGCCCGGCCCGTCGATCGCCAGGATCCGGCAGCGCATGCCGGCAGCGGCTTGCGAAGCCAGCGCGAGCTGGGTCACACGTGTCAGGGTCGCCTCGGAGATCCGTGGTCTCATCTGCTTGACATACACGTAGTGCGGCCCTTCCTGCCCCTCGATTGAGATGCCACTCCGGTCACGACGGAAGCCGAGCTTCTCCAGGCAGCGCCACGAGCGCTGGTTCGCCTCGGCGATGTCAACGCGCACACCGGTGATGTCACCGCGTCCCGTGGCGAACTGCCTAAGGAAGGCGTTGAGCATCATCGGCCCGACTCCGATCCCGATCAATGACGCGTCGCCGATCAGATAGTCGATCCCGATCTCACCCGGCTGGGCACCGATTACGGCACCGGCCTCGGGTTCGTCGGACCAGCGGTAGAACTGGACCATGCCGATCGGCCGGTCGTCGAGCAGCACGATGAACCGCCGTACCTGGTAGCCGCTGTTGAAGTAGTGCTGCTGTAGATCGTCGCTCACGAGCCACCAGCGGGCCACGTGCTCCTTCGCGAACCAGTCGCTGAGCTGGCTTAGGTCGCTCCGCTCAAGCGGGCGGAACGCGAGCCGTTCGACGCCGATGATCTGGTTCGGAGGCATCGCTCAAAGCTAACGCGGGCAGGTCGACGCGGGCGTCCCGTGCGTGGGTAGCGGCTCGATCCAGAGCAACGATCTCGATCGGCGATTTTTAAAGAACCGACAGTTGCGTCGGTTAATCCGCTACTTCTGCCTCGTTCGTGCGTTTAGACACATGAGTAGGTCTTTGTGTTTACGGGTAGTCAAGCGAAGTAGCAGTCTGAATTGAGGAGAAGAGAGCATGTTTAAGCGACTTAGTCAGGGGGCGTTATTGACGCTCTGCTTCATGTGTGGCGCGGCGATGTTCGCGTCGGGTGCCTGGGCGTCATCTACTCCGACGATGAGCCTTGACCAGAGCGCCGGCAGGACCGCTGGCGCCACACAGAATCTCGGGTTGAATCTGTCATTCGCTAATTCAGGTGCAGATTCGCCCGATGACATGAGCATCAACCTGCCGCCAGGCCTGCTTGCCAACGCCAACATCGATGGCGGCGCCTGCCTGAAGACAGCCGACCTCTCCGACACCAACTGCCAGGTTGGCACGGGAACGGTGACGGCTGACCCAGTCTTGCTGGGATTGGACACCGGCATCCCGGTCCAGCTGCCTGTTACGTTCGACCTGGTGCCCCCGCCCGCCGCGGGAGATCTCGCTGGTCTTGCGGTGAACTTTTCCAATGGCACCCAGATAGGCAACACCGCCGACATCAAGGTGCGGCCCTCCGGAGACCCGGACGGCGTTGGCATCACGATCGATTTCGTGCTGCCCAACACGCTCGTGCTGCCGTCGCTCTCTCCGGAGCAGATCGAGATCAAGAGCATTGACAGCGTTTTCGACGGACTGCGCTACCCCACGAGTTGTCCCTCAACTCCTGCGCCGTTGAGCGTGAGCGTCAACTCGTACGAGAACTCGAGCTCCCAGAGCGTCTCGGCGCCCCTGTCGGTCATCGGCTGCTCTTCACTGCCTTTCGCGCCGAAGGTGGCGATCACGGCTACGAAGGACAGCGCGGATCGTGAGGCTGCGCTGACGGCCACCATCACACAGGCGGCGGATGAGGCGACCACCGGCGCCATGACGCTCGGCTTCTCCGGTGATGCGCTGGGTCTGAACCTTGGCTCGGTCAAGGCGCTGTGTGTGAACGTTGCCAGCGGCACCTGCACACCGGTCGGTGTTGCCACCGCTGTCTCGCCGCTCTATCCGACGCCACTCACGGCCAACGCCTACCTCACAGGCAACGTCAACGGACTGACGCTGACGCTTCCGTTCCCGGCGCCGTTCCCGTTGACGCTGGTCGGCAAGGTCGACCTTGAGAACGTCACCACCAGCTTCACCGGGATGCCAGACATCCCGCTGACCAACCTGCAGCTGAAGCTGAATGGCGGCGCCGAGGCGCTCTTCGCCACTAACTGTCGGCCGGCCTCGGGTGTGGTTACAGGATCGATGACCGATCAGAACGCCGACAAGACGGTGACGAGTTCGAACCCCTACACGATCAGCGGCTGCGCGGCGTCTGGATCCACGACGACTGGTGGGACTACCACGACAACCACCGTCACTACTGACAACAACCCGACTGTCAGCGCCGTGACCCTCAGCGGCGTATCCGTCTCCAACAGGAACTCGAAGCACCCGGCGCTCAGCTTCAAGGTCGGCGTCGGTAAGAAGGCCTCCAAGCTGGCGGCGTTGACCGTCGAACTGCCCAAGGGCTTGAGCTTCGTTCGCCACGGTTCGGCGAAACACCCCAAGGTGACCGGAGTGAGCCTCAAGGGCGCGAAGGTCAAGTCGCTCAAGCTCAGCCGTGGTCATCTGGTGATCACGCTGAAGAAGGCGGTTCGGTCGCTGACCGTCAACCTCACCACGACCTCGCTCACGGAGAACTCGGCACTGGCCGCGAGCGTCAAGTCCGGCAAGGTCAAGAGCCTGCCATTGGTCGTGATCACAACCAATGCCAAGCACCGTCGATACACGGTGCGGTACACGATCAAGAACCTGGGCTGAAGAGGAGCCGCTTCCGTCACGGCTGGTGATGGAAGCGGAACCAACCGGATGGTGGCAAGGGCGGTGGCCAGGCTCAGCTGAGCCTGGCCACCGCGTCGGTCAGGATGAGGCCGCGGGAAGGTCGTCGGCCAGCAGTCGATGATTAGTACTCGGCAGGGCGGGTATTAGATCTGCATGCGACGAGTCCGGGCATACGACCGCAGGCACGACTCGACTCTGACGCAGGAGGAGCAAGAGTGCCGCGCCTACGTGCTGATCGAGGAGGCCCGGCTCCGGTGTGAGCGCGTCGATTGCGCGATGGTCGATGGCTGGCTCGGTGATCTACACCGCGAGGTGGGTATGGCCGGGCTGTGCGCGAGCTCGAGGCTCGAGGGTTGGTCAAGGCAGATCCTGCTTGAGGCTGCCCGGGCCCGCAGCGAATCGCCGATCCGTGGCGTACCCGACGCCGAGACCACTGTGGAGATCGCATTGGGCAGGGCCCGGACGGCCGTCGAGCAGTGTCTAACGATGCCCGAGAAGGTCGACCATATGCGCCAGGCTCACCTCCACCTACGTGCTGCCAGGGACCTGCTGGGCTTTCACAGACTGGACAGTGGCGCCGAATTCAGTTAGTCGACGGACGGGGTGTCGAGTAGGTGCTAGCCGGGTAGCCAGTTCCCATGCCCAACAGAAGCAGCAACTCACCAACGCTCATCTCAGCAATGCCGCGGCTGGTCGTGCCGCAGCCATCGGAGCCGGCCACGCCGATCGTGCCGGAGCCGGGCCCCGACCCCGTGCCGACTCCAGATCCGGCGCCGACGCCAGTACCGCCCTCGGTCCCCACGCCGGATCCGCTGCCCACGCCGGATCCGGTGCCTACCCCACAACCGGACCCTACCCCGCCGCAGATCGCGGCGGGGTAGGGTCCAGGCTCCTAGTTAGCGCCCGTACCAGCGCCGCCGCCCACCGCCGACGCCGCCTTCAACGGCACCGATGAAGAACCCGAGCACCCACAGGGCGAGCGCAACGAGCAAAACGATCCACAGAAAGTGGACGGCGAAGCCGAGTCCGCCGAAAATGGCGATGATCAACAACAGCATTACGAGTGCAAGCATCTCTATCTCCTTTGCAGTGAGTTGAATCCACTGCGATACGAGCTACCCCCTAATTGCGGTCGTCAACCACCGCTCTGTGCGATGTTTCGATAGAACCGAGTCGACTGACGTTGTAAGCTCGTGGGCAAGTGGAGACTCACTTCCTGGTAGAGGCGCGGCTAGAAGGCCGCGTGAGGGTGCTGAAGCTGAGCGGAGAGCTCGACGTCGCGTCGAGTGCCGCGCTTGAACAGTCAGTCGACGAGGGCCTTGACTATGACCGGCTGGTCATAGATCTGAGTGAGCTCGAGTTCATCGACTCGACCGGGCTCAGCGTTCTCGTGGCCGCCCACCAGCAGGCGGTTGCTGACGGGCGTGAGTTCTGCGTTGTGCAGGGTCCCGCCCAGGTGCAACGCCTGCTTGCCTTGACTGGGCTTGAGCAGCGGCTGACGGTCGCCGACACGCTCGAGCAACTGCTCACTAGTGGCTGACGAACCTAGCCGGTCGACGATCGGGCAACGCTTGGCGCAGGGCGATGCGTCAATGTTCAACGAACTCTTTGAGATCCTCGCGGAGGCGGTTACCGTGCGCGATCCCGACGGCGCGATCGTCTACGCAAACGCTGCTGCGCTGGCGTATCTCGGCTTCAGCTCGGTCGAGGAACTTAAGGCCACACCCAGCCAGTCGATCATGGACGATTACCTGGTTGAGGACGAGCACGGCCGTCCGCTGCGCCACAGCGAGATTCCGTCGGTACGGATGCTGCGCGGCGAGCCTTCGGAGCCGGTCTTGATGCGTGCCGTGAGTCGCAGCAGCGGTGAGCAACGCTGGACTCTGCTGAAGACCACGGCACTGCGTGATGAAGCAGGTGAGTTGCTCGGCGCGTTGACTGTGATCGAGGACGTATCCGCGGTCAAAAACGCTGAGATCAGGACCAGCGTGTTGGCTGAATCCGGGCGGATGCTGGCCGCCGACCTCGACTACCACCAGACCCTGCGGAACGTCGCCGAGTCGGCGGTGCCGTCGCTGGCTGACTACTGCGCCGTTGACCTGGTCGATGAACAAGGGCAGATGGAACGCGTCGCCGCGTGCCATCGCGACCCCGCCAAACTGGAACTCGAGACGACGCTTCGCGAGCTTCCCACGGCACGCCTGGAGCCGGATCACCCGGTGTCGCGGGTCGTGGCCACCGGCACCTCCGAGCTGTTCGCTGAGATAACGACGGCCGACCTCGAGGAGGCCGCTCGCGACGAGCGCCACCTGGGGATACTGCGCCAGTTGGGGCCGCGTTCACTGATGATCGTGCCGATGCGGGTTCCGAACCGGACGATCGGCGTGATGACGCTCGCAACCGATGCCTCCCAGCGCCGGTTTCATCCGGAGGACGTGGAGCTCGCTGAACAACTCGGGCGGCGGGCTGCGGTCGCGGTTGAGAACGCAAGACTGCACACGAAACTTTCTGAGATCGCTACGACCCTGCAGAGCGTCTTGCTTCCCCGCGAGCTGCCCGAGATTCCGGGCTGGGAGCTCGCTTCGCTCTACCGCCCGGCGGAAACCGACCTACGCATAGATGTCGGCGGCGATTTCTACGAGTTCGTTGAGCACGAGGGGACCTGGTTCGGGGTGTTCGGCGATGTCACTGGGAAGGGTATCCAAGCCGCGGCGCTGACTACCTTGATGCGCGCCGGTACCCGGGTCGCTTGTCGGATCGACCCGCAGCCCGCGGCGATCCTGGCCCGGCTCGACGAGGCACTTGCGCAGGAATCAGGCAATGCGCTCTGCACCGCGTTGTGCATGTGCCTACACCGCGACCACATGGTGATCAGTTCAGCCGGCCATCCACAGGCGATCATCGTCAGTGCCGATGGCAGCTTGCGGGAGGTACCAACGCCAGGTCCGGTGCTGGGCGCTTTCCCCGACGCCACCTGGCCCGAGGACAACGTCGCGATGACACCCGGTGAGCTGATCGTGTTCTACACCGACGGCGTTACCGAGACAGCTGGTGAAGGCGGCCGCTTCGGGGTCGATCGGCTCCGGGAGTTCCTGAGCCGGCAGGCCGGCAGCGCGCCCGCATCGGTACTCAATCTCTTGGACGCCGAGTTGACCGAATTCACGGGCGGAGCGGCCTTGACCGACGATGTTGCGGTGGTCGCGCTGCGCGCACGACCGCGCTCGGAGTAGCCGGCCGATCAGGCGCTGACGCGCTCGTCGACAATCACGGTGCGCAGCAATTTGCGGTCGCCGTGCGACTCAAGCGCCAGTTCTTCGAGCTGCTGGCCGTTGAGGGCGGAGGCTTGATGGGGCCCGTGCTCAGCGGCCATCGCCTGGACCTCGCCAAAGGGTCCGGTTGTCAACTCGAGGCGGCGCGTCGTCGTGGCGAGAGCGAAGTCAACCGGCTCACCGGTCGAGACCTCGACTGCGTATGCGGCGACGGCGTCGGTGACGGCCGCGATCTCTGCGATGCCATCGGTCGTGAAGCGAGACTGCGCCGCCGCCGCCCGGGTCAGCCTTGCGAGCACTGGCGCGAGCAGCGAGACAGGCTTGACCGAGACGACAATATCGCCGGAGAGTGACGCGGCTTCCGGAATCCAGTTCGGATTCTCAGAGAGCGAATCCGGGTCGACGTCAGCGTGGGTGAACCACATCCGCACGTCAGTGCCACCCTCAGGATTGGAGCGTAGCTCCATGCGCTCGGCGAGAGCACCGATCACCGCCAGTCCGACGCCCATGCGATCAGCGCGGGGTGAGACTCGGCGCATACCGCCACCGCTGTCACGCACCAGGACCTGCATACCTTCGGGGGTTGCCAGCAGCGAGACGGTCAGAGGCCCTGTCCCCAGCTCGTATGCGTGCAGGACGACGTTGTTACACGCCTCGCTGACCGCCGTTCGCACGTCGTCCATGAACTCCGGATCCAGCAACAGGGTGTCTCCGACGGCACCCAGCAGCGAGCGGACGAGCGTCAGCGATTCCGGCCGGCTTTCGACGTCCAGACGAACCAGTGCAGCGTAAGCGCTTCGATCCAGCGTCAAAGTTCCCCTTACCCGTTGACTCATGAGTCAATCAGGGTCAGCGGAGATAACCGGTCTGCAGGCCCGTTAGCGCGCTGGCGGCGCGCCGTCGCCCACCACGAGTTCGCCCAAGCGGGCGACCGACTGACGCAGGATCCTGGACACCTGCATCTGTGAGACGCCAATCTCCTCTGCGATCTCGGATTGTGTGCGGTCCTCGATGAACCGCAACCCAAGTACCTGGCGCTCGCGCTCGGAGAGGTGTCGCGCGGCCGCGCCGATCGTCGCACCGAGGTCGATCAGCTCAAAGCGATCGTCCTCGCTGCCCAACGTGTCGGCGAGTGTCGCGGCGGCATCCTCACCGTCTTCGCGGGGCGCGTCCAAGGAGGTGGAGTGGTGCGCTGCGGCAGCTTCCAGAGCATCGAGCACATCCTCGATATCCAGCTCGAGGTATTGCGCCAGCTCCTGGACGGTCGGGGCTCGCCCGATCGTCGGC
>Ga0302314_10006482_pt1 | contig 21161 bp, 20 predicted proteins | sample III_Palsa_N2_3_FD_200533 | JGI IMG/M metagenome (GOLD analysis project Ga0302314, IMG submission 200533) | Peat permafrost microbial communities from Stordalen Mire near Abisko, Sweden - III_Palsa_N2_3 | ecosystem: Environmental > Terrestrial > Soil > Palsa > Peat permafrost | place: Sweden...
ACGCTGGCGAGGCCGGTGACGGCAAAACCGCCAAGTCACGCGGTCCCCCGCTGCTCAATTCCATTCGCCCGCCCAAGGCCCTGATTTTTCGGGGTCGGAGGCGAAAACGGACTTTTTCAACACAATCGGTGGAAACTCGCCGTTGAAAAGGCGGTCGCTGCGTAACCCACTGGCGGGTGCTGTCAGACCAAAGTCGCCTCGTCTCCGGTCGGGCGCAGCAACCCCAAACCCGAACTGGCCTTAGCCCATGACTGCCCGCCACTGCGCCAGGGCGGCGGAGCGTCTCTGCTTGTAGATTTCACGGCTGACGAGGTGGCGCTCCTGGGCGAAATGGTTGTGGACGGAGGCGTGGACCGAGCTGAATTTCTGCAAGGTCTTCATCCGGCGAAAGCGGGTCATCGCCCGCTCGCGTCGTCGGAAGGGGAGGTGGCTGTTCTCGGCTCGATTGTTCTTCCAACGGCCGACCGGCGCCTGCAGGCTCGGAGCGCCGAGATTATTCAGCGCCGCGGCGTAGGAGCACAATCCATCGGTGACGATCGCCTTGGTTCGCCCGTGGCGCTTGGGAGCGTTTGCTTGGTGACTTTCAAAGCTGCGGCCTTGTCCCGCGTCTTGGTGACGAGGGATTCCAGCACCTCGCCCTCATGGTCGACCGCGCGCCATAAGTAGCGCATCTCGCCGTTGATCCGGACGTAGACCTCGTCCAGATGCCACCTCCAGTGGGTGAACTGGCGCATGGCCTGGACCCGCTTTCTGCGGCTCTCGCCGGCGAACATCGGGCCGAAACGGTTCCACGAGAGCCGTACCGTCTCGTGGCAGATGTCGATACCGCGCTCATCACCACCAGCCGGATCACCTCGGGCGAGGAGTCGAACCAACGGAAGGGGGTGGGGGGCTTGGTCATCACGGCCCACTAAACGGCACCCGGTTAGCGCACCGTCACTTTGGGCTGACAACACCGGCTGGAGACGTCGCTCAAAAACGAAGGTTTTTGGGACCTGTCCTCGTCCCGCTCCTTCACCACATTGATGTCATGGGGCGGGTTACGGTTGAGGGGGCTGCGGCGAGGTTCATGGGGACGACCTTAGAAAGATCGTCCGAGCTGAATGAGCCGAGGCCGCGCCGCTTCGGCGAAGGCGAGGGTTCAGCCTTCACAGAAATCACGCGGCTCCGAACGACTGAGCGTACATGCCCATTTCGAACCAAGCACCCCTGCTTCACTTGTCGTACTACTCCACCGCGCGCTCGCCACGACCAAATTCGGCTAATCCTGTATAGGGCAGGAGCGCCTGGAGGGTCACCGTTCGGACGTGGGGGAACAATGGGAGGGTCGTCAGTTCCGCGTAGACGGCTTGGTGCGAGTCCGCATCCAGAATGAACATGGCGCCGTTGCCGTCAGCGAGGAGCCACAGCCCGAGCAGACGGCCGGCCTTTCGCGCCGAGATCGCCCGCTCGAGCTCGGCGGCGCGCACGTTCGCAGCGCCCTCCCCCAAGGCGAGGAAGGACTGGCGATCCGTGTGGAACGTGACTTGATAGAGCATTGCGGCGATACCTTGAGATAATGGTTGTGAAGACGCGAGAAGTGGAAAGGTTAGGCCGAGGTGATGTGAAGCACCGCCTTGCCGCCGAAGGCGCGGTTCACCAGCTGGCGCGCGACTGCACCGACCTCCATCCACGGCGCCTCCATGCCGATGCTCGGCTTCAGCACGCCCCTTTCGATCAGACGAAGAAGCAGGGCCAACCCCTCCGACGCCGGTGAGGTGGCGGCGATATCGTCACCCAGGACGAGCCCGGATAGGATCGCGCCGGAGGTGCGCAGGAAGACCGCGCTGTCGAAACTCACCAGCGCGCCTTCCGTGACCCCGACGGTAACGCATGTTCCGCTGCGACGAAGCATGGTGAGCGCCGCGGATAGGGCCGATCCACCTACTGAGTCGAGGATGAAGTCGTAAGGGCCATGGGCGCGCGCCGCCTCCAGGGTCTCGCCCACGATCACACCGCCGGTGCTCGCACGCTCGACCTCCGGCTGCTGCTCTTCCCGCCGAACGTGGGCGAAGACAGCAGCGCCGGACGCCGCCGCGAGTTGGATCGCGAACTGCCCGACGCCCCCGGTCGCCCCTGTCACCAGAACCTTGCGCCCGAGCAGGAGACCACCTTTGCGTAGGGCGTGCAGCGCCGTCAGGCCCGCCACTGGCAAACTGGCTGCCTGCGCGTCGGTCACGTCGTCGGGGACGGGGGCGATAAAGTCTACCGGCGCGTGAACACGCTCGGCCCAGGAACCGACAGGCAGTAGCCCCACCACCCGAGTACCAATGGACGGCGCGCCGGGCGCACCTCCCGTCGCCTCCACGACTCCGGCGAAGTCCCAACCGGGTGTGGTCCCGCTCGGCGTCTCGGTCAGGGCGCGCTTGACCTCGCCGCGATTGAGCGAGATCGCCGTGACCCGGACGGTCACCTCGCCGAGGCGGGCGGCTCGGCCCACGACCCGGCGGACGGCGAGGCGCTCGGCCTCGCCCGCCTCCACCGTGATCGCGTTCATCTCAAGCGATGGCGCGTTCACGGGCGCACCACCGTCATCGCAAACGGCCCGGCATTGGTCGCGGCGTGATCGACCGCCGCGTTGATCTCGGCGAGGGGGAAGGTCGTTACCTCGCGATGGTTGAGATCGATCAGCCCGGCTTCGGCCATACCGATCATTCGGGGGATCGACTCGCGCGGACACATCCATTGCCCCTGGATCCTGATGTTGTTGCGCATGATCCAGCGATAGGGCAGTCCGAGGTCCTCACCCCCGTTGAAGCCCACGCCCCCCATTAGGGAGACACGCCCGTTCGGCCGCACGGCGAGCACAGCCGCCCGGACCTGCGAGGGCGATGCCTGGGGCGGTAGGATGTCAAAGACGCAGTCGATCGGCCGGGCCGCCGCTTTCACAATGGCGGCGCGGTCCGCTTCCTCATCGCCCACCATGCCGACCGCGCGCACCCTCGGCCCGAACCGGCGACCGAGTTCCTCCAGCACCGCCGAGTTGCGACCCGTGGCGACTACCCGCGACGCGCCCATGGCTAGCGCGACCTCAACCGCCGCGCCGCCGAACTTGCCCGTCGCCCCGTTGACCACCAGGGTCTCCCCCGCCTGAAACGCTATCGATGTCAGCCCGCCGTAGGGCACCAACAGACTGTCCAGGGCGCACCAACGGCCTGCGCTGCGAGCATTTTCTAAAAACGGAACGCGGGTCACGTTCTCGGTCGGCGTCAGCATCCGTTCGGCATAAGCGCCATCGTGATAGAAGCGCTGCAAGCGCAGCCCACCCTCGGCATTGCCCGCCGAAAGCCCCTGCAAGGTGATGTCCGGCGTGAGGACGTCATCCCGAGAGCGTACGGTAGGATCGCAGAATACCCAGTCCCCCACCGCGAGCCGCGTGGCGTCCGGCCCCAAGGCGCGCACCCGGCCGATACCGCCCGCGCCGGGCACGACCGGCGTTTCCAGCAGGTAACGCCGCTCGCCACTAAAAACCTCCCCGGCGTAGGGAAGGACGGGGGCGGCGACCATATCGACGATCACCTCGCCGGTTCCGAGCACCGGCGCTGGCCGGTCCCGGACGACTAGAGCGGATCCAAAGGCTTCGAGAACGGCGGCTTTCACGGGGGCGTCTCCTAATCTGGGCGCACCGTAACGGGCTTGTCTTAGGTCGGGAAGGACTGGTATTGTCCTAGGTCTAGCAGACCTAGGAGCAAGCGGTGTCGCAATCGAGACGTCAGGAGATGGGCGACTTCCTGCGGTCTCGTCGGAGCCGCCTGACGCCCAAGGCGGTGGGCCTTCCCGCGAACGAGCGCCGGCGCTCGCCCGGTCTTCGGCGCGAGGAGGTCGCCCAACTCGCAGGGATCGGCGTCGACTGGTACGTGCGCCTGGAGCAGGGCCGGGCGGTCAACCCATCGATGACCACCATCGATTCGCTCGCCAAGGCGCTGCGGCTCGGCAAGGTCGAACATGCTCATCTCCGCGCGCTGGCCTCGTCGCCCGATCGCCGGCCGTTTGTGTCCGAAATGGTTTCGCCGACGCTTCGCCGCGTCGTCGAGAGCCTCAATCAGCCGGCCTATGTCACCGGGCGACGGTGGGACGTGCTGGCCTGGAACGAAGCGGCCGACAAGATCTTCGGCTTCAGTCGACTGGAGGCGGGGGAACGCAACACCCTCGTCACCATGCTAACCAAGCCACACGCACGTCGGCTGTTCGGCGCCCAGTGGGCCGACGAAGCCCGGCGCATGATCGCCCAGTTCCGCGCCACCCACGATCTATGGTCGGGCGAAGCCGCGTTCATCGAACTGCTGGAAAGGCTGCGCGCCGGGTGTCCTGAGTTCGAGGGCTGGTGGGAAGCCCACGACATCGGCAAACCTCAATCAGGCCGTAAGCAGCTCAATCGGCAGGAGAGCATCGTGAGCTTCGAGTACGCCACTTTCCAAGCGAACGACGACCCTGACCTCAAGCTAGTGATCTATGCACCCGTGGCGCGGGCCGATATCAATGTTTTGGGTGCAACGAGGAATTAGACCCTCAGCAGAAGTTCGGTTCGACGACAGTGCGGCTGGCGGCTGCTCCGTCACGTGGGCGTAATAATATCGTCTGACCCATCAACCCAAACCGGACGATCGACCTGGGAGGAAAGGTTGACCTTTATCCCTCCTGGCAATGCCGCAGGGAGCGTCACAATCGAGGTTTTCGCGACGCCCCCTCTGACGCGCAATGTGAGCGAAAGGCTCTGTTGGCGAGCGCGGGCCGATGATGGCGAGCGTGTTGGCAGATTTGTGAGCAGGAAGCCCTTGGGTGCCGTCAGTCCATCCCTGGCGCCGGACGGGGGCCGAGCTCTCAGCTTTTCACCGGGTCGCTTCGGGTCCACCCGCCTCCGACGGCCCTCACCAGTCCGACGCTGGCTGTCAGGCGGCGGGTCTCGATATCGAGCGCGGCGCGCTTGGCCTCCAGATCGGCGGTTTGAGCGGTGACAACCTCAAGATAGTTGACCGCGCCCTGGCGATAGCGGGTTAGCGCCAGGTCTTCGGTGCGGCTCGCCGCGTCGACCGCTGCAGCCTGCGACTGAGCTTCGTCGGTTAGATGATCCAACAGGGCGAGGTTGTCTTCGACGTCTTGGAAAGCGCGGAGCACCGTCGCGCGATAGTCGGCGCTCTCAGCGTCAAAGCCGGCCTTGGCCGCGCGCAACTGGGCGCGGCGCTCACCACCATCGAAGAGCGTCAGCGCGAGCGACGGGCCGAGCGTCCAGTAGCTGTTGGGCGCCGCGAACCACCCACCGAGGCTGGTGTCCTGGAAGCCGGCCAGAGCCTGCAGGGTCACATCGGGGTAGAAGGCCGCCCGCGCCTCACCGATTCCGGCGTTGGCAGCCGCCGCCCGCCGCTCCGCCGCTGACACGTCCGGGCGGCGCTGCAGCAGCGTCGAAGGCAGTCCGACGGGAATGTTCGGCAGCGCCAGGGCCGGCTGGGCCGCCGTGAGGCTGAAGCTCGATGCCGGAACGCCGACCAGGCTGGCGATGGCGTGTTCGTAGAGCGCCCGCTGTCCGGCGACATCGGCGGACTGCGCCTTGGCCGTCTCCAACTGGGTCTGGGCGCGGGAGACATCGAGGCCGGTCGCCACGCCGCCAGCGTGCCGCGCTTCGGTCAGCGTCAGCGCCCGCTGATAGGCGGCCGTGGTGTCGGCCAGCAACGCCGCTTTGGCGTCCAACCCACGCAGCTGGACATAGTCGTCGGCGAGCTGGGCTTCCAGGCTCAGTCGGATCGATTCAAGGTCGCCGGCCGACGCCTGGGCCTCGGCCTTGCCAGCCGCGGCCTCGTTGCGCAGCTTGCCCCAGAGGTCGAGATCGTAGGCGATCGCCCCGCCGGCGGTGTCGCCGCCGTAGTAGGTTGGCTGGCTGGCGCTGCGCAGCGGCCGGTTGGCCGACTGGCGATTGGTGCTGATCTGCGCGCCGACCCCGACGCTGGGATAGAGACCCGCCGCGGCTTCGGAGGCGAACGCCTGGGCCTGGTCGTAGCGGGCGACCGCCTCCCGCAGCGTCGGATTGGCTGTTTCGATCTGTTGTTCCAGGCCCGTGAGGACCGGATCCCCGAACAGGGTCCACCAGTCGCCGCGTCGCAACGCATCGGCCGGCGCGGCTTGCTTCCAGGGACCGGCTTCCCTGAAGGCGGACGGTGTCGGCGTCGCCGGTGGCTGGTAGGCCGGCGCCAGATTGCAGCCGGCGAGCAAGACTGCGGCGCCGATCGCGGGGACGAGCGTTCGGGACAGGGCCATCAGCCGGCACCCTGTTTCGCGCTCGCCACCCGGACCTGCTCACCGTTCACCAGCGAGTCGGGCGGGTTGGCGATCACAGCGTCGCTGGGGGAGAGGCCGGCGGCGATTTCAACGCTGGTTCCCAGGTCCCGGGCAATGGTGACGGGCTTCATCTCCACTCGCCCGCCAGGTCCGACCACCGCCGCCGCCATCCCGCTCTGGCGGAACATCAGCGCGTTGGCCGGCAGTCGCAGCGTCCCGCCGACCTGAGGCAGGGCGAACGTCGCCTGCACATAATCGCCCGGCTTCAGCGCGCCGTCGGGATTGTCGATCTGGGCCTCGGTCAGCAGCGCGCCGGTCTGGGCGCCCATGGAGCCGGAGGTGCTGACCAGCGTGGCCAGGAACGTCCGGCCAGGGTAGTCCGGCGCCTGCAGCGTGACGACCTGGCCCGGATGGATTTGGGCGGCGTAGGCCTGCGGCACGCTGACATAGATCCGCAGCCGGTGCACGTCGGCGATGGTGAAGAGGCCGGGATCGTTCTGGGCGCCAACGGTGATCAGCTGGCCGACGTCGGTGGTTCGCGCCGTGACAGTGCCGGCGAACGGCGCGGTGATGCGCTTGAACGACTCCAGCGCCGCCAGCCGGCCGACGTTGGCCTGCGCGGCGTTGACCAGCGAGGTCTTGGCCGCGAGATCGCCATTCTTCTCCTCCGATTCCTGCCGCGAGACCGCGTCCTGCGCCAGAAGGCCGTTCCAGCGTGCGGCCGTTGTCTTCGCGAGCTGCTGGTTGGCGACGGCGGTCGCGAGGTCGGCCTTGGCCTGGCCGAGCTGCTGGTCGAGGTCGGGCGTATCGATGATGGCGAGCAGCTCACCGGCCTGAACCTTGTCGCCGATATCGTGGTACCAGGCTTTCAGGTAACCGGGCACACGGGCATGGATCGGCGCGTCAGTGAAGGCCTGCACCTGCCCGGGCAGCACCAGGGTCTGGGCGCCGCCAGCGGCATCGGGATGCACCACGCTGACGGTCGGGATCGCCTCGACGTCGGTCCACCTTTTCAGGCTCTGGCCGGCCATGCCGCGGGTGACGAGACCTGCCGCCACCACGATTACGGCGAGGCACACGCCGGCTACGCCTGCCGGCCTTAGCCACGGCATGGGCCGGTGGTTCAGCACCTCACGGCTCGGCGTGGGGCCGTCAGGCGTGGGCGGCGCTGAGACCGGTATCGGGTTCGAGACTTGGTTCATGGGCTCGCTTGGCGTGGGCAATAGAGAAGACGACGGGGACGAACAGCAGGGTCGCGACGGTGGCGAAGACCAGGCCGCCGATCACGGCGCGGCCGAGCGGTGCGTTCTGCTCGCCGCCCACGCCGAGTCCCAGCGCCATCGGCGCCATGCCGATGATCATGGCAAGCGCTGTCATCAGCACCGGCCGGAAGCGGGTGAAACCGGCCTCGATCGCCGCGACGACCGCATCGCCGGTGACCTCAAGGCGCTCTCGGGCGAAGGAGACCACGAGGATCGAGTTGGCTGTGGCGACGCCCATGCACATGATGGCGCCGGTCAGGGCCGGGACCGACAGCGGCGTGCCGGTGGCGAACAGGGTCCAGACGATGCCGGCGAGGGCGGCGGGCAGAGCGGTGATGATGACGAACGGATCCACCCAGCTCTGGAAGTTCACCACGATCAGCAGGTAGATCAGCACGATCGCCCCGACGATGCCGAAGCCCAGCCCGTTGAAGGCGCTGTTCATCGTCGTCACCTGCCCGCGCAGCGCCACGGTCGCGCCCTTCGGCAGGTCCTTCGAGGTCGACTTCAACACGTTCTGGACTGCCGCAGCGAGACTTCCGAGGTCGCGCCCTTGCGTCGCGGCGTAGATGTCGAACGACGGCTGGATATTGTAGTGCGAGACCACGGCGTCGGCCTCATCGCGGGAAATCGTCCCCAGCCCACCGAGGACCTGCATGTCGCCGGGCTTGCCCGCGGTGAGTGGGATGTTCTCAAGCTTGGACAGCGAATCCGCGTCCTGCTGCGGGCTCTGGATCACGATCGGATAGGAGACGCCGGTCCGCGGGCTGAGCCAGAACGCGGGCGCGGTCTGAAAGCTGCCCGCCAGGGTCGTCACCAGGGTATTGGTGACGTCCTTCTCGGTGATGCCGAGCTTGTCGGCCTGAGTGCGGTCGATGTTGATCCGGTATTCGGGGTAGTGGACCGACTGCTCCAGCCGCACGTCGGCCATGCCGGGGATGACCGACAGCTTGCGTTCGAGTTCCTCGGCGTAGACTTCGTTCTGATCGCGATTGGGCCCCGCGACCTGCACGTCGATCGGCGCCGGCGAACCGAAGTTCAGAATCTGGCTGATGATGTCCGACGGCAGGAACGAGAAGGTCGAGCCGGGGAACAGCTGCGGCAGCCGTGTCCTAAGCTCACGGACGTAGTCCGCGGTCGGATGGTGTTTCTCGGCAAGGGTAATGTAGATGTCCCCGTCCATCGGACCGATGCCGCCCGTGTTCAGGTAGGCGCGGTTGATGCCGCTCACCGGCAGGCCGATGTTGTCGACGATGCCGGCCAGCTCGGCCGGCGGCACCGTCTGACGGATCGCCTGTTCGACGTGGTCGAACAGCGCCGCGGTATCCTCGATGCGAGTCCCGACCGGCGCTCTCACATGCAGCGTCATCGCCCCGGAATCGACGGACGGGAAGAAGTTGGAGCCCAGAAAGGGCGTCAGCAGGAAGGAGGCGAGCACGAAGCCCAGGAAGCCGAGGATGAACGGCCGCCGCCGGGTCAGCACCAGGGAGAGCAGGCCGCGGTAGCCCTCGCGCACCTGGGCGAAACGACGCTCAAAGCCGTGCTGGAAACGGGCCAGTGGATTAGGGCGCCGACGCGGCGACGCGGACTCCGGGCGGTGGCCCTCCAGCGCGAAATCGGCGTGGCCGGATTGATGCGGCTTGAGCAGATACATCGCCATGGCCGGGACCAGAGTCCGCGAAAGGACGAACGAAGCGATCATGGCGAACACCACCGCCTCTGCCATTGGCACGAACAGGAAGCCGGCGATGCCCGGCAGGGCGAACATCGGCACGAACACGATGCAGATGCAGAGCAGCGAGACGAAGGCCGGCGTCACGATCTGGGCCGCGCCGTCGAGGATTGCGGTCCGGACGTCCTTCCCCTGCTCCAGGTGCCAGTTGATGTTCTCGATCGTCACCGTGGCGTCATCGACCAGGATGCCGACGGCGAGCGCCAGCCCGCCCAGGGTCATGATGTTCAACGTCTGACCCGTCGCCGACAGCAGGGCCAGGGATGAGAGCACCGCCAGCGGGATCGAGCAGGCGATGATCACGGTCGAACGCCAGCTGCCGAGGAATAGCAGGATCATCAGGCTGGTCAGCGCAGCGGCGATGATCCCTTCCTTGACGACGCCAGAGATAGCGGCCTTCACGAAGATCGACTGGTCGTTCAGCAGCGAGACCTTCAGGGAAGGCGGCAGCGCCTGTTCTATCCTCGGCAGCGCCGCCTTGACGCCGTCGATGATCGAGAGGGTCGAGGCCGAACCGCTCTTCAGCACGCTCATCAGCACCGCGCGCCCGCCGTCGACCCGCACCTCGTTGGTCTGCGGCGGGTAGCCATCGCGCACATGCGCGACGTCGCGCATGTAGATGGTGGCGCCGTTCACCGTCTTGATCGGCAGATTGTTCAGCTCGTCGACCGCCTCGGGACTGTTGTTGAGCTTCACGTCGAATTCGAACTGGCCGATCTTGGCGGTCCCAGCCGGGATGATCTGGTTCTGGTCGGCGAGCGCCGCGGCCACGTCCTCAGCCGACAGCCCCTTCGACTGCAGCGCCACCGGATCGAGATCGACCTGAATCTGGCGGACCTTGCCGCCGTAGGGAGACGGGATCGACGAACCGGCGACAGAGGCCAGCGACGGGCGGATGAAGTTCTGCCCGGCGTCGAACAGCTGCTGCTCGCTCATCTTCGGGCTCGAGAGCGCCAGCTGCAGGATCGGAACGGTCGAGGCGTTGTAGTTGAGGATCAGCGGCGGCGTGATCCCAGGCGGCAGCTGCTTGAGGACTGTCTGCGACAGGCTTGTCACCTGGGCGGTGGCGGTGCGGATGTCGACGTTCGGCTGGAAGAAGATCTTGACGATGCCAATGCCGGGCAGCGACTGGCTCTCGATGTGCTCGATGTCGTTGACGCTCGAGGAGAGCTGGCGCTCGTAGTAGTAGATCACCCGGCCCGACATGTCGTCCGGCGGCAGGCCGCGATAGGTCCACACCACCGCGATCACCGGGATCCTGATGTCGGGGAAGATGTCGGTCGGGGTCTTCAGCGCCGCGAGCGGGCCGAAGATCAGGATCAGGATCGCCAAGACGAACGGTGTGTAAGGTCGCCGCAGCGCGAGCCGCACGAGCGCCAGCATGTCGGGCTCCGCTGAAAGACAACAAGAGTCGGCGCGCGGCGAACTGGGGAGGATCGGCCGCGTCCGACGGCGCGTAAGCTAACCGCGCGTTGCGGCAGGGCCAGTGAATTAGGATTCACGCAGCCGGCAGCTGTTGGGGCTATTCAGATCAGGAGCGGCGAGGGGGCGCAGACGACCGCGGCGCGAAGACCGGGCTGCGCATCGTGGAGTTCAAGTTTGAAACGGTGCAGTCTGACGATCGCCGCGACGATGCTGAGACCCAGCCCAGAGCCAGGGACCATGCGATCGCGTTCGACACGGTAAAACCTCTCCAGCACAGCAGATTTCTCGCCGTCCGGGATTCCCGGGCCGTCGTCCTCAACGAGAATGCGAACTCGGTCGCTCGATAAGCCCAGTCGCACATGACCGCCCTGACCAGCAAACTTGATCGCGTTGTCGACGAGGTTGCTGATGGCCTCGAACAGGAGCTTAGGGTCCGCCTCGACGGTCGTTCCGGGGGCGTCTTCAATGACGAAATGGACGCCGCTGGCTTCGGCGAGCGGCTGATAGAGGTCGGCGACGTCCGCAAGCAACCTGGCCAGGTCGGTTGCGGTGAAGCCGGCGTGGCGCCCGCGCGCCTCGATCTCGCTGATCCGCATTAGGGCGCGGAAGCGCTCCAGGACCGTGTCGAGCTCGGCGACGGCGCGGGCGATCTCCGATGGTGCGGCCGAAGGCGACAGTTGTAGCCGATGCAGCTGGGCCCTGGCGCGGGTCAGCGGCGTGCGCAGGTCATGGGCGATCGTCTCTGCAGCGCTCTTCACCTCGCCCATCAGCCGCTCGACCTCGCCGACTGTGAAGTTCACGGTGGCGGCGAACACATCGAGTTCGTCGTGGCGGGGGCTGATCGGGAGGCGTCGCGTCAGGTCGCCGCCGGCGATCTCGCCGCAGGCCTGCTGCAGCAGGCTCAGTCGGCGCAGCGGGGTCAGGCTCAACGCCACGCCGCAGGCCAGGCCGAGCAGGATGATGGCGCCGCCGCTCCAGATCAGCGCCGAGGCGACGATGCCGCGCACCTCCTGCAGCTGATTCACGTCGCGCCCGACCACCAGCACGTCGCCCGAGGATAGCCGCCGGGCGATCAGCCGCGCCGGCGCCGCGAACGACGGCGTGGCGGCCATCTCGATCGGAGCGCCGCCGGCCTTCAGGGCTGGCGGCATGGCCGACAGGTTACCGGTCAGCGGCGGGCCGCCTGGCGTGAAAAGGGCGAAGACGTTATTCTTCTGGCCGTCGAGGGCCAGCGCCTCGTCGATGCGTCGGCCCACCTCGGACGGTGGCGACTTGGCGAGGGCGGCGGCCTCGGTCGCCAGGATGCCGTCGACGCGGGCGGTCAGGTAGACGGCCGAGCGCAGATAGACCAGGCCGAGCAGGGCCACGAGTCCGAGGGCGAAGATCAGGCCGTAAAACGCGGAGAGGCGGAAAGTGGTCGTCCGCAGCAGCGCCCTAATCTGCATTCAGCAAGTATCCCACGCCGCGCTCGGTGCGAAACAGCGCCGGGCCTTCGCCGGTGTCGATCTTGCGCCGCAGGCGGCCCACGTGCACGTCGATCAGGTTGGTGCCAGGGTCGAAGTAGTACTCCCACACCGCCTCGAAGATCAGCCGCCGGCTCAGGATCTGGCCGGCGTTGCGCATCATGAACTCCAGCAGCTTGAACTCCATCGGCAGGAGGTCGATGCGCCGCCCGCCCCGACGTACCTCGCGCTTGGCGAGGTCGAGGTTTAGGTCGCCGACCACGAGCGCCTCGTCGCGGCGCCTTCGTCGCAGGATCACCTCCAGGCGGGCCAACAATTCGGTCGGCGCGAACGGCTTGACCAGATAGTCGTCGCCGCCAGCGCGCAGGCCGGTGACCCGGTCGTCGACCTCGCTCAGCGCACTGATCATCAGCACCGGCACGTCGGACCCCGCCGCTCGCAGGCTCCTCAGCACCTCGAGCCCGTCGCAGCCGGGCAGCATGCGATCCAGCGTGACGGCGTCGAATGGACCGCCCAGCGCCGCACGCAGACCGGACTCGCCATCGAATCTGCGCTCGGTCTCGAAACCGCCGTCGGCCAGACAGGCCGCGATCTCGGCGGCGGTCTCCGTGTCGTCTTCGATGACGAGGATCTTCGTCAAATTCTTCACTCTGGCGCCGGGGCGCCTACGTCGCAGGATTGCTGGCGCGGTGCAGGGCGTCGCGCAGATCCGCCGCGCAGTCGGCGAACGGCGACTGCGCCGGGTCGAACCCCAGTTTGGCGCACGCCAGCTGCTCCCGCTGGAACGCCGTCTCTCGGGACACGGCGAAGTAGGATTTCGATCCGCCAGGGATCACGGCGGGATATTCGGGGCCGCGGGACGTGCTGGGGCCGCGGGTCGTATCGGCAGATCCTGTGGCGAACTCACATTCCGCCAGGCCGGGCGTGTCGGGGAGGTAGCCCTGCGCCAGGCAGCTGCGGCGGGCCAGACCGCGGTCCTCGCCGCCGCGCAGCCCCCGCAACGACTGCGAGAGGCTCTCGACGCAGGCAAGGTAGTGTTTCTCGCCAACCGGGACCCCCACCACACTCACGCAGATCCGGCCCACTTCGCCGTCGGGGCCGGGCTGCGCGGAGGCGCCGGTCGGCGCCGCGCCCAGCAGGCAAGCCGCGGCGACGCCAAGTCCGAAGAAGATGGGAAGGCGGCGTGAATTGAAGGGCTGCATGGGAGGCTCGCTTCCAAGTGAACGGCGGCCCGCAGGCTAGCGCCCCGTCATGGCGTAGCCAGTGAATTAAATTTCACCGCCAGCCGCGGTCGGGTCACGACCGCTAGTTCGACATCAGGACCGGGAGCTGCATGTGGTCGAGCAGCTCGCGCGTCACGCCGCCGAGCAGTCTTTCCAACAATCTTGGATGACCAAAGGCGCCCGCGACCAGGAGGTCTGCGCCTAAATCCAGCGCCTTCGCCTGCAGCCTCTCTGCGATCGCCTCTGTCGGAATTCCCGTGAGTTCGACAAGCTTCGTCACGGGGTTATGACGGCTGAGATGTTCCACCAGCTGTTCGGCCGGCAATCCGCCATGCAAGCCGATATAGGCGTCGGAATTGACCGTGATCACCGTGATGCGCTTGGCCCGTTCGATCAGAGGCAGCGCGTCGTTCAGCGCCCGGGAAGCCGCCCGGCTTGAGTTCCAGGCAATGGCGATGTGGCGGCCGAGCGAGGTGAAGCGGCCGTGCGATGGTATGGACAATACCGGGCCCCCGCTGCTGAACAGCAACTTCTCGGTGAAGGTGTAGCCCTCGGCATCGTCATCCCTCGCGCGGTAGTGGCCGACCAGGCAGAGATCCACATACCGCGCGTGCTGAACAACCGCGATCGAGGCCGGCCCATCGGCGAAGCGCCATTCGGTGTCGACGCCGTGCTCCAGCCCCAAGGCGTCTAAGGTCAGCTTCAATTCAGAGGCCGACTGCTCGGTGGACGCTGCCATCCGGCGATCCAGCTGCTCGACCTCCGCGCCGGAAGCGAGCCCCAGCTCTGCCCGCTTGCGTTCGACGAGCTGAGAATCCGTCCGTTCTCGGACGAAAAGCGCGGTGACGTGGCTGCCGTGTCGCGAGGCGAGGTCGACCGCAAGGCGAAGGCGCAGGATCGCCTCGCTCGTATGGTCGACGTAAACGAGGAGGTCACTCAGCGCCATCGCCGCCCACCGCATCCACCTTGGAGACAGCGACCCGCTCCGGCGTAGGGACCGGATCCAGAGCGGGTCGCGTTGCCGGGCCGAGGGTTGGGGCACAGCAAGCAGGCGTTTCCAGCCAACTCAATAGAACTATCGTCCTATGAGGACATCCCAAGTGAAAAATGGTTCACGTCACTTTTTGGCCGAACCACAGCGATGAGGCTCGTCCGCGTGGCGAGGCCCGTTGCGTTCGAGTAGCGGGCCTTATCTTGACGCCGCGCTTGGGACGCCCGCCGTGTACGGAATAGGCCGCGCCGGACGATTCTGCCCGTTCGGGGCGGAGCGTCGGCGCTGGTACGATCAGTCCCCGGCACGATCCCGCTTCACCGAAGCGAGCACGCTTCATGAACTGGTATTCACTGGCCCAGGCTGAGAGCAGAGCCCAAGAGCGCATTGTCCCTAGAGTATTCGACTTGGGTCCGACGTGCGCCAACTCAGGCTCCGGCGTTGTTCAAGCGGTCCAAGCTGCACCGCGGGTCGCCTGATCGAAAGGTCTTGGGATGCCTTTGGATCAAACGAAACGCCTACACCTCAACGGATTGGCAACCGACGCAGACGCGCGGGACACGCGGCCCAGAGCGCTGATCGTTGATGGCGACGCGGCCGCCGGCCTGGCTTTGGCCGGCTTTCTTTCTCAAAATGGCCTGCTGACGGATCTGGCCGCCGACGGTCGCGGCATGGATCGGGCCCTGGCGTCGGCGCGATACGACATTGTCATATTGGAGACCATTTTGCCTGGGGAAGATGGCCTCACCATCTGCCGGCGCTTATCGTCAGCCCCGGTTGCCGTCATTCTCAAAGGCGCCCAGTGCGAGGAGGTGGATCGGATCATCGGCCTGGAACTTGGCGCCGATGACTGTCTGCAAAAGTCCTGTAGCCCGCGCGAACTCCTGGCGCGCATCCGTGTGGTCATCCGGCGGCGTCGGGGATCGAGGGCTCGACGACCGTGGCTTGGCCTGACCTATCAGTTCGGCGGTTATGAGCTCGACACCATTCATGGGCGGCTCTTTCGCCCGTCGGGTGAGGTAACCGCCCTTACGAAGGGCGAATTTCAGCTGCTCGCGGCGCTGCTGGACCACGAGGATCCGGTCGTTCCGCGTGAGTTCCTTGCAAGGATCGGTGGACCGGAGCGGACCGTTTGCTCTCATCGTGTCGTCGACGTCCGGGTCGGCCGGCTCCGTCGCAAGCTTGGCGGCGAGCGGCGCGAGGAGGTGATCCGCGCCGTGAAGGGCATTGGCTATACGATCTCAGTACCCGTCCTGCGCACCGCATGGGTGCAAGCGTAGCCCCGCCCAGGCTCCATGCGTGTCCTAGGGCGCGAAGTCGTTGGTCGGCCATGATCGACCGGGCAGGTGCCCACTCACTCGGTTCAATCGCCAAGCGATTTGTCTGCGGCCGTCGCCGCTGCCAAGGCCGAAGGCCGCACGAGCGTCCCGTTGCTCATCACAAGGTCCGGCCAGCGGTTCTTCGTCCCGGTTGCGCTCGCGCCGGGCGGACAAGGCTGATTGACCGATCGACGAGCGGACCCGGTCGCATTGAGCTGAGGGGCCCTGGACCTGGTCTGCGACCAGGATGGCGAGATCCCGTCGGGGTGAGAGCGGATTTACGCCGCAATACATACGTTGTTGTAATCACCGGTGACCTAGATAGACGGAAATACCTCAAAATATTAGCTATATATGACCCAAACCAGGCCGTAGCGCTGAGTGTAAACTGAGATATTCAGATGAAATTAAGTTCATGAACTGCCTGGGTCAGTGACGAAGGCGGCAAAGTCCCTAAATTGTGATCGATCGACCTAACGATTATTGGGACCTCAAACGGGCAACCGGCGTTACTCGAATACGGGTTGCAGGCCAGTGGGGCAACACGAGGGTCCGGCCCAGGAGAACTCGCCATGGCGCACCGATTCAAAGGATACTCGCACCATCAGTCTGGCTATCTCGTCGAAGCGCTGACGCTGCCCGCGGCGCTCCTGTTGGTCGTGATCGTCGCAGCGCTTTCGTCGCTCATCGTACATGGGAGCTGACGAGCCAGCCGGGCGACGTTCCTCCCGCCAAGATCGCGCCTCTGTTGGCCGGTCGTTCCCGACTAGGCTCTGTAACTGCTGCATAGCCGGCTATTATCTGCGCGGCAGAGATATTTGTGCCGGTGGACCAAGTTCACATGAAAAGTATTTCATCGTAATACTGAACGTATGACTCTTCCAACGCAAATCTGGTGAAACTATCTCCTTATCTCTTCGTGCCGTGAGACTTGGTTCGCGGCGATGCTACTGGAAAGAGAATGGAGCCTTCCATGAACCTGATGACAAAATCCGGAACGGTCGCGACGATTGCGAGCATCTGCGCGCTTGCGATTGCGGGGCCCTGCCTTGCCCAGGGCCACGGTGGGGGAGGCGGCAGAGGCGGAGGAGGCGGCGGCCACGGCTTTGGCGGCGGTGGCCACAGCTTTGGTGGTGGTGGTCATGCGTTTGGCGGCGGGCGCAGTGGCGGCGGCGCTGGTGGCTTCCGGGGCGGCGGGGGACGGGGAGGCTGGGGTGGCGGAGGTTGGGGGGGTGACCGAGGCTGGGGCTACGGGTACGGCGGCTACGGCGGCGCGTTCCTGGGAGGTTTGGGCCTCGGCTACGCGATGGATCCCTACTACGACGGCGATTACTACGGCGGCGATTACTATGGCGACGAAGATAACCAGTGTGTCGCGCCGAGGCGGGTGTGGGATCCGAACTACGGGCGCTATGTGGTCCGGAATGTCCCCTATCGATGCTGATCGTCTTCGCTGCGCGAGCTGAGGCGGTCACGCACCGCATGAACGCGTATTCACTCGCGGGGCGCACGCGCCGGCCTATTCTCCGACTTCGAGGCAGGGATCTGCCTTCTTCGGCGCCGCCCCCCCAGACGGAACGAAGAGCGATCTGCTCCGGCAACGGGCTCCCTTGGGGCCGGAGCGGATCGTCTGATCGCGACGCCTGAAGAACGTCCGAAACCGGATCTGAAGAAGGCCTGTCTTCGTGGTCGAACAGCATGTGAGCCTGCATGGATTGAGCACAGGGCTAACCCAGACGTCCGATAAGACCGCTTTCGGCGGGCTGACGAGAGCGGTCTACGCGTGGCGGTATCTGGTCCCGTACCAACCGCTGTCGCTGCTTCGCGGCCAGGCTGTCGCCATTGTGGCCACGATGGTGGCTGGCCTGGTGCGATGGGCGATGACGCCACTGATCGGTGGCGACGTTTCCTTCATAACGGCCGCCCCGGCGGTCTTGATCGCCACGCTCATGGGTGGGCGCCTTGCGGCCGCCACCGCGCTCGTCGCGGGCTCAGCGTTCGAATTGCTTTTTTCGAGCGTGACGGGCGGTGAATCGTTCGGTCAGGCCGCGCCGCGGGTCGTGATCTGGCTGTTCTGCGCCTTGTTCATCATGGTGGTTGCGCTGCAGCTTCGAGCGGCGATGAGCGGACTGAGCAGACGCGAGCAGGAACTTGTCTCGGCGGGCGCGAAGCTTGAGCTGCTGATCCAGGAACTGGCGCACCGAGGCCGCAACGCCCTTGCGGTGGTGCAAGCTGTTTCGATGGACACCGCAAGATCGGCCTCTTCGGTCCATGAGTATCAGGAACGGCTTAGTGCGCGCCTGTCGGCGCTGGCAGCCTCGTACGGGACGCTGACCAATCCTGCCGAGGAGTCGATCGACCTGTCCGCCCTCGTGGACGCGGTCACCGCGCCGTTCAGTCAGCAGATCTGGATTGACGCCGGCCCTGCCTGTGAGGTTGGCCGCGACGCGGGTGTTCCGCTCAGCCTTGTGCTGCATGAACTCGCAACAAACGCCTCGAAGTACGGTGCGCTGTCCACGCCCAGAGGTGAGGTCATCATCAGTTGGAGTTTGGACGGGCCCGGATCTTTCGACATTCGCTGGACTGAGCGCGGCGGACCGCCGGCGACGGAGGATCCGGTCGAAGGCTTCGGTTCCCAGCTGCTGCGGCGGGCGCTTGCGGGGATAGCCGGCGGCGCGCTGCGCGTATTTCGCAGACCTGAAGGTATGGCGTTTGAAATCACGCTCCCTTGCGCGCACCCGCAGAAGTCGTCCGAACGTTGAAGAGCTTGACTGTACTCCTTCGGATAACACCCGGTCCGATGACTGGTGCGGCTCCGTTACGGCGGCTGGGGGACCGTCGCGGCGACGGGCTCAGAACGTCTCCTCTTGATGAACGAGGCGATTGAGCTGACGCCTTTGGCGCGCGGCGCCGTCTCCAGGCCGCTTGGCCGATCCGGGACTCCGCCGGCTCCTCACGTATGGCGGGTTTCAATCGTCCCGCGCGGTTCCATACTCCCAGACGATGCGCCCATGCGGCCCGGTGACGATCGCGTAATCGGAGCCGGCGATCTCCTCCGCGTGGTCAGTGGTAAGTTTGGTGGTCGCCGCGGCGCTGTCTTCGGACACGAAGGCGTAGACGCCGACCATTTTGCCGGGTGAAGTATGCCGCTGCTGGCGTCGATATAGCTTGAGCGTGTACACCACAATTCTTCGAGCCCCGACGACCCGCTCCGGAGGTAAGGGGTTCTTACTTGCCGAAGCGGGTCACTTTCCTTTTCCGGGGGGAACGGAGCGGAAAGCGGGCGGTCTCCTACCCACGGGTTCAGCATAGGAAACCCGCCGCGCGTGGCCCAATGAAAACGCGTTCATCGGGAGAATGAATCTCGCGCCCGGCTCCGGCGAATGGTCAGTCACGCGTCGCATGGTCAACGCGACCAGCAGTGGGCGGCAGGCAGAGCCACTGGTTTGGGTTTGCGCGTTTGAGGCTCGCCTGGCGCCGAACCCGCCTTGTCCCTGCGGCCGAGAAGGTCGCAGCCGCCGCCAAAGGGGGAGTGCGTCCTCACGCGAGGACGAAAACACAGGCGACGCGACGATGATGCTTGTTTCCCAGCTGAGGTAACGCTTAGTTTTCCTCGCCATAGTTTTGCTGGAAGCCCGCCATGACCGCCCTCGTTCGCCCGCCCCTGCGCGAGGTGCGCTCCCGGATCTTCGACAGCGCGCGGTGGGCCGGCTATCAGCCTCGGCCGGACGATATCGTGATCGCCACCTTTCCGAAGTGCGGCACGACCTGGACGCTGCGGATCGTGGGCATGCTGCTCGCCGCCGACGCGGCGCCGGCACCGGTGCATGGACCCTGGTTCGACTTTCGCCTCCGCGGGCCGGTCGAGCCGGTGCTGGCCGAGGCCGAGGCGATCCCAGGCCGGCGGTATCTAAAGTCGCACCTGCCGTACGATTCACTGCCGGTCTACAAAGGGGTGAAGTTCATCCACGTCGCCCGTGACGGGCGTGACTCGGCGATGAGCATGCACAACCACATGCGCGGCTTCACGCCGATGATGAACGAGATCATGGATCAGGTGAGCCTGTCCGACCCCAAGTTTGGCGACCGAGTGGCCCCGACCCCTGAGGATCCAGCTGAGTCATTCCGCGAATGGCTGGTCGACGGGGGCGCACGCGGCGATCCGGGTGCTTCTTACTGGGAGGTCGAGCGCAGCTATTGGGCCGCGCGGCGGGACGCGAACATGCTGCTGGTCCACTACAACGACCTGAAGTCCGACCTAGCCGGCGAGGTCGCCCGCATGGCCGGCTTCCTTGAGATCGAGCTGCCGGACGAGGTGATGGACGCGATCGTCGCGGCCGCCCGGTTCGAGACCATGAAGGCGCAGGGCCCCGCCCTGATGCCCGGGTCTGAGATGGCCTGGGTGGGCGGCTCGCAGACCTTCCTGCACAAGGGCGTCAACGGCCGCTGGCAGGATGCCTGCGCCGGGGCGGACATCGCCGCCTACGAAGCCAGGCTTGCCACCGAGTTCACCCCCGGTCTGGCCGCTTGGTCGGAGAACGGGCGCCGCGTCGCCGGCGACCCTGCGCTGTCGCCGAACTAGTCTAGGACGGTCGGGATTTCGACGTGGGAACTGATCAACAGCGGCGCACTTCGACCGCTGATCAGGAGCGAATTTCAGCTGCTCGCGGCGCTACTGGATCACAAGGATCAAATCGCGCCCCGGGAAATCCGCGCGGGGATCGGCGGACCGGAGCGGACTGTCTGCGCTCGAGCCGAACTCGGACGATGCAGAATTGCAGCTTGGACCGCCGCGTCAGCGGACCTGAAGCTGGATGACCTTGCCCGGCGGGCGCGCCGAAGCGCTCCCCGACGCAGGCTCGCGGGCGAACGCGGCCATGGACCATGCCGCGCCCAGGGCCAGTGCGCCGGCCACGAGCATTCCAGGGCAAGAATTGCGACTGCGCAAGCCAGGTCTCCGTTCGTTGGGCGATCCGTTCCAGCTCAAGGATGCGCGACGTCGCCCTCGAGGCAAGGCGCGACGCACAGGCTCCCGCACCAGGCGCCCTGTGCGGTGGGGATCGCCCCCCAACGTCCGGCGCCGACGGCGGTCAAGGTTGACGACAGCCCGCTGGGGTCGCGCACGGCATAGCGCCGGCGGACAAGGTTGGTCGACTGGTCCTTGGCTACTATCAGCGGCATTGCCGCCCGGCGCGAGGTTCGAGTATCCCGGTTTGCGGTCTGCGACCGACCCGCTTGGGGTTCGCCGAAATAAGATCGGCTCGATGTCCCGCGGCCACGCCTTTGTGGCGTCAGATACGATCTGCATATAAGCCAAAACCTAGAGTACATTAAAAGTGGAGCGCCGTTTTCAGGCTATAATCCGAGCTTTCAACTCATTGATGCAGATGAAATGAAATTCATGAACTCAATGAATCGATCCTTACATCGCCAAGAC
>Ga0302314_10006483_pt1 | contig 21158 bp, 20 predicted proteins | sample III_Palsa_N2_3_FD_200533 | JGI IMG/M metagenome (GOLD analysis project Ga0302314, IMG submission 200533) | Peat permafrost microbial communities from Stordalen Mire near Abisko, Sweden - III_Palsa_N2_3 | ecosystem: Environmental > Terrestrial > Soil > Palsa > Peat permafrost | place: Sweden...
CACCCGAGCAGTAGCTCAGACCGACTGGCCGGAGTCCTTGAACAGGGTGCCGACCGCCACGCCGCTCAGACGCTGATCGTGCACCTGCTCTGACAGCGCGTTGAGCTGTGCCAGCTGCGACTTGATGCTGCCGGGGCGGATCTCGACGACCTCGCCGTTTGTGAGCTTGCCCGGAACCTGATTGACGTGGCTGATGCGGACGGCGCCTGCGACCGGCTTCCCACCGGCGCCGTGCGCCAAGAGCCACTGCGCGAGGCTGGAACCACTCGACGCGTATACGAAGTGTCGGCCGACGCGGAGCTCGCGGTCGAGCCGATGCAGCTGGGCGCGAGTGTTGAGCCAGCCAACGACGCCGCTGTCGGGCAGCCGCGGCACCGCCTGGTCGCCGTAGCGCTGGGCGCTGAGAACCGCCAGGGTCGTGGCGCTGTCAAGCGCAAATGAAACGTGTATCCCGTCATTCGACGCCGCCAGCGCAAGGCCCGGCACCTGGCTCGGACTGGCGTCAACCAGAATCGCGACCTGATGGTCGGGCGTGGGTACCTGGGTCGTCGTCTTCGCCAACGCCCCTTCCACGGAGTAGGCGAAGCTAGAAGTGAAGACGCAGCCCGCGACCACAACCGCGGTGCCGAGCGCCGTCGCGGCGCGTACGGTGCGCACACGCCAGGTCGGCAGCGGCAGCGTGCGCCGCGTGTTGGCGAGCACCAGGGCCGCGGTCGACGGACGTGCGGCAAAGGATGTGTTCGGTTCGGGCGCCATCTGCAAGGCGCGCTCAAGCGCGGGCTGCAGCTCCTCTGGGGTGTGTGCCACCTGCGCGAGCTTGAAGCGCTCCAGCGCCTGGTTTGAGACACGCACGTGACCGAAGCCGAAGCCGTAGGAGATCACCGGACAGCCGCGGATGATCGCTTCAAGCACGGTCAGCCCGGCGCTCGAGTGGATCAGCGCGTCGGAGGCGGCCATGACGTCGCCCATGCGGTTGGTGAAGCCCATCACGCGCAGCCGCGGGTCGCCGGCGAAAGCCTGGCTGACACGGTCGCGCAGCCCATCGTTGTGGCCGCAGAGGCAGAGCACCTGCGCGTCCTGCACCTCCAGCGCCGCGCGTGCGGCGCCGATCACGTCGCCGACACCCCAGCCACCACCAGAAACGGTGATCACGGTGCCGTCTACCGGGAGACCAAGTGCGGCACGCGCCTGAACGCGGTCGCGAGGGCGCAGGAAGGCGGGGTTCGTGGGCGGCTTCGCCCAACGCACGCTGCCGGGCCCGGCGATCCGCTCAACCTCTTCCTGGGACTCAGGGTGGGTGATGAAGTGCAGGTCGATCCCCGGATGCGCCCAGAACCGCAGGCCGGCGAGGTCGGTGATCGACGAGTAACAGGGCACGTCCAAGCTGCCGTTGCGGCGCAGGTCGCCAAGTAGCTGCGTGGTGCCCGGGTAGGTCGAGACGATCAGGTCAGGGTTGTGCGCCTTGATCAGTCGCATCAGCCCGCGATGCCCGAACACGTACAGCAACCTGGACGTCAGCAAGCGCGTGGGCGCGAAGTCCATGAACAGCCGGTATTGGAAGTCGAACAGCCACGGGACCCAGCGGAACATGAACGCCGAGTTCTCGCGCAGGATCTTGGTCATCAACGGCCCCATTGCTGGCAGGCCGTTGACGATCGAGATCAGTGCTTCCGGGTCTTCCTCCCGGATCTCACGCGCAACCGCACGAGCAGGTAGATCATGACCCTCGCCGATGTCGGCGGAGATGATCAGGACCTTACGCGGACAAGCCTCTGCTTCTTCAGGCTCGCCCGCTACCGCTAAAGGGTCGAGGTGCCCTCCGCTTTTTTTCGCCGCTTGTTCGCGACGCCACTCGACATAGCGTCGGACTCCCTCTGCGAACGGGGTCGCTGCGGTCCAACCGAGTTCCTCGTGCGCCCTGTCGGAGAGCACGATCTTGCTGCCGAGGTCACCCGGGCGAGCTGGCCCGTAGACGATCTCGGTGTTACCGACGATCTCCTGAACGACTTCAGCGATCTGCTTGATCGTGACGTCCTCATCGCTCGAGAGGTTGTAGACGCGGTTCTCGGCGATCTGGCCGAGACCGGCTACGACACCCTCAGCCAGATCCTCGACGTACACGAAGCGACGCGACTGCAGGCCGTCACCGGAGAGCGTGAGCGGATCACCCGCGAACGCCTTGTTCACGAACGCCGGAACCACTGCCGCCTCGCGAGCACGCGGGCCGTAGGGGATCCCGAAGCGCAGGATCGTGTAGTTGACGCCGTACAGCTCCTGATACGAGCGGCAGTACAGCTCACCGGCCAACTTGGTGGCGGTGTAGAGGTGGGCGGGCGGCGGCAGCAGCGTGGTCTCGCTGACCGTCACGTCCTCCGTGTCGCTGTAAACCCAGATCGTCGAGGCGTAGACAACGCGCTTGACTCCGGCCTGGCGTGCTGCCTCCAACACCGCGGCGGTGCCGCGCGCGTTGATCTCCTCGGCGTCCGACGGCTCGGCGTGGACGTCGCTGACATCGGCGACGGCGGCCAGGTGGGCCACCGCGTCGCAGTCAGCCAGAGCGGACTGCAGCGCGGCGATGTCGGTGATCGAACCGATCACCGTCTCGACGCTCTCAGGATCGTGCCACGGCGACGGGCGCCGGTCGTAGATCACGGCTTCATGGCCCTGATCTCGCAGTTTGTCGACAACGTGCGAGCCGATAAAGCCCGCTCCGCCTGTGACCATAACTCTCATCTGATGAGGGTCCCCTTAGTTAGTTTCTGCGCCCGTCTTAACAGGACGGTAATACAACGGCGGGCAGGAATGGTTCTTTGCAACCCAATCTGTGTTGGGAAGATCGACGTTGTGGCCCATGATCCGGTGGCAGGGTTCGTCGTAAACACGCCCTGTTGACTTCTCGAGCCAGTCGAAAACGATGTACTTGTAGAGGCCCGAAACCATGCCCTCCGGCAGCTCAAGCTTAGATCCCCCAAATTGAGGATCGATAAATTCACGCGCGGTCTCGTTCTTCCACTCGACGATCTGCGGCATCCGCTCGGTCTGGATCAGACCGAGCGCCGCGGTGAACTCGTTCATGCGGAAGTTCAAACCCTGGACCTCGTAGGTCGGCTTGCCGTAGTTACGGAACGCGCGCGCGTGCTCCAGCACCTCGGGGCGCTTGGAGACGAGCACGCCGCCCTCACCGGTTGAGACGGTCTTGGTCGCGTACATCGAGTAGACACCGGCGTCGCCGTACTGGCCCGGCTTGACGCCGTTCCATGAAGCGCCGTGCGCATGCGCGCAGTCCTCGATCAGGAAGATGTCGTTGGCCTTGCAGTAATCCGCGATCTTCTGCGAGTCGAAGGCGATGTGCCCGCCGATGTGGACCAGGAACGCGGCCTTCGGCTCGTACTGCTCGGCCTTGCGCTCGAAGTCCTCAAACGACATGCAGAGGTCCTCACGGTTGCAGTCGACGAACTGCACCTCGGCGCCGGAGCGGATCGCTGCCAGCGGCGTGGCCATAAAGGTGTTTGACGGGCAAAGCACCGTCTCACCCTGGACGCCGGCGAAGTGCAGCGCGCTCAGCGTGCCGCCGGTCCAGCCGGACATGGCGACGGCGGGAAGCTCGTTCCAATCCGCCCACGCCTGTTCAAAGCGCTTGTTCATGTCGGCTTCAGCCCAGCGGTTGGAGTCGAGTACTTCGTCGATCAGCTCATGCAGGCGAGCGCGATCGCTCGGGTCCCAGCCAATGGCAAAGCGTCCGTAGTCAGGCATGGCTTGTGGGTCAGTTGATGCAGCAGTCATAGATCCTGTGGGTTCAGAATTCGCAGGGCTGACCAGGCGAAAATCGGCACACGTGATGCCGTGCCTGGCCCTCGTATCGGTGTTGCCCCCGTCGCCTCATCCATGAGGGCAAACACGTTAACCGCATAAGAAAGTACCGAGTCCGGCGGATTTCAGCCGTGCGAGCACCAGTTCGAGTGCGGGCGCCGTGCGCTCGTAAGAGCGCTTGGCGCTGTAAAAATCGGCGTCGTGCAGCAGGATCACGTCGGCGGCTTGGATGCCGCCGACTGCGCGCCCGGCGATCCGCTCGGGGGTCGTGAACTTGCGCCAATCCTTGCCCCAGGTGGCCCACAGCAGCGGCTGGAGTCCCCGCTCGCGCGCGATCTGCAGGCTCGCGCGGCTATATATGCCGAACGGCGGGCGGTGCAGACGAGCTGAACTGCCGACCGCATCCTCGATCGCGGCGAGACCGCGCGTGAAGTCCTGCGCGAGTTCCGCCGCGCTGCGCCGCAGATGCAGGCGGTGGTGGTAGCCGTGCAGCGCGATCGCGTGCCCCTCCCCCTGGATCCGTTGCAGCAGCTGCGGACGTTTGACCACCTGCTCGCCGATCACAAAGAAGGTCGCGTGGGCGCCGTGGCGGGCGAGGATCTCAAGCATCGCCGGGGTCCCTTCCGGGTGTGGGCCGTCGTCGAACGTGATCGCCACGCCGCGCCCGTTCGCCGCTGCCAGATCCTGCGGGGGCGCGGGAAGTTCGGTCAGCGTGCGCGGCACTGAGAGTGAGTGCGCGAAGGGCGCGTGGACGGGGGCGAAGACGTAGCGGAGCATCGGAAGCCTGCTGGCGGTCCAACAGTGTTCTCACTTTGTGCCAATTTCGGCACAAAGTGGCGGTTCCCGCCTGCGGCAGGTCTAACTTGGCACAGATGCCTGAGCAGTTTGATGACGAGGTGACGATCCGCCGCCAGCGATTCGCGAACGAGGAGAACGGGTTCGCCGTGCTCGACGCTGAGCACGGAGGCGATGAGATCGTGCTGGTCGGGGCCTTGAGTCACCTCGAGGAACGTGAACGCGTGCGCGTGATTGGCGTCTGGGTGAGTGACAGCCGCTACGGCCCGCAGGTCAAGGTCAGCGAGGCGCGCCCGCTGACGCCGAGTGACAGCGCCGCCCTGGTCGGCTACCTGCGGCGGATCAAGAACATCGGTGAGAAGCGAGCCAAGACGCTCGTTGAGCGCTTCGGGGAGGACCAGGTGCTCGACGCGATCGACCGCGAGCCGGCGGCGGCGTTCCGTCAGGTCGGGCTCAACCCCCACCGGGCAGAGGACGCCGCGCACTCCTGGAACGAACTGCGCACCACCAGGCGGCTGCACATGCTGCTCGCGCCGCACGGACTCGCATACCTGGTGATGCGGATCAGCGACGAGTACCCGTCGACGGCCCTACGCGTGGTGCGCGAGAACCCCTATGAGCTGACGCGGGTGTTCGGGGTTGGTTTCAAGGTGGCGGACAAGATCGCGCTGGCGGGCGCCGGCGAACGCACCAATGACATCCTCCCGGCGCGGACAGGCGCCGCGCTGCTCTACGCGCTCAGCGAAGCCGAGGGTCGCGCCGGCAGCACCTGCCTGCCACTTGGGCAGCTCATGACCGCCGCCGCTGAGCTGCTCGGTCACATGCCCAATGAGGAAGCGATCGACACGCTGGTCGAAGACGGTGACCTCGTGCGCGACGGCGACTGGATCTACAGGACCGTCACCTGGGAGCTGGAGCAGGAACTCGCTGAGCGGATCGAGCAGATGCTGCGTAAGCCGGCCGGGAAACTCAAGCCTGTTGATCCTGACGCTGCCGGTGGCGGTACCACCGGTGAGCTGGCCCTCACGGCCGAGCAGCGAGACGGCGTGCGGGCAGCTTTTGACTACCGCCTCTCGGTGATCACGGGCGGCCCTGGCACCGGCAAGACCGCCACGATCCAGACGATCGCGACCCAGGGCAAGGTTCAGGACGCGAAGGTCCTGCTGGTGGCGCCGACCGGGCGGGCGGCACGGCGCATGACGGAGGCCAGTGGCTTTGACGCGAAGACCGTGCACTCCGCCCTCGGATGGGTCCCCGGCGAGGCGCCGGAACACAACGAGGACAACCCGCTCCCGTGCGACCTGCTGATCCTCGATGAGTCCTCGATGGCCAACCTCGAGCTGATGGTGACGCTGATGCGCGCCGTCTCCGCCACGGCGCACGTGGTGCTGGTGGGTGACGCCGACCAACTCGCGCCGGTCGGTGCCGGTAAGCCGTTCGCTGACCTGGTCGGCTCGGATGTTGTGCCGACGGCGCGCCTCAACCACATCTTCCGTCAAGCGGCAGGCAGCATGATCGTCCAGGGCGCGCACGCGATCCGCCGCGGTGAGGTACCGGAGTTCAAGCACGAAGAGGGCATGAAGCACGACCTCTTCCTGATGGAGCGAGCCAGCGCGCGCGACGCCCTGGAGCTGATCGTCGAACTGGTCAGCGAGCGCCTGCCGAAGCATTACGGCGTTGACCCGGTGACCGACATCCAGGTGTTTGCACCTGTCTACAAAGGCGACCTCGGGATCGACGCGCTCAACAAGGCGCTGCGCGACGCACTCAACCCGCGCGGCGAGCCGGTCGGCGGCGGACGCCTGCGGCTCGGGGACAAGCTGATGATGACCGGGCGCAACCTCCACGAGCTCGGCCTGATGAACGGCACCGTGGTCAGGCTGATCGACGAGGTCAAGGGCTCCGGCCAAGACGACGCGGCACTGTTGCTCAGCACCGAGGAGCGCGAACTGCGACTGCCGCCTGAAGAGATCGGGAGCTTGCAGCTCGGCTACGCCTGCTCGGTCCACCGTGGCCAGGGCATCGAGCTGCCGGTGGCGGTGATCGTCGCCCACCCGCAGGCCGGGGGGAATCACTTCTTGCGGCGGGAGATGCTCTACACGGCGGTCACCCGCGCCAAGCTCGCGACCGTGATCGTCGGCAGCCGCGAAGTGATTGCCCGGGCCGCCCGCACGCCCGACACCGACAGCCGTTACTCGCGCCTGGGTGAGCGGCTAACCGCTGACGCGGAGCTCGCGTCCGCCAGCGCTGACGACGTCGCCGTGGCTTAGCTGCCTGCCGCGACGCGTCTCCGGCTCGCCGTTGACCAGCACCGGTTCGCTGGCGAGAAAGTCTTTGACCTCGGCGCCCGTGTCGACCACGCCCGCGAGCTTGAGCAGCTGGCCGAGGCGGATCATCTGCTCACGGATCGGAACCTCCTCAGCGCTCACCTCGGTGCCATCCGAATGGCGCCGTCCAAACGGATTATCTCGCCGTTGAGCATGCCGTTGCTGATGATGTGCCTGACCAGCTCGGCGTACTCCGAGGGCTCGCCGAGCCGCGGCGGGAAAGGCACCGAGGCGGAGAGCGACGCCTTTGCCTCCTGCGGCAGTGCGGCCAGCATCGGCGTGTTGAACAGACCAGGGGCGATGGCCATCACTCTGATCCCGAAGCGCGCAAGCTCGCGAGCGACCGGCACGGTGATCGCGACCACACCACCCTTTGAAGCGGAATACGCAACCTGACCGATCTGACCTTCGTATGCGGCGACCGATGCCGTGCTCACGCAGACGCCGCGCTCGCCAGCAGCGTTGGGCTCGTTTTGAGTCATCGCCCAAGCCGCGAGTCGCAGCGCGTTGATCGTGCCGACGAGGTTGACGTTGATCGTCTTCTGGAACTCCTCAAGCGGCGTCGGGCCCTCCCGGCCGAGCAGCTTCATCGGGACGCCGATCCCCGCGCAGCAGACCAAGACCCGCAGGCCCTGTGGGCTCGATGCGACAGCAGCGTCAACCGCCGCCTGGACGGAGTCCCCGTCGGTTACGTCGGCGGCCGCCGCGATTCCACCGATCGCATCCGCCACAAGCGCCGCACGAGCGGCGTCGATGTCGGCGACCGTGACGGTTGCGCCCTCGGCGGCCAGGCGCCGGGCGGTCGCCTCGCCGAGCCCGGAGGCGCCACCGAAGACGATCGCAGCTGTTCCTTCGATCTCCATGTCTCTCCTCGTGATCCAGGCCAACGGCGGTCGCTCAGCGAGCGTTCAGTGGCCCCTGCGGGAGTCACTAGTCGATCGCTTCGATCCGTAGCCGGCGCACGCCAGCGGGGATCGTGATCTCCACTTCATCACCTACACGACGACCGATCAGCGCCCTCGATACCGGAGAGGTTGCAGAGATCAGGCCCTCTTTGGGCTTGGCGTCGTTCGGCGACACGATCTTGAAGGTCTGGCTCGCCTCGGTTCCAAGGTCGGTGACCTTCACGGTCGAGCCGTGTTGGACGTCATCGCTGGCAGCGTGCTCCACGACAACGGCTGCGCGGACCTGCTCGCGCAGGCGCAAAATGCGCGTCTCCAAGTGGGCCTGGGCCTCCTTCGCAGCGTGGTATTCACCGTTCTCCTTGAGGTCACCCCACTCACGAGCCGTCTTGATGCGCGCCGCAATCTGAGAGCGACCGTCACTCTCGAGTCCGTTGAGCTCCGAGCGCAGCCGCTTCAGCTCATCGACCGTCATTGCAAGTTCGTCCATCAGCCTGACGTTAGCTCACTGCGTAGAACGAGCACCGACAGGTCAATAGAAACGCACGCATATAACAGGGTTAAGCAAGTCGCACTATGGACAAAACCTATAAGGTTCAGCCTCCATGCTCTCCTGGTTGAAGCGGCGTAGCCGCAAATCAAGACTTGCAGGAGTGGCAACGGTGGTCGCTTTGGCTGCGCTGACACCTTCAGCCCTCGCCAGCAACTCTGGTTCGAACGGGGGCGCGACCTGGAACTCCGACTCGCCGGCGTCGTCGATCTCGGCAACCGTCTACGTGTCGGCGGTCGATTGCTCGAGCGTACCCGCCGGCACCTACGCGGGCCAGGAGTCGGGGATCGAACTGATCGGTAGTTACAACAGCGGCGGTGGCACGGTTAACCCGGCTGACTTCGCTGGGGTCTACACCTACTGCCACGGCAGCACCCAGCTCTACTCGCCGGAGTTCATAACCGCAGACCCCAACGGCGGCCTTTACACGTTTACTCCGGGTGGATTTGCCGTCGCCCCGGGCGACCCACTTGAGATCTCGATCACGACCGACGGCAGCGGCGTGAAGCTGACGATCACCGACTACAACACCCAGCAGACCAAGACGGTCACGGGACCGAGCATCGGTCCCAGCGCCGGCTCGTCCGCTGGCACCACACCGATCTTCGGCGACATCGCCGGAGCCCCGTACCTGAGCGGCTCGACTGAGATCGTCCAGCAGTACACGACCACCGGTGGTCCGTCGACGATTTCGGGGCCGGTTCCATTCCCACCGGTCGTCTTCGACACCCTCTTGGTCAACGGGCAGACCCCAGGCAGCGGCTTCTACACGTCGCCGTGGAATGGGCCGTCCGGACATCCGACTGCGACGGTGACGACGCTCGCCGACGGCAACTTCATCACAGCCCTGGTGCAGGTCAAAAAGCCGAGACTCGGCGAGACTGAAGACGTCGCGCCGGTCAGGGGCGTCATCTTCATCCGGATCCCCGGAACGCACAGGTTCATCTCGCTCTCCGGTGTCACCCAGATCCCCAACGGATCTCTGATCGACGCAGATCACGGTTACGTCCAGATCACGCTCGGCCTACACCACGGTAAGTCAGAGACCGGGATCTTCTACCACGGGCAGTTCGTGCTCAACCAACACAGCAACGGCGACGCCACCGCGACCTTGTCCGGCGGCGATTCCGCCAGCTGCAAGAGTCCGTCGGGCGGGCCAGCGAGCGTGGGCGACGGCGCCATCGCGCAGGCTGCGAGCAGCAAGGGCCCGAATAAGAAGAAGAAGGTCAACAGCCTCTGGTCCAACGCCCACGGCAACTTCACGACCAAGGGCTCTGCCGGCTCCGCAGCGGTGCTCGGCACACGTTGGTACACCGAGAACACCTGTGGCGGCACCTACTTCCGGGTGGCACGCGACAAGATCAAGGTGACCGCCTACTACCCGTACAAGCACATTGTGATCGTGACCACCGGGCACACTTACTTCGCACCCGACAAGTGGGATGACGGCGTCTGCGGCGACCCCGTCAAGGAGCCGTGCGTGATCCTGATCCCGGCGCCGAAGCTGGCTCATACCGCGAGCCTCAGCTGGGCCAACGGGCTGCCGTTTGCAGTGCCGCGCAGTTCCCTGCGCAGCTAGCGAAGCGCGCTGACCAGGAGCGCCGCGCCAAGCAGCGCGAGCATGTGGAACGCCTGGTCGACGTACACGACGATCGCACGATCACTACCTGCGTCGAGCCCCTTGACCTTGCGTACGTAGACGGTGAGCAGGCGACCGTCGTCCTGGACCATGTGCGGCACCGCCACCGCCACCAAAATCAGCAACGTGCTCCAGTGCAGTCGCGACGAGATCCAGATCAACGCTGGCACGAACGCCAACGCGTAGGTTGCGAGGTGCGAGAGCAGCGCCTTGCGAGCGGTCCGGTCGTACCCGAGGCCGCCGCGCTTGTGGCGCGCCTGCCAGTCGGTCTGAACCAGGTAGTCGCCCACCAGATGGCTCACGTAGAAGACGATGAAGACTGATGCCCAGGTCACCGGCTCGCACCTAATCCTGCGGCGATCCGGGTGGATCAGGGATCGAGAAGATGCGCATCTTCGAGGCGCGTCCGCGCACCTCGAACTCATCGACGAACTGCAGGTCTTCAGGCGGGTCGTGCATGGCGTCGCGAGTCGCCTCGGCGACGAACAGCATGTTCGGGGTGCCCTTGGTCATGCCTTCGAGGCGTGAAGCTGTGTTTGTGGTGTCCCCGATCGCCGTGTACTCGACCCGCTGCTCGGCACCGACGTTGCCGCACATCACCGGACCGGTGTTGAGCCCAACTCCCATGCGGAAGCCCGAGATGTGGCCCTGCTCCGCCAGCCAGTCGTTGAAGCCCTGGAGCCGCTCGCCGATCATCTCCCGCGCAGCGCGCATCGCCCTGTCGGCGTGGTCGTCCTGGTCGAGCGGCGCGCCGAAGACCGCCATGATGCCATCGCCCATGTAGGCGATCAGGGTGCCGCCGGACTCAAGGATCGCCTCGGTCATCTCGTTCAGGTAGTGGTTCACGACCGCGATCACCTTCTCGACCGGCTGGCTCTCGGAGAACTTCGTGAAGCCGCGCAGGTCGCTGAACATGACCGTGCAGACGCGCTCGACACCGGCCAGACGCAGATCGTCGTCGGTACTGGCCAGAACCTGGTCAACGACGCCAGGTGGCACGAACCGCGCGAACGTTGTGCGTGCGTATTGGCGCTCAAACGCCTCTCCGAGGTAGACGACCCCGAGCGTGCCGACGATCCCCAGCACGAGCGCGAACTCCGGCGTCACGACAGCGATGATGCTGCCGGAGCTGAACGCGATCTGCGCGGCCAGCAGGTACAAGACTCCGACGATCACGCCCCCGAGCAGTGCTCGCAGGGCCCAGCTGCGCAGACCCAGCAGCGGTGCTGCGATCCCGAGCAGGATGATCAGGAAGACGTTGACCCAGCCGGCGTCGTCCCGCAACGGAACGCCATGGATCACCGTTGCGGCCTGGTTCGCGACGATCTCCGAGCCCGCCATCAGCTGACCAGAGCTGCCCTCTCCCGAGGTAGGCGTCGGGTGCACGTCCTGCAGGATCGAAGCGGTCACGCCGATGATCACGGTCTTGCCGCGCACCATCGAGGCGGGGAAGTGGTCGTCATAGACCTTGTAGTAGGAGATGCTCGGGACGGTGCCAGGAGGTCCCGCGTAGTCGATCGGGACGGGCGTGGTCGCACCGCCGAATAGCTTTGGCGAGACCGGTTTGCCCATGGTCTCGGCTGCGATTGCGGTGCCGAAGGTCTCTAGCCCCTGGTAGGAGTACTGCATCCTCCGGAAGATGCCATCGGTATCGATGATGTTCTCCGCGTCGGCCGCCACGGCGTGTCCGAGCGTCTCAAGCACGGCGGCGCCGCCGAAGACGTCGGTCGTTCCGTGCGGACCGACCGACGTTGTTGCAAGCACTACATGGCCGGCCTTCTTGATCGCGTACGCGAGATCATCGTCATCGGTCGGGTCGGTCTGCTGAGTGAACTGGATGTCGATCGCGATGTGTTTGGCACCTGCCTTCAGCAGGTTGTAGATCACCTGGGCGTGGTATCGGCGCGGGAACGGCCATTCGGATTTGAAACGGCCGTTGGTCTTGTGGGACTCAGCCTGAAACTCTGCGAGCGTCTGCGAGTCGACACCGACGATCACGAAATTCTTGACCAGCGAGGGATTACTGCCGCGAACCTGAAAGCGCGCATCGATCGTCTCCAGCTCAGGCCGGTGGAAGATCCCCGTCGCGTAGGCCACGATCCCAAGGCCGGCCGCAAACACAGCCACGATCGACAGCAGCAATCGGCGCCGGCGGCGCCAATGGGCGCGGCGCAACTACCGGCCCGTCTGAACTGGGCAACCGAAGATCACGGCGGCATCCTATGCAACGCCAGACAAGGATGCGAGGCGGCCGACGCTTCCTACGCGGCGCGCGCTGGCGCGAGCCGCTCCGTGAGTAGCTCAAGCTCCGCGTCGTCAAGGCCATTGGACTTGAGCCAGTCGCGTGAGCTGCCGGAGCGCTCGTCGATCAGTTCGAGCACCCGCTCCATCGCTCCCGGGATCGGAGCGTGCTGCTGTGAGGCGTTGGCTTCGATGTCGGCGCGATAAGTCTCGGAGGCCAGCAAGCGCGCGAGGATCTGATCGATCCGTTCAGTCGAGGCCAGGTAGTCAGCGACGATCACGTCGCGGTCCCAGCCGGCGGCGTCAAGCGCGATCGCGACCACGACACCGGTGCGGTCTTTGCCGGCCGCGCAGTGGACCAGCACCGCTCCGCCGGTGTTGGCGATCGCACGCACGGATTCCGTCACCGAGTCCGGGCGCCGGGTCAGGTAACCCATGTAGGCCTTGACGGTGTGCCGCTCGTCGGGGTACTCGCTCTCCCCCTCCGAGCCCCAGGGCTTCAGCGCGTCGTAGATGTCAACGTCGGTATTGCCGTGCTCCGGATACAGGGAACGATGCTCAATCCGGACGCGGTGCTCACGGGTCATCGGCCCTGGGCCCTCAAGACGCAGCTCGTTGCCGGTGCGCAGGTCAAGTACGAGCTCGAGTTGATGCTGCTCGACCAACTCTTTGACGTCGCGCTCGCTCAGGCCCTGAAGGTTGTCGGAGCGCAGTAGCACGCCCGGAACGACGGTGCGTGCGTTCACTGCTCCGTCGAGTTCGATCCATTGCGGGGAGTAGTCGGTAGTCGTCATCACCTACATCCTTGCAAGGATGGGTGGTGGACATGAGTACCACTCGTAACCTCGTCAACCTCAGCCAGGTCAGCAAGGGCTTCGCCGCGCGCGAGATATTGACTGACGTCACGCTCGGCATCGCCGAGGGTGATCGCATCGGCGTGGTCGGTGCCAACGGGCAGGGCAAGTCGACGCTGCTGGACCTGATCGCGGGGATCGAGCAGCCTGATTCAGGGCTGGTGACGCGTCTGGGCACGCTGCGGCTCGCGGTACTCGACCAGGGTGATGATCTCGATCCTGACGAGACGGTACGCGGCGTGCTGCTGGGTGACCGGGCCGAGCATGAGTGGGCTGCCGATCGGGTCTTCCGAGGGGTCCTGGACGGCCTGCTCGGAGGGGTTGAGTTCTCGCGCTTCACCGACGGGGTCGAGACCCGCGTGCGAGCGCTATCCGGCGGCGAGCGCCGCCGGATAGCGCTCGCACGGGTTCTGCTCGACCATCCGGACCTGCTGCTGTTGGACGAGCCCACCAACCACCTCGACGTCGAGGTGATCTCTTGGCTCGCCGGTCATCTGGCCGCCCGCAGCGGCGCGATGCTGATTGTCACCCACGATCGCTGGTTCCTGGATGAGGTCTGCACCAACACCTGGGAGGTCAGCGACGGCACGATCCACCAGTACGAGGGCGGCTACGCGGCTTACGTGCTGGCGCGGGCCGAGCGTGACCGCCAGGCCTCCGCGCGAGACGACAAGCGCCGTCAGCTGGTTCGTAAGGAGCTGGCCTGGCTGCGACGCGGGCCGCCGGCCCGGACCGCCAAGCCGAAGTTCCGAATCGAGGCCGCCAACGCCTTGATCGCCGACGAGCCGGTGGCTCGCGACACGACCGAGCTGCTGCGGTTCGCCAACTCGAGACTCGGCAACAAAGTGATCAACGTGGAGAACGTCAGCTATGCGTATGGCGACCAGCGCGTGATCAACGAGGTCACCTGGCGACTCGGGCCTGGCGAGCGGTTGGCGCTGGTCGGCGCCAACGGCTCCGGCAAGTCAACGCTGATGGGCCTGATGGCTGACGAGCTGACGCCCGCTGCCGGCCACGTCGACCGCGGCGAGACCGTCAAGCTCGCGCATCTCTCGCAATCAGCGACCGAGATCCCTGAACACCTCAACGTGCTGGCGGCTGTCGAAGATATCCGCAAGCGCTCGACGCTCGCCGACGGGTCAGAGCTGACCGCCGGCAAGCTCGCCGAGCGCTTTGGCTTCCGTGGCGAGAAGTCCCGGACGCTGGTCCGTGACCTCTCGGGCGGCGAGCGTCGTCGTCTGGTGCTGATGCGACTGCTGATGTCCGAGCCGAATGTGCTGCTGCTGGACGAGCCGACCAATGACCTCGACATCGACACGCTCACGGCGCTCGAGGACCTGCTCGATCAGTGGCCCGGCACGCTGGTGGTGATCAGCCACGACCGCTACTTCATCGAGCGCGTCTGCGACAACGTCTACGCCCTCACTGACAACGGCGGCATCCGGCATCTGCCGGGTGGCATCGACCAGTACGTCAGCGAACTCGGCCGTTCCTCCGCGACCGGGGCCGGCCCCGGCCAAGCCCGGTCGGGTGCGCGCAAGTCCGGCAAGGAGACCCGCGAAGCCCGCAAGGAGGCGCAGCGGCTGGAGCGCGAGCTCGAACGCAAGACCGCGCGCGAGCAGGAGCTGCAAGGGCTGATGGCAGCGAGCTCGAGTGACCATTCACGGCTGAACGAGCTGAGCACCGAACTGCGCACGGTTAGCGCCGAGCGTGAACGGCTGGAGACGGCGTGGCTCGAGGCCGCGGAGATGCTCGAGGCCTAGTGGTTGCCGCGCCCGCGCCGCGAGGGTATGTATAACCGGGCATACAGATGACGCTGCGTTTCGCTCTCCTGGCTTCACTCTCGGCCCGCCCGCGTACCGGGTATGACCTGCTGCAGATTTTCGACAGCTCGGTCGGCTTCGTCTGGTACGCCGCGCACACGCAGATCTATCCGGAGCTAAGACGCATGGAAGCGGAGGGTCTGCTGGCCAGCGTCGAGGTGCCGCGCGGCCCCAAGGCGCACAAGCGCGAGTACCAGATCACGGATCTCGGGCTCAGCGCGCTGCGGCAACTCGCCAGCACGCCGGTCGAGCCCTCACCCGAGAAGGACCCGTACCGGCTCAAGGCCGCGTACCTCGAGTGGGCTGACCCGGACGGCGCCCGTGCGCAGTTCAAGCTTCACCTCGCTCACTACGAACGCTGGCTCAAGGAGTGGCAGGAGATGGAGCAGCGAATCGCCGACGGCATCGACCCAGTCGTCAACGAGCGGCTGGAGGCGAGGCCCGCGGCGGAACACCGCACGATCGTCGCCGCCAAGGTCTTCGCCTATCAGGGCATGATCTCCCGCGCCAAGATGGAGATCGAGTGGGCCAAACAGGGACTCGCCCTGCTCGACAACCTCGCCGAGCCGCAACCCTAGCCGGTGCTGCGCAGCGAACGTGGAGAGAGCTACGCTGGACACCGGATGGCTCGCCAACGGATCCGACATCGAATAGACCGGCTGTTTGCACGCACGCGCGCAACCCACAAAGAGCTGAGCTATGCGCGCCGGCGAATGGCCGAGCGGCGGCTGGGTTTGCCGCTCACAGACGAGACGCTTGCGCGGCAGAATCGTGAGCAGATAACGGAACTCGAGCGTCTCTACGAGCTCGACCCGCTCGACTAGTTATCTCTCCTGCGGGTGTGTCGCCAGTACCTCGACGCGGATGTCGAGGTAGGGGAACATCGGCAGCGAGGCGATCTGGTCATGGAGTTCGGTCGCGTCGGCGGCCTCCCAGAGCGCGATCCAGCCGCTGCGGCCGGGCGCGCGCCAGAGCCGCTTGAGGTTGCCTGACTCGCGCAGGGCCGTCGCGCGCTCGCGCTCGCCGCTGCGCAGCGTTGCCTGCAGCTGCTTGTCACCGTCGACCGGAAAGTTGTTGTCGGCGTACACCAGAAATTCAGCCACTTGCTCTCCTAGGGGTTACCGGCTCTGTACGAGCCGCGGGTCGCCAATCGCGATCTGGTTGAGCAGCTCGGCCAGTTCGCGCGGCGCGGTTTGCATCGATTGATGGCCCGTGTGCAGCTCGTGCGCCGGCCAGCCACGTGCCGCCGCCCGCTCGCGGGAGCTGCGAAAGACCCGTAGCCAGTCAACGGACTCGATGAAACTCGAGGGCAGCGCCAGCGCCGCGGGCGTCACCTTGACTGGATCGTTGAATCCCTTGTAAGGGTGAGGGACCATCAGCGCGGTCAGCCATTCGACATCGGCGGGATCGGTAACGCCGAGGACCTCGAGCTGTCGCGTCGGAAGCAGCCAGCCGAAACCACGCTCCTGCACCGACTCCTGGTAGTGATGGGCGATCGTCTCGGGCTGCTGCTCGGTCGCGCTCTCGCCGTCATTGGGGACAAAGGCGTCGAGGTAAACCAGCTGCGCGAGCGCGCTCGGTAGCGCGCTCGCAACACCGGCGATCACCTGACCGGCATAGCTGTGGCCAACGAGCACCACATCACTCAGGCGTTCGTTCCGGATCGTCGCAACTACATCCTGAACGTGGGTGTCGAGCCCGACCAGGGGGCTGATCAGGTGGGCGCGATCGCCGACGCCGGTCAGCGTCGGCGTGTGCACCTCATGGCCCGTAGCGCGCAGCAGCGGCGCGACCCGGTTCCAGGTCCAGCCGCCCTGCCAGGCGCCGTGGACGAGTACAAAGGTCGCCATGCTCAGCTCACGTCAGGGTCGGCGGACCAGAGCGCGAACGCCAGACCGATGCCGGTCCCGGCCGGGGTCCGGTAGACGGGGATGTATTCGTCCCAGACGAACGGCATGTCGTTGCACGCTGCTGCGGTTGCGATCCAGTTGCGGATCTCGGAGCTGCCGCCGTTGAGCTGCGCCGGCTTGAGGCCACGTAGCGCTGCCTCGTCGTGGGCCCGGCAGGCGTTGAGCACGCGCTGATCGAGCTCCTCATCGGTGTTGAAGTGACTGAGTCCGCCCGACGCGATCACGACCACGCGCAGATCTTCCGGGTAGGCGTGCACGGCTTCACGGATCGCCAGGCCGAGGTCGTAGCTCTCGGACACTGGCACCTGGTTTGGGTCCCAGTAGGTGTTGACGAGCACGGGAATCAGTGGGATCGTGCCAGCGGTCTCCATCAACTGCGTTTCCATGATCCCGAAGGCGTGGCCGATCCCGGTCTCGCCGTCGTCTGGGATCGAGTCGACAGATTGAAGTTCAAGACCCCGTTCACGCAGGGTCTTGGAGAGATGCTGGGCAAGCCCGGCGTGGCTTACGAACTCGTGCCGCGCGTCCATCGCGTAGCCCTTCATCATCGGAGTCGCGTCGCCGAGGACCTCTTCATAGGTGACGAACCGCAGGCTGGTCCCCATCGTGAAGCTCGCACCCTCGAAGATCGCGAGAGTCGGGTGGTTCTCGGGCGTGTGCAGCTCTTCCTGGTCGTCCCCGAAGACGATCAGTACATCCGGCTTCAGCCGCGCAAGGTCCTTGCGCAGGCGCGTCACGGCGGCGACCGTCTGCTTGATCTGCCCGTTGAGATGCTCGGGGCTTGATTGCTCGACGTATCGCGTGCCCTGCAGCCGCTCGAGTTCTGCGTACGTGACCGACTCGCCGGCTTTGGTGCGCAGGTGCGGGTTCTCCCGGTCAATCCGGTTGTGGGCCGCCCACATCTCCGGTTCAGGCGCGACTACCAATGAACTGTGAGCCATGCCGATTCCACCAACAATCTGCCCCATCACGCTCCCCTGCTCGATTCCCTCGACCTAAGTATGTATGTAAAGGATTACATACCTCAGGAGGCGACTCCCGGCAACTTGTGAAGATGGTGTAGCCAGGACCCGCCTCGTGCCTCGCAGCGGACCCGATTGCGGGCACAATGGCGCCCGATGAACTCGAGGTTGCGGCGGCTCCTTGCCGCGTTTGCATTGGGGAACGTGGCCGAGTGGTCGTTCGTCACCGAGCTCAGCATTTACGCCTTCCGCTCGGGAGGCACGCTGGCAGTAGGCCTGATCGGCATTCGCTTTCTGGTCGGTGCGATCAGCAGCGTCACGATCGCCCCGTTCGCGGCCGGCCGGCGCGGAGCACTGACGACCATCACGCTGATGCGGCTGCTGCTGCTCGGCATCGCCGCCGCGCTCGCGCTCGGCAGCGTTGGCTTCGGCTTCGTGCTTGCGGCGGTCGTGCTGGACTCATTTGTCGCCGCCGCTTACCGGCCCGCGCAGTCCTGGCTGTTGCCCACACTGGCGCGCTCACCCGAGGAGATGCTGAAGGCCGCCGCCGGCAGCAGCATCGTCAAGACCGTGGCGCAAGCGACCGGCGCACTGTGCGGCGGCTTCGCGATCGAAGCGGTCTCACCAGCCACGGCGATGGCCTGCTCCGCCGGCGTGATGCTGCTCGCCGCGCTCGCCGGCGCCGGCCTGGATCGATCGGCAGACCCCCGTGCAGCGCGACGGGTCGACTCGATCAAGGATGGCCTGAGGTCGGTTCCCGCCGTGCTCCGCGACCGGCTGCTGTGGCCGCTGGTGCTGCTCAGCGGACTGCGGACCCTCGTGCGCGGCCTCTGGGGCGCGCTCGCGGTCGTCGTCGCACTCCGTCTACTGGGGTTCGGCAGCTCCGGCGTCGGCATCCTGCAGGCCGCTTCTGGCGCGGGCGCGATGCTGGCGGCACCCATCACCGCTTCTCAGATCGGCCGTCCCGGACTGCGAGTTCCGTGCGCGCTGGCATTCATCAGCGCAGGCGCACTGATGAGCCTCGTTGGCACAGCGCCCCCGGTGATCGCCGCGGTCTGCCTGATCGGGGGATGGGGACTGGCGATGGCAGTGGCCGACGCCACTTCGTACTCAATCCTGCACCGCGTCCTGCCGAGCGACGCGCTGACTCGCACGATCGGCGTGATGGAGTCGCTCAAGCTTGGCTGCGAAGGCCTCGGGGCACTGCTCGCCCCGGCACTGGTGGCGGTCTTTGGCCTGCGCGCAGCGCTGGTGATCGGTGGCTTGCCGTTGCCGGTATTCGTGGTCGCGAGCCTGGCACGCGTCAGTCAGGCAGACGCGATCGGCGCCGGACGCAGTCGCGTGGTCGGGTTTCTGCACGCGGTGCCGCTGTTCCACAGCTCCGACATGGCGACGATCGAGGACATCGCCGCGCGCGTCAAGCGGCTGGCGGTCGACGCCGGCACCGCGATCATCACTCAAGGCGACCTCGGTGATCGCTTCTACGTGATCGACCAGGGCGAAGCCGAGGTCTTGATCGACGGCTACGAGATTGGCCGGATGGGGCCGGGCCGCGCCTTCGGTGAGCTGGCGTTGCTGCGCAATCGCACTCGCACTGCGACCGTGCGGGCGGTCACGCCGATGGACCTCTACGCGCTCGACCGCGATGACTTCATGATGGCCATCACCGGGATCCACGCAGCCACCGGTTCGAGCTTGGCCCCAGAGTTACCAGCGTCGCGTGCCGACCCCGCCGAATACTCCCTGGTTGAACTGATGGCCGGGATCACAGCGCTTTCCGGCCTCAGCGAGGAAGTACTGTTCGCGCTCGCCGCCCAGTCGCCCGCAAAGCACTTTGCAGCGGGCGAGGTGGTGATCGCCGAAGGCGACGAGAGCGACGCGCTCTACGTGGTGATGTCGGGGCACGCCGAGACGAGTGTCGCCGGGAGCAGCGTGGGGGAGCTCCATCCTGGCGACTCATTTGGTGAGATCGGCGTGCTTCACAAGGTCACCAGGACCGCCACCGTAACCGCGCTTGATCAGCTCAGAGTGGTTGCCGTGCCGGCCGAGGCGATCTACCGCAGCAGGGCAAAAGTTAACGAGTTGTGACCAACGGCCGCCAGCTTCACGAGCCCAATCATTCCTGAGGTAAGCTGCCGCTCCGCAGCCTTCGACAATGCCGTCACGCCGCCCAATACCGGCCGGAATCCGTGACATCGACGCGTGAGGAGCTCCACCAATGTCGACCGTCCAGAGCACTAACGACCTGTTCGCGATGCTCATCCAAGCCAAACCGCCGATCGACTTTCCCGAAGGCACCGTCATCTTCACCAAGGGCGATGAAGGCGACACGATGTACATAGTCGCGGAAGGCTCTGTGACGCTTTCCAACGGCGAGAGGACCGTCGGCAAAGTCACGGCACCCGGACTCTTCGGTGAGCTCGCGTTGATCGACGGCAGCCTGCGTTCACTGAGCGCCGTCGCCGACGCCAACACCAAGCTCGTCGTGCTGCCCAACAACCTCTTCTGGATCCTGATCCACGACACCCCGTACTTCTCGAAGCTCGTGCTGACGACGATGGCCGAGCGTCTGCGCGATCACGACGAGGCGACGACCTAGGACCGTACCTAGGCGGCTGTTACCGAGCGCAGCTCATCGAGCGACTCTTCCATAAGTCGCCTGAACACGGTCGGATCGTCCTGCTCTACCCAGTGCGCGAAGGCCACGTGGAATACCGTGACACCCGCCTGGGCGGCCAGGATCGCGGCGTTCATTGAGACACCGCGCTCGCGCAGCGCCAGCTTGATCGCGCCGGCGAGGCTTTGCAATTTGATCAGCTCGCGTTCCTGCAGCTCCGGGTTGGCATTGACGATCCGTGCCCTGATGCAGGCGTACTCGTGGCGGTCGCTGAAGAGCTCGGCCACGGCATCGAGACCGAGGCCGACCGCCGCCATCGGAGTCGCCTGCGGCGGAGCGCCGGCAACCGCAGCCACCCAGAGCTCGATCAGCTGGTCGGCGCCGCTGAAGAGCACTTCGCGCTTGTCGGTGAAGTAGCGGAAGAAAGTTCGCTTGGTCAGGCCCGCGGCCTCGGCGATCTCGGCGATCGTCGTCTCGTCATAGCCCTGCTGCTCGAACAGGGTGATCGCGGCGCTCATCAAGCGGCCTTCAGCATCTGGTTTCCAGCGTGACATATGCTCTGAGCGTAGTTGATGACACCAAGTGTCGTGGGAGTGCTAAGGTGATGACACCAAGTGACATCCCCCACTACTGGAGTCCCCAATGCGCGTATTTGTCACCGGCGCCTCAGGCCACATCGCCTCCGCCGTAATCCCAGAACTGCTCAACAACGGCGACGAAGTGGTCGG
>Ga0302314_10006484_pt1 | contig 21157 bp, 21 predicted proteins | sample III_Palsa_N2_3_FD_200533 | JGI IMG/M metagenome (GOLD analysis project Ga0302314, IMG submission 200533) | Peat permafrost microbial communities from Stordalen Mire near Abisko, Sweden - III_Palsa_N2_3 | ecosystem: Environmental > Terrestrial > Soil > Palsa > Peat permafrost | place: Sweden...
TGCGCCGCTCGCCTCGCTGCTGCTGCCGGTTCTGGCTGATCAGCACGAAGGTCGACAAGAAGATCGCTTCGAGGCTGACGATCAGGGTCAGCAGCCCGAACGGGAAGGGATCGAAGATCAGGCTCTTGCCGAAGACCCCTTCGTTGCACAGCAGCCACGCGCCGAACCAGATGATGTGGAAATATATGAACGGCATTGATCCGGAGAACGCGGTCATCGCATCCGCAGCCCGGCTCTGCCGGCTTACCTGGTCCGATGCCCTCCGGGTCCGGGTCCGCAGCACGTGGTGATCACGCCTGCCGTCTGTCACTGGTCCTCCTTGGTGACCCATGACGCACTCCGCGCAGGCCAGGCCGAGCTGGCTCGCGGTCAGCACGTGCGTGATGATCGGGTCGGCGACCCGCTAACTGTGCGCTGCGGCGAACCTGGCATGGACGGTCCGTGATTGTGTGCCGGACCGCAGCGTCATCGCGCTCAGCCGGGCCAGGCGTCCTGATTCTTGCCGACGAGATCCTGGGCGACGGAGTTCTTCTGGCCATCCTCTGGGATGATTACCCACGCCGCCAGGTAGGCCAGCACGCCTGCGCCTCCGGTCATGATAGAGAGGACGGCCCAGACCACGCGGACCAGGGTAGCGTCGATGCCGAAGTAGTCGGCGACTCCTGCGCAGACCCCGGCCAGCATTCGGCCGTCCCTGCTCCGTACCAGAACCCTAGTTCCGTACTTGTCGTTCATATCAGCCATCCCTATATGACCCCGGATAGCTGGCTGCCGTCGGCGGCTAGTTTCCGTTGCCTAATATCAGCATACAATGCCTGCAAAATCACTCACCGAAATAAAGCCAGCTATTAAAGAAGCGGGCACAGATCATCGACTCCATTTTCAACTAGCATGCCAAATGGCCGAAGGTCACCAATTCCGTCCTCGATGGGGAGGATGGCGGCCGCTCGAGGCGCTGCCCGGTGCGATCCAGGGCTGGACCTGGCTGGCCGGGGAGTGGACGGTGATGGATCGGTAACCGCTAGGCATCGCGGCGGGTGAGGGCGACGGCGGCGAGGATCATCGTGGCTGCCGTGTAGGCGCACAGCACGATCAGCCCTCCCGCGGGAGACAGGAGGTTGGGGAACCGGACGACGGCGGACATGGCCGCGCCTGCCGAGTTAGGGAGATATTTGGTGATGTCGTTGTTCCACGGCGCGGGCAGCAGGGTCACCAGGCCAGGCAGGACGAGGAGCACGGCGAACAGGACGGCGACCGCGCCGGCGGTTCGCCTTATCAGGGCGCCGAGGCCGACAGCGATGGCGCCGACCAGCATGAGGTGGACCGCTCCGCCGATGACGGCCCGCAGGACTCCTGGGTCCGAGATCGACAAGCCCGCATGCTTGGGCGCCAGGAGCGCCTGGCACACCCAGAAGGCCGCGAAGCAGGAGGCGAGGCCGACGACGGCGACGACCGCGCTGAAGGTGGCTACCTTGGCGGCGAGGAGCACGGACCGCTGGGGGGTGGCGCCGAGGGTCAGCTTGATCGTTCTGGTGGAGTACTCGGAGGTCATGACGAGCACGCCGAGCACGCCGATGGACAGTTGAGCCAGGTTGAGCCCGGCGAAGCTGTAGAGCAGCGGGTCGAAGCGGTTGAGCCCGGTCAGCGTCTGGTGGTCCCAGCGGCTGACCTCGATGGCGGTGAAAAGAGCGCCGAGGCCGATGGCGAAGACGACGGTGAGCACGAGCGCCCAGATGGTGGAGCGCACGGTGCGGAGCTTGATCCATTCCGAGCGGGCGGCGGCGGCGAAGACCCGGCGCAGGCTAGCCGGGGGGCGGGCCGTCGCCCGGACCGGGGCGAGAGTCTGGCTCATGCCGGGGTTCCCTGGGGTGCGGGCGTGGGGGCACGGTACTCGCCGTGCTCGTGGGTGAGCTCCATGAAGGCGTCCTCGAGTGATGCGCGCTGGGTGGCCAGCTCGTAGAGGGTGAGGCCGGCCTGGGCGGCGATGATGCCGACGTCGCGGCTCTCCATGCCGGTGACGGACAGGCCTTCGGTCCCGTCGGCGGTGACGATTGCTCCCTTCTGGCGGAGCAGGCCGGCCAGCGCGGCGGCGTCGGGGGACTGGGCGTGCACGTGGTGGCCCTCGCTGCGCTCGATGAACTCGGCGACGGTTCCGGTGGCGAGCAGGCGGCCGCGTCCGATGATGATGAGGTGATCGGCGGTCAGGGCCATCTCGGACATGAGGTGGCTGGAGACCAGGACGGTCCGGCCCTCGGCGGCCAGGGACTGCAGGAGCTTGCGGACCCAGAGAATCCCCTCGGGGTCGAGCCCGTTGACCGGCTCGTCGAAGATCAGCACGGGGGGATCGCCGAGGAGCGCGGCGGCGATGCCGAGTCGCTGGCCCATGCCCAGGGACAGCTCCCCGGCCCGGCGGCGAGCCGCGCCGGCCAGGCCGACGATGCCGAGAACCTCGTCGACGCGGCCAGACGGGATCTGGTTGGAGGCAGCGAGCCACGCGAGGTGGTCGCGGGCGGTCCGGCCCGGGTGCACGGCGCCGGCGTCGAGGAGCGCGCCGACGTCGCGGAGCGGGAACCGGAGCTGGCCGTAGCTCTGGCCGTCGACGGTGACCTGCCCGGCGGTCGGGGCGTCGAGCCCGACGATCATCCGCATGGTGGTGGATTTCCCGCTCCCGTTCGGCCCCAGGAACCCGGTGACCTGGCCGGCCGCGACCGTGAAGCTGAGGTCGTCGACCGCGAGGATCGGCCCGTAGCGCTTGGTGAGATGCCGCACCTCGATCACCGGGCGGGAACCCCCGGATCCGCCCGCCTGGCCGTCGGCGCTGATGACGGTCACGTGGGTTGCGGGGCTAGCCGCGTCGGCTTAGGCGAGCGGCGGGGCCGCAGGCCGGCGAGGTCATGGAATCCGGCGGCGGCGGTGCCGAGCAGCAGGATGCCGGCGGCAAGTCCGGTGGTGGCGGCGAGCGAGGAGCCGGACATGGTCGCCACGAGGATGACGGGCCCGACGGTCAGCGCCCAGCCGACGAAACGGTAGCGGGGGATGTGCACGAGGTGGTCGAGCCAGAGCAGCAGCGGCCCGATCGTGATGGCGATGGAGGGCAGCACCCAGTCGCTGTGGCCGATCGCGATGACGATGAAGGGAAAGCCGAAGGAGGCGGCCAGCTCGATGACGGTTGCGATCGTCACCGATCGCTCGATGGCCCTGGCCTGCGGGCTGGCGGGCCTGCGGCCGGTCCCGGCGGTGACCCGGATGGCGTAGACCAGGACGGCGATGACCGCGGCGAGGGCGACGCCGGCCAGCGCGGTCCCGGTTCTCCCGCCGATGGTGAGGGAGCCGCGGATCAGCCAGAAGGCCGCGAAGGCGAGCTGGATGTACCCGCCGACCTTGCGCACGCGTTGCGACCAGGCGGCGGCTGGGCTTAGCTCGCCGCCCGCGGTTGGCTGTGTCATGGTCATCGTGCTCCTGCCTGGGTCCGGTACCAGGCGACCGTATTGTCGATCGCGCTGGCGAGCGGGGTGACGGCGGTCCCGAAGGCGGACTCGAATTTGGCGGTGTCGAGGATGAAGGGCTCCTCGAACTCGTAGGCCATCTCAGCCAGGCCGCGCATCAGCGGGCTGACCACGCCCATGGCGCGCAGGACGAGCGGGGGAACGTTGCGGACGGCGACCGGATGGCCGACCTGAGCGGCGACCAGGTCCAGCAGCGCCCGGGTGGTCACGGTCTCGGGGCCGGGCAGGTGCCACACTTGGCCGACCGCCCGCTCGTCGGTGCCGAGGGTGGCCAGCCCGGCCACGATGTCAGGCACGTAGCTGTAGGTGTGCGGCAGGTCGGGGTTGCCGATGAAGTCGGCGCGCTTGCCCGCCACGGCGTTGCCGAAGACCCTCATCCCGAGGGTGGACTCGGCAACGCCCGCGCCGAAGAAATCCGATGCCCGCCCGATGGCGACCCGGACCCGGCCGGCCGCCGAGGCGGCCAGCAGTTCCTCAGTCATCGCGGCGCGGGTGCGGCCCTTAGAGGTGGTGGCCGCCAGCGGAAGATTCTCGGTCATCGGCCGGCCGCCGGCCGGCCCGTAGGCATAGACGTTTTCCAGGGTGACCAGCAGGGCCCCGGTGCGCTCCCCCGCGGCCAGCACACCACGCTGCAGCGGGGGGAAGAGTTCCGGCCACCGGGTGTAGGGGGCGTTGAGGCACTGGTAGACCACTGACGCGCCGTTGGCCGCGTCAGCGGCGGCATCGAGATCGGTGGCGTCCGCGCCCCGCCAGTCGACGCTATCGGGCAGAGCCGCGGGCCGGCGGCGGGAGACAGCGCGGACTTCCGCACCCAGCCCGGCCAGGCGGTCCGCGAGCGCGAGGCCCACCTGACCGGTGCCGAAAACGACGTGCAGGCCGCCCTCACTCATGAGGTGCCTTCCCCGAGCGGAGCGGGTAGATACGTGCGCGCAGTTCTCATTTTCCCGTCCCCTGCTGATGCGTGGCCAAAATATCGGCGGGCGATTACCAGGGTCCGGAGCTCTTTGACAGAGTCTACGCCTGTTTTCATCGGCTAGCGAAGTTTGCCCAAATGAATAAATTGAAATTGGGCCATTTAATATGCTCGTTATGCAGGCGACGGCCCGCGCACTGAGTGCCGGGTGGGCGAGCAAAACGCAAGAAATAAAAGTTCATCAAGGGTTCACCGCCCCCCGGTTCGACAAATGGTTGCGGAGGCGTATGGTTGTGGACGAAGCTAAAGAATTAGCTGCTGGGTCAGGACCCTGCCTTGCCGTAGAAGCAAGAAGGGCATACCTGTGTTCAGCACGCACCTGAGTACCCGCAGCTATGACAGCCGCGCCGTGGTCGCGTTGCGCGGAGAGCTTGACCTGGTCGACGCTGCGGCGGTCGCAGCCGCGCTCGCCGCGGTCGCGGACCGCGAACCGCAGATCATCGTGGACCTGGCCGGCCTGGAGTTCATCGACTCCAGCGGCGTGACCGCGCTCGCGCGCGGCCGGAGGCGGGCCTGGCGGGCCGGCGGTGACCTTGTACTCGCCGCACCGCAGCAGCAAGCGCTGCGGGTTCTTGCCGCCATCCATCTGGCCAACGCCTTCTCCGTTTACGCGACGGTCGAAGAGGCGGTCGTCGAAGCAGGGCATCTGCGGCCGAGGGCACGCCATGTCGCTGTCTAGCGACCCGTTGGTGCCCCCGCGGCTAGGGCCGCCCGACCAGCCGCCGGTCCCGCCGCCCGGCCCGCCGATGTCGGCGCGGAACCGGGACAAGGCCAGTGCCATGGGGCTGACCTCGGCCACCGGGCTGGTCGTCGGCAGCATCGTCGGGACCGGCGTGTTCACGATGCCGGCCGTGCTGGCCGGCGCGGGCACCATGGGGATCATCGTGCTCGGCGTGATCGCCGTCGGCGCGATGCTCCTGGCCGTGCTGTTCGGCCAGCTCAGCAAGCGGGTGCCGAACAGCGACGGCGGGCTCTACGCCTACTCCCGGCACGAGTTCGGCGACTTCGCCGGCTACCTCGTCGGCTGGTGCTACTGGATCCAGGCCTGGGCCGGCAACGCGGCCATCGTCTCGTCGTGGGTGTTCTACGTCGACGCGCTGTTCAAGCTGAACAACCCGAGCGGGATGGAGAACTGGGGGATCGCCCTGGTGGGATTGTGGGTGCCGGCTGCGGTGAACCTGGCCGGGGTGCGGCAGATGGCGTGGTTCCAGAACGTCACCGTGGTGTTGAAGTTCCTCCCGCTGCTGTTCGTCGGCGTCGTCGGGTGGTTCTTCGTCCGCAGCGCGGACTTCGGGCCGTTCAACGCGTCCGGCGGGAGCCTGTACAGCGGCATCGGGATCGCGGCGGGGGTGGCGCTGTTCTCGTTCATCGGCGTCGAGGCGGCCGCGGTCACGGCCAAGCGGGTGAGGGACCCCCGCCGCAACGTCAGCCGCGCCTCGCTTATCGGCACCGCCGCCAGCGCGATCTTGTACGTGCTGGTGACCGCGGCGGTGATGGGCCTGGTCGCCCATCACACGCTCACCACGACCGGGGCGCCGTTCGTCAACGCCTTCGACGCTATCTTCCCGCGCAGCGCGTGGGCCGGGCAGTTCATCGCGGCGGTGGCCGTCGTCTCGGGCATCGGCGCCCTGAACGGCTGGACGCTGATCGTGACCGAGACGTCGCGGGCCATCGCCCAGGACGACCTGTTCCCGCGGCCGTTCGCGTGGACCGACCGCAACGGGACGGCCTGGTTCGGCATCGTGGTCGGGACGGTGCTGCCGTCGCTGCTCATGCTGTGGCGCTACAACGCGAGCTCGGGCCTGACGGTGTTCACCTACCTGGTCGACCTGACCGTGGTCACCGTGGCCATCCCGTACTTCATGTCGGCCATCGCCCAGCTCACCTACCTCGTCTCGCGGCGCCGCCGTGTGCAGGGCTGGGCCCTGGCCCGCGACCTGCTGGTCGCCGGGATCAGCGTGCTGTTCTCGATGTGGGTGACGTTCGCCTCGGGCTACCAGGTCGTCTACCAGGCCCTCGTCGTGATGCTGGCCGGTCTCATCCTGTACGCGTTCCTGAACGCCCGCCGGCAGCGTCTCGGCAAGGCTAGCGAGCCGGTGGACCTGCCTCCGGATGATCCGTCCGAGACTGACGAACTGCCCACGGCTGTCTGACCGGCAGCCGGCAAAAACACCGAGCAGAGGAAACCGTTATGACGTTCCGCGTCGACTCCGAGATGGGCCAGCTCCGCCAGGCCATCGTCCACCGGCCGGGCCTCGAGCTGTCCAGGCTCACCCCGGGCAACATCAACGCCCTCCTGTTCGACGACGTGATGTGGGCGCCCAAGGCCAAGGAGGAACACGACGCCTTCGCCGAGGCCCTGCGGGACAAGGGGGTCCTCGTGCATTACTACGAGCAGCTGCTGGCCGAGGCACTCGACCTGCCGGAAGGACGGGCCTTCGTCCTGGACCGGGTCTGCACGCCGGAGATCCTCGGTCCGTCGCTGGCCGGGCCGGTGCGTCAGCTCTTCGAGGACCTGGACGGGGCGAAGCTGGCCGAGGCTCTGATCGGCGGCGTTCTCAAGGCTGACCTGCACCCGCACCGGACGCGCAGCCTGAAGTGGGAGATGCTCCGGGCGGACGACTTCATCCTTCCGCCGCTGCCCAACACGCTGTTCACCCGGGACAACTCGTGCTGGATGTACGGCGGGCTGACCGTCAACCCGATGGCCATGCCCGCCCGCCAGCGGGAAACCCTGCACAGCCGGGCCATCTACCGCTTCCACCCGCTGTTCGCCGGCGGTGACTTCCTCACCTACTACGGGGGAGAGGACCGCGACTACCAGCCGGCCACCCTGGAAGGCGGCGACGTCCATGTCATCGGCCACGGGGCCGTGCTGATCGGCATGGGGGAGCGGTCCACCCCGATGGCCGTCGAGGCGGTCGCCCATTCGCTGTTCGACGCCGGGCAGGCGACCAGGGTGGTGGCCATCGAGCTGCCGCACAGCCATGCCTTCATGCACCTGGACACGGTGATGTCCATGGTCGACACCGCCACCTTCGTGGTCTATCCCTACTTCGACCGCCGCCTGCGCAGCTGGACCATCTCCCCGGGCGAGCAGCCCGGCCAGGTCACGGTCGCGCGCAACCACAGCCTGTGGGACTCCCTGGCCGAGATCCTCGAGGTCGACCAGATCACGGTGCTCGCCACCGACGAGGACATGCGGGCGGCCGAGCGCGAGCAGTGGGACGACGGGACCAACTACCTGGCGGTCGCGCCCGGGGTGGTCTTCGGCTACGAGCGCAATATCCCCACCAACACCATGCTGCGCAAGCACGGCATCGAGGTCGTCGACATCGGCGGCAGCGAGCTCGGCCGGGGCCGGGGCGGGCCCCGCTGCATGACCTGCCCGATCCAGCGCGACCCGGCCTAGCAGCGGAACTACGGGAGATGACCAGCATGAACCTGCACGGAAGAAGCCTGCTGAAAGAAGTCGACTTCACCAAGGACGAGTTCCTCTCGATCGTGGACCTGGCCGGGCAGCTGCGCCGGGAGAAGCGGTCGGGCGCCGAGCGCCACCGGATGGCCGGGCTCAACGTCGCCCTGATCTTCGAGAAGCCCTCCACCCGCACCCTGTCGGCCTTCGAGGTCGGGGCGCACGACCAGGGGGCGCACGTCACCTACCTCGGGCCGGGCGATACCCACCTGGGCCTGTCAGAGTCGGCCAGAGATACCGCCCGGGTACTCGGGCGGATGTTCGACGGCATCGAGTACCGCGGATTCGCCCAGGAGACCGTGGAGATCCTCGGCCGGTACGCCGGCGTGCCGGTCTGGAACGGGCTGACCGATCAGTGGCATCCCACCCAGATGCTGGCCGACGTCCTCACCATGCGCGACCACTCGGCCAAGCCGCTGGAAGAGATAACCCTCTGCTACTGCGGGGACGCGCGCAACAACACGGCGAACTCGCTGCTGGTGACCGGCGCGCTGCTCGGCCTCGACGTCCGCATCGCCGCCCCCGGCTCGCTGCTTCCCAGTGATGGGGTCCGCGCCATCGCCGACAAGCTGGCCCGCCGTTCGGGTGCCCGCATCCGGGTGGGTCAAGACCTGATGTCAACGGTTGAGGGGGCCGACTTCGTCTACACCGACGTCTGGGTGTCCATGGGCGAGCCCGCAGCCGAGTGGGGCGAGCGGATCAAGCTGCTGCTGCCCTACCAGGTCAACGCCGAGCTCATGAAGGCGACCGGCAACCCCGAGGTGAAATTTATGCACTGCCTCCCCGCGCTGCACAACACCGAGACCGAGGTCGGCCGCCAGATGAATGACAAATGGGGCCTGTCAGCCCTCGAAGTGACCGACGAGGTCTTCGAGTCTCCCGCATCCGTCGTGTTCGACCAGGCGGAGAACCGGCTGCACACGATCAAGGCGGCCATGGTCGCGACAGTCGGCCGCTGAGATGCTCGTCGTCGTGGCAGTCGGCGGCAACGCCCTGCTCCAACGCGGGGAGGTCCCGCTCGCGCAGACCCAGGAGAAGAACGTCGCCGCGGCCGTCGGGGCCCTGACCCCCCTGGCCGCGGACCATGACCTGGTCATCACCTACGGTGACGGGCCGCAGGTGGGCCTGCTGGCTAACGAGAGCGCCGCCGATCCCGTGCTGCCCGCCCCCTACCCGCTCGATGTGCTGGTCGCCCAGACCCAGGGGATGATCGGCTACTTCCTGCTCCAGGCATTCGAGAACGCCCTGCCCGGACGGCAGGTGGCCAGCCTGATCTGCCAGACGGAGGTGGCGGCGGACGACCCCGCCTTCACGCGGCCGACCAAGTTCATCGGGCCGGAGTACCCGCACGCCGAGGCCCGCAGGCTAGCGGGGCTGCGGGGCTGGCAGATCCGGCAGGACGGCGCCGCCTGGCGGCGGGTCGTCGCCTCCCCCGAGCCCCGGGCGATCGTGGAGCTCCCGGTGATCCGCACGCTGGTCGCAGCCGGCGCGATCGTGATCTGCGCCGGGGGCGGCGGCGCCCCGGTACTCCAGGACGGCGACGGCCACTTCCGCGGAGCCGAGGCGGTCGTCGACAAGGACCTCAGCTCGGCGCTGCTGGCCCGCGACCTCGGCGCCGACGCCCTGGTGATCCTCACCGACGTCGCCAACGTGGAAACCGGCTTCGGCACGGACGCAGCCAAGCCCATCGGCCTTACCAGTCCCGCCGCCCTGCGCGATCTGAAGTTCCCGGCCGGGTCGATGGGACCCAAGATCGAAGCGGCCTGCCGTTTCGTCGAGGCGACGGGCAAGCCCGCGATGATCGGCCAGCTTGACGACGCGGCCGACCTGATCGCAGGGACCCGGGGGACCGTAGTGGAACCGTCAAGCCAGCCGGCCCGGGGAGCAAGGAGACTGCCGTGAACGCCGGGGACACCGCCTGGGTCATGGTCAGCGCGGCGCTTGTCCTGTTCATGACCGTCGGCCTCGCGTTCTTCTACGGCGGACTGGAACCGCGCCGCAACGTGCTGAACATGGTCGCCATGAACGTGTTCACGATCGCGATCGTCACCATCACCTGGGTCACGGCGGGATTCAGCCTGGCCTTCGGGCCCGACGCCGGGCACGGGCTCATCGGGAACCTGCACTACGCCGGCCTGGCCAACATGAGCGGCCTGTGGCCCGGCAGCCACATCCCCAAGCTCGCCTTCATGGCGTTCCAGATGATGTTCGCGATCATCACCCCGGCCCTGATCACTGGAGCGCTCGCCGGGCGCCTGAAGTTCAAGGCCTGGATCGCCATCTGCCTGAGCTGGAGCCTGATCGTCTACCCGCTCATCGCCCACTGGGTGTTCGACCCGGCCGGCTGGATTTACCGGCTCGGCGGCCGCGACTTCGCCGGAGGCGCCGTCGTGCACCTCAGCGCCGGCGTCGCCGCGGCCGTGCTCGTCCTCCTGCTGCGCCCCCGTACAGCGCCGGACGCCGCGGCCTACCAGCCCTCGTCGGTTCCCGTCGTGGTGCTCGGCGCGGGCATCTTGTGGTTCGGCTGGTTCGGGTTCAACGCCGGTTCCGCGCTCGCCGCGAACCAGGTCGCCGCGAACGCCTTCACCGTGACCCAGATCGCCGCGGCAACGGGCTTCCTCGTGTGGGCGGCGATCGAGCATAGCCGCACCGGCAAGACCACCCTCACCGGGCTGTCGACCGGGGCTGTCGCAGGACTGGCCACCATCACGCCGGCCGCAGGCTACGTCGGGCCGCTGCCCGCCATCGCGATCGGCGCCGCCGGCACCGCAGCCTGCTACTTCGTCGGCATCGCGGCCAGGAAGATCAAGCACTTCGACGATGCCTTCGGCGTGACGGCCACCCATGGCATCGGCGGGCTCACCGGAATGCTCATGGTCGGGATCTTCGCGCAGTACCGCATCAACCCCGCGGGACTCACCGCAGCCAACGGATCACGGATCAACGGCCTGATATCCGGCCACGGCTCCCTGCTCTGGCACCAGACTCTTGCTGTTCTCGCCGTCATCGGCCTCACCGCTGCGCTCACCTACGTCCTCGGCATCATCACTCGGGCAACGATCGGCCTGCGGGCAACCACCGAGCAGGAGGACCTCGGGCTGGGCGCCACGTTCCAGAACACCGGCGGCGCGGCATCGCTGGAGGACGCTCAACTTCGTTGAGGCCACGGGCTGCAGGCCACTACCCCAACCCCTGGGGGCACCCGCACAGACCGCGCGGTCCGGCCTCACCGGGTCGGGCCACCGCTGAGTACTGCTGTTGCTCCTCTCCGTCGCAAACAGGAGGAGGAACCGATGGGAAGACCGGCAGTCGTCGTGCTGTACGTGCTTGCGTTGGTAGCCGTCGTGGTCGCCGTGGACGTCCTGTTCTTCAGGAACCAGTTCTGGGAGCGGCTCCTAGTCAATGTCGGGATTGTCCTGGTTTTCGCGGCATTCTATTTGAGGGTCCTGAAGCGCCCGTAAGCGCAGCCGCGCGTTTATGTCCGTCGCTTTATGCGCCGTGGTGCCGATGGCGGTACGCGAGCCCGAATTGAATCGCGGTCCACAGGACGGCGATGACGACCGGGGTGATCCACAGCGACGGGAGCGGCGAGCCGGCAGCCCAGAGGACCAGCACGAGCACCGTCACCGCCAGTGCCACCGTGATATGCGAACTTGCGTGGACCATGACCTTCTCGATGAGGTTCATGACGGGCTCCGGTTCCGCGCAATGATGAATTAATTTGACGCGAGGCAGTGTCCGCCGTCGGCGGACTATTAGCTTGCGGCACTCGTCGGCCAGGAGCAGCGCGAGGCCGAAGCCGACGAGCATCATCCAGTCCCATGCGCTCAGGCCCGCGGTGCCGAAGACGCCCTGCAGGGCGGGAATGTAGCTGATGCAGCTGACGAGCGCGATGCCGAATGCCCCGGCCAGCAGGAGCCTGCGGTTGGTGAACACTCCGATCGTGAGGATGCTCTGGTCATCGCTGCGGACGGTGAGGGAGTTGAAGAACTGGCTCACGACGATCCCCACCTGGACCATGGTGCGCGCTTCCCGGTAGACCGGGTTGGCCGCGGTGAAGTCGGCGAAGCCGAGGTGTGCGGAGTGGATGCGCCAGAAGAACGCGAAGCACACGCCAGCCGCCTGAATGGCCCCGAGGAACAGGAACCGGCCGACGACCGCGCCGGACAGCAGCCGCTCGGTGACCGGCCGGGGCGGACGTGTCATCACGCCGGCGTCCGGTGGTTCCGCGCCCAGCGCCAGGGCGGGCAGGATGTCGGAGCCGAGGTCGATGCTGAGCACCTGCAGGGCGCTCAGCGGCACCAGGGGGAAGGCGATGGCGGCGGCGAGGAGGATCGGGGCGAGCTCGGAAATGTTGTGGCTGAAGATGTAGATGATGAACTTGCGGATGTTGGCGTAGACGGAACGGCCGAGTTCGACCGAGGCGACGATGGACGCGAAGGAGTCGTCAAGCAGCACCATGACGGCCGCCTCGCGGGCCACGTCGGTCCCGGTGACGCCCATGGCGACGCCGATGTCGGCCTGCTTGAGCGCGGGCGCGTCGTTGACGCCGTCCCCGGTCGCGGCGACGATCTGGCCGAGGTGCTGGTAGGCGGCGACGATGCGCTGCTTGTGCTCGGGCCGGACCCGGGCGAACACCATCTCCGGGTGAGAGGTGAGCTCGTTCTCGAGCTGGGCGGCGCTCATCGCCTCGAGCTGCTGCCCGCTGACCACGCCGGGGTGGGGGCCGGTGACGATGCCGACGCGCCGGGCGATGGCTTCGGCGGTTACCCCGTAGTCGCCGGTGACCATGGCGATCCGGATGCCGGCCTTGCGGCAGGCGGCCACGGCGTCGATGACGCCCGGACGGGGCGGGTCCATCATGGCCACCAGCCCCAGCAGGGTCAGGCCGTGCTCGGCGAGGTCCTGGCCGGGGTGGTCGGTGTCGAGGTGCCGGCGGGCGACGGCGAGGACCCGCAGTGCCTCGCCGGCCAGCTGGTCGCCGGCGTCGGTGACCTGGCGCCTGCGGTCGTCGGTGAGCGGGACGTCGGTGCCTTCCCAGGACACGGTGTCGCACCGGCCGATGAGCTCCTGGGGTGAGCCCTTGACGTAGCTGACGTACCCGGCCGGGGTGCGGTGCAGGGTCGTCATCAGCTTGCGGTCGTGGTCGAAGGGGAATTCGCCGATGCGCGGCGCCGTCGCGTTAGCGGCTGCGGTGTCGATGCCCGCCTTGGCGGCGGCGACGATGATGGCGCCCTCGGTGGTGTCCCCGAGGATGCGCCAGTCCAGCCGGTGAGCCGGGTCGGGCGCCAGGAGCCGGGCGTCGCAGCACTGCGCGCCGACGCGGAGCAGTTCGGTGACCTGGTCCGGGTCGCTGACGGCGCCTTCGGGTTGGTAGCCGACCCCGGAGACCGGGTGGCGGCGGCCGGACCCCCACAGGGCGGTGACCGTCATCTCGGCTTCGGTCAGGGTCCCGGTCTTGTCCGTGCAGATGACGGTCGTCGAGCCGAGCGTTTCGACCGCGGCGAGCCGCTTGATCAAGGCATGCCGGGCGGCCATCCGCCGGACCGCGATGGCCAGGGACACCGACAGGGTGGCGGGCATGCCCTCGGGCACCAGCGCGACCATGACGCCCAGGGCGAAGACGAAGCTGTCGATCAGCCCGGCCGAGGTAGTGGCGGTGCGCAGTCCGAAGACGAGCGCGGCCAGCGCCACCGCGACGACCGAGACCTGTTTGGCCATCCGGTTGACGTTGCGCTGCAGCGGGCTGGCGACCTCGGCGACCCGGGCGGTCATCTGGTAGATCTGGCCGAACTGCGTGTCGGTTCCGGTGGCGAACGCGACCGCGGTGGCGGTCCCCTCGACGATGGAGGTGCCCATGAAGACCAGATTGGCGGCGTCCATGGTCGCTGTGCCGGTCGGGACGGCCTCCGCAGTCCGGTGCACCGGCGCGCTCTCGCCGGTGAGGGCGACGTCGTCGACGGTCAGGTCGTGCGCTTCGACCAGGCGCCCGTCGCAGCAGATATCGTCGCCGGCTTCGAGGACGAACACGTCGCCGCGGACGACGCCGCTCGCGGGAATGTCGGTTAGGGCTCCGTCCCGTCGCACTCTGGCCGTGTGCGGTACCAGCGCCTGGAGCGCTTCGGATGTCTTCTCGGCCGAGTACTCCTGGAAGAACCCGATCGCGCCGTTGAGCACGACCACCGCCAGGATGGCCACGGCCAGCTCCAGGCTGCCGGTATCCCGGGGCGACTGGATCAGGTACGAGGCGAACGTGATGACCGAGGCGCCCAGGAGCACGAGCGCGAACAAGTTGGTGAACTGCGCGAGCACCTTCTTGATGACCGGCGGCCGTTTGGCCGCGCGCAGTTCGTTAGGGCCGAGCGCCGCGAGCCGGGATGCCGCCGTCGCCGCGGTCAGGCCCTGCGGGGAGCTTTCCAGCGCGCCGAAGACCTCCGCCGGCGGCCGCGCGGAGACGTCGTCCGGGTCGGCAGGGCGTGCGGGGAGATCCGGACCGAGCGGGCTGGCGGCCGGCGCCGGTGGGGCCGTTGTCACGTTTGCCGACCGCGACAACGGAACCACCGAGGCCGGACGGATCGTGTCAGATTCAGCATAAAAAACTCCGGGAATTTCGGTGGATTTTAGCTGCGAGCGCTACGACCACCGAGGTCCGGAGTGTTGGTTCCAGTTTAGCACGGGCGCTGACAGCATTAATGTCGCTGCCGAGCTGCGCGTGGGGGCGCCGGGTCGGGCTCATCGACCGCGACGGACCCGCTGCCCCGCATCTGATGACCGCTGTATGGCGAGGCCGGGATAAGGCCGGGATGACCGTAAACGGCAGATATCCCGAAAGTAGAGTACAGTCGTAAATATTGCTCCGGACTCTAGGTAATTTTACCGCAGTATCTCCGCGACTTTCTGGACGATTCTCGAGATTTTCATCTGGGTAATTTGGATCTGGACCCTGATTACGGTATCGATCGACATTTTCCGCAGTCGTAATCTGTCCGACGGCGCAAAAGCGCTGTGGTTCCTGTTCGTACCGATCCTCCCGCTGATCGGCGTGATCGCGTACCTGATCGTTCCGCGGCGGGTCCATGCACCACCGGTCGGTCTGGCAGTTCCAGCAGGAAAGGCCCGGATTCTCGCCTGAGGCCGCCAGCCGCGAACTAGTAAGACCCAAAGCCCAACCAACGCGGCCCGTCCGGGCCGCACAAGGGAGTGCACCATGACCACCGCTACAGCAGGAGCAGGCACGAACGAGACAACCCAGTTCACCACCGGCGCCCAGGTGAGTTGCAAGAGCGGCTCCTGCGGCAAGCTAACCCGGGTGATCATCGATCCGATCAGCCGCAGGCTCACGCACCTGGTCGTCGAACCGCGGCACGGAGAGACGGGGCGGATGGTGCCGCTCAGGCTCGTCGATCACAGCTCGCCGGACCAGATCGACCTGGCCTGCACGCTCCAGGAGTTCGACGCGCTCGCCCCGTCCCAGGAGACCGACTACCTTCCGATGGACGACGTCTACGGCTCCTACTACGGCGGCTACGCCCGCGGCTACGGGTACGGGTATGACGACGTGCGCTTCTGGCCTTACTACGGCTACGGCGGACTCGGGTACGGCTACGGGTGGGGACCTCAGCAGGTCAGCTACGAATCCATCCCGTCCGGAGAGGTGACGGTACGCCGCGGTGACCCCGTCCACGCCACCAACGGCGACATCGGGAAGGTGGCCGGACTCGTCATCGGCACCCCCGCGGGTCAGGTCACTCACGTTCTGCTGCAGGAGGGGCACCTCTGGGACAAGAAGGACGTCGCCATCCCGATCCACTCGATCACCCGGGTCAGCGACGTGGTGCAGGTCGCCCTGACCAAGCACGAGATCGCCCAGCTTCCCACGGTGGACATCGACCACCCGGAGACTCACGCGAAGAAGCCGTGATTCTCCTGAGTCGATGACAGGAGCCGCCGCCGGGGCGTTTCGCCCGGCGGCGGCTCCTGGGGTTTCAGGACGCACTGATTGTCGTCCCGTTGGTACCGCGCGAGCCGGTACGTCAGCTCGCGGGGGCCGGTGCGGGCACCGGCGTCGGCGCTGTCGGCGGAGAATCCACCGGCCTGACCAAGCGCGGACCGGGGCGGAAACGGTCGCCGATCATCGGCAGGGCGAGCCGGTCAACTCCCAGCCAGCCGGCGTTGCGCCAGGCCAGGATCAGGAAGACCGCGACGATAGCGTACGCGGGGTTCACGCCGGCGGATCCGGTGAACATGTAGACGAGGTTGAGGCTGAGGCCGGCGACGGCGGCGAGCCCGGTGAACAGGCCGAGGATCAGTAGCACCCCGATGACCAGTTCGCTCACGGTCACGAGCTTGGCGATCCAGGACGCGTTCGGGACGACGAAGTTGTGCAGGAAGGCCGCCCACCATCCATAGGATGCGCCGGCGCCCTTGCCCGCCGTCGATCCGCTGACCCCGGCGGTGGCGAATCCCTTGACCCCGGCTCCGCCTCCGTTCCAGAAGACGGCCTTCTCGCTGCCCCAGAGCTTCTGGTAGCCGGCGTTGAGCCAGCCGTAGCCGAGCCAGAGCCGGGCGATGAGCCAGATCACGCTGGCGGCCTTCGACCGGTAGAGCCAGTCGGCGGCGCGCAGGTTCCGCCGGTCGCCCGGGGGCGCCCCGAACGGGCTGACCTCAGTGTTTATCGTGTCGCGCGGTGTTTGCGTGTGCATGTCGTTCCTTCTTTTCTCGCTGGTTCTTGGCGGCCGGCCGCCGTGCGGGGCGGTCAGGCGGGATCCGGGCCGCGGACCACGACCACGGGGCAGAGCGCGTGGCGCACGCAGTGCTGGCTCACCGAGCCGAGCAGCGCGGCGCCGGTGAGCGCGGCCTGGGCTAGTCGGGCTCGATCGTCGGCCGGTCAGCGTGGGTTCCGTTGGGAGTCCCGTTGGCGGCCGGGACCAGGACGGGCGCGCTGGCCACTGGCTGGCTGGCCACGAGCGGGGCGGCGGGCAGGCCGGCGGCGGCTTTCTCGCCGGCCAGGAAGGAGCCGAGCTCGGCGATGGTGGTCATCAGGGGGGCGGGGAACACCACGGTGGTGTTCTTGTCGACGCCGATCTCGACCAGGCTCTGCAGGTTGCGGAGCTGGAGGGCGAGCGGGTGGGCCATCATGATGTCGGACGCCTCGCCGAGCGCGGCGGCGGCGAGGGACTCGCCCTCGGCGTTGATGATCTTGGCGCGCTTCTCCCGCTCGGCCTCGGCCTGCTTGGCCATGGCGCGCTTCATCGTGTCGGGCAGCTGGATGTCCTTGAGCTCGACGAGGGTGACCTCGACGCCCCACTCGACGGTGGAGACGTCGAGGATCTTGCGGATGTCCAGGTTGATCTTGTCGGTCTCCGACAGCGTCTGGTCCAGGCTGTGCTGGCCGACGACCTTCCGCAGCGTGGTCTGCGCGATCTGGTCGATCGCTGAGTAGACGTTCTCGATCGCGACGACGGACTTGACCGCGTCGACTACCCGGAAGTAGGCGACGGCGGAGACGTCGACGCTGACGTTGTCCTGGGTGATGATGCCCTGGGACTGGATCGGCATCGTCACGATCCGCAGCGACACCCGGTGCAGCACGTCGGCGAACGGGATGATGATTCGCAGGCCGGGCGTGCGCGCGCCCAGCACCCGCCCGAGCCGGAATAGCACCCCCTGCTCGTACTGCTTCACCACCCGGACCGACATCGCCGCCCCGATTACCAGGACTACCACCAGGATCACGAGCACAACGATCAGGACTTCCATGGCGAACCTCAATTCCAGGGATCATGTGACATGGCGCGCATTTTTTAGACAAAAAAAATCCGGGCCCGGCCGTGCCACCGCGAATTTCGCGGGGCACCCTGCCAGGGTCCGGAGCTGTTATCTTGACAGTACGCGCCTTCCGTCTATATGGGAAATTGCGGCGTAAACACTCACGGCGGCAATTAGCACGTGTTCCCCTTATCCAGGGGATGCCCCGGCGGATGAGGGAGTTGGCGTACCGGCGGGGGAGGGCGAGTTCGCATCAGCGGGGGCTGAGGCTGAAGCAGAGGCTGAGGGCGTCCCGGTTGGGGGTGCCGGGCTGGCCGGTGTGATCGTGGCGGCCGGTGTCTGTGCGGGAGAAGACGTGGCCGGGGCGGCTGGTCGCGGAGCGGTGGGGGACGGTGACGTGGCGGGTACCGGGGCGGGCGAGGATGGGGTCGGGGTCGCCGCAGGGGACGTTGTCGTCGCCGGGGTGACGATGAGGGTTGCGCCTGGTGATGGCCGGACGAGCAGGTAGGCCGCCGCGATGATGACGAACACCGCGGTCAGGATCCAGGTCGAGGTCCGCACGCGACGCATCAGGCGGCTTCGGACGGCTCGGCCGTCCCCAGGTCGGCCGGAAGGTTGATGCCCTGGCGGCGCAGCCCGGCCGTGATCCGGGCCCGCAGGATGCGCCCGACTTCGAACTGCTTGCCGGGCAGGGTTCTGGCGACCAGGCGGATCTGGAATTGGTCGAGGTCGATTCCCTGAACGCCCATGACGGCCGGGGGATCGAGCAGCAGCCGCCGTACGGCGGGTTCCTTGTAGGCCGCGTCCCCGATCAGGCGCAGCAGGTCGCTCACCTGGTTGACGTCCACGGTGGCGGGCACCGGGACGTCCACCACGGCGCGCGCCCAGTCGCGTGAGAGGTTGGTGACCTGCGAGATCTGGCCGTTGGGGGTGATGACCACCTCGCCGCTGGCGGTCCGCACCGTGGTCACCCGCAAGGTGACGTCCTCGACGGTCCCGATCGCGGGGCTGGGCAGGCCGGGCACGGAAAGGCTGATGAGGTCGCCGAAGCCGTACTGGCGCTCGGTGATGATGAAGAAGCCGGCCAGGATGTCCTGGACGATGCGCTGCGATCCGAGCCCCAGGGCGACGGCCACCACGGCCGCCGGGGCGGCCAGGCTCGCAACCGGGATGCCCAGGCGCGTCGCGATGAGGACCCCGGCCGCGCAGTAGATGACCGCCAAGGTGGTCCAGGTGATCACCTGGACCACCGTGTGCCGGTGCTTTGAGGCCTCTGATCGGACCAGCGTGTCCGTCTCCCGCGCGCTGGCGTCGATCCGGTCGGTGATCCGCGCGCCCGCCCAGGTCGCCAGGCGCGTCAGCAGGATCGTGCCCGTCACGAACAGCGCGATCTCCAGGCCGCTGCCCCGCGCCCACAAAGAGAGGCTGGTCAGAGAGGTCTCATTCGGGAACATGGCTCGTCATCCTTGCTGCATCGGGGCGCCGTCACGAGCTGCCTGCGGCAAGCTCGGGTACGGCTGGCGCGGTGGCGAGCTGGGTCTTCATCGCGGCCAGTTCCTAGTCCACTCCGGCCGCCGATCCGGCCGGTCAGCTCCTGGTGCTGCGAGGCCATTGCGTCGATCTGCTGCTGGGCGGCGGCCTTGCGGGACAGCGCCTCCCTGGCCAGGTCTTCCCTGCTCTGGCCGAGCGCGCCCTGAGCCTGCTCCTGCAGGTGAGCGACCATGTGCTGCAGCTGCTGTTCCTGCAGCTCGATCCGCTTCCGCGAAGTGGCGATGTCGACCGGCGCCTGACGGACTCGGGTGATCTGGTCAGGCATCTGCTCGTAGGAGTAGTCGAGCATCTCGTTCGGGTTCTCGGCGGAGTCGAGTGCCTTGTTCGCCTTGGCTGAGATGATGTCGCGGGCTCTCTGGAACAGGCTCATGAGCCAGTCCTGCGGTCAGGGTGGTTGACGTCCACCGGCGGCAGCTCCTGCACCTGCTGCTTGGCGATCGTGAGCCGGATGCCGCCGACGGTGCTAGCCACGGCGCCGATCGGGATGGCTACCTCCTTGCGGCCCCACAGATGGCCCTCCTGCAGGAGCACGTGGGTCACGTGGCAGCTGCCACGGTCGATGACGAGACCCTGAACCCGGCCGATTTCTCCGTCGGTCGCGTGGACCGGGTCACCGCGGCGCACGTCCACCTCGCCGAGCGGAACGGCGTCACTGGTGACCGTATGCGCGGGTATCCCGCCGCCCACGCCCATCCCGCCGCCCATGCCGAGGCCTGCCACGCCCATCCCGCCCCCGTGACCGTAGTACGGCCAGTAGCCCATCTGGCCAGGGCCGTAGCCGTAACCTTCATAGCCGGTAGTAGCCGGGATGAACTGGCTCTCCTCGGCCGTTTCGAGCTTCTCGAACTCCGCTTTGCTGCAGCGGAGTCTTATCCCGTCGGCCGCGCCGTCGACGACGCTGAGCGGGACCAGCCGGCCCTGGTCTCGCCGGTGCTCCGGCTCGACCACCAGGTGGGTGACCTTCTCAGCGACGGGATCGACGATCACACGGCTTACCGTGCCGACTGCCCCGTCGCTGCAGGTCGCCTCGGTCCCGATGGTGAATTGCGAAGTACCTGCCATGGCTATCCTTTTCCTCTTGTCCGGTAGGCGGAACTGGCCGCCGATTTCACTGGTTTTCCCGAAACTCGCTGGCACAGCGCCCGGGATGCCGCGCCGAATGCTCTGCCACCCCTGGCTGCCCAGCCGGCGGCGAAGACGACGTGGCCGACGACCGCAGCCGCCGGCCACAGCAGGAAGCGCAAGGCCCAGGCTTGTTGAGGTCGCAGCTGCTCTGCGGCGGGCATCGCCTCAGCCGCGGTGAGCTGGGCGAAGATCGACAGCATCGACGCCAGGTACGGATCAGACCGGCGCAGCGCATGATCGGCGCGCCGCAGAAGCCGTTCCTGGCGGTAGGGCAGCGTCATCAGGTTTCGCTCATGAGATTGGCCCTCGTGTGACTCGACTGGGTCACCGAGGTCCGGAGCGACATTTCTCAGGATCACCCTGAGATAACCGTTCCAAGCGATAGAGAACGGTTCTTCTCCCGACCGTACGCTCAATGGGCAGCCTGCGGTAGGGCGCCAGTTTGCGGTCGTCCCTCGCTGTCGTCAGCGCCGTAACCGGCATGCCCGCCTGTGATGGGAGGGCATGCCGCTTGACGAGGGCGGGTCAGAACGGGGCGTCGATGTCGACGACGTCGATGACCTTGTTGGTGACGAACTCGCGGATGCCGAACTCGGTGAGCTCGTTGCCGTAGCCGGACACCTTGACGCCGCCGAACGGGATGTCGGCCTTGACGGCGGTCGGGTGGTTGACGAAGACCATGCCGGTGTCGATCCGACCCGCTCACCGCGGGCGGTGTCGCGGGAGAACACCGAGCCGCCCAGGCCGTAGCGGGACGCG
>Ga0302314_10006485_pt1 | contig 21157 bp, 21 predicted proteins | sample III_Palsa_N2_3_FD_200533 | JGI IMG/M metagenome (GOLD analysis project Ga0302314, IMG submission 200533) | Peat permafrost microbial communities from Stordalen Mire near Abisko, Sweden - III_Palsa_N2_3 | ecosystem: Environmental > Terrestrial > Soil > Palsa > Peat permafrost | place: Sweden...
CGTGTGGTGCTGCCTACTTGTTGAACGCGGGGACCGCGCCGGCCGTACTGAGGACCGTGCCGGCTGCCTTGCTCGTGCGCGCCCAGGTCAGGAACCCCAGCACTGCGGGGTTGGGGCTACTGGCCGGCAGGACGTACCAGTCGTAGCGCCACAGCGGGTAGGTCTCGGACTTGACGTTCTTGGGCGAGCAGGCGATGCCGTTGATCGTCAGCGCGGTCTCACCCTTGGCCGGGGTCTCGCCCTTGACGCCGGAGTTGGCCAGGCCGACGTAGCCGATCGCATCCGTGTTCTTCTCGATCGCGACCTTTACCAGGCCGTCAGAGGTCAGCTGCGTCGTCGAGCTGTTCTCGGCGCCACCGTTGAGCACGGCGCTCTGGAAGAACGTGAACTGGCCGGCGGCGCTGTTGCGGCCCTCCGTCAGGATCGAAGCTCCGCCGAGGTTGCCACCGAGCTGGGACCAGGTCGTGTAGGTCGGCGGCTGCTTGTAGATGCCGGCGAGCTGCGCAAGCGTCAGGTTGCCGACCTTGTTCTTGGAGTTCACATCGATGCAGAGCGCGTCCTTGAAGAACTTGTTGAAGGTCACGTGCGTCTGCGAGGGCAGCGGCGCGGCCGTCTGGATGCCGAACTCTGAGATGCCCGACTGGACGTCCTTGACGCCGGCGTTGCCGCCGTCCGGGTTGTACTTGAAGGTCACGCTCTTGTGGAGCTTGTGGTAGGCGGTGAACAGCGCGACCATGTAGGGCTGAGCGGCACTGGAGCCGGAGCCGATCAGCACGGTGTTCGCCGAAGCCGCAGCCGGAAGCGCAAGCGCCGAGACCACACCAGCAACGCTCAGAAGCGCCACCGCGCGCCTGCCGGTCAGCTTGAGGAAGGTGAAGCCGCCGGAGCGACTGCGGTTACGTCTCAAAGCCTTCATCCTTTCGTCAACAGCAAATCAATCGGGCGCATGAATTCAACAGACTTAGTGCGCTTTTGCGGCGAGCTTAGCAGCAATCCCGGCTACCCTGCTCTCTTTTGTAGGGATTCCGAGAAGCCTCGATGAGGACGCGATTATGACCGCTGCAGTTGGGTGTTACTGCGGGCGCGCATCGAGCGCCGAGGCGATGTCGCGCATACGCGCCTGCTCCCAGCGAGAGAGGCGCCAGAGGTCCCGCGTGACCACGGCGGCGTCCACCTGGCGCCCGGGCATGTGCAGGTTCGCGGTCGCGAGCAACCGCCGCTCGTCACCGGTCAGCGCCATCCATTTGGCGAGCACGTCGTCAGAGTCGGGCAGGCGCGAGCTCCCGTAGGGACGCGTGTCGTCGGGAAATTCGACGCAGTACTCGCCAAGCAGCTTTCCCGTCAACGGCGCGTAGGCGATGATCGGCTTGTGGGGGTAGATCAGGTAGGCGTGCTCTGCGCCACCGCTGCGCATCGTCGTGTCCGAACCCCACACCCGGATGAAGCCGAGCTCGCGGTACATCGCCCACTCTTCCTCCCCGACGCACGAGCGCAGCAGTTCCCGCGCCGTCTGTTCGGCCCTTCGCTCCTGGCCGGGATCCAGCACCGGTTCACTGATTATCCGGCGCCTGGCCCGATGGCGCGCCCACGTCTCCCGCGCCCGCGGAGCGACGAGGTCGAAGACCAGCGCAAGCGCCACCAGCGCGGACACACTAAGAGCGAGGATCATTCGACAGCTCCGCCTCAGCCTCCCGCAGCACGCGGGAAGAAGATCACCCGCTCCGCATCACGCGGGATCTCGGTGAAGGTATGGACCATCACGGCCTCACGATGGCCGTCAGCGTGCGCGAGCGGGACCGCGGCCCACAGTCCGGCGTCCAGCTGGTGACGGAATTCCGCCACCAGCCGCGCCTCATCCTGGGGGAGCTCGACATCCCCTTCCGCGATGAGAACCTCGCCATGACCAGGTTTCATCCGAAGAAAGCGCACCGACAGAGTATGCCAGAAGCGGGCAGAGCCTCCTAGGGTCTGTGCGTCGCGCGCTAGGCCGTGTGGCGCGCCTTCGCGGTCTTCTTCTGAGCGGCCTTCTTTGCCGACTTGGCCTTCTTCTTGGCGGGAACCACTGCGGCGACCTTCGGGCACTTGCCGGTCCGGTACAGCTCGAACGGACCCTCGCTGACGCCGTTGGTGTCCGTCACGATCAGTTCGACCGTCGCCTGAGGCACGGCCGGGGTCCCAGCCTTTGCGCCCTTGGGCAGGAATGAGCAGTAGCCCTCGGTCAGGGCGAAGCCGCCGGTCACCGTCTCGCCGGCCGGGATGTACTGCAGATACGGCGGGTTGGTGCCGTTCGCCAGATCGCTGCTGGTGCTCGCTCCGGGCCCCGGGTCGCTGCAGCCGAAGCCATCGCTCGGGACGGCGCTCGAGCAGTTGACGTACTGCGTCGCATCGACAGCGCCCGAGCCGGTCAGCACATTGGCCGTCGGCGCCCCGTAGGTGACGTTGTTGCCGTCGTCCTTGCGGCGCGTGACGATGATCGTGTAGGACCAGATGTTCCCGGAGAAGTTCCAGGTGTAACCGGAAGGGTCGGTCTCCGCCACGCCGGTGGACAGCAGCCCACAGGCGAACGAGTAATCGAACGGGTTGGCGTTACCTGCCGCCGGACCACCCGCATCAGGAGTGATCGTCCCGCTGCACTGCACCGTCGATGGAGGCGTCGTCGGCGAGGCTGCCGCCGTCGAGGGCAAAGCGCACAGCGCCACGGTCCCCGCGGTCATCACAGCACCGAGCGGAACAGCCAGGCGCCTGAGCAGATACGACCGTTTGCGACTTGACACAGCTACCTCCGGAGTCTTTTCGCCAGTGCGCATGCGCAACCGACAGCACTAAATCAATAATTCGGACTAAGCATATCGACATTCTGGTAAGAACGGGGATCACGCAACCACGACGTAGCGGCCGCCCGTTGCCCTGCGCACACATCCGGCCAGCTCGAGCTCAGCCAGCAGAGTCAGCGCATCCTGCCCCGCCCCTCCCCCGCCGATCAGCGCTGCCAGCGTGTCGGCTCCCGCGCGGATTGCTTCGAGCAGCGCCCGTTGTTCGTCTCTGAGACCGTTCAGAGCAGGATCGAGCACGGCCCGCGCTCCGGTGCCAAAGACCGCGTCGAGCACGTCCTGAGGATTGCGAATGAGCGTCGCACCCGCGCGCAGCAGTTCATGAGGTCCCTCCGACTGGGCGACGAACACGGACCCGGGTACAGCGCCAAGGCGAGAACCCACGCTGCGGGCGGCCTTAGCCGTGTTGAGCGCCCCCGACCGGCTATTGCCCTGAACCACAACAGTCAGGTCCGAGAGCGCGGCGATGATCCGGTTGCGCGCAATCAACGTCCACTTGCGCACCGAGGTCCCCGGACCCAGCTCGCTCACCGTCACCCCGTTGCGCAGGATCTGGTCGTAGAGCTGCCGATTGGTCTTCGGATAGACCTCAGACGCGCACCCCGGAAGCACGGCGATCGTTCTCCCGCCTGCGGCAAGCGCCCCGCGATGCGCCGCCGCGTCGACACCCACCGCCATGCCGCTGACCGTACAGAGGCCACTGACGCTGACACCTCGTCCGAGCAACCCCGCGACGTCAGTGCCATAGATCGTCGGGCGCCGCGTCCCGACGATCGCCACCGGGTCGGCGGCCGCCAGCTCGAGAAAGCGGCTCATGCCCCCGGCGACATGTAACACCGCGGGGGGTCCGAACAAGCGCATGAGCCGCTCCGGATATGAGGGCTCGCAGATGCAGAGCAACTCGAGCCCCGCAGCCTCAGCACGCATCCGCGCCACCTCAGCACGCCCCGCACCGAACCGTCGGTACTCGCGGCCAAGCTGATCGTCCGCCTGTTTGCGTCCACACTTCTCCTGCCATGACTCAATCAGTGGCCGGTCCTGCAGGCTGAGGATCTCGTCGATGCGATTGCGCTGGAACTCGAGGTAGCCGCTGACGCGCTCGATCAGCCAGGTACGTCGTAAACAGTCATCACACGCTGGCATGCGCAGGAACTCAGATCCGCGTCTCTATGCGGCCATCGACTGAGCGCCGCCGATCTGCAGGCGCAGCGTCAGCGCCTTGTACAAATCGGGACCGCTCACGCAGTCGCGCCCCCCGAGGTCGGCGATCGTCTGCGCAACACGGATGATCCGATGCCGGCCACGCGCCGACAGCTGCCCAGCGAGATACGCACTGCCGAGATGCGCCTGCGCGTCGTCGTCGAGCCGCACACGTGAGTTGATCAACCCCGCGTCGAGCTCACCGTTGCTTGAGGCCGCCGTCCCCTGCAGGCGCTGACGCTGGCGCTCGCGCGCCTCGGCGATCCGGTCACGCACCGTCGCCGAGTCGGTGATCGGCGCAGAGCGCATCTCCTGCTCCGAAGGCCGTATGACATTCACCAGCAGGTCCATGCGGTCGAGCAGGGGCCCGCTCAGGCGTCGCTCGTAGCGTTTGATGTCGATCTCAGAGCATGTGCATCTGTCCGCGATCCCCGCGTAGCCGCACGGGCATGGGTTCGTCGCGGCGACCAGCATGAAGCGCGTCGGAAACACAAGCGCACGCTGCCCTCGCACGATCGTCACGCGGCCATCCTCGAGCGGCTGACGCAGAGCCTCGATGGCCGGGCGCTGGAACTCGGATAGCTCGTCGAGGAAGAGGATGCCGCGGTGCGCGAGCGAAGCCTCACCCGGACGAGGCGGATTCCCGCCGCCGACCAGTCCTGCAGCCGAGATCGTGTGGTGCGGGGCCCGGAACGGTCTGTTGGAGATCAATCCACCCCGGTGCAGACCGGCGACGCTGTGCACGCGCGTCACCTCGATCGCCTCGGCCCGGCCCATCGGCGGAAGGATCGACGGCATTCGCCGCGCCAGCATCGTCTTGCCGGTGCCCGGTGGCCCCTCGAGTAGCAGGTTGTGCCCCCCGGCAGCGGCAATCTCCATCGCCTGAATCGCGATCGCCTGGCCGCGCACATCGACGAGGTCGGGCTCGGGTGCCCGTAGAGCGCCCTGCGCGGCGGGAATCGGCATCGGCGGGATCTCGCGGCCGGTGATCGCATCGACCGCGGCCTTCAGTCCGCTCACTCCCAGCACACGAATGCCCTCAATCAGCGACGCCTCACGCGCCTGCGAGGCCGGGACCACGAGGGTCGGGACTCGATGACGCCGGGCGCCCTCGGCGACCGCCAGCGTGCCGGCGGCCCAGCGCAGCTCTCCGCCCAGCGAGAGTTCACCGTAGACGGCGACATCGGCCAAGCGTTCGGAGTCGAACTGACCGCTGGCGGCGAGCACGCCCAGCGCCAGTGCGGCGTCGAATCCCGGCCCGACCTTGCGCAGCGACGCCGGTGCGAGGTTTGCGGTGATCCGTCGCTGCGGGAACTCGTAGTCCGAGTTCTGGATGGCCGCGCGCACACGCTCGCGCGACTCGCGCACGGCCGTATCGCCGAGCCCGACGATCGTGAAGGCCGGCAGCCCGGGACGGATATCAACCTCCACGAAGATCCGCCGTGGCTCGACCCCATCGATTGCGAACGTCGTTACTCGAGCAAGCATGCCGCCGAAGCTAGGGCGACGGATGTGGCGAAACTGTCACGCCGTGTCACGACTCTGTGACATCTGGAGCGACAGAACGCCGCTTGTCACAAAGTCGTTACTCCACGTCACAGTCTCGGCACATATGCGGACATAGCTTCGAGGCATGCCCACTGACAGACGTCGCCAACTCGGCGACACAGGCGAGCAACTCGCAGCCGACCACCTGACCCACCGCGGCTTCCAGATCCTCGATCGCAACTACCGCACGCGCTGGGGCGAGCTCGACATCGTCGCCTGCGATGGCCGGCAGATCGTCTTCTGCGAGGTCAAGTGCCGCGTCGCCAACCGCGCCGGGCGCGATCCGCTCGAGTCGGTGCACCCCTCAAAGCGCGCGCAGGTGCGGCGCATGGCCGGTCGCTGGCTGATGGAACGCGAGCACCCCCGCGTGCGGGACCTGCGCTTCGACGCGATCGGCGTGACGCTCTCCGCCGACGGCAAGCTGCTGCGCCTCGACCATCTGGAGGCGGCCTTCTGAGGACAGCAATCCAACCCGGGGTTCAGCCGAGCGAGAGTTGTTGGTACGCCGTCGATTGGAACGACAGGCGATGAAGCGGTGTCACGCCGAGGCGCTCGATTGCGCTGCGATGCTCGGGCGAGGCGTAACCGACGTGCTGGGCGAAGCCCCAGCCGGGGTTGCGCTCGCCAACTCGGCGCATGTAGCGATCGCGAGTCTCCTTGGCCAGCACCGACGCCGCAGCGATCGCCGCGCTGGTGGAGTCGCCCTTGATAACCGCACGGTGCTCGTAGCCGATATCCCCGAGGCTGAAGCCGTCGCTGAGGCAGATCGCTCCCTCGCAGGCGACGTTGGCCAGTGCCTCACGGAGGGCGGCGAGGTTGGTCTTGTGCAGCCCCCTGGCGTCGATGCCCGGTGCGCAGCGCGAGACGATCGAGACCTTGGCCGCCACTCTGAGGATCAGCGGATAGAGCTCCGCGCGAGCCGCCGGCGTCTGCAGCTTTGAATCGTTGAGGTCGGCCAGCGCCTTCACATCGGCACGTGTCAGGCGCTGTTGATCAAAGAGCACTGCGGCGGCGACAAGCGGGCCGGCGAGACACCCGCGCCCTGCCTCATCGGCACCGGCGACGAAGCGTGCGCCGATAGCGCGATCATGCGCGAACAGCTTGGGACCTGGCGGCTTGCGCTTCATCCTGCTGCAACCGTACTGCTGGATGCTCGCCAAGCGGGCGAGCATCCGGAGGGAAAGCGAAAACCGCTTCTAGAAGAAGCCGATTCGGTCGAGCGGCCAGTAGGTCGCGAAGGCGACGCCGATGATCCACTTCTGTGGCACGGGACCCCAATAGCGGCTGTCGAGCGAGTCCCCACGGTTGTCGCCCATCATGTAGTAGTCACCGGCCGGAACGACGATTGTCTTGGCGAAGGTGCAATCCGCGGTGCTGTCCGAGTCGCAGGGAATGTAGCCCGCATCACTGGCGTCCGCCTTGGGGTGGTAGCCGAACGTCTCCTTCTTGCCGTTCCGCCAGACATAGCCGTTGATGATCTTGAGATGGTCACCCGGCAGGCCAACGACGCGCTTGACGAACGTCTCGGTCGACTCGGTCGGCACGTCGGTATCGCACGCCTGTGGGTGCCCGCTGCCCTGGTCCGCGCTGCCGCAGGTTCCGTTGAGGCTCGTGGCGCCGGTCGGCGGATGGAAGACGGTGACGTCGCCCAGGCCGGGATGCGTGTTGAGGCGGTTGACGAGGATCCGTTGCCCGATCGAGAGCGTCGGGATCATCGAGCCGCTCGGGATGCGGTAGGGCTTGACCAGAAAGGCCTGGATCAGCAGTGCCAAACCGATCGCGATCGCGACCGTGACCACCAGCTCGACGATATTTGCGACAGGGCCCTTGGCCTTCTTCGTTGTGGCGGCCATCGGGAACCTGCCCCGGACTGTCAGAGGGCGCTAAGCCTCGTCGGCCGAAGCCGCAGCGTCGTCCGAGGCGTCAGCGGCCTCGGGCTTGCTCTCGGCAGCCTCAGCAGTGGGCTCGGCCTCAGTGGGGGTCTCGGCCGCCACAGCCTCAGGGGCTTCGACCTCTGCGGCCTCCGGCGCCTCGACCTCTGCCTCCACAGCCTCAGCCTCCACGGCCTCGGGTTCGGCGAACGCGGCCCCGTACAGCAACTCGCGCTGGATGAGCTCCTCGGGGCCGGTGTTGCGGCGCTCGCGGACGCGGGCGCGCTTACCGACGCGGTCGCGCAGGTAGTAGAGCTTCGCGCGGCGGACGTCACCGCGAGCGGCGACCTCGATCTTCTCGATCTTCGGCGAATGCAGCGGGAACGTACGCTCGACGCCTACTCCGAAGGAGTTCTTGCGAACGGTGAAGGTCTCACGTGCGCCGTGGCCCTGACGCTTGATCACCACACCCTCGAACACCTGGGTACGGCGGCGCGTGCCCTCGATGACCTGGAAGTGGACGCGCAGGCGATCGCCAGCGTCGAACTGCGGGACTCGGCGGAGCTGTGCGCGCTCCAGGCTTTGAATGACGGTGCTCATTTTGCTCGTGCTCTGTTCGCCGGTAGCACCGGCATAGCGGACAAAAACGTACGGAAGGAGGTGCGCAGCCGAAGAAGCGCGCGCGGCGGCCTATGGTAGCGAAACCCGCGCGGAGTGCCTTGCGGCCTACCCGGCGGCGCGCTCGCGCGCCTGATCAAGGCGCCAGCGACGGATGTTCGCATGGTGCCCTGAAAGGAGCACCTCGGGCACCGGCCAGCCGCGGTACTCGGCAGGGCGGGTGTAGTGCGGATATTCGGGAGCGCCCTCGAGCGCACGGCTGAAGGATTCCTCGAGCGCGGACTCCTCGTGGCCGAGCGCTCCGGGCTGCTTGCGCAGGATCGCGTCGCAGACGACCATCGCCGCCAACTCGCCGCCAGCCAGCACGTACCGGCCGATCGAGAGCCTGTCGCTGGCGAAGTGCTCGATGATGCGCTCGTCAAAACCCTCGTAGCGCCCGCACAGCAGCGTCAGGGCCGGCTCCGCGGCAAGCTCGTCGACGAGCTCGTCGTCAAGCACGCGGCCGCCCGGTGTCAGCGCGAGGATCCGCCGCTGACGGCGCACCTCGGTCGGGTCCGCGCGGTAGCGAGCACGCATCGCCGCCTCGACGACGTCGACCCGTAGGACCATGCCGGCACCGCCACCGAATGGCGTGTCGTCGACCTGGCCGCCGGTCAGCGGCGTGTGATCGCGATAGTTGACGTAGCCGAGGCGGTGTCCAGCGGTGAGCGCGTTGCGCACGTGGCGCTGCGACTCGAACCACTCGAACGCCTCGGGAAACAGCGTGAATACGTCGATCTCCACCGCTATTGCTCGCCCAGGAATTGCAGATCGATGTCGATCCGGCCCTGCTCGAGGTCAACAGTCCGCACCGCATCGGAGACCAACGGCACGAGCAGGGGCTCGCCGCCCTCGCTGCGCGCGACTTCGAGCACCTCGCACGACGGCAGCGCCAACATCCGCGTCACAGTGCCAACCTCGCGCTCCCCGTCACCGACGGCCAGGCCCTCGAGGTCCTCCGCCCACCACTCATCCTGCTCCAGCTCCGGCGCGTGACCACGGGCGACGAACAACGTCTGGCCACGCAGCGCCTCCGCGGCCTCTCGGTCGGCGCAACCCTCCAGCCGAAGGATCAGGCGCTTGTCGTGGCCGGCCAGGCGTACGATCTCGCGCTCAGTGTCGGCGACCTGCACCCTGTCCGACACTCGCAACAGCGCGGCGTTGGGCTCTGCCACCAGGAAGCTGCCGTCGAGCCCATGGGGCCGGCCCACACGGCCGGCGTGCAACCAGGCTCGGTCCGCGGCCGCGTCAGCCACGTCGCCAGATTTCAGTCGACGATGTCGACGAAGACGCGATTGCCATGCTGGACCGCCGCGCACTTGACGACGGTACGCAGCGCTGAAGCCGTCCGCCCGCCCCGGCCGATCACGTTGCCGTAGTCGTCGGAGGCGACGGAGAGCTCGAGGACGACGCTGCCGTCGTCCTCTGGCACCTCTTTGACCTTTACCACGTCAGGCTCGTCCACGAGCCCGCGAGTCAGGTACTCGAGGAGATCGCGGGGAGAGACGCCTGAGTTGCTCAACCGGCGATGCCCTGCGTGCGCAGGAGCTTCTTGACGGTATCTGTCGGCTGGGCGCCACGGGCGAGCCAGTCCTTGACCTTAGCCTCGTCGAGCACGATGGTCGACGGGTTGGTCTGTGCGTTGTAATGCCCGACGGTCTCGATCACTCGGCCGTCGCGCTTGGAGCGCTGATCGGCGACTACAACCCGCCAGATGGGGTTCTTGTGTCCGCCGACGCGCGTAAGTCGAAGTCTCACTGACATAGACCGAACAGGTTAGCGTGCGGCGCGCATCAGCGCTTGGAGATCCGGTGTCTTGCCGGACGCGACGACCTTCATGAGCTTGCGCATCTGCTCGAATTGCTTGATCAGCGCCTTTACCGCCTGGACGTTGGTGCCCGAGCCCTTGGCGATACGCAACCTGCGTGATCCCTTGATCAGCTCGGGGCGGCGGCGCTCCTCGGTCGTCATCGAGAGGATGATCGCCTGGATCCTGTCGAACTCGCGTTCGTCGAGCTTGACCCCGCGAAGCTCCTTGCCCATCCCGGGGATCATGCCCAGCAGATTCTGCAGCGGACCCATGCGGCGGATCTGTCGCATCTGCTGAAGGAAGTCGTCGAGATCGAACTCCTGCTTGCGGAACTTGCGCTCGAGTTCACGTGCCTGTTCCTCATCAATGGTTTCGCTCGCGCGCTCGATCAGCGAGAGCACATCCCCCATCCCGAGGATCCGCTGCGCCATGCGATCCGGGTGGAAACGCTCGAACTGGTCGAGCTTCTCGCCCGTCGAGGCGTACATGATCGGCTTGCCGGTGATCGCCTTGACCGAGAGCGCGGCGCCGCCGCGGGCATCGCCATCGAGCTTGCTCATGATCACACCGTCGAAGCCGACGGTCTCGCCGAACTGCTCGGCCACATGCACCGCGTCCTGACCGGTCATGGCGTCGACGACCAGCAGCACCGCGTTGGGCCGAATCGCCTTCTTGATGTCGGCGAGCTCCTTCATCAGCTCCTCGTCGACGTGCAGGCGGCCGCTTGTGTCGACGATCAGGACGTCCTTGCCCTCAGACTGAGCGCGGTCGCGTGCCCAAGCGGCGATCTGCACGGGGCTGCGGTCCGTGCCCTGCTCGTAGACATCCGCACCGGCTCGCTGGCCCACCTGGATCAGCTGCTCGACGGCCGCGGGACGGTAGACGTCGCACGCTGCGACGGCCACCGACGAGCCATGCTGCTCGTGCAGGTAGCGAGCCAGCTTGGCTGTCGCCGTCGTCTTGCCCGAGCCCTGCAGGCCGGCCATCAGGATCACGGTCGGCGGCCGTGGCGAGAACTCGATCTCCGCGCCCTCACCGCCCATCAGCGAGGTCAGCTCGTCATTGACGATCTTGATGACCTGCTGGCCGGGATTCAGCTGCCCGATCACGTCGGCGCCGAGCGCCCGCTCCTTGACGGCGCTGGTGAAGCTCTTCACGACCTGGAAGTTGACGTCGGCCTCGAGTAGCGCGAGGCGGATCTCCCGCATCGCGTCGTTGATCTGGCCTTCAGTCAGCGTGCCGTGGCCGCGGACGTCGGTGAGCGTCGCCTGAAGCTTCTCGGACAGTGAGTCGAACATCAGTTAGAAGGTTAGGCGCTGGGCCGCTCGCCCGCTGGCGAGCGGCCGAGTCCGCGCGCTACAGGACCCCCTCGACCGGGAGCTCCTTGGTGATGTCGACACGTCCCAACGTCGGCTTCTCCTGAAGATAGGGGCTGCCCTTCCAGGCGTAGTAACCAAGCGGAAACACGCCGATCAGGATCGCGCCGATGCCAATCCAGATGTCAGTGGCGCTCAGTGATCCGCTCGTCAGTGATTCGATGAAGATGAACATCATGAATGCGCCGCCAAGAAGCGGAAACAGGAACATCAGTAGGAAGTTCGATAGTGACTTGAACGCGAGCTTCCGAAAGGCGACCACCGCAGCCAGCCCGGCGAGGCTGTAGTAGATGGCGATCTGGAGCCCGATTGCGCTGATCGCGTCGGAGAGCACGTTGTTGACCGAGTGCGCAAAGCTGGATACGACGAACAGGACGAGCGAGACCGCAGCGACGACTGCGGTCGCGAAAACCGGCGTGCGCCACTCAGAATGCAGCTGGCCGAACAATGCGGGAAGCGTTTTCTCGCGGGCCATCGACCACAGCGAGCGCGTCACCTGGATCAGCGTCGTCTCGAGCGTCGCGATCGTCGAGAGCGCAACAGCGACGATCATCAGCTTGCCGCCAAAGCCGCCGCCGACGACATGCCCCAGGTTTTCGAGGACGTTGCCGCTGCCGGTCACCGTCTTGGTCGGGACGTCCATGTTGATCACAATCGTGAAGAGCTCGAACAACACGAAGACGATGACGACGCCGATCAGCCCGCCGGGACCCGAGTTCTTCTCGCTGTCATGGGTTTCCTCACCGAGGTTCGAGGAGACGTCCCAGCCCCAGTAGTAGAAGGCGGCGATCAGCGCCCCGGCGACGAAGCTGGCGCCACTACCAGTGAATCCGGAGAAGTGCCCGAAGCCCAGCCAACTCATCGAGAAGCTGATGTGCGGGTGGTTGGACGCGTGGATGAAGCCCAGGACCACGAAGATCACCAGCAGGCCGCACTCGATCGAAGACATGATCCACTGGGCGTTGGCAGTGATGCGCACGCCACGCGCGACGAAGTAAGCCATCACCAGGAACCAGATCGAGCCAACGACCGCCACCGCCCACGTGTGCGATGCGGCGCTGGCACTGAACAGCGAAAGCGTCACCTGGCCGGCGGGGAATGACCCGGCCACCATGAAGATCGTCGCCGAGACGACGAGACACCAGCCAGTCAGCCATCCGAGATAGGGGTGCAGGACGCGGCCCACCCACGAGTACGCTGCTCCTGCGCTTGCGCCCGTCTTGTTGAGCTGGTGGTAGGCAAGCGCGATGCCGAACATCGGGATCCCGCACCAGAGCAGCGCGGCAGGTCCGGCAAAGCCGACCGTGCTGACGAGTAGCGCCGTGGTCGCCGCTATCGAATACGCGGGGGCGCTCCCCGCAACGGCCATGACGACCGAGTCGAGAAACCCGAGGGCAGCCTCAAGCCCATGCTCGTCCTGCTTGCCGTGGTCCGGTCCGCCTTGCACAGGCTCGCCGACTTCTCCAATCGTCGCCACTACGCCCTCCCCTGACTAGTCACCCTCTCCGAGGGCGCGACTGTACAGACCGCGGCAGCGCCAGATCGGCGCGTGCGGCCGTCAGGGGTTGTGCGTTTCGTCGCTCAGCTCGCCGGCGGGCCGATCGCTGCTCGAGACGGCGCCGCCTGTGCCGTTGAACATGCTGCCCAGGCCGTTGATCGCCTGCGAGAACTCAGATGGGATCACGAACACCTTGTTGGCGCTGCCCTGCGCGAGCTTCGGCAGCATCTGCAGGTACTGATAGCTCAGCAGCTTCGGGTCCGGGTCGGCTGTATGGATCGCGTCAAAGACCCTCTGGATCGCCTGCGCCTCACCGTCGGCGCGCAGGATCGCGGCCTGCTTCTCGCCCTCGGCGGTCAGGATCGCCGCCTGCTGCTGGCCCTCGGCGGTCAGGATCTGCGACTGCTTGACGCCCTCTGCCGTGAGGATCGCCGCGCGACGATCGCGCTCGGCACGCATCTGCTTCTCCATCGCCTCCTGGATCGAGGGCGGCGGGTCGATCGACTTGATCTCGACGCGGTTGACGCGGATTCCCCACTTGTTGGTCGCCTCGTCGAGCACACCGCGCAGTTGCGCGTTGATGTGGTCGCGGCTTGTGAGCGCCTGCTCGAGCGTGAGTGAGCCGATCACGTTACGCAGGGTCGTGACGGTGATCTGCTCGATCGCCTGCAGCGGGTTGGCCACCTCGTAGGTGGCCGACCGAGCATCGTTGACGGTGAAATAGAGGACGGTGTCGATGTTGATCGTCAGGTTGTCCTCGGTGATGACCGGTTGGGGCGGGAACGAGACGACCTGCTCGCGCAGATCGAGCAACGGTCTCATGCGGTCGACGAACGGCACCAGCACTGTCATCCCCGGGGTCAGCGTGCGGTGGTAGCGGCCGAGTCGTTCCACGACTCCGGCACGCGCCTGCGGCACGATCCGGATCGTCCGGGCGGCCATCAGCACCAGGAACAGGGCCACAACTGCCAAGACGATCCCTACGACCATTCGAACCCCTTTTCGCCTACTCCATTACGAGCGCGGTGGCGCCCTTGATATCCACTACCTGCACACTCGTGCCGGGTTCGATCACTTGATCCTCGTCAAGCGATCGTGCGGTCCAGACCTCGCTGTCGATGCGGACCCGGCCAACCCCTTCATGGTTGGAGATCCTTTCGGTCACCAGCGCACGTTTGCCCACGAGCGCGGCTCCGCCGGTGCGCAGGGCCGGGCCGCTCAGCAGCCGGTGCTGAATCAGGGGCCGGACTGACATGAGCGTCAGGATCGACGCGAAGACAAACACCACCGATGCCGCCGTCTCACCCGCCGCGCTCGCAGCAGCCGCGGCGAGCGCCGCGCCAATCGCGAACGGAGCCAGGAAGAAGCTCCCCGCTCCGGCAAGCATTTCTGCCGCCCCAAAGCCGAAGGCCACGACCAGCCAGACGATCCAACCAGCCATCTCCAGCGAGCTTACTCTCAAGTACCGCTGACTTCACGCACCGGCAAAGTGCCCTTCGGGCGTGGTCAGCTGATCAGAGCACGAGCGAAGTCGCTCGCATCGAACGGGCGCAGATCCTCGAGCTGCTCACCGACACCGATCAGCTTGACCGGAATCCCAAGCTCGCCCGCGATCGCCAGGGCGATCCCACCCTTCGCAGTGCCATCGAGCTTCGTCAGAACCAGACCGTCGACCTCGATCGCTTCAGAGAACAGTTGCGCCTGGCGCAGGCCGTTCTGCCCGGTGGTGGCATCGACGGTCAGCAGTGTCTCGTGCGGCGCGTCCGGGAGCTGCTTGGCGATCACCCGGCGGATCTTCGTGAGCTCGCCCATCAGATCATCCTGCGTGTGTAGGCGGCCGGCTGTGTCGACGATCACGACGTCAGCACCGCTGTCGAGGCCGATCTTGACGCCCTCGAACGCGACCGAACCAGGGTCGGTGCCGTCGGGACCGCGTACGAACTCCGCGCCTGCACGCGCCGCCCACAGCTCGAGCTGCTCGACCGCGGCGGCGCGGAATGTGTCTGCGGCGACCAGCACCACCTTGTGTCCGAGCTCGCGACTCAGGTGGTGAGCGAGCTTTCCGGTCGTGGTCGTCTTGCCCGTGCCGTTGACTCCCGCCATCAGAATCACGGTCGGTTTCGCGCGCAGATCGATGTGGTCATCACCAACCCGCGCGATGTCCGCGAGCAGTTCGGTGAGGCGCTCGCTCAAGGCCTCGCCACCGGTGATCCCGCCCGCGGTCGCCTCGCGTTCGAGCTGGCCGACGACCTGCGCGGTCATCGGCGCGCCAACGTCGGCATAGATGAGCGCCTCCTCGAGCCGTTCCCAGGTCTCCTCGTTGACCTCTTCAAACAGCGTCGCCTGGATCTCGGCGCCCAGTGCCTGGCGCGTCTTGCGCAGGTTCTCACGCAGCCGCGAGAACATCCCACGGCGCTTCTCCTCGACGACGGCAGATGGCTCAGCACCGGTTCCGGGGACGCCGGCTGCAGGCTCATCGGTGATGAATAGGTCTGTCCACTCACGTGCCATAGGCGTTGCGACGTTAGCAATGGCTAACCGACCTCACTACGATTCGGTGTGTCATGAATGGACTCGTCGGCCGGGGGGACGACCTGGCGGTCCTGGAAGGGTTCCTGGACCGTGGTCCGTCGCCTGGGGCACGCGCACTGGTGCTGGAAGGGCCGCCTGGAATCGGCAAGACAAGACTCTTGTCCGCGGGTATCGAGCGGGCGCGTAGACGGGGCTTCCTGGTGCTCGCGACGCATCCGGCCGAGGCCGACGCCGGACTCGAATATCTTGGCCTCGCAGATCTACTCGAGAACGTCTCGGCAGAGATGCTCGAGCGACTGCCAACGCCGCAGCGGAGCGCACTTGAGGCGGCGATAACGGGCGGTGAGCTCGTGCTCGGTCCACGCGCGATCCAGCCGGCGTTACGCACTGTGCTCGCTGCGCTCGCGGCGGCCAGTGGGGTCCTGCTTGCCGTCGACGACGTGCAGTGGCTCGACCGCGGCACCGATGCGGCACTCGCATTTGCGCTCAGACGGCTGCTTGACCAGGAGGTCCGTGTGCTGCTCGTGCGACGCCATGGCACCGAAGGCCGCGCACCTCGGTCGGTCGAGTGGGCGCTCGAAGCCGAGCGTCTAACCGTAGGGCCGCTGAACTTCGAGCAAACGCTGCAGCTGCTTCACGAGAGGCTCGGCGTACCGTTGGCACGTCGCGAGGCACGACGTGTCTGGCAGGTGAGCGCGGGGAATCCGCTCTACGCGCTCGAGCTCGGGCGAATGTTGAGTACCGGTGAGAATTCAGGTGCTGAGGCGATGCGGATCCCGGACCGGCTCGAAGGCCTGATCGACAATCGGATCGGCATGCTTGCACCGCAGGCACGCCAAGCGCTCCTGGCGGTGGGATTGGCCGGCGAGCTCTCAGTGGCCGAAGCCGAGGCTGTGGTCGGAGCCGAGGCCCTATCGCAGGCTCAGGCTGCGGAGGCGATACGAATCGATGCCGGGCACGTTAGGGCGGCGCACCCGCTGTTCGCAGAGGTTGTCTGTCACCGAGCGAGCGTGGTCGAGCTCCGCGAGCTGCATCGTTCCCTGGCATCGAACCTCGCCGAGACGGAGCGCCGGACACTTCACCTGGCGCAGGCGACGAGCCCGCCAAACGAGAGCGTGGCATCGGTCGCGGCCGCGACCGCGACCAGCGCTGCCAACCAAGGCAAGGCAAGGACGGCCGCCCTGCTCTCCAGCCAGGCGTTGCGTCTGACCGAGCCCGGGGAGCCGATTTACGGAGAGCGCGTATTGCTTGCGGCACAACACCTCTGGAGCAGCGCCCAGTTGTCGCGCGCAGCCGAGCTGATCGAGTCCAATCTCGGTCGTCTGAGTAACCCCGATCAGCGCGCCTACGCCCGCTCCTTATTGGTTGATTGCGACGCGGTTCCGATCGAGCAGGCGCAGGCGCAGCGCGAGCTGGCGCTGGCCGAATTGGGTGACAGCTCCCCCGCTCTGCGCAGCCGGATCCTCGCCGCGATGTCCAGCTTCCGTTCGATCATGGAAGTGAGCTCGATCGCCGATGCCGAGCGACTCGCGCAAGAGGCCAACGCCGCCGCCTCGGCCAGCGGCGAGCGGAACTCGATCGAGGAGGCATGGGCTGCCTGGCTCTGGGCGCTGGCGATGCGCGGCACGATGACGCGCGAACACCTGGCGAACCATGGTGAGCACGTCGCTCCGGAAGTCTCGATGTTCGACGGCACCGGCCGCTCCGAGGTGGTGTGGTTGATGTGGCGCGGCGACCTGGCGGCGGCGCGTGAACGACTCACCACGTTGCGTGCAATGGCTGAGCAGCGAGGCGAGGAGGAGTCGTGCGTGGCGCTACGGCTACAGGCATGCGAGCTGGAGCTGCGCGCCGCGAACTGGAACCTGGTCGAATCGATGATCGCCGAGTGGGCCTGCGAGCTGCCCGTCGTCGCGCACGCGCCGGCCTATTTGACTCGATGCCAGGCGCTCCTGGCCGCCGGCCGGGGCGATGCTGCGCTCGCGCGAGGCTACGCGCGTGAGGCACTTGATCCGGCCAACGGAGCGGGCACCTGGAACGACCTCGAGTCCCATCGCGCGCTCGGAGCCAGCGCTCTGCTCGCCGGTGAGCCCGACCAGGCGGTCGGTCCTCTCCAGCAGGCATGGGAGCACACCGCGGCGGCGGGAGTCGGCAACCTCGGAACGTTCCCGGTCGGTCCCGACCTGGCGGAGGCGCTCAGCCTATGTGGACGACGCGTGGAGGCCGAGGCGGTTGCGGCCACCCTCGCCCGGTGCGCGCTCGAGCAGCAGCATCCCTGGGCAGCGGCGGCGGCGGATCGCGCGTGGGGACATGTGCTGCTCGCTGCGGGCGACCACCAGCCGGCGGTTGTTCGCTTCGTCAACGCGCATGACCGCTTCGCCGCGATCGGCATGCCGCTCGACGCCGCTCGATCGATGATGGCGCTGGGCACGAGTCAGCGGCGCGCACGGGCTCTGCGTGAGGCCAGAGTCGCGCTCGAGCGCGCCGCGGCAGAGTTCGACGCGATCGGGTCCCTGGGCTGGGCAGCGCTTGCACGGCTGGAACTGGCACGTGTCGGCGGCCGCCGACGCGGCGGCGAAGACGTACTCACCGCGACGGAACGGCAGGTAGCCCAGCTCGTCCAGGAGGGGCTGGCGAACAAACAGATCGCGCAGCGACTGGTCGTGTCGACCAGCACGGTCGAGGCGCATCTCACGCGGATCTACCGCAAGCTCGGCGTCGCCTCGCGCACGGAACTCGCGCGGATGCTGGCCGAGCAAAGTGTGGGGATATCCCCAATACCGGGCGGCGACGCGCACCCCTAGCCTCGAACTCAGATCGAGAAACGCGTCCTGAGGGCGCGGACGAACTGGGGGCTTCGAGATGATCCGTTTGCGGTCGTTCATTGGCGTGCTGGGCGCAATGTCTGCTGCCGGACGTTGCGGCTACAGCGTCACGAAGTTCGGTTTCGATCGCTTCTGCATGTACGGCGGCTGGGGCGTAAGGACCGGGTACGCCTCGTCGCTGCTGGTGCAAAAGCTGCCGCGGGCTCATGCGAAGTCACGGGTGGGGCGGGTCGTGATGATCCTCGCGGCGGTGAAGCCGTCGAAGCCGTTCAAGATCGGTCTCAACACCTGGTACCTGCTCCGGGGCACGGCCACCACCGGCGTGCTGAAGGTCGCAGGGGGCGTCGCTCAAGAGCTGGGGATTGCCAACAGGCAGCTGACCTCCGGGTCAGTGACCTCGCAGCGGACCTTGCTCTCGACGTTCCGCCAGGGATGAGCCGAACAGCCGCCGTGGGCTGCCCCCAGCCCACGGCGGCTCACACCTGGGGCGGGCGCCGGGGCGGGCGCCCGCTCAGGCGACGGCTTCGCGCTCGGGCAGGCGCCGCGAGATCACCTTCGAGATCCCGTCGCCGCCCATCGAGACGCCGTAGAGCGAGTCTGCTGCCTCCATCGTGCGCTTCTGGTGCGTCACAACGATGAACTGCGCGCGATCGTTGTAGGTGTCGAGCAGGTCGAGGAAGCGTGAGATGTTGAGATCGTCGAGCGCCGCTTCGACCTCGTCCATGATGTAGAACGGGCACGGCTTGGCGAGGAACACCGCGAACAGGAAGGCCAGCGCGGTCATCGACTTCTCGCCGCCGGAGAGCAGCGTCAGCCGCTTCATCGCCTTGCCGGCCGGCGTGATCTCGATCTCGACGCCGAGCAGATCCTCCTCCTCGGTGATCCCGTCGGCCTCATCGGCCTCGCTCTGGGCGTCGGCCTCCGCCTCCGCCTCCGCGGGATCGAGCTGCTGTCCGCCGATCACAGGCGCGCGCCCATCGGTCTCGGATACGAGCCGCAGCCGACCGCTGCCACCGGGGAACACTCGCGCGGCGAGCTCCTCGAAGTTGCTCGCGGCGGCCTCGAAGGTCTGCTCGAAGGTCTCACGGATCTGCCGGTCGGTGTCCTTGATCAGCCCGTCCAGCTCGCGCAGCGCCGTCTCCAGATCGTTGCGCTGGGTCTCGAGCTCCTCGACGTGGGCGAGCGCCTCGGCGTACTCGTCCTGGGCCAGCGGGTTCACCGGACCGAGTTGCTCACGCCGCCTGGCGAGCCGCTCGAGCCGCGTGCGCAGCTCCTCACGGCGCTCCTCGGGCAGTGGCTCCTCGGCCGGACTCGGCTCGAGCTCCAGCTCGCCGGCCAGGGTCCGCAGTGCCTGCTCGGCATCGGCCTCCTGGTCGCGGGACCGCTGCGAGCGCACCTCGGCGGTCGTCAGCGCCTCGCCGGCAGCATGTAGGCGCGTCTGGATCGCTGCCTCCTCCTGCGCGCAGGAGCGCAGCTCGGTGGCTACGGTCTCCCCCGCCTCGCGATCGCGAGCGAGCTCCTGGTCGAAGCCGGCCTTGCATTCCGCGATCGCCTCGACCAACTCCAGGAGCTCACCGTGGATTGCGGTGATGCTCGGCGCCAGCTGCTCGTCGCGAGCGATCTCAGCCCGCAGGCGAGCGATCTGCGCCTGACGGTGAGCACGCTCGCGCTCAGCGCGCTCAAGTTGGGACTGCTCAGAGCGAAGCTCCGCCTGGATCTGCGCGCGCCGATCCGCTCCCGGGCCCTCGTCTGGAGCCGTCCGCCGGCGCTCGATCGCGGCCGCCAGGCGTCGCTGTTGCTCGCGCGCCTCGTCGAGAGCGTCGACAACCGCCCGGTGGACGCCGATCGCCTGCTCACGGGCTGCATCGAGCTCGGCGACCTTGCCGCCGGCAGCATCGACCTGGCCGCGCGCGAGCTGCTCCGCCTGTACAGCGCGCTCACTGGCCGCGATCAGCTGGTCACGGCGGTTGCGCTCCGCGAGTACCCGCTCCTCGCCGACCTTCGCCGTCTGCCGGAGTTCGCCGCTGAACCCCGAGTAGACGCGGCCCGAGGTGGTGACCGCGACGCCCGCGAACTCGTCGGGCAGGCCGGTGAGATCATCCAAAACCCAGACATGGCGCAACAGATCACGCGCGATCGCGGCGGCCCGGCTGTCACCGGAGACGTACTCGCGAAGCCGTACGGATCCGGGGACAGGCGGGTCCGAAGCATCGTCGCTTCTGCTGCCGGTTTCGCGTAGGACAATCACGCGGCCGCCATCGCGACCGGCCTTGTCAAGCAGCTCACCAGCAGCGGCCCGCGTATCGATGAGCGCCGCTCCCAGGCGCCCGTCGAGCGCCGCCGCCACGGCCAGTTCGTAGCCCGGTGCAACGGTCAGCTCGTCGGCCAGCGAGCGCGCTCCTCCGGGAGCGCCCTGATGACTGCGGAGGAATTGGTTGACGGAGGCCAGCTCGCCGCCGATGCGCGCGCTCTCGCGCCGCGCGGCCTCGACCGAGCGCTCGGCCTCGCGAACCGCTGCGCGGGCCTCCTGATGGATCGCTTCGGCCGCGTCGCGCGCCGCCTTGGCAAGCTCTACAGCCGCCGCACGCTCATGCTCGAGCTCGGCTGCTGAAACGAGTTCCTTCTCGAGCTCCACCAGCTGCCGTGCGAGCTCTGCCTCACGGTCGCGATCGAGCGCCTCGAGCTCACGACTGAGGCCGTCGATACGCGCCTGCGCCTCGGTGTCGGGCTGATCCGCAGTCGCCGCGACACTTGCCAGCTCGAGCTGCGCCCGCGCCTGTTCGAGCCGCCCGGAAACCGTCTGACCCGCATCGCGCACAGCCTCGGCGCGATAGCCGATCTTGTCGGCGGCCGACTGAGCTCCGTAGCTGCGCCGCGAGAGTTCCTCGCGTTGGCTCGAGCGCGAGGCGAGCGCCTCCTCCGCCTGCCGGCGGCGTGCTGAAACAGCCTCGAGCTCCTTGGCGATCGCTTCGCGCTGCGCGCGCGCCTGCGTCGCCTGGTCGGCCGCGGCAG
>Ga0302314_10006486_pt1 | contig 21155 bp, 23 predicted proteins | sample III_Palsa_N2_3_FD_200533 | JGI IMG/M metagenome (GOLD analysis project Ga0302314, IMG submission 200533) | Peat permafrost microbial communities from Stordalen Mire near Abisko, Sweden - III_Palsa_N2_3 | ecosystem: Environmental > Terrestrial > Soil > Palsa > Peat permafrost | place: Sweden...
CCCCATCGGTCAAAATATGACTTTCGGGGAACGTCGCCGCCGCCTTCGCGGGCAAAGGCGCCCGCCTCGCGCAACAAGCCTTGCGGCGAGGCGGGCGATCTCCCACTTCCTTTCAAGACCATGTTTCAGCATGAAACGCCGGAGCGGCTGACGGTTCCATGCGCGATTATTACGATATCCTGGGTGTGGACCGTGGCGCGGACGACGCCGGTCTGAAATCCGCCTTCCGCAAAATGGCGATGGAGCATCACCCCGACCGCAATGGCGGATGCGAGGACTCAGCCTCGCGGTTCAAGGAAATCAACGAGGCCTATTCGGTCCTCTCCGACAAGCAGAAGCGGGCGGCCTACGACCGCTTCGGCCATGCCGGCGTGAACGGCGCGAACGGGGGCGCCGGCTTCACCGACGTGCACGACATCTTCAACGAGGTGTTCGGCGACGTCTTCGGCGATATGTTCGGCCGCCAACAGCAGCAGCGCCGGCCCAGCGGCCCGAGCCGCGGGGCCGATCTGCGCTACGATCTCGAGATCAGCCTGGAGCAGGCCTACGCCGGCGCCGACGTCAAGGTGAAGGTACCCGCCGCTCTGACCTGCGACGACTGCAAGGGCGCCGGCTGCGCGCCCGGCTCAAGCCCCACCGCCTGCGCCAGCTGCGGCGGCGCGGGACGGGTGCGCGCCAGCCAGGGCTTCTTCACCATCGAGCGCACCTGCCCGCGCTGCGGCGGCGCCGGACGACTGGTGCTCGATCCCTGCAAGACCTGCCACGGCCACGGCCAGGTGCGGCGCGAGCGCACGCTTGAAGTACGCATCCCACCCGGCGTGGACGACGGCGCCCGCATCCGGCTCGCCGGCGAAGGCGACTCCGGCCAGCGCGGCGGCCCACGCGGCGACCTCTACATCTTCCTTTCGGTGCAGCCGCACGAGCTGTTCGAGCGCGATGGCCTCGATCTGCTCTGCTCCGTGCCGGTGCCGATGGCGACGGCGGCGCTGGGCGGCGCGGTGGAGGCGCCCTGCCTGCTGGGCGGTGAGAACTGCGACGGCGAATGCAAGATCGAGGTCAAGGTGCCCGAAGGCGCCCAGACCGGCCGCACCGTCCGCCTGAAGGGCCGCGGCATGCCTTCGCTGCGCTCGCGCGAGCGCGGCGACCTGGTGGTCGAGCTGTTCATCGAGACCCCGACCAAGCTCACCGCGCGGCAAAAGGACCTGATGCGTGAATTCGCCGGCCTATGCGGCGAGCAGCAGCATCCCCGCACCGCCACCTTCTTCGGCAAGGCCCGCCGCTTCTGGGACGGGATCAGGCGGGGGGAATAGGCTTCCCTGACTTCCCACCCCCTGCCATAGGCCCATAGAGGGGAGGGATGCTTCTCGGCTACCCCGCCAACACCCCGATATCGCTCCACCGGTAAGCCGTCTCCGTCAGGCCCTCGCCCCAGCCGTGACTGGCCACTTCGGCGAACGCTTCGCCGCCCAGGCGTTCGTAGAAGCCACGCGCACGTTCGTTGCGGGTCAGCACGAACAGCATCAGCGAGCTGGCGCCTTGCGCCTTCAGCACCCGCGCCGAGGCGCGCAGCAGCGCGCGGCCGACGCCGGCGCCCTGAGCTTGGCGCAGGACGTAGAGGGTGAACACTTCGGCGTCGGCGCCGCGGGCCGGACCGCCGCGGCGGGTCGTCGGCAGGATACCTCCGGCGACGTAACCCACCACGCCCTCCGCGCCCTCGGCGGCCAGGATCGACTGGCCTTCCTTGGCCTGCATCAGCTCGTGGCGGAAGCGCCGGGCGTGCGCCGGGGCGCTCATCCGGTCGAGCGCCGCCTGCGGCAAAATGCCGGGATAGGTCTCGCGCCAGGACTTCACGTGCACCCGGCCGAGATCGCCGGCGTCGCCGGGTCCCGCGGGCAGAATGGCGTAGTCGAGCAAGTCTTCCACAGCTTCAAAGTTGGGTGGATCAGCCGGCGCGTCAAGCCGCCTTCAAAGCCGCCGCCCAAGCCGCTAGGGCACGATGACTTTTGTCGGACGACAAAAGTCTGAATCGTGCTCGCCCACTAAAGAGGCGAGCCTGTTGATCCCGTTTTGGTGGTTCCACCAAAACGGGACAGGCTCTAGCGTCGCGCTCATGAACGCGTCGATTCCCAACCCCGAGACCGCCTTTCCCGAGGCGACCGGCGCCTCGCCGGTGATGACCCAGTTTTTCGACGCCAAGGCGCGCCAGCCCGATGCGCTGATCTTCTTCCGCATGGGCGATTTCTACGAGATGTTCTTCGAGGATGCGGTGAAGGCCGCCGCCGCGATCGGCATCGCCCAGACCCATCGCGGCGTCCACGCCGGCGCACCGATCCCGATGGCTGGCGTGCCGGTGCACGCGGCCGAAGCCTACCTCGCCAAGCTGATCCGCGCCGGCTTCAAGGTCGCGGTCTGCGAGCAGATGGAAGACCCGGCCGAAGCGCGCAAGCGCGGCTCGAAGTCGGTGGTGCGGCGCGAGATCGTACGGGTGGTGACGCCCGGCACCCTGACCGAGGATGGCCTGCTGGAGGCGCGCGGCGCCAACCGGCTAGCCGCGGTGGCGATCCGCGCCGGCCAGGCCGCCATCGCCAGCGTGGAACTGTCGACCGGCGAGGTGGAGTGCCTCGCGCTCGGCAAGGATGCGCTCGCCTCGGCGCTGGCGGCGCTGGCGCCGTCGGAGATCCTGGTCCCCGACCGCCTGTTCGCCGAGCCAGGCCTGTCGGCGGCGCTGAAGACCGCCGGCGGCCTGATCCAGCCGATGGCCCAGGCGCTGGCTGAGCCCTCGGCGTCGGAGGCGCGGCTGAAGCGGCTCTACGGTGTCGAGACCCTAGATGGCTTTGGCGCCCTCAGCGGCGCGGAGGTGTCGGCGCTCGGGCTGATCGCGGCGCACCTGGAGACCACCCAGGGCGGCCGCATGCCGGCGCTCTCGGCCCCGCGCCGCGCCGGCGAGGCGGACGTGATGGCGATCGACCCGGCCACCCGCGCCAGCCTGGAGATCGAGCGAGCGCAAAGCGGCGGCCGCGAAGGGTCGCTGCTCTCTGCCATCGACCGCACCGTGACCGCGCCCGGCGCCCGGCTCTTGGCAGCGCGGCTCGCACGGCCCCTGATGTCGCCCGAGGCGATCGACGCGCGCCTGGATGCGATCGACTGGCTGCTCGCCCGCCGGGCGCTGCGGCAGAAGCTGCGCGCGGCGCTGAGGGGCGCCGGCGACATGGCTCGCTCGCTCTCGCGCCTGGCGCTGGGCCGCGGCGGACCACGCGACTTGGCGGTGTTGCGCGATGGCTTGGCGATCGGAGAAGCGGTGGCCAGCCTAATCTCCGAGGCGCGCGAGGCGCTGGCGCCGCCGGCCGAGGAAATCGAGGCGGCGGCCTACGCACTGGTTCCGTCGCCCGAGCTGGCGGCGTTCGGCGCGGCTTTGGCGGCGGGGCTCGATCCGGAGCTGCCGCTGCAGGCGCGTGACGGCGGTTTCGTTGCCCCTGGCGTACGGCCGGAACTGGACGAGGCGCGCGGACTGCAGGGCGACAGCCGTCAGGTCGTCGCGGCGCTGGAGGCGCGGCTGCAGCACGAGACCGGCGTGCCGCTGAAGGTGCGCCACAACGCGGTGCTCGGATACTTCCTGGAGATCGGCGCCGCCAAGGCCGAGCCGTTGCTGCGCGCGCCGCTCAACGCTCACTTCATCCACCGCCACACCCTCGCCAATCAGGTGCGCTTCACCACCGTCGAGCTGGCCGACCTCGACACCAAGATCGCCCGCGCCGCCGACCGCGCGCTGGCGATGGAGCTGGAGATCTTCGAGGCCTGGCGCGGCGAAGCTCAGGCGCTGGCGGGGCTGATCCAAGCGGCGGCGCAGGCGCTGGCGACGCTCGACGTCGCCGCCGGCCTCGCGGAATGGGCCGAGGAGAGCGGCGCCTGCCGCCCGCGAGTCGACCGGTCGTGCGCCTTCGAGGCCGAAGCGGCGCGCCATCCGGTGGTCGAGGCCGCGGTCAAACGCGCGGGCGATCCCTTCACCCCCAACGACTGCCGCCTTGACGCGGCCGGCGAGGCCGGCGCGCGGCTTTCGATCGTCACCGGCCCCAACATGGCCGGCAAGTCGACCTTCCTGCGCCAGAACGCGCTGCTGGCGATCCTGGCCCAGGCCGGCTGCTTTGTGCCGGCAAGGTCGCTGAGGCTGGGCGTGGTCGACCGGCTGTTCAGCCGCGTCGGCGCCGGCGACGACCTGGCGCGCGGCCGCTCGACGTTCATGGCCGAGATGGTCGAGACCGCCGCGATCCTAACCCAGGCGACGCCGCGCTCGTTCGTGATCCTGGACGAGATCGGCCGCGGCACCGCCACCTACGACGGCCTGGCCATCGCCTGGGCTTGCGCCGAGGCGCTGCATGACACCAATCGCTGCCGCGCCCTCTTCGCCACCCACTATCACGAGCTGGCGACGCTGGAGGAGCGGCTGGCGCACGTCTCCAACCTCTCGCTCAGGGCCAAGGAGTGGAACGGCGACCTGGTGTTCCTGCACGAGGCCGCGCCGGGACCCGCCGACCGCTCGTACGGCGTCCAGGTCGCCAAGCTGGCCGGCGTGCCGCCCGCCGTCGTCGCCCGCGCCCGCCAGGTGCTCGACCGGCTGGAGAGCGAGGCGGCGACGCAGTACGACCTCTCCCAACTGCCGCTGTTCGCCGCCGCGGCCGCCCCGCCGACGCCGGCCTATCGCGGCCCTGCCCCGGTCGAGGTCGCGCTGGCCGAACTCGACCTCGACGGCATGAGCCCGCGCGAGGCGATGGACGCGCTCTACCGGCTGAAGGCGATGACCGGCTGATGACGACGCTGATCCTGGTCCGCCACGCCCAGAGCGCGCCGGACCCCGCGCTGCCGGAACGTGACTGGCCGCTCTCGGAGAAGGGCCGCGCGCAGGCGGCCGCGCTGCCGCCCGTGCTGGCGGAACTCGGCGTCGATGCGCTGGCGTCCAGCCCCTACATCCGCGCGATCGAAACATTGCGCCCCTATGCCGAGACCGCCGGCCTGGAGATCGCGGTCGACGAAGACCTGCGCGAGCGGGCGCTCGGCGGCTGGATGGAGAATCTGGCCGATGTCGAAGACGCCGTGCGGCGCATGCACGCCGACCTCGACTTCAAGCTCGACGGTGGCGAGAGCGGCCACGCCTGCGTCACCCGCTTCGAGGCGGCCCTGGCGCGGGTCGTCGCCGCCAATCCCGGCCGCACGATCGCCGTCGGCTCGCACGGCGGCGTGCTGGGACATTTGCTCGCACGGCAGGGCCGCACACTGCCCGACCAATTCTGGAAGCAAATCCGCAACCCGCACATCTTCGTCTTCGAGGCCGCCAGCGCGCTGCGCTGGACCGGCGAGCGCACGTTCGAGCCCGGACCAGGCTTGCTGGCCAGCTGATCGCCTGCGCCTGCGCGCTTTCGTCCGATGGACTGAATCCGGCGAACCACTGAGATTCTTACGGCGAGTTCATGCCCGTGAACGACGTCTGAACGCTATGATCAGCCGTCTCTCAGCCAAGCTGGAGCATTTTCACGCCACCGACCCATTCCGGGTTGGAACAAGTGGCGAAGAGGATTGTGTTGATGCGTGTCGATTGGGTGCTGCTGAACGACGCGGCCAAGGCCGACGTCGAGGTCGGCGACCTCGTCAGCGTCGAAGCCGGCGGCGCGCCGACTTACCGGGTGCTGCGTTTGGACGACGGCCGCGCCTGGCTGCGCGACGAAATCCGCCACCTCGACTGCGTCGCCCCCCTCAGCCAGTTCCAGTGGAAGGCGAGCGTCTACCGGTCTTGAGGCGCACCCCTCTCGCCTGCGGTGCGACCCGCCAGACAGACGTGATGGCGAGGTCGAGGATCGCCCAGCACATAGAGGTAACCGCACCATACACCCCTCCGATCACGACGGCCTCGATCGAGGGCCTGACCACGAACAGCATCGCTATGCCCGCCAAAGTTCCGAAGCCGACAGCTGCAATGTAAGCCAACGCTCGGGAGCGCCCCGCCTGGATCAGCGTGCCGTACGCGCATCCAACCAGGCACGCGCCGGGTAAGGTGAAGGTCGATGTGATCATTCCGGCGCGGTCGAATTCCCGGAAGATCAGGAGTTCTCCGAGCATCGAGCCGGCAAAGCCAGCTAGGGCGAATATGAGCAGGCTTCGCAGCAACAGCATCACGCCAGCCTAGCAGATTTCTAAAGGCACTCCGCCCCGCCCTTACGCTGCACCGCGCCTTCACCCGCGCCCACCTTGCGGTCGCGGCGTCGGACGTAGGCGCTGGGATCGATCACCTGCCACTTCAGCGGGCTGGGCAGGATGGCGATCAGCCGGGCGGCCTGGGCCGGGCTCACCTCATTGGCGCTGACGTGGAAGTATTTCTGCGCCGCCGCTTCCACGCCGTAGACGCCAGGGCCCATCTCCACCGTGTTGAGATAGACCTCCATGATCCGGTGCTTGCCCCAGATCGCCTCGATCAGCACGGTGAAATAGGCTTCGAAGCCCTTGCGCACATAAGACCGATCCGGCCAGAGGAACACGTTCTTCGCGGTCTGCTGACTGATGGTCGAGCCGCCGCGAATCTTACCCGGCTTCTGCTCGTTGTGGCTGGCCGCCTTCTCGATGGCGCCGAAATCGAAGCCGTGATGGGTGCAGAACCGCGCGTCCTCGGCGGCGATCGCGGCTCGCGGCAGCGTCGGCGACATCTCCGACATCGGCCGCCACTGATGGTCCAGCCCGTTCCCCTCCATCATCCGCTCGACCATCAGGATGGTGATCGGCGGCGGCACGAAGCGATAGACGACCACCGCCAGCACCGGGACGACGATCAGCACCACGATCATCGTCAAGAAGACGTTGCGGATCAGCCGGCCCCAGCGGACTCCACCAGGACGGCCACCGGCCCTGCGCGCGCCCGCCGGCCTTGCGGCCGCCGGCCGGGCCGGCTTGCGCGCGGTGTTCGTCCTTCGTGGAGTCGCCATGCAGTGCTAGCGAATGCGTCGCGGGCCGGTCCCGCGTCAAGCACGCTGGAGCAGAGCTGATGGACGTCGATGAGGCGGTGCGCAAACGGATGTCCGTCCGCGCCTTCAAGCCGGACCCGGTGCCGGGCGAACTGGTGGCGCGGCTGCTGGAAACCGCGGCGTTGGCGCCCTCCGGCGGAAACCTGCAGCCCTGGCGCGTCTACGCCCTGGCCGGCGCGCCGCTGGCCGAGTTCAAGGCCCTGGTCTCCACCACGCCGATGGAACAGCCGGAGTATGAGGTCTATCCCGAAAGCCTCTGGGACCCGTTCCGCACCCGCCGCTACGTCTGCGGCGAAGACCTCTACGCCTCGATCGAAGTCACCCGCGAAGACCGTCCCGCGCGCTTTCGCCAGCTGGCCCGCAACACCCTGTTCTTCGACGCCCCGGTCGGCCTGTTCTTCTGCCTCGATCGCAAGCTCGGGCCGCCGCAGTGGGCCGACGTCGGCATGTACATGCAGACCTTCATGCTGCTGGCGGTCGAAGCCGGCCTAGCCACCTGCGCCCAGGAATACTGGGCCCGCTATCCGCAGACCGTCGCCAAGTTCGTCGGCCTTCCGGACGACCACATGCTCTTCTCCGGCATGGCGCTGGGCTACGCCGACGAAGCCGCCCCGATCAACAACTGGCGCACCCGCCGCGACCCGCCGGACGTCTGGCGCGATATCCGGGGGTTCGACTAGGGCCGGTGCTCAGACCTCGTGCGGTCCGACATTGGCGCGCGCCTCTTTGAGCGCGGCGAGTTCGGTTTCCAGGTCCGCGATCACGCTGCGATTGTCCGCGCCGCCGCCGATGCTTGACGGCGATCGGAGGATTTCCAGGTCGCGCTGCACGACGGCGATGGCGTCGTCGAGCTGCTCGCGCAGCGGCTTTTCTGAGTCCGACATTCACGGACCATAGCCGCCTGGCCCTGCGGCCGGCTATCTCTCCTGACGAAACATGGGAGATCGGCCGGAATGTCGGAGGCCAGAATCCGCAACGTGCGGCCGGGCGACCTCGACGCCCTCTATCGGATCGCGCTCGCCACTGGCGACTCAGGCGCCGACGCCGCGCACCTCTACCGCGATCCCATGCTGGTCGGGCATCTTTACGCTGCGCCCTACGCGGTGCTGGAACCGGAGTTCGCTCTGGTGGTCGACGACGCATCGGGCGTCGGCGGCTATATCGTCGGTGCGCTCGACACCCCGGCGTTCGAGGCGCGGCTGGAGACCGAGTGGTTTCCGGCGCTGCGACGTCAGTACGCCGACCCGGCTGGCGATCCGAAGGGCTGGAGCCTGGACCAGGTACGCGCCTACCAGATCCACCACCCACGCCCGCCACCGGCGAGGATCACCGATCCCTATCCGTCGCACCTGCACATCAACCTGCTGCCGCACCTGCAGGGCCGCGGCCTCGGCCAGGCGCTGATCGACGCCTGGATCGACCGCATCGCCGCGGCCGGTTCGCGCGGCCTGCACCTCGGCGTCAGCCCCGTGAACCATCGCGCCATCCGCTTCTATCGGACGTACGGTTTAGAGGAGTTCCGCTTCCCGCGGCCGAAACCGGGGCTGGACGCGCTCTATTTCGTGCGGAAGCTGGGCTGACCAAGCGATGCCGCTCCACCCAACGCCGCCGCGACCCGTTCGACGACCGGCCCCCACGCGCCGGGCGCGGCCTGGTGAAACAGGCGCGCGGTCGGATACCACGGGCTGGTTTCGCGGTCCTTCAGCCAGCGCCAGCAGCCGTCGTAACGGGATAGAATCCACACCGGCCGGCCAAGCGCGCCGGCGAGGTGCGCCACGGCGGTGTCGACCGTGATGACGAGGTCGAGGCCGGCGACCAGGGCCGCGGTGTCGGCGAAGTCGCCGAGCTCGGCCGTCCAGTCGACGAGCCGCAGGCCGGCCGGCGGCTCGCGCGCCTCGGCGGCCGGCTCGCCGAGCTGCAAGCTGACGAACTGCACGCCCTGAGCCGCGGCCAGCGGCGCGAATTGCGCCAGGCGCAGGCTGCGGCGGGCGTCGAGGGTGGCGGCGCGCGGGTCGTGCCGACGCGCCGCGCCGGCCCAGACCAGCCCCACCTTGCGGCCGCTGATCGCCCGCAGCCGCGCCGCCCAGAGCGCCGCGCGATCCGCGTCGGCGGCGAGGTAGGGCGTCCTGCCCGGGATCGTCTCGAGCGTCGTTCCGAACAGGCGCGGCAGACAGAGCATCGCCGCTTGCGCGTCGAACGGAGCATCATCGGGCAGGCTGTCGACGACCCGCACCCCGGGGAGCGAGGCGGCGAGAAGTCGGTGCAGCGGCTTATCGACCAGCACGGTCACCGCCGCTCCCAGCGCCGCCGCCATCGGGACGTAGCGGACGAACTGCAGGCTGTCGCCGTAGCCCTGCTCGGCGAAGATCAGCAGCCGCTTGCCGGCCGGCGGCTCGCCCTCCCATTCCGGGCATTGCAGCCCGGGCCGATAGCGCGACACATCGCCCACCTGCCAGCGCCAGCGATACTCGGCGAAGCCAGCCGCCAGATCGCCGCCGCGCAGCAACGTCAGCGCGCGGTTATGGTGCGCCTCCGCCGAGTGGGGATTGCGGGAAACCGCGCTGTCATACGCCGCAAGCGCCGCTTCCAGCCGGCCCAGGTTGTCGAGCGCCGTGCCGCGGTTGGTGTGCACGTCCGCCAGCTCGGGCTCGAGCGCGATGGCGCGGTCGATGGCGTCCAGCGCCGCGTCGAAACGGCCGAGGTCGTTCAGGCAGGCGCCACGGTTGCCGTGGGCTGCGGCGAAGTCCGGCCTGATCCGGATCGCGGCGTCACAGGCGGCCAGCCCTTCGGCCGGCTGGCCGAGTTCCTTGAGGCAGGCGCCCCGGTTAGCATGGGCCTCGGCGTTGTCCGGCCTAAGGCGGAGCGCGGCGTCGCAGGCGGCCAGCGAGTCTCCCGGCCGGCCAAGGTCCTTCAGACAGGCGCCGCGGTTGGCGTGGGCTTCGGCGAGGTCGGGCCTGATCCGGATCGCGGCGTCACAGGCGGCCAGCGCCTCATCCAGGCGGCCAAGGTCCTTGAGGCAGGCGCCGCGGTTGGCATGGGCCTCGGCGAAGTCGGGCCTGATGGCGATAGCGGCGTCATAGGCGATCAGCGCCTCGGCCGGGCGGCCAAGGTCTCTGAGGCTGGCGCCCCGATGGTAATGCGCCTGCGCGAAGTCCGGCCTGACGCGGATGGCCGCATCAAAGGCGGCCAGCGCTTCGCCCGGACGGCCAAGGTCGCCAAGGCAGGCGCCGCGATTATAGTGGACCTCGGCGTGGTCCGGCTGGATGCGGACAGCGGTGTCGAATGCGGCCAGCGCCTCGCTCGGGCGCCCAAGGTCCCTGAGGCAAGCGCCCCGGTTCGCGTGGGCCTGGGCGAAGTCGGGCCGGACGCGGACGGCGGCGTCATAGGCGGCCAGCGCATCGTCCGGGCGGCCGAGGTCCTTCAGGCATACGCCCAGATTGTAGTGCGCCTCGGCGAAGTCCGGCCGGACGCGGATCGCCTGGCCGATCAGCTCGACCGCGCCACGGTTATCGCCACCCTGACGCGCGATCAGCCCAAGCATGTGCAGCGCTGGCGCGTGCTCCGGCGCCCGCGCCAAAACCCGACGATACAACTGCCCCGCCTCGGACAATTGACCCGCTTCGTGAAGGCGAACGGCGTCGACGAACAGAGCCTCGATGTCCGCCGTCGCCGGGGCCTCGGAGACCGGCGCCGACGCTCGCTGCTCCTTCGTCCGCGCTCGCCGTTCCTTGCGGTTCATCGTCCTTCAGAATCCGCGCCCGACTCGGCCAATAGGAAACCCTGGGGGCCCGGGCAACTGCGCTCCTGCCCTCTCTAACGCTCGGTCGTCGCCGGGCCCCGGGCCGCGGCTGTGACCTGCAGGGAGAAATCCGTCGGCTGTGACCGTCAGATGTCGCGCGTCGTTGAGGCGCTAGGCCTCATCCATCATCTCGCGCGTGACCCGCCACTCGCCGTCCAGCCAGGCGACCACTTCGCGGGCGGCCAGATGGTCGATGGCGGCGTAGCGCGATCTCAGGCGGGCGGTCGTCTCGTCGTCGATGCGGCCGAGGCCCTGGTCGTGGAACAGGCGGTAGTGCCGACTGAGCAGGTCAGCGAGTTCATCGCCTAGCACCTCGCGCGCCGCCCGCTCCCACGCCGCGCCGTACTCGTAGGCCTCGCCGTGCGCATAGCTCTCGGCGAGCGTCAGCGCCGGAACGCGGAACAGGGTCGGCTGCAGCGACGGGTTCACCGCGTGGCCGGCCAGGTGGGCGCCGATCGACGCCGGGCGGCCGGTGAAGGCGCGCAGGTAGAGGAATGGGCACATGCCGGGTCCGTCGTTGACCGGGTAGTTGTCCCACAGCGTCGGCTTGCGGCGCAGCTGCCCCTCGACCCGCGCCAGATGGCCGGGACTGTACTCGCGCGAGCACACCTCCTCGCCGGTCCAGAACACCTCGATCGCCGGATCGAGCAGGCGGCCGAGATCCTCAAGATAGCGTGCCGGCGTCGGCCCGTAGACGCGCGTCAGCACCGGGTCGTCGCAATAGACAGTTGGGCAGACGATCAGCCGTGTCGCCTTCGAGTGCTCGGCTGCGAAGTGCGCCATGCGGACCTGCGCCTCGGCCAGGTCGGCCTGGTCGCCCTTCATGTCGTCGAACAAGAGCGCGAGTTCGGTGACGCCGGCCCGATCGAAGAAGGCAAGCTTGCGGGCCAGCGCCGCCTTGGTCGCCTCGCCGAAGTCGCGATAGGCCTCGTAGGGGCTGAGGCCGACGCCGAAACCGACGCCGATCTGCGCACAAACCGCCGCCATCCGCGCCAGCCGGTCGGCCTCCTCGGCCGGATGGTCCTCGCGCCAGCGCCGGCGCAGGTAGGCGTCGGCCTTGGGGGCGTAGATGTAGGAGCTGTAGCCGTGGCGGGCGAGGAAACGCGCCTGATCCTCGCGCATGTCCCACGACCACGGCCGTCCGTAATAGCCCTCGATCACGCCGAGCGGCGGGGTCATGCGAGCGCCTCGATCTGGATCGTCTCCACGCCGGCGCCGCCTTCCTCATCGCCCCAGGCCAGGCGTTCGCCAGAGAGCGCCAGGGCGGTGATCGGCGGGCCGGTCTCGGCGCGCACCTCGACCCGGCGACCGCCGCGCACGTCGCAGGCCCATACGCGCCCGTCATTGAGGCCGACGCCCAGCAGCGTGCCCTCAGGCTCGGCGGCGACGCGGGTCACCAGCGAGGTTTCGTCGAAGCCGATCTCGATCGCCTGCTTGCCCATCGGCCCGTCATTGCCGCCGAACGGCCAGACCACCACGCCGGGCGCCCCGGCGGTGGCCAGCATCTTGCCGCCGTTAAGGAAGGTCATGCTGCGTACCTTGGCCGGATAGCCGCCCATGCGCATGTCCTTGGCGTCGGAAAGCCGCCAGCCGTGCAGGGCGTTCTCCTGCATCGACGACATCAGGAACTTGCCGTCCGGGCTGAACAGGGCGCCGATGTGCGAGCCGGCCCAGCGCAGCATCACCGGCTGCTGGTCGGCGATGCGGGAATACCAGAGCGCGGCGCCGCCATAGGTCGCCACCGCCAGCCGCCGCGCCCGAGCGTCGAGCGCCACGTCGGCCACCGAGCGCTCGTGGACGAAGACCCGGTCGAACTTGGGATCGGCGAGATCGATCACCCGCGCCTCGCGGCCGGCGCCGAACGCGACCAGGCTGGCGCCGGGCGCCGCCACCACGCTCTCGATCCAGCGGCCCTTCGCCTCGGCGAGGGTCTGGGCGCCTTCCGGCCGCGACCAGACCAGCTTGCCGTCGTCGCCGCCGGTGAGCACGCCGGCCGCGGTGGGGTGGCGCACGGCGGCCAGCACCGCACCGTCGTGGGCCGCAAGCCGGGTCCCATCCTCCCAGCAAACCTGCCCATCGCCGAGCGCGAAGGCGGCCTGGCCGTCATGGTCGAACAGGGCGGCGGTGACGTAGGCGTCGAATTGCGATTTCATGCTGCGCGCCATAACCCAGCGGGGGGCTGCTTGCACAGGCCAGCTGAATCTGGGCGGCGGAATCTCAGGCCCCCGGACTTTACTTCCGCGAAGTTCCGGGCAATGGGTGGCCGAAGTACGCGGCTGAACGGCCGACTAAAGGGAGTGACTTATGGCGGCGAAGGTCTCCGGGGGCGGCAAGAAGAGGTTCGACCTCGGCCAGAATGCCGACATCAACGTCACGCCGTTCGTGGACGTGATGCTGGTGCTGCTGATCATCTTCATGGTCACCGCGCCGCTCGCCACCGTGTCGATCAAGATCGACATCCCGCCCGCTCAGGCCCCGACCAAGCCGTCCAAGCCGCCGACTTACATCTCCATCGCCAGCAACGGCGACCTGTTCGTCTCCTTTTCGACCAGCCCGACCAGCACCGAGATGCACCCGACCACGCTCGACACCATGGCCAGCATGGTCGGCCAGTCGCTCGGCGTCGCCAACCCCACGGGCGAGCAAGTGTTCATCCGCGCCGACCAGCACGTGAAGTACGGGGTGTTCATGGCGGTGGTGAACCGCCTGCAGATCGACGGCTACTACAAGATCGGCCTGATCTCGGAAGAAGTGCAGAGCTAGAACCTTTTCCCCCGCCTCGGCGGGGGAAACGTCACGCCGCCGCAGGCGCGTGACAATGGGGGATATCCCCTCGACTTCCCCCATCCCCGGAACAAGTCCGCGGACCGACGCGTGCTTCGCACGGCGCGCCACTTTCCCCCCAAGGGGGAACGATTCACCCCTTCGGCGCGCAACTCTCGAAGCCGACGCGCAGCAGCGCCTCGTCGAGGTTGCGGCCGATGAAGACCATGCGGCTGGAGCGCTCTTCGCCCGGCTTCCAGTCGCGCTGGAAGTCACCTTCCAGGATCATGTGCACGGCCTGGAACACCAGTCGCCGCTCGTCGCCCTTCACGTTCAGGATGCCCTTGGCGCGCAGGATGTCAGGCCCCTGGCGCGCCAGCAGGTCGTTGAGCCAGGTGGTTACTCGCTGAGGATCGACCGGCCGGTCCATCCGCAGCGAGACGCCCTTGATGTCGTCGTCGTGCACATGGTCGTGGTGATGATGGTTGTCGTGGTCGTGATCATCGCAGTCGTCGTCGTGCACGTGGCCCGGCTCGCCGTGGGCCGGGTTGAGGAATTCCGGCTCCAGTTCCAGGATCCGGTCGAGATCGAAGCCGCCGCGGCCGAGGATCGCCTCAAGCGGAACGTTGGAGCGCTGGGCGCGGTGGATCGGCGCCAGCGGGTTCAGCCGGCGCAGCCGCGCCTCGATCATCTTCAGGTCGTCCTCGGAGACGAGGTCGGTCTTGTTGAGCACGATCTGGTCGGCGAAGGCGATCTGCTCGGCCGCTTCGCGGCTGTCGGAGAGGCGCAGCAGAATGTGCTTGGCGTCGACCACGGTGGTCACCGAGTCTAGCTTGGCCTTGGCCTTGACCTCCTCGTCGACGAAGAAGGTCTGCGCCACCGGACCGGGATCGGCCAGGCCCGTGGTCTCGATGACGATGCCGTCGAAGCTCCCTTTGCGCTTCATCAGGCCCTGAACCACCCGGATCAGGTCGCCGCGCACAGTGCAGCAGACGCAGCCGTTGTTCATCTCGAACACTTCCTCGTCGGCGCCGACGATCAGGTCGTTGTCGATCCCGATCTCCCCGAACTCGTTGACGATCACGGCGTACTTCTTGCCGTGGTCCTCCGAGAGGATGCGATTGAGCAGGGTGGTCTTCCCAGCGCCAAGGTAGCCGGTAAGGACGGTGACGGGTGTCTGTGCCATGGCGCCTATTAAGGTACGGTGGGCCTGGGTTCCAAGAGCTTGGACGTTTGCGGGGAGCCGAAGAAAGAATGGAACACGAAGGACACGAAGGAAGAGAAGGACACGAAGGGAATTTGACCTTGCTTGAGGATCTGTCGCGGGTTGTCGTGGATGCGGGTCTCAAGGTGCATCGGTCGCTGGGGCCAGGCTTGCTCGAGTCCGTATACGAACGCTGCATCGCGCATGAGCTTGAGCTGCGTGGACTTCCGGTCCGCCGGCAGGTGGCCCTTCCCGTGACCTACGAAGGCATGACGCTGGATGCAGGATACCGCCTCGATCTTGTTATCGCTGACGCGATCATACTTGAGATCAAGGCGGTCGAGGCGCTAACGCGCCTCCACGACGCGCAACTTCTCACATACCTGCGGCTATCCGGGCTCGGCATGGGCTTTCTGATGAACCTCAACGTCGTGCTGTTCAAACAGGGCCTCCGCCGCTTCGTAAACTGACTTCGTGTCCTTCTCTTCCTTCGTGCGCTTCGTGTTAGAGGGCTCGTCCCGCCAACTCGACTCTGGCCGCGTTAGCGCCCGTCGCGGCGTTGACTTCGGGGGCTCCATGGCTATAAAGCGCCTCCCTCGCCCGCGGGTACCTCTCGCGGGCGCATTCCATTTTGTCGATAGCTCTTTCGGGACGAAACGCGATGTACGCGGTGATCAAGACCGGCGGCAAGCAGTACCGGGTTCAGCCCGGCGACGTGCTGGTGGTCGAGAAACTGGCCGGCGAGCCGGGTGACCAGGTTGCGTTCGACCAGGTGCTGATGGTCGGCGAGGGCGAGGCCGTGACCGTTGGCGCGCCGCTGGTGGCCGACGCTCAGGTCGGCGCCACCTTCATCGAGACCCGCAGGGGCGAGAAGATCAAGATCTTCAAGAAGATCCGTCGCCAGGGCTATCGCCGTACTGGCGGCCACCGCCAGACCGAGACGGTCCTGCGCGTCACCGCCATCGCCGGCGGCGGCCAGAGCGAGACCTGGGACGGCGAAGTCGACCTGACCCCGCTCGCGGTGCTCAACCTGCGCGCCCGCAACCTCGATCGCGGCGGCGACCGCATGGTCACCCCGGTCGATGTCGATGTCGAGACCGTGGTCGAGCCGGAGGGCAAGGGCAAGTCGGCGCGGGTCCGCGCCAAGGTGGTTGAGGAAGCCGACGCCGTGGACGGCGACGACGACGCGGCCGAAGCCAAACCCGCCAAGGCGGCCGCGAAGAAGGGCGGCAAGAAGCCCGACGCTAAAGGTCCGGACGGAAAGTTTGCAGCCAAGGCCGCGACGCCGAAGCCCTCGCGGGCCCAGGCCAAGGCCCCCGTTCGTCGCTCCGCCCCCCGTGGCAAGGGTTGAGGCGGCAAGGGTTGAACCGGCGAAGTTCCAGGAGAGCATAGATGGCACACAAGAAATCAGGCGGCTCTTCGCGCAACGGTCGCGACTCGGCCGGCCAGCGCCTGGGCGTGAAGAAGTTCGGCGGAGAGGCGGTGCTCGCCGGCAACATCCTCGTACGCCAGCGCGGCACGAAGTTCTGGCCGGGTGAGAATGTCGGGCTGGGCCGCGACCACACCCTCTTCGCCAAGATGACCGGCCACGTGAAATTCATCACCAAGAAGGGCGACCGCACCTATGTGGGCGTCGTCGCGGCGGCCGAGGCCGAGTAAGCGATCCGAACCCGGTTCCGGATCGCCATCATAGCGATCCGGACGCGTTTCGAAGAGGCGGGGATGTCCGGAGCGCCGGGTCCCCGCCTTTTTGTTTGCGCGCTGGGGAGGCGCCGATGTTGGAGCAAGTGTCGACACGCCCCGTGCTGACCACCGAGCGCCTTTGCCTGCGGCCGCTGACGTCGGCAGACGCACCGCGTTTGGCAGAACTCGCCAACGACTTCGATGTCGTCAAGACGACCGGCGGCATGCCCTTTCCCTACGGCTTGTCCGACGCCGAGAGGTTCGTCCGCCGCGCCGCCGACGCTGACCCGGCCCGCGAGATCCACTTCGCCGTCGACCTGGCCGGCGAGGGTCCGGTCGGGTGCGTCGGCTTCTATCCGCACGACGCGCCGGGTCCGGAGTTGGGCTACTGGCTCGGCCAGCCGTTCTGGGGCCGCGGGATCGCCACCGAGATGCTGGCGGCGATCATGGACTGGGCGCGCGACGGCTGGGGCCGCCGCTGCGTGATCGCCTGTCATCAGCAGGACAATCACGCTTCGGGCGGCGCGCTGATCCGCGCGGGGTTTCTCTACACTGGCCGCATCGAAGCACTGCCGTGCAAGGCGCGGGGCGAGGACGTCAACTGCCGCTGGATGGTGTGGCTGGCCTGAACCCCGCCAGGGGCGGGACGCGATGCCGCGTGACATTCACCCCCTGGCCGCCTATATCGGGATCACATCGTCCGTTGGTGCTGGATGGCATCTACGAGCGGCGGCTTCGAGAGAGGCCTGCCGCTTTTTTATTGGCCCGAGTTGCTATGGGCCTGGAGAGGTCCGCTTGCGCGGGAAGACCGCCGAAGACGTATCGTTGCTTGAGCTGCTCGGCCCCGTGGCCGAGGCGGCGGGCTACGACATCGTGCGTTTGCGGCTGGCGGGCGGCGAGCGCCGGCGCACCTTGCAGATCATGGCCGAGCGCCCCGATGGCACTATGCTGGTCGAGGACTGCACCACGCTGTCGCGCGCCATCTCCGACGTGCTGGACGCCGCCGATCCGGTCAGCGGCGACTACGACCTCGAGGTCTCCAGCCCCGGCATCGACCGGCCGCTGACGCGCCTGGCCGATTTCGAGACCTACGCCGGATTTGAGGCCCGCATCGAACTCGACCGCCTGGCCGAAAACCGCAAGCGGTTCAAAGGCGTGCTGGCGGGCGTCGAAGGCGACGACGTCTCCATCGGCCTCGAAGGCGAGGGCGAAACCACCCTGATCCCGTTCGCCTGGATCAGCGACGCCAAGCTGATCATCACCGATCAATTGTTGAAGCGTGGCGCGGAGGCCAGAGCCGCCCGCCTCGCGCAAGAGAACCAAGAGGAACCAACCCCATGAGCGTCACAGGCATCTCCGCCAACCGTCAGGAGCTGCTCCAGATCGCCGACGCGGTGGCCCGCGAAAAGTCGATCGACAAGGAGATCGTCATCGAGGCGATCGAGGAAGCGATCCAGAAGGCCGCCCGTACGCGTTACGGCGCCGAGCACGACATCCGCGTCACCATCGACCAGAAGACCGGCGAGACCACGATCCGCCGCTTCGTCACCGTGGTCGAGGACGACGCCGAAGAGATCAACGACTATGCCCAGAAGCGCATCTCCGACGCGCTGAAGGACGACAAGGAAGCCGTGGTCGGCAAGGTCTACGACGAGATCCTGCCGGCGTTCGAGTTCGGCCGGGTGCAGACCCAGACCGCCCGTCAGGTGGTCACCGGCAAGGTCCGCGAGGCCGAGCGCGAGCGCCAGCACGAAGAGTTCAAGGACCGCGTCGGCGAGATCGTCAACGGCGTCGCCAAGCGCGTCGAGTACGGCAATGTGATCGTCGATCTCGGCCGCGGCGAAGGCATCATGCGCCGCGACCAGTCGATCCCGCGCGAAGCCTTCCAGGTCGGCGACCGGGTGCGCTCCTACATTTACGACGTGCGCCGCGAGACCAAAGGCCCGCAGATCATGCTCTCCAGAGCCCACGGCGGCTTCATGGCCAAGCTGTTCGCGCAGGAAGTGCCGGAAGTTTACGACGGCGTGATCGAAATCCGGGCCGTCGCCCGCGACCCCGGCAGCCGCGCCAAGATGGCGGTGATCTCCAACGATAGTTCGATCGACCCGGTCGGCGCCTGCGTCGGCATGCGCGGCAGCCGCGTGCAGGCGGTGGTGGCCGAGTTGCAGGGCGAGAAGATCGACATCATCCAGTGGAGCGGCGACGAGGCGACCTTCCTCGTCAACGCCCTGGCCCCGGCCGAAGTCACCAAGGTGGTGATGGACGAGGAAGCCGGCCGCGTGGAAGTGGTGGTGCCGGACGAGCAGCTGTCGCTGGCCATCGGCCGGCGCGGCCAGAACGTCAGGCTTGCGAGCCAACTGACCGGTTGGCAAATCGACATCATCACCGAAGCGCAGGATAGCGAGCGCCGCCAGCGCGAGTTCTCCGAGCGCACGGCCCTGTTCCAGGAAGCCCTGGACGTCGACGAGGTGATCGCCCAGCTGCTGGTCACCGAAGGCTTCGCCACGGTCGAAGACGTCGCCTACGTCGAGCCCAACGAGATCGCCACGATCGAAGGCTTCGATGAGGACACCGCCGAGGAAATCCAGGCCCGGGCGCGCGACTTTCTCGATAAGGAAGCGGCCGAGTACGATGCCAAGCGCCGCGAACTCGGGGTCGACGACGCTCTGCTGGAGATCGAAGGCGTCACCCTGCCGATGGCGGTCACCTTCGGCGAGAACGAGGTCAAGACGGTCGAGGACCTCGCCGGCCTCGTGCCCGACGACATCCGCGGCTATTACGAGAGCAAGGACGGCGAGCGGGTCCGCGAGGCGGGCATTCTCGACGACTACAGCCTTTCGCCGGAAGACGCCGAGGCGCTGATCATGCGCGCTCGCGTCGCCGCCGGCTGGATCGAACCGGAGGCGGAGATCGAAGAAGAACTCGCCGAGGAAGACCAGGCGCTCGGCGAAACGGACGAGGCGGCGGAAGCCGCGACCGAGTAGTTCCTTCTCCCCGCCGCGGGAGAAGGTGGCCCGAAGGGCCGGATGAGGGGCGTGCGACCGGGCGCCCGATCGGAGGAAAGCGATCTCCAATCTGCGGGAAGACCCCTCATCCGACCCGCTGCGCGGGCCACCTTCTCCCGCAAGGAGAGAAGGGCCGGGTAATCCCCGAGAACGGCGCGACATCGTGTCGGGCGAGGTGATGGACGAGGCGAAGCTGATCCGCTTTGTGCCCGGACCGGAGAACAGGGTCGTGCCGGACCTGGCGCGCAAGCTGCCCGGGCGGGGCATCTGGGTCGCCGCGAGCCGCGAGGCGGTGGCGACGGCGGCGAAGAAGGGTCTGTTCTCGCGGGCGGCGAAGGCAAAGCTCGCAGCGCCGCCCGACCTGGCCGACCAGGTCGAGGCGCTGCTGCACAGCCGGCTGATTGCTGGCATCGGGCTTGCGCGGAAGGCGGGCGACCTTACCTTTGGCTTCGAGAAGGTGTTGGCCGTGATCGGACAGGGCAAGGCGGCCTGGCTGATCGAGGCGAGCGACGGCGCCGAAGACGGGCGTCGCAAACTGCTGGCGGCCACGCGCCGCGCGCCGTCTCAACCCCGGCTCCTGGCCACGTTCAGTTCTTCCGAATTGAGTTTGGCCTTGGGCGCCCCGAATGTGATACACACAGCCTTCCTTGCGGGGCGGGGCGCCGAGCGCTGGACACTTGATGTCGAGCGACTGGCGGGCTTCCGTCCGCTCTTTCCCTGAAGAGTGAGGCGCGAGGACCCCCGACCCGGACGGACGCCAAAGTGCGGCCGGCCCGAGGCGGGGTATTTTTCTAACGTGGGTTTTGGTCGGTTTTTCGGCCGAAGCGTATAGTCAAGCGAGCGCATGACGGACGAAAACGAGAACCGGCCAGGTAGGGCCCCCCTGACGCTGAAGCCGCGCACCGGCTCCTCCGTGAGCACAGGTACTGTAAAGCAGAGCTTCAGCCACGGGCGATCCAAGACCGTGGTGGTGGAGACCAAGCGGCCGCGCATCGGCACGCCGCCATCGGTGAACCTCGCCGCGCCGTCTGCGTCGGAGAAGCGCCCGGCCGGGTTCGACGTGCGCGGGCCGCAGACGCGGGCGCCGTCACAGCCCGCCGACGCGCATCGCCTCTCCGAAGACGAGCGCCTGCGCCGCCAGAAGGTCGCCGCCGAGTTCGCCCGCCAGCAGGCCGAGCGCGCCGCCAGCGAGGACCGCACCCGCGAAGCCGCAGCGGTCGCGTCCCGCGAGACCGAAGCCGCCAGGGCGCCCGATCCGACGCCGGCCCCTCAGACCGATGTCCGGGCCGAAACGCCCGCGCCGGTCGTCGCCCCGCCCGCGGCCCCAACGCCGGTCGTCGCCGAAGCGCCGGCGCCGCCGCCGGTCATCGAAGCGCCGACAGCCGAAACCGCGCAGCCCGAGCCCGTGCAGCCGGAAGCGCACGCCGAACCCGCGCGCGCCGAGACCGTCCGTACGGAAGCGCCGAGGACCGTCGAGGCTCCCCGGCCGACGCCGCCGCAGAACCGCACCTACGAACCCGGCCGCGAACGCCGCGACGAACGCGAACGCACAACGACCTACCGTCCCCCCGAGCGCGCCGCGGCGCCTCCGGGCGGCGGCTTCGCCCCACGCGGCCCGCGTCCGGAAGGCGGCGGCTATCCGCCGCGCGGCCCGAGGCCCGAGGGTGGCGGCTATCCGCCCCGCGCCGGCGGCGGCG
>Ga0302314_10006489_pt1 | contig 21152 bp, 20 predicted proteins | sample III_Palsa_N2_3_FD_200533 | JGI IMG/M metagenome (GOLD analysis project Ga0302314, IMG submission 200533) | Peat permafrost microbial communities from Stordalen Mire near Abisko, Sweden - III_Palsa_N2_3 | ecosystem: Environmental > Terrestrial > Soil > Palsa > Peat permafrost | place: Sweden...
GTCCGTCGCGCTCTGCACGGCAGCGCTGACCTCCGCATCTCCGGCCGAGGCCGCCTCGGCGACGACGCGCTCGGGATCCCCGGGATCGGTCACGGAGAGCTCCTCGCCGGCGCGCGTGTCCTCGCCGATCCGCACCGGCACGCGGAGCGGTAGCTCGCGGTCGACGCTCGCCAGCGCGTCGGCGAGCCCGGCACGCACGGCGGCGCGGCGCAGCTCGAGCACCGGCTCATTGGCGAACGCGGACATGGATGTGGACATGGTCATGGCAACATAGCCCGATGTCCGCCGAAAGCGCCTGCTCCGCTTGCGGCCGGACCGCGCTGCATCCGCATCTGCGGGTCGCCGTATCGGGCCCACCCACCCCCGAGGGTCTGATCCCCACGACCGACCGCTTCGGAAGCGCGCTGGCCGACATCGCCCGCTGTCGCAGCTGCGGGCACATGCAGCTCGACCCGATGCCCGGCGAGGCAATGCTGGCGCACGCCTACGCCGAGGCGGCCGACGATGCCTACATCGAGGAGGAGTCGGGGCAGCGGGCGACCGCGCGGCTGACTCTCACGCGCATCGAGGCCCACGCGGCGAGGCCGGGAGCGATTCTCGATCTCGGCTGTTGGGTCGGATTCCTGCTCGCCGAGGCGCGCGAGCGCGGCTGGCGCACCCTAGGAGTCGAGCCGAGCGAGTTCGGCTCGACCTACGCGCGCGAGCGCCTCGGGCTCGAGGTGATCACCGCGGACGCCGGCAGTGCCGTGCTGCCCGAGGCCGCGTTCGACGCCGTCGTGCTCGGCGATGTGATCGAGCATCTGACCGACCCGGGGGAGGCGCTCGATCGGATCCGCGCATGGCTCGCGCCCGGGGGCGTGCTGTGGCTGGCGCTCCCCGACGCGGGCAGCCCGCTGGCGCGAGTGCTGGGGCGACGGTGGTGGTCGGTCATCCCCACCCACGTCCAGTACTTCACCCGCGCGTCGATCGCCACCCTGCTGGGCAGACATGGCTTCACCGTGCTCGAGCTCAGCACCGCGCCGAAGGCTTTCACGGTCGAGTACTACCTGAGCCGGATCGGCGGGTACTCACCGCCGCTGGCCCGGGCGCTGACACGCGCGGCGAGAGCCACCGGGCAGGCGGAGCGAATCTGGGCCCCCGACTTCCGCGACCGGATGGGCGTGATCGCGCGAGCGAATTAGCGCTTTATCCCGTGCTCCGCTTGCGTGCGTGCAGCACCACGTGCGGCACCGAGGCCTTGGTCCCCACCTTGATCCGGAAGCGCGCGTGCTCGCTGACCTCGTCGAACCCCGCGCTCCAGACCATCCGCTTCCACGCACGGACGTTCGGGGCCCAGAAGATCACCGCCGGCTCGCGGTCGGCGCGGTAGCGGCTGAGCGCGGCGGGCACGAGACTCGTGAGGCGGTCGTACTCCTCGGCGAGCACGAAGCGATCGCGGGACACGCTGGCGATCCGCTCGAGGGCGAGCAGCTGGTCGCGCAAGTGCATCAGCACCGAGCCACAGAACACAAGGTCGAAGGTGCCCAGGCGCTCGGGCGTTACGTCGTACACGTTGCATGACACCCGCTCGACGGTCGACCCGAGCAGCTGCTTGGCGATCTGGAAGCCGCGGCCGCGATCGATCGGCGCGAAGGTCTGCGGTCGACGCCGTGGCGGCCAGTCGTACTCGTGCTCCTCGTCGACGTCGACGGCCACCACCTCGGCTCCCCGGCGCTCGAGCTCGAAGGCCCAGAAGCCGTCCCAGGTGCCGACATCGAGCGCGCGGAGTCCGTCCAATCGTTCGGGCAGGCCGTAGCGGGCCACGTAGGGACGCAGGTCGAACCAGCCGGGGGTGGTGTACCCGGGCAGCTCGAGGGTGTGGTACCAGCGCAGCTCGCGCGCCCGTTCGATCGGATCGCCGGCGCTCATCGACCGACCGCGGCGACCGTGGGCTGCTCGGGCTCCTGCGCGACGGCGCCTCTCGGCACCAGCACGGCGCTGCACGCGAGCACGGCGATCAGCGGCTCGAGCGGCGCACGGTAGCGAGTCCCCGCATCGATCGTGAACACGACCGACGCGGCCAGCGCGAGCGCGAGCACCGGCCAGAGGAGCTCGCGGCGCCGGCGCCAGCGCCACAACCCGATCAGGGCGAGGGGGAAGAGCACGTAGTAGAAGCACAGGCCGGCGATGCTGACCGGACGCGAACGCCCCTCGGCGTTCACCTCGGCGAGCTCGCGCGAGGGCCGCCGCACGTCCCACAGGCGCGAGAGGCCGTTCCAGAAGAACGCCTTCACGAGCGAACTGGGGTGCTGCTTGACGTAGTCGATCGCGTACTGGTCGAGGCGGGCGCGGAGCTTCAGGTCCGAGAGGTGCAGGCGTGGATTGGCGATCGCGGCGATGCTCGAGGGATAGGGGCGCCAGGCGTAGGGAAACACCGGGTCGTTAGCGGACACGGGATTGAAGGTTCCGTAGGCCGCCTCGTCCTCGAGCGAGATCGGCAGGAAGCCGTGCTCGACGAAGGCGTTGCGGATCGTCCACGGCGCCACCACGACCACCGCCACCCCGACCGCCAGCGCCGACAGGGCCAAGGCCCGCCGCCAACCGACTCTGAGCACCAGCGAGACGGCGAGCGGCGCGACCACGATGATGCTTGTCGGTCGCACCAGCAACGCCACCCCGAGGACTACTCCGGCGAGCGCGGCGCGGCGCCTGCTCGGCCGGCCGGTCAGCGTCAGCACGAGAAAGGCGAGCGTCAACGGCGTGGCCAGCGATTCGGAGTAGAGCAGCTCCTCGTACTGCCAGGCGAGCGGGTACATGGCGACGAGGAACGCGGCCGCGATCGCGACGCGGGGTCCGAACAGACGCCGCGCGAGCAGCCAGGAGAGCCAGATCACGACCGCCCCGATCGGGACCTGGAGGAAGCGAACGAGCAGCGGATGGTGGCCGAACAGCGAATACCAGAAGCCGAGCCAGAGCGGATAGAGCGGCGCCTTGTTCGCCGAGGGATGGGGGATCCCGTAGGGGGCCTTCGACCACCACCAGTGGCCCTCGGCGATCATGTGGCCCTCGTAGTCGTACTCGACCTGGTCGGCCCTGAGCGGGAGATGGCGCGTCAGGAGCACGTACACGAAGCGGACGACCAGACCGAGCACGATCGCCGCGATCAGCCATCGCCGCTCTCGCGAGAGGCGCGGCCACCACCCATGCTCGGCGACCATCACCCTCGGGCGCATCGCCCGGCAGCTTAGCCGGGATCCACGACCACTACGCTCTCGACCCAGTGAACGCTGTCGCTCAGCACTCATCGGTGCCCGCGCCGGCTGGGCGGGTGGGGCCGGCGCCGAGGCGGCTCAGCGGTCCGCAGCTCGGCGCGATGGCCGGCCTGATCGTCCTCGGGATCGCGATCCGGGCATGGATCGCCTTCACCAACCGCGGGGACACGTTCGACATCGATTCGGCCTACATCGTCGGGCGGGCCCTGGCGGCGCACCCGCTGTCGGTCTACGGGACGCTGCGCTATCCCTATCCGGGCGGCTTCCTGCCGGTGATCCTGCTCTGCTGGCGGATCGCCCAGGCCACGGGGATTGTGTTCTGGGGAGTGTTCAAGGTTCCGGCGATCCTGGCCGACGCCGCCATCGCCGCCGTCTTGGGATGGGGGCTCGGACGCCTCGGCGCCACTCCCGGCCAGCGGCTGGTGAGTGTCGCGCTGGTCGCCCTCGGCCCGTCGTTCGTGCTCATCTCCGGCTACCACGGGCAAATCGACTCGGTCGCGCTGCTGCCGGCGGTGGCCGCCGTGGTCGTGTGGCAGCTCGGAGGTGAAGGGCGCGGGTGGCAGGCGGGGGTGCTGATCGGCCTCGGCGCGTCGGTCAAGACGTTCCCGCTGTTCCTGGTCTTCGCGCTGCTGCCGACGGCGCGCTCGCGACGCGAGGCGGCGACGATGGTCGCCCTGGCCGTCGCGGTCCCGCTCGCCTCCGTGCTCCCGTTCCTGATCGCCGACCGGCACGCCACCATCGTCTCGATCACCTCGACCAAGGCCCTCCCCGGCGTCGGTGGGTTGAGCCTGCTGATCCAGCCGAGCCTGATTCACAGCTACCTGAGTCGTCCGGTGCGGGCCGACGCGATCGTGATCGACATGCTCCGCCGCCAGAACCTGATCGTCGGCGTGGCGGTGATCCTGGCCGGCGTCTATGCCTACCGGCGCCGGCTGGACGCGGTGACGGCGGCAGCGCTGATCTTTCTCGTGGTCTATCTCGCCAACCCCAACTGGTTCTTCCAGTACATGATCTGGGGGCTGCCGTTCTTCCTGCTCGCCGGGCGGCGTGTCGAGGTCGCGGCGCTCCAGCTCGCGCTCGCCCTGCCCGCGGCGGAGTTCTACTTCCGTTTTGGCCTGCCGAGCCTGGAGTGGCTGTACGTGCCGCTGGTCGACCTGGTCTGGTGCGCCTTCGCCGTAGCCGCCTTCTTGCTGATCCGCGCGCACTCGCGCTCCCGCAGGCCGGAGTCGCTGCCCGCCGGATAGCCTTGCCCGCCATGAGGGTCGCGGTAATCGGCGCCGGGGTGGCGGGCCTGACGGCAGCCCACCGCCTGTCAGAGATCGGCCACGTATGCGACGTGTACGAGCGCTGGCCGGGCCTCGGCGGACAGGCGGCCACGATCGACGTCGGCGGTGGGGCTCGGATCGAGCGCTACTACCACCACCTGTTCGTGACCGATCGCTACATCCTGGCGCTCTGCCGCGAACTCGGGCTGCCCGATGAGTTCGAGTGGCGGCCGTCTTCGGTGGCGATGTTCGCCGACGGGCGCAGCCACCCGTTCACCACGCCACTTGACCTACTGCGCTATCCGCCGCTGTCGCTGCGCTCACGGCTGCGGATGGGGGCGGCGGTGCTGCTGCTGCAGCGTCGCCAGCGGGTCGAGCCATTCGAGCTGATCACCGCGCGCGCGTGGATTCAGCGGTACATGGGTCGGGAGGTGTGGGAGAAGGTCTGGGGGCCGCTGCTACGGGCAAAGTTCGGCGAGCGGGCGGACGCGATCGCGATGGCGTGGCTGTGGAGCAAGTTGACCGTGCGGCGCGAGCTCACGGGCTCCGACGCGCGCCGGGAGCTGCTCGGCTACCCGCGCACCAGCTTCGAGACGGTGTTCGCCGCGCTCGCGAGCACGATCGAGGGTGCCGGCGGGCGGGTGTTGGTCGACCGCCCGGTCGCGCGGCTCGAGCGCGACAGCGACGGCTTCCTGGTTCACCCGGGGGCCCCGGGGTCGTTCCGGCGCGGCCACGACCCCCGCGCGTACGACGCCGGTGACCCGCTGCGATACGACGCCGTAATCGCGACGGTGCCCTCGGAGGTGTTCATGCAGATCCTCGACGAGCGGCTCACCGCGCGCATCCGCTCGGACTACAAGCGACGCATTCGGGCGAGCGAATACCACACGGCGCTGTGCCTGGTGCTCGAGCTCGAGCGGTCGCTGACTCGCTTCTACTGGACGAACGTGGTCGAGTCGGAGATCCCGTTCTGCGGTCTCGTCGAGCACGCCAACTTCGTCGAGCCCGAGCGCTACGGTGGCCGCCGGTTCGCCTACGTGGCCAACTACGTCGCCTCCGACGACGAGCTGCTGGCGCTCGAGCCCGACGAGTTGCTGACCGCATACGAGCCGGGTCTGCGGCGACTGAACCCTGGCTTCTCGCGCGACTGGGTCCGCGAGCGATGGCTGTTCCGCGAGCCCCACGCCCAACCGATCGTGACCATCGGCTACCGCGATCGGATGCCCGCGCTCGACACCGGGATCCCCGGGCTGGTGCTCGCCAACACCACCCAGATCTATCCCGAGGACCGCGGCACCAACTACAGCGTTCGCCTCGGGTGGGACGCGGCGGCGACGCTGCTCTCACAGCCGGGGCTGCCGCGCCCCGCGCATTGACCGGCCTTCCGAACCAGGCCGCCGAGGCCGCGGACCCGGCGCGCCGCCCGCCGGTCGACGTGGTGATCCCGTTCGCCGGGCCCGACCATGCGCTCGAGCGACTGGTCCTACGGGCATCCACCCTCGCGCGCTCGCCGTCCGACACGATCGTCGTCGTCGACAACGGCGCGCGCGAGCGCCCGTTACCGACCGCGGCCCAAGGCGCCGGCGTGCGCGTGCTGGCGGCGCCGGAGCGTCGCTCGTCCTACTATGCGCGCAATCGCGGCGCCGCGCTCGGTCAGGCGCCCTGGCTGCTGTTCCTCGACGCCGACGTCGAGTGGCCGGCGAACCTGATCGACGCCTACTTCGAGGACGAGCCCGGCGAACGCGTCGCCGTCCTCGCCGGCGGGGTCGCCGACGCGCCGCTGGCGAGCGGTTCCCGGGCCACCCTGGCCGAGCGCTACAGCGCCGAGACCAGGCCGATGGCCCAGACGACCACGATCGACGCGTCGGGGCACCCGCCGTACGCCCAGACCGCCAACTGCCTGGTCAGGCGCGCCGCGTTCGAGTCGGTCGGCGCGTTCGCGGACGGCGTCCGCTCGGGTGGCGACGCCGATCTCTGCTTCCGCCTCCAGTCGGCCGGCTGGACCGTCGTGTCGCGGCCGTCGGCCGGGGTGGTGCACGAGAACCGGCGGGCGCTGGTCGACCTGCTCGCGCAGAAGGCGCGCCACGGAGCCGGCGCGGCATGGCTGGAGCGACGCTACCCGGGGACGTTTCCGCCCCGGCGCTGGCCCGGCCTCGCGGTCTGGAGCGCACGCTCGCTCCTGGCGGCGAGCCGAGAGCAGCCAGGATCGACCTCGCTCGCGGTCGTCGACGTGCTCGCCGTGTGGGCGTTTGAGCTCGGGCGGCTGCTCCCCAACCGTGCTCGGCGGGGAGCATGAGCGGAGCCACGGTCAGCGTGATCGTGCGCGCCCGCGACGAGGCGGCGAGCATCGGGCGCTGCTTGGAGCTGATCGGAGCGCAGCGCCTCGACGGGCGGGGGCTCGAGTTGATCGTGGTCGACTCGGGGTCCCGGGACGGCACGGTCGAGATCGCACGGGATAACGGCGCGAAGGTGATCGGCGTCCCCGGGCGCTCGTTCACGTTCGGAGGCGCACTCAATCTCGGGTGTGCCAACGCCCGGGGCGACCTCCTGGTCGCGCTCTCGGCCCACGCCTTTGCCCGCGACGAGCTGTGGCTGGGGCGGTTGGTCGCGGCGTTTGACGAGGAGTTGATTGCGTGCGCGTCCGGAGACGCGTACGGCCCCGAGGGGGCGCCGCTGAGCGAGCCGGTCCATCAGGATCTCGCGCTCGCGACGCGTCGCCCCGAGTGGGGCTACTCGAACGCCGCGGGGGCGATCCGCGCCGAGCTCTGGCGGCAGCGACCGTTTCGCGCCGATCTGCCGGGCGGGGAGGACAAGGAGTGGGCGTGGTACTGGCTCGCCCACGGGTATCGGTGCCTCGTCGATCCGGCGCTCACGGTCGAGCACGACCACACGCACGACCCGCCGGCCGCGATCTACGCGCGGGCCCGTCGCGAGTGGGAGGGATTCGCGAGCTTCCTCCCCGACGAGCGGGAATACGGGCCGCGGGAGCTCGCCCGCGAGTGGTGGACCGATCTGCGTTTCTACGCCTCGCCGTCCCGGGCGCGGCTCAGTCACCGCCGCGCGGCGCGCCTGCTCGGGGCCTACGCGGGCCGACGACGGGCCAGACGCCGCGCCGGGTGACGCCATATTCTCTCTTGAGCTCAACCCCCTCGGACCTATAAGTCATCAGATGGCCCTGCTCGAAGTCGTAATCGCCAGCACCCGTCCCGGCCGCGTCGGCCTGCCGGTCGCCGAATGGTTCGTCGCCCACGCGGTGAACCACGGCGGCTTTGACGTCGAAGTCGCGGACCTGGCCGAGATCGATCTGCCGCTGCTCGACGAGCCCAACCATCCCCGGCTGCGCCAGTACACCAAGCAGCACACCCTCGAGTGGAGCGCGCGCATCGAGCGGGCGGGCGCGTTCGTGTTCGTCACTCCCGAATACAACTACGGTCCCACCGCCGCCCTGATCAACGCGATCTCGTACCTCAACCGCGAATGGCACTACAAGCCGGCCGGGTTCGTCAGCTACGGCGGCGTCTCGGCCGGGACGCGCGGCGTTCAGGTGGCCAAGCAGGTCGTCACTACATTGAAGATCTTCGCGCTCCCGGAGGCGGTCTCGATCCCCTTCGTGCAGCAGTTCCTCGACGACGACGGCCGGATCCAGCCGAACGAGATCATGACCACCTCCGCGACCGCCATGCTCGACGAGCTCGTTCGCGTCGAGGCGGCGCTACGACCGCTGCGGGCAGCCGGCTGAGACGCCACCCGCCGCCGGTGTCGGTCGCGCCTACGCGTGGCGGCCGATCAGCTCCACGGCGGCGGCGACGAGCTCGGCGTTGCTCGCGGCGGAGGAACCGTCCGGCAGGGTGAGCACGTCCTCCAGGCCGACCCGCACATCGATGCCGGCGCCCGCGGCGGCCGAGATCACCTCCCACGTCCGCTCGCCGTAGCCATGCCACAGCTGCGGAACGCCGTCGGGCAGGAGTTCCCCGATGGCTCGAGCCTCCTCGGCGCCGCCGTCGACCTCGACCAGTGCCCGGACGACCTGGTGCGTGAACGGGCTGCCGGCCAGCGCCTCGGCATCGGCGGGCGTGGCGAGCCCCGCCTCGACGCCGATGCCCGCGTGCACCGCGGCGCGCACGATTCCCGCCCAGCCGAGCTCGGAGAGGTTCACCGAGACGAAGTCCGGTCGCCGGCGCCAGGCCCGCACCGCGGCGGCACGAGCGAACGGGTCGGGGTCGATCGCCGCTGAAGTCGAGAGCCCGACCGGCAGGCCGGGGGCCGCGGCGCGGATCGCGACGACGGCCGCGTCGCAGGCGGACGCCGCCATCGTCTGCGCGCCGGCGGCGTCGCGGGGATGCAGGTGCACGGCGAACGCACCAGCCCGGCGAGCGGCGAGCGCGTCGGCGGCAAGCTCGTCGGGGGTCTGCGGCACAGCCGGGTGCTCGGCCCGGGTGCGCCCACCGTTCAGGCAAGCCTTGACCGCCATACGGGGAATTGTCGCCGAGAGCGAGGGGGAGTAGACGGTTGGAGGGCGTGTAGACGGTTGGCGACCGGGCGTCGCTGCTCAGCCGCCGGAGCTGATCGACCCGCTGAGGTTCGCGACCTCGCCGGCCGGGGGGAGCGCCGGCAGTGGCTGCGGCCCGTAGTGCGAGAGGTCCATCGTCATCGCCTCTTCCAATGTCTGTCCGGCCCCCAGGTTCGCGTCGATCGTCATCTGGATCCGGCGTACCAGGTGGTGCGCGTCGATCCAGACATCGACCGGTACGTCGCCGGCCGGCATGACTTGCGCGAGCGCGGACAGCGCCTGGCGCGCGGCGGCCTGTTCGGCCGCAGGCAGCGCGCCGGGGACGCGGGCGAGGTTCAGCTCGGCGTGGTAATGGGTGGTCTCGAGACCGTCGACCCGTTGATTGCCCTCCGCGACGACGCTGTCGGATACGGCGCGGAGATACTGGAGCATCTGGCTCGGGTCCTGCGAGACGGGGTTACTGGCCAGGGCTGAGAGCCCGGGCAGGCCGCTCAGCTTGGCGAAGTCGATCTCGATCCACTGCTTGCCGGAGGTGGGCAGCGAGCTCGAGAGCGCCGCCGGGAGCTTCATGTATACCGTCGTGCCACTCAGGATCTCGTGCATGCTGAACGTATTGCTGCCCAGCGTCTGGAGCACCTGTGGGTTGTTGCCGAAGTTCATCGCCAGGGTCATCGAGCCGGCCCCCGCATGGGGATCGAACGACCCGTTTCCAATCGCGGTGACAGCGGTCGGAGAAGTGGAAGACGTCAACTGGAAGGAGAAGTGCATCCGGTACCCGGGCGCTTCCGAGGAGACGGTGGCCGCCTCGGCTACCGGGTCGACGATCGTGCGGGTCGCGCCGCCGAAGACGGTGAAGGCCAGGAGGGCGAGGACAGCGGTGAGCCCGAGCGCCGCCAGGAGCTTCAGACGTGGGCTTCGAGACCGAGAGGCCGTCGCGACCTCGCCGAGCACCGGCTCGGGCACGCGTTCGGGCATGTTGGGCGGCGGCACCGAAGCGCTCACAAGTCAGGCATCGGCGGGCGGGGGGCCGGGCTTGAGCCCTTTCAGGGCGGCGCGAGCAGCTCGTCGAGCGGAACGCCGCTCGCCTGCGCGTGCAGGAACGAGTCGTTACTCGTGTTCTCGAGCAGGCGCCGGACCAGGTAGGCCATGCCGGCCACCAGGTCGCCGACGGGACAGTAGGTGCGCACCCGGAAGCCGCGCGCGGCAAGGGCGTCCTGAAGGTCGTCGCCGAGTCCGCGCAGCACCTGCAGCTCGAGGTCACCGTCGTCGGCACCGCTGGTGCGGTTGACGGCGATGGCGTGCGCGACGGAGCGCAGATTGTGTGACGCGATGGCCACCCGCACGGTGGGCCGCGCCGCGAGCAGCCGCCGGGTCAGCGCCTCGAAGTTGCGGTCGCAGTCGGCCTTGACCTCGAACACGGGCACCGGCCAGCCGTGCTGGCCGGCCTCGGCGATCTCGTGGTCCCAGTAGGCACCCTTGACGAGGCGGATCACCGGCGGCGGCGTGCGCTTCCGGGCCTGCGCCCACGCCAGGATCTGCTCGAGCTGGTCGGGAGAGTCGCGCATGTAGGCCTGGAGCACGATCCCGGTCGAAGGGCCGTCGCGAAACTCCTCCTCGGCCAGCAGCGCGAGCACCAGCTCGAGCACCGCCTCGCGCGAATCGAGCGACTCCATGTCGATGTGCACGTGGGCGCCGAGGGATTTGGCCTCGCGGAGCAGCGGCGCGAGCCGGCGGGCGGCGTCGCGCTCGCCGAGCTCGGGCGCGTCCGGCCGCAGCAGCGGCGTCAGCGCGGAGACCTTGACCGACACGTTCGCGCGGGGCAGCGCGCCACTCCCATCGCGCTCGAGCGCCGGGCGCTCGGGCCAGTCCGCGGTGGCCGCCGACAGCGACCGCAGAGCGTCCGCGCACCTGGCCGCGTACGCGTCCGCTTCGGTCTCGGTAACGGTCGCCTCGCCGAGCAGGTCGACCGAGCTCGCGATCCCGCGGGTCCACAGGCGGCGCAACACCGCAGCCGCGGCCTCAGGGGTCTCGCCGGCGATGAAGCGGTGCGACATGTGCCTGACCCCGGCGGCGGCCGCAGCGCCGAGCGCGGCGCGGCCGGCCCGGCTATCGGCCATCTTGATCGCGGCGCTCACCGGCGGTGGGCCGTCGGGGAGCTCATCGAGGAAGCCGCTCAGATGGCGCGCCAGGTCGTCCAGAGAGCGGCATGCCGGTACGACATCGACGAAGCGGAACAGCGCGGCGCGAAGCTCGAGGTCGGCGGCGGCGAGCTCCATCGCGCGCGCGTCGAGCGCCTTCACGGGGTGGCGAGCCAAGGACGGGAACGCGGCCGCGAGCTCGGCCCCGACGCGGCGCACCTCGGCCTCGATCTCCTGGCTCGCGGAGCTCACCGCCGGACCGTAGCGCCCCGGTCCCGCGCGTGACGGCAAGCATTACCATCGCGCGGTGCCCGCTGCATCTTCGAAGCAGTCCGGCCCCGAGATCAGCGTCGTGGTTCCCGTCCGCGACGGTGCGTTGACCCTGCCGGCCTTGCTGGACGCGCTCGAGGCGCAGACCGTCGCCCGCGACCGGTTCGAGGTCATCGTCGTCGACAATGGCTCTCGGGACGGCAGCGGTGCGCTTGCCCGCGAGCGAGGGGCCCTGGTCGCTGACGAGCCAAGACCGAACCGGGCCCGGGCGCGCAATCGAGGAGTGGACGCCGCGGTCGGCCGCGTGATCGCGTTCACCGACGCCGACTGCGTGCCGGCACCCGGATGGCTGGCAGCGCTGTCGGCCTGTCTGGACCAGGTGCCGCTTGCGGCCGGCGCCGTCGAGCTCGTGACCGCCGACCGGCCGAGCCGGTGGGAGCAGCTCGAGCGGCTGTGGCGCTTCCGCCAGGAAGCCGCGGTCGCGCAGGGATGGGCCGCGACGGCGAACCTGGGCGTCCGTCGCGACGCCTTCCTTGCGATCGCCGGCTTCGATCCCGCCTATCGCCACATCGGCGAGGACGTGGACTTCTGCCTGCGCGCCCGCGCGGCGGGGTTCCCCCTGACGTGGTGCCCACAGGCGGTGGTGCGACATCGGGCCGAGGCGACCGCGCTTGCCGTTCTGCGTCGCGCCGTCATCCACGGCTACTCGTCCAACCAGCACGCCCGGCGCTGGCCAGGCGATTACGGCTGGCGGCACTGGCGCCACCCGCGCCCCGCCGTCGCGGGAGACTGGGCGCTGCGCCGCTTCGGCGACGGCGCCGCGGGCCATCGCGAGCTGCTGATCGCGGCGCGCGTCGAGTACGCGGGGCGCGTGATCGGCTCGGCGTGGGCGGAGCTGCGGCGGGCGCGGTAGCGAAATTTGGCAGAGCCAAATTCCGCGGGGGATTTGGCAGAGCCAAATCCCCCGGGGCCTGGGGGGCCTGCCCGGCTCAGCCGCAGGCGCGCGGCCTACGCGCTGAGGATGTTCACGGCCCGCGCGACCACCAGTCCTACCGTGACCAGCGACGCGAGCGCTTGGATCGACATCAGGACCTTGGCGGTGATAGTCAGCGGCATCGTGTCGGTCGGGCTGAAAGCCGTGGCGTTGGTGAACGACACGTAGAGGTAGTCGATCAGACCAGGGATCCAGCCCTTCGGCGCGATCTTCTTCTCGGTCATCTGCGGGAACAGGAAGTCGGGCCGGGCGTCGGCCACGAGCATCCTGCGCAACGGGCCGCCGCGGTCGAGCTCCCAGTACCAGAGGCCGAAGAGGAGCACGTTGGTTCCCCACAGCACCGCGCCCGAGCCGATCAGGGTGCGCCCATCGGCGGTGCCTCCATGCAGCAGGTAATGGACCAAGAGGATGAGCGAGAACAGGTTGACCGCGCTGACCAGCCCGATCAGGAACAGGGCGAATTGCCGGCGCAAACTGGAGTGCTTGAATCCCGGTCGCGGAGTCGCGATCATCAGGCCGATCACCAGTATCCCCTCGAACCCGGGGAGCAGCCAGCGGGGGCCGAGCGTCAGCTTCTCGGAGAGCCCGAGGTCGAGCAGCACAGCGGCGAGCACGGTGGCCTGCCCCGGTAGGAACGGAAGCTTGCGGTCGGCAAAGGACCGCACCTGCCCAGCCTCGTTGAGGACGGAGTCAGCGTCGCGGCGGGCGCCGGAACGGTCGGGTGGTTCGTCGGCATCCCCCATGTGGTGACTGGATGATTGCGCCGGCGGCGGCCGGAACGCGCCAATGGCAGGATGCGGCTGGCAGGATGCGGGCGGCAGGATGCGGCTAGGCGGCCAACGGCCTGGGATACTCGCAGCCGATGAGCCGCGAGCGTCCAACCCGCGCAGGAATTGAGGAGCGCATGGCAAAGGAGAGTGCGATGCGAGTTGCGACCGCCGCGGTCCTGTGCGCCCTCCTACTCGCCGCCTGCGGCAGCTCGAGCAGCCCGAAGACCACTGCCACCGTACCGGTGATCAGCACGAGTAGTCCGGGAACGAGCACGGCCCCGCCGGCGACCACGACGACGGGCACGACTTCTACGCCGACGGTCACGACGACGACCACGAGCCCAGCCGAGGCTCCGCCGCCGTGCCTGAGCGCGGACTTCGTCCTCACCTTTATCGGCCGGGAGGGCGCTACCGGGCACGGCGAGCTCGGCTTTGCTCTGCGCAACAAGAGCGGCCATCAATGCCGCACCTACGGCTACCCGGGGATCCTGTTCCTAGGCAAGGCGGGCCAAGCCCTGCCGACCACGCCCACTCACACGACCGTCGACTTCTTCGGTACGACGACCAAGACCGAGCTCGTGGTCCTCCCGGGCGCCAGCGTCTCGTTCCGGTTAGGCGTCAACCATGGCGCCGCGAACCCTGCCGGCTGCACGACCGCCTATGGGCTCCAGGTGATCGCCCCCGACGACACCCACACCACGCGCACGACGATCCGGCAGGGCGCCTACGAGTGCGGCGGACAGGCGACCGTGTCGCCACTGCAGCCGGCTGATACCGCGTTTACGCATTAGCGCGGTGGGGCGCGCCTGGAGAGCCGGGGGGTAGTGGGGCGCGGCGGTGTTGGCTGAGCAGCTCACTGGTGGCGAGCCCACGCTACTGCTCGGCGGCGTCTCGCGTCTGCGCCACACCGAGTTCGCCGGTCGCCGGCCGTGCCGCTTCCTCGACGACCGCCGCTCGGCATCGGGGCGCTGGGAGATGTGGGTGGACGGCGACCAGGCGCGCGCAGTGCGAACGGCTCAGCAGGGCTGACGAGCGACTGGCACGACGATCTCACCGATCGTCTCGGTCAGGCCCTGCGTGTACTGGCGGGCGGTGAGGGCCGCGGCGATCGCGTCGCGCTGGTCCTGGTTGGTGCGGGTGGGGAGGCCCTCGAGACCGAGGGCGGTCAAGCCGTGCCGGGTCCAGTCTGCCCTGGATCTGGTTCCGCGTCCACCGTGCCAGCGGGTCCAGGCGGCGGTGGGAAAGACGCGCAGGAGCGTGGGGCGTCGATCGCGACGATCGCCGGCCGCTCGATCTCAACGAGCTCGACCACGGCGCCGCAGTCAAGCCTGCTCGCGAGCGAGACGATCCGCCGATTGTCGATAAGGGCGATGTCGAAGCCCTTGCGCTTCCCGCCGACATCAACGCCCAGCCAGCAAGCCACGTTCAGAGCCGCCGCGCCCTCACGGCGATCCCCGCCGCGCCCTCACTACGACCCCCGCCGCACGACGTTCAGCAATTCCTCGCCCGCGCACCAGCGTGCGAGCTGATCGCCGGCCAGGGCGGCCGCGTGCTCGTGGCCGGCCGGCGAGTCGCCGGCCAGATGTGGCGTGATCGCCAGCACGCCGGGGGCGTCCCACAGCGGATGATCCTCGGGCAGGGGCTCGGGATCGGTGACGTCGAGGACGGCACGGAGCCGTCCCGTACCGACCTCGAGCAGCAGGGCATCGGTGTCGACGACGGGTCCGCGAGCCGCGTTGACGAGCACGGCGCCGTCCTTCATCGCGGCGAGCTCCTCGCCGCCGACGAGGCCGCGCGTCGAGTTGGTGAGCGGGGTCAGGACGACGACCGCGTCGGCTCCCGGCAGCAGAGCGGGAAGCTCTTCGACGCCGTGCAGGTCGTCGTGCGCGTGGGAGGCAACGCCGATCACGTCGGTGCCGAAAGGAAGAAGCCGGGACTGGACCGTGCGCCCGATCGACCCCATGCCGAGCACGAGCACCGTCCAACGTGCCAGATCGGCGAGCTCGCGCGAGCGCCACGTCCGCTCGCGGGCGGACTCGAGCAGCCCGCTCGACGCGCCGAGCAGCGCTCCGAGCACCCACTCGGCAACGGGCGCGTCCCGCGCGCCGCGAGCGCTGCACAGGATGGCCTGGGGAGGGACCTGGTTCTCGATCCAATCGGTTCCGGCCGAGAGCACCTGCACCACGGCGAGCCGCTCCAGCCCCGGCAGCGCGGCCAGGACGTCGCGGTCTCCGGACGGGGGGACGAGGAAGTCGATGGTGCCGAGATCGACTTCGTCCTCGACCGCGACGACCTCCACTCCTTCCGGGGCTCGGGAACGAACCGCTTCCAGAGCCCGCTTGGCCACAGCCGCGCGGATTCCGCGCCGCGTAGACGATGAGTCGGTCATGGTGGACGACGATATCGATCGACCTAGGGACTTCTTGCGTAGGGACCCTTGCGGTCGGGTACGCGGAGAACGAAGGACAACCACGCCATATGACTGGAGTAGCAATGGAAACGCGCAAGCTTGGATCGCTCGAGGTCTCGGCTCTCGGGCTTGGATGCATGGGGATGTCGGCCTTCTATGGGTCGGCGGACGAAGCGGAGGCGATCGCCACCATCCAGCGCGCGCTGGAGCTGGGAATCAGCTTTCTCGACACCGCGCAGCTCTACGGGCCGATGACCAACGAGGAACTGGTCGGGCGCGCGGTCAAGGGCCACCGGGACGACTATGTGATCGCGACCAAGTTCGCGCGCCGGATCGAGCCGACGACGAAGCCGGGCGATCTCTCCACCCTCGGCCCCCTCGACGGCTCGGCCGAGCACGTCCGCAGCTCGATCGAAGGGTCCCTGAAGCGGCTCGGCACCGATCACGTCGACCTCTACTACCAGCACCGCGTCGATCCGAAGGTCGAGATCGAGGAGACGGTGGGGGCGATGGCGGAGCTCGTTCACGAGGGCAAGGTGCGTCATCTGGGGCTGAGCGAGGCGGCGCCCGAGACGATCCGGCGCGCCCAGGCCGTCCATCCGATCGCGGCGGTCCAGACCGAGTACTCGCTGTGGACGCGAGACCCCGAGGCCGAGATCCTGCCGACCTGCCGCGAGCTCGGGATCGGGTTCGTGGCCTACTCGCCGCTCGGGCGCGGCTTCCTCTCCGGGCGCTTCAAGTCCCCGGAGGAGCTCGACGAGGGCGACTTCCGGCGTAGTGGGCCGCGGTTCACGGGAGAGAACTTGCAGGCGAACCTGCAGCTCGCCGCCAAAGTGGCGGAGATCGCCGAGGAGAAGGGCATCACCCCCGCGCAGCTGGCCCTCGCGTGGGTGCTGGCCCAGGGCGAGGACATCGTCCCCATTCCCGGGACCAAACGCCGCAAGTACCTCGAGGAGAACGCGGCCGCGGTCGATGTCGAGCTGACCGACGAGGATCTCGCCCGGATCGACGCCGAACTGCCGGAGGTAGCGGGGGACCGCTACGACCAGGCGGGAATGGCCTCGGTCAACCTGTAGCGGCTCCGGCGGCGGACCCCCCGCCGCTCCCGGGACGTTCGCCGCCAGGCGAACTCCCAAGGGTGCGAAGCAGCCCAGTCTCGAGCGCCACGTGCCAACGGGCCTGCGGCCCTCGAGCGCGGAGGCGGTAGACGAGCTTGCGGCGGGGGGGCGCGAAGCCGGCGAGGATGATCCAATCAACAAGGCAGCGATAGTTGCCCTGCCACCAGTTGAAGTCCGTCCCGCGCGCCTGAAAGCTCGCCCAGGCGCTCCGCCGACGCAACAGCGACAGGGGGACGTTGATCTCCTCGAGCACGAGCACGCGCCCCCCCGGGGCGAGCACCCCGCGGACCGCCTCGAGACCGCGCACGGGGTCGCGCAGGTGCAGCAGCAGGTCGCCGATCACGGCGTAGTCGACGGGACCTCCGAGCAGCTCGGGGCTGAGTCCGTAGATCGGCGAGATGATCCGCTTGACCCGCGAGCCCAGCAGCTCGTGGGCGAGGGGGAAGCGCTCGCCGGGCCCGGTGTCGCCGGCCTCCTGCGCCAGGCGCGGGCGATTGGCGGGCGGCCACTCGGTCTGATCGAAGCGATCGAGATCCGTGGCCAGGACCTCGCCGCCGCGCCGCTCGAGCTCGAACGCCCAGAAGCCGTCGAAGGTGCCGACGTCGAGTGCGCGGCGCCCGCTGAGCGTCTCGGGGAGCACCTGCGGCGCGATCGGCCGGAGATCGACCGCGCCCTGGGTGGTCGCTCCCGGCGCCAGGTCGATCGTGTGGTACCACGGGCGCGAGAGCGCGTCATGCAGCAGCTCGTCGCGGTTCACGGGCTGGTGTCCGCCGCGCGCGAGGTCACCTCGAAGCGGGCGACGCCGTCGCTCGAGAGCTCCCGTGCGAGTCCGTCGCGGACGAGGATGTCGGTGTGGCCGAGGACCTCCGACAGCGTCAGGTAGGCCTGGGTGACGGCCGCGTTCCCCCACATCGCGCGGGCGATTTCGTACGCGGTCATCGGGTGGTCGCCGATCAGCTTGAGCATCTTCCGCGCGCGGCGGGCGTGCATGGCGAAACGCTGGTCGATCAGCGTGCGGTGGTCGAGGATCGGATCCCCGTGACCGGGCAGCGCGAGCTCGCTCGGCATCTCTCTGGTGGCGCGCATCGACTCGATGTAGGTGAGCAGCGCGTGCGGGCGCTCGACGTCCGGGCTCGCTCCGAGCGGGCGCGAGACGAAGGGGTTCGAGGAGATGTGGGCGATCAGGTGGTCGCCGGCCAGCAGGATCCCCCGCTGCTCGTCGAAGAACACGGTGTCCGACGGACTGTGGCCCGGTCGCAAGTGCACTCGGAACGTGCGGTCGCGAAGCGCGAGCTCGTCGCCATCGTGGAGCAGCCGGGTGACCTGCGCGCTGCAGCCCCAGGCGCGGAACGCGCTGGAGACCGCGCGCAGCGCGATCACGACATCGCCGGGAACGCCGTGGGTGCGCATCAGTGACTCGGCGAACCGGTCGTCGGCGTCCATGCTCTCGCTGAACGACGCGAGGTAGGGCGCGAGCTGATCCAGCGCGGCGACCTCCGCCCCGGAGCGGCGGACGAGGATGTCGAGCAGACCGATGTGATCGAGGTGCTGATGGGTGATCACGATCAGCTCGAGGTCCTCGATCCGGTGTCCACGCGCGGCCAGGGACAGCTCGAGCTCGTCGAGCGCCTTGCCCGAGTTCGGCCCCGTGTCGACAAGCGTCAGCGGGTCGTCCTCGATCAGGTAGCAGTTGATCCGCCCGACCAGGAACGGGGTCGGCAGCGGCACGCGGTAGATCCCGGCACGCTCGGCGAGCGCGAGCGCCTCTTGCGGACTGGTCTCGGCCGCCGCCACCCGCGCTCAGGCCCGGATCAGGGCCAGGACCTCGTCGCGCCGGCGCTCCATGTCCTCGCGCGAGACCAGCGATTCTAGGCACAGACGCAGCAGCGGCTCGGTGTTGGAGGATCGGACGTTGAAGTGCCAATCGTCGTAGTCGATCGAGATCCCATCGAGGCGGCTCTGACGGGCGTCGGCGTACTGGGCGGCGATCTCCTCGATCTTGGCGGCGGGATCGGAAACCTCCGAGTTGATCTCGCCGGAGATGAAGTAGCGCGAGCGGAGCGGGTCCAGGAGCTCGGACAGGGGCTTACCCTCGACCGAGACGAGCTCGAGGATGAGCAGCGCCGGAATCGTCCCCGAGTCCGCGCAGTAGAAGTCGCGGAAGTAGTAGTGCCCGGACACCTCGCCGCCGAAGACGGCGTGCTCGTCGCGCATCCGGGTCTTGAAGTACGCGTGACCGACACGGTTGATCAGCACCGTGGCGCCGGCGCGCTCCACCGTGTCGGGGACGGCACGGCTCGCCCGCACGTCGTAGAGGATGGTCCCGCCCGGCTCCTTGCGCAGCATCGAATCGGCCAGCAGTGCGGTCAGGAAGTCTCCGTCGACGAAGCTCCCCCCGTCGTCGATGAAGAAGCAGCGGTCGGCGTCGCCGTCCCAGGCGATGCCGAGGTCTGCGCCCTCGGCCACGACTCGGCGCATGATCAGGTCGCGGTTCTCGGGCAGCAGCGGATTGGGCTCGTGGTCGGGGAAGTCGCCGTCGGGGGTCCACGAGGTCTCGACGAGGTCGAGCCCGAGCTCGCGCAGCAGCGGACCGACCATCGGCCCCGCCATCCCGCTGCCGCCATCCACCACCACCCGCAGCGGCTTCACCACGGCCGGATCGACGAACTGCAGCACGGCCCGCTGGAACTCCTCGTAGACGTCGACTTCTTCGACGTGGCCGCCGCCCGGCGGATCGTTCAGACCCGCTTCGATCAGCCTGCGGACGTCCTGGATCCCCGCATCCCCGGACAGGGCGATCGCGCCGCGCTTGACCAGCTTGGCGCCGGTGTAGGGCTTCGGATTGTGCGAGGCGGTGCACATCAGGCCGCCGTCGAGCTGACGCGATCCCACCAGGTAATAGAGCATTTCGGTGCCGACCTGCCCGGCGTCGAGGACGCTCGCCCCCTCGCCGACCATCCCGTCCCGGTAGTGGGCCGCGAGGTCGGGCGCGGTCAGGCGCATGTCGCGGCCGAGGCCGAGGCGCAGCTCCTGCGTCGGCTTGCCCTCGAGGTCTGCGATCACGCGCGCGAACGCGCGTCCGATCAGCTCGGCCGCGTCTTCGTCGATGTCGCTGCCGTACAGCCCGCGGATGTCGTAGGCCTTGAAGATGTCGGCGGAGAGCGCGGTCATCGCCCGCGCCATGCTACCCATCAGCGGTGCGCGTCCTCTCGGTCGGGAACATGTATCCACCGCACCACCTGGGCGGCTACGAGCTCCTGTGGCGCTCGGCGATGGCCCATCTGCGGGCCCAAGGGCACGAGGCCCGGGTGCTGACGACGGACTTCAGAACGGACACCCGCGAGCCCGACGAGCCGGACACCTTCCGCGAGCTGGGGTGGTACTGGCGCGAGCACGAGTGGCCCGCGATCGGCTGGCGCGAGCGGATCGCCCTCGAGCGACACAACGCCGCCGTGCTCGCGCGTCACCTCGACGAGCTCCGACCCGACGTCGTCGGCTGGTGGGCGATGGGGGGAATGTCGCTGGGGTTGATCGAGCGGGTGCGCCGAGCGGGGATCCCCGCAGTGGCGGTGGTGATCGACGACTGGCTGCTGTACGCCCCCCGGGTCGATCGCTGGACGGGGGCGTTTCGCCGCCGGCCGCGGCTGGCGGCGATCGCCGAGTCGCTCACCGGCCTGCCGGCACGGGTCGATCTCGAGCACGCCGCGCGCTACGTGCTGGTGTCCGAGACGGTTCGGAGACGCGCGCAGGAGGCCGGTTTTGCGCTCGCCGGCAGCACGATCGCCCGCGCGGGCGTCGAGCCGGCCTACGTCGATCCGCAGCCCGAGCGGGCCTGGGGCTGGCGCCTGCTCTACGTCGGGCGGATCGATCAGCGCAAGGGCGTGCAGGACACCGTGGCGGCGCTGGCCGCGCTGCCCGAGCAGGCGACCCTGACCATCGCCGGCGGCAGCAACGATCACGAGCTCGATCGGCTGCTCCGAACCGCCAGGGAGCTCGGCGTCGGCGACCGCGTCCGGGTCCTCGGCATGCTCACGCGGGCGGAGCTGCCGGCGGTCTATGCGGCGGCGGACGTCGTGCTGTTTCCCGTGCACTGGGAGGAGCCGTGGGGGCTCGTCCCGCTGGAGGCGATGGGGCTGGGCCGGCCGGTGATCGCCACCGGTCGCGGCGGCTCGGGCGAGTACCTGCGAGACGGCGATAACTCGTTGCTCGTGCCCGTGGGCGACGCGGAGGCGATCGCCGCCGCCGTGAGGCGCTTGGCCGACGCCCCCGAGCTGAGGGCGCGGCTGCGCGAAGGCGGGCTCGCGACCACCCGCCGCTACACCGAGACGGCGTTCAACGAGGCGGTGCTCGCCGCCCTCGCGGCGGCCGGCGCGGGGCGCTGAGGGCCGGGGGCGCCGAGGGCCGGGGGTGACGGCGCGGCGGCCGG
>Ga0302314_10006491_pt1 | contig 21151 bp, 14 predicted proteins | sample III_Palsa_N2_3_FD_200533 | JGI IMG/M metagenome (GOLD analysis project Ga0302314, IMG submission 200533) | Peat permafrost microbial communities from Stordalen Mire near Abisko, Sweden - III_Palsa_N2_3 | ecosystem: Environmental > Terrestrial > Soil > Palsa > Peat permafrost | place: Sweden...
GACCTGTCGCGCAATATCACCGTGGACGTGCGCGGCGAGATCCTGCTCCTCAAGGAAACGCTCAACACCATGGTCGACCAGCTGCGCTCGTTCGCGGGCGAGGTCACGCGCGTGGCTCGCGAAGTGGGCACCGATGGGCGCCTCGGCGGCCAGGCCGTGGTGCCGGGCGTCGCCGGTACCTGGAAGGACTTGACCGACAACGTGAACCTGCTCGCGGCCAACTTGACCACCCAGGTGAGAAATATCGCCGAGGTGACCACGGCGGTGGCGCGCGGCGACCTGTCGCGCAAGATCACGGTGGATGTGAAGGGCGAAATTCTCGAGCTCAAGAACACCATCAATACGATGGTCGACCAGCTGAACGGATTCGCGGGCGAAGTGACGCGCGTCGCGCGCGAAGTGGGCACGGAAGGGCGCCTCGGCGGCCAGGCGGTGGTGCCGGGCGTCGCAGGAACCTGGAAGGATCTGACCGACACCGTCAACGTCATGGCGGCGAACTTGACCGAGCAGGTGCGCGGCATCGTCAAGGTGGTCACCGCGGTCGCAGACGGCGATCTTAAGCAAAATCTCACCGTCGCCTCCAAGGGCGAGGTGGCGGCGCTCGCCGAGACCATCAATAACATGACGGATACGCTCGCCACCTTTGCCGATCAGGTCACGACCGTGGCCCGCGAGGTGGGCGTCGAAGGGCGGCTCGGCGGCCAGGCCAACGTGCCGGGCGCGGCGGGCACCTGGAAGGACTTGACCGGCAACGTGAACCTGCTCGCTGCCAACTTGACGACGCAGGTGCGCGCCATCGCCGAGGTGGCGACCGCGGTCACCAAGGGCGACCTCACCCGCTCGGTGCAAGTGGAAGCGCGCGGCGAGGTCGCCGAGCTCAAAGACAACATCAATACCATGATCGGGAATCTGCGCCTTACCACCGATCAGAACACCGAGCAGGACTGGCTGAAGACCAATCTCGCGCGCTTTACCAACATGCTTCAGGGCCAGCGAGATCTGGTGACCGTCGGCCGCCTCATGCTCTCCGAGCTCGCGCCGCTGGTCGAGGCGCAGCATGGCGTCATCTATCAGGTCGAGGCCGACGATGGGGATTACGCGCTGAAGCTGCTTTCCGCTTATGCGGACAGCGCCGTCGGCGGCCATGCCGAGCGCCTCGATCTCGGTGAGGGTCTCATCGGCCAGTGCGCCCTCGATGCACGGCGCATCCTCATCACCGAGATGCCGTACGACGTGGTGCCGATCACTTCGGGACTGTTCAAGGCACAGCCGCGGCACGTCATCGTGCTGCCGGTGCAGTTCGAGGGACAGGTGAAGGCGGTGATCGAGCTCGCTTCCCTGGGCGGATTCACCGACCTGCAGCTCGCCTTCCTCGACCAGCTCACGACCTCCATCGGCATCGTTTTGAACTCGATCGAGGCGACCATGCAGACCGAGGGTCTGCTCAAGCAATCGCAACAGCTCGCCACCGAGCTGCAGACTCAGCAGCGCGAGCTGCAGCAGACGAACGAGAAGCTCGAGCAGAAAGCGCAGCAGCTCGCCGACCGCAACGTCGAGGTGGAGGCGAAAAACCAGGAAATCGAGCAGGCGCGGCGCGCGGTCGAGGAGAAGGCCACCGAGCTCGCCCTCACATCGAAATACAAGTCCGAGTTCCTGGCCAACATGTCGCACGAGCTGCGCACACCGTTGAACAGCATCCTCATCCTCGGCCAGCAGCTCACCGACAATCCCGACGGCAACTTGACCAACAAGCAGGTGGAGTTCGCGCGCACCATTCACGGCGCGGGAACCGACCTCTTGAACCTGATCAGCGATATTCTCGATCTGTCGAAGATCGAGTCGGGAACCGTCTCGGTGGACGCCGAGGAGGTGTATTTCAGCAATCTGCTCGAGATGATCGCGCGGCCCTTCCGGCACGAGGCCGAGAACCGCCGCCTGCAGTTCGAGCTCGAGCTGCTGCCGACGGTCGAGCGCACCATCACCACCGACTCGAAGCGCCTGCAACAGGTACTCAAAAACCTGCTGTCGAACGCCTTCAAGTTCACCGCCGAAGGCAGCGTCAAGCTCACCGTCTCGCCCGCAGTCAGCGGCTGGAACCCGGACCATCCGGTGCTGCGTCGTGCGGCCACGGTGGTGGCGTTCGAAGTGTCCGACACGGGCATCGGCATTCCACCGGAGAAGCAGCGCATCATCTTCGAGGCCTTCCAGCAGGCCGATGCCGGCACCAGCCGCAAGTACGGCGGCACCGGTTTGGGGCTGGCGATCAGCCGCGAGCTCGCGAACCTGCTCGGCGGCGAGATCCAGCTGCGCTCGACGCCGGGGTTGGGGAGCGTCTTCACGCTTTACTTACCGCTTACCTACCAGGGCAGTGCGTCGAGCCGTCTGCCGCCGGCGGGAGCCGATGCGCCGCAAGCCACCCCCGCCGTGGGCTTCGTGCTGCGTGCGACGGACCGGCCGCCGGAACAGATTCCGGACGATCGCGGTGTCATCTCGCCGGGCGACAGCGTGGTGCTCATCGTCGAGGACGATCCGCACTTCGCGCGTCTGATGGTGGGCGCCGCCAAGGACAAGGGATTCAAGGTGCTGGTTGCGACCCGCGGCACCGAGGCGCTCGCGCTTGCGCGCGCGCACCATCCGACCGCGATCTCGCTCGACATCTTCCTGCCCGACATGCTCGGCTGGACGGTGTTGAGCCAGCTCAAGCAGGATCCGGCGACCCGCCACATTCCCGTGCAGATCGTCACGCTCGACGAGGACCGGCACCATGGCCTCGCGCGCGGGGCTTTCTCCTTCGTGCAGAAGCCGGCCTCCACCGAGGGACTCGAGGAGGCCTTCGCGCGCATCAAGGGGTATGCGAGCCCGCGCCGCAAGCGCCTGCTCATCGTCGAGGACGACGAAGTCGAGCGCAACAGCGTCGCGGAGCTCCTGAGCCACGAGGATATCGAAATAGCTTACGCCGCCACCGGCAGCGAGGCGCTCGAGAAGCTGCGCCGCGATCAGGTCGATTGCGTCGTGCTCGACCTGAAGCTCCCGGACATGTCCGGATTCGAAGTGCTCGAGACGATTCGCGACGATGCGGAGCTGCGCGACGTGCCGGTGGTGGTATTCACCGGGCGCGAGCTGTCCGCGGAGGAGGACGCGACGTTGCACACCATGGCGCGCAGCGTCGTGGTCAAGGGAGTGGAGTCCCCGGAACGGCTGCTCGATGAGACGGCGCTGTTCCTGCATCGCGTGGTGGCCGATCTGCCGGCCGCGAAGCAGCAGATGCTCGAGCGCCTGCACAGCTCCGATGAGGACCTCATGCATCGCACGGTGCTGCTGGTCGACGACGATGCCCGCAACATTTTTGCTCTGTCCAGCGTCCTCGAGCGCCGCGGCATGGAAGTTCTCACGGCGACGACGGGGAGCGAGGCCATCGGTGTTCTGAACACGGCGAACGATGTCGCCATCGTGCTCATGGACATCATGATGCCCGGTATGGACGGCTACGAGACGATTCAGGCCATCCGCTCGAAGGCCAAGTTCCGGCGCCTGCCCATTCTCGCCCTGACGGCGAAGGCGATGAAGGGCGACCGCGAGAAATGTCTCGAGGCGGGCGCCTCCGATTACCTGGCGAAGCCTGTCAACGTCGAGCAATTGCTGTCGGCGCTTCGGATGTGGCTGCATCGGTGAACTCCGTGGCCGAAACCAACGACAAGGTCAATATTCTTCTTGTCGACGATCAGCAGGCCAAGCTCCTGAGCCACGAGGTCGTGCTCGCCGAGATCGGGGAAACCCTGTTCAAGGCATCCTCGGCGCGCGAGGCGTTCGAGTATCTGCTGAAGAACGAGATCGCGCTCATTTTGATCGACGTGCACATGCCCGAGCTCGACGGCTTCGAGCTCGCCGCGATGATCCGCGAGCATCCGCGCTTTCAACACACCGCCATCATTTTCGTGTCCGCGGTCATGAACGCCTATCCTGACCAGCTGCGCGGTTATCAGCTGGGGGCGGTGGATTACGTGCCGGTGCCCGTCGTGCCGGAGCTGCTGCGCGCCAAGGTCAAGGTGTTCGTCGACCTGTATCGCAAGACCCGCCAGCTCGAACGCTTCAACGCCGAGCTCGAGCAGCGGGTGTCCGAGCGCACGGCGGCTTTGCAGAGCTTCAACGACGAGCTGGAGCAGCGCATCGATCAGCGTACGCGCGAGCGCGAGACCGCGCTCGCCCAGCTTTTCGAGGCGCAGAAAATGGACACCATCGGACGTCTGACCGGCGGCGTCGCGCACGACTTCAACAATCTCTTGATGGCGGTGCTCGGCAGTCTCTCGCTGCTCGAGAAACGTCTGCCCGACGATGCACAATGCCGGCGGCTGCTGCAAAATGCCACGCAGGGCGCACAGCGCGGCGCGGCGCTCACACAACGGCTGCTCGCGTTTTCCCGGCGGCAGGAACTCAAGCCCGAATCGGTCAATTTGTCCGAGCTCGTCTGCGGCATGGGCGAGCTCTTGAAGCGCGCCCTCGGGATCGAAGTGGCGCTGGTGTGCCAAATCCCGAACAGCTTGACGCCGGTCCTGGTGGATTCGAACCAGCTCGAGCTTGCGCTCCTCAATCTCGCGCTGAACGCGCGCGATGCGATGCCCTCCGGTGGAACGCTCACCATACGGGCGGCCGAGGAAGTCGTCGGCCAAAACTCCGGCGATGCAGCCCTCAAGCAGGGGGAGTATGTGCGCGTCGGCGTCTCCGATACGGGCGTCGGTATGGACGAGGCGACGCGCGCCAAGGCGACGGACCCCTTCTTCACCACCAAGGGACCCGGCAAGGGCACGGGGCTCGGCTTGTCGATGGTGCACGGGCTCGCCGCGCAATCCGGCGGGCAGCTGCGCATTGTCAGCACTCCGGGCGTCGGCACCACGGTCGAGCTGTGGCTACCGCGCGCCAAGACTGAGGCGGTGTCGCTGATTCGGAGCGCCGAGCGCCCGGCGCCTGCGCCGGCGGCTCCCACTGCCTCCTGGCGCGTGCTCATCGTCGACGACGACCTGTTGGTGCTGACGGGCACGGCCGCTCTGATCGAGGATCTCGGTCACGTCGCCATTGAAGTGCCCTCGGCGGCGGAGGCGCTCGCGCTCCTCGAATCGGGCAAGCCCGTCGACGTGATCGTCACCGATCACGCCATGCCCAACATGACCGGGCTGCAGCTCGCCCACAGCGTGCATGAAAAATATCCGGGAATGCCCATCGTCCTTGCGACCGGATACGCCGAGCTGCCGGCCGACCCGGCCCAGTTCGGGATCGTTAAGCTCGCCAAGCCCTGCAGCCAAACCGAGCTCGCGGCGGCCATTCAGACCGCCATGGGCTTCGCGCGCCCGGACAAGCTGCGCGCCGCCGGATCGTAGCGGGCTGGTAGCCCAGCGGTCGGGTCCGGCTCCGCGGCCGCCGCCGCGTCAGCTCACCGAAACCGGCCTGCGCGGCACTGCGCGCGGCGCCGGGTCGCTCACTTCGAGCAGCTCCTCGAACAGGGCGCGGTAATGCACCACCGCCTTGCGCAGCTCCTCGGTGGTGGTCTCGCCGCGCTGGTCCCGCAATGCGATGGCGCGTGCCGCGCGGTAGTTGGACACGACCTCAGGATGGTCTACCGATATATCGGCCGCACGGTGCTCGAAGTCGCCCATCGGGTAGCCTCGCTTCGCCATCAGGTCGTAGACGAGATGGTCTGCGTCGACCACGGAAGTCTTCGGGTCGTCGACGAAGCGGGCCTGAATCGCGACCCACGCGTCCCGGAATTTCGCCGCCTCGGCGGCCGGTAAAGGGCGGAGCGTGAGCGTCGCGACGCGCTTTTCGCGCGCGGCAAGCTCGGCTTCGGCCTTGGTGCGTCCGAACTCATTCGACAGGCGTACATACTCCGGTCCGAAGCGCTGCTGCAGGCGCAAGGATTGCTTGCGTCGCCGCTGTGCATTGGCCCATGCGACCACGGCGATCAGCGCCACGATCAGGACGGCGGCAAGAACGAGTGCGTATAGCTCATTTTGGCTCAATGTCATCGCGGCTCTCCAGACGTTATGCACCTGCTGCGGCGTGTGCGGCAGTGTCGCTGGAGTTCGCGCGTCGGCCTATCGGCAGCAGGCGGCCTTGAGCGTAGGACGGGGCTCACTGGATGGTGCGCCGCGCATAGTACAATCGGTACAGCCTATGAATTCCCCGACGCAATCCGCCGGCCAGGATACCCGCGACGCCGACTCGCCGGCGCTCGCCGCGCGCCGGGCCGAGGTGCACGCGGCGTTGGCCCAAATATTGCCCGCGGACGCCCTGCTTACGGGCCGCGAGCGGACGCAGCCCTACGAATGCGACGGTCTGACGGCCTTTCGGGCGTTGCCCATGATCGTGGTGCTGCCGACGGACGAGGAGCAGCTCGCGGCCACCTTGCGCACCTGTCACCGCCTGCGTGTCCCCGTCGTGGCACGCGGCGCCGGCACCGGGCTATCGGGCGGCGCGCTTCCGCACCGCTGGGGAGTCACGGTCTCGCTCGCGAAATTCAACAAGATCCTCTCGCTGGATCCGCTGTCCTGCACGGCCGTAGTTCAGTGCGGGGTCCGCAACTTGGCGATCAGCGAGGCGGCGGCTCCGCACGGCCTTTATTACGCGCCCGACCCGAGCAGTCAGATCGCTTGCACCATCGGCGGGAACGTTGCCGAGAATTCGGGGGGCGTGCATTGTCTCAAGTACGGACTCACGTTGCACAACGTGCTGCGCGTGCGCGGCCTCACCGCCGCGGGGGAGCCCGTCGAGTTCGGCTCGGAAGCGCTCGACGTGCCTGGCCTCGACCTGCTGGCCGTCGTCATCGGCAGCGAAGGCATGCTCGCCGTGACCACCGAAGTGACGGTCAAGCTCGTGCCCAGACCTGAGCTCGCGCGCTGCATGCTCGCGAGCTTTGCCACCGTGGAAGCCGCCGGCGCTGCCGTGGCGAACGTGATCGCACAAGGTATCATCCCCGCAGGCCTCGAGCTCATGGACCGGCGCATGACGGAGGTGGCGGAGAACTTCGTGCACGCGGGCTACGATCTGTCCGCGGCGGCCATCCTGCTCTGCGAAAGCGACGGCGCTCCCGCCGAGGTCGAGGAGGAGATCGCCGCGATGCGGCGGGTTCTCACCGAGAGCGGCGCGACGCGTATCGAAGTGAGCCGCGACGAGGCGCAACGCCTCAAGTTCTGGAGCGGCCGCAAGAACGCATTCCCCGCCTCGGGAGGCATCAGTCCGGACTACATGTGCATGGATTCGACCATCCCGCGCCGCAAGCTCGCGGAGATGCTGCTCGCAATCGAAGTCATGGAGACAAAGTACGGCCTGCGCTGTGTGAACGTGTTTCATGCGGGGGACGGCAACCTCCACCCGCTGATCCTGTTCGACGCGAACGATCCCGATCAATTCAGACGCTGCGAGCTGTTCGGCGCGGAGATCCTCGAAGCGAGTCTGCGGGTCGGCGGCACCGTCACCGGCGAGCACGGAGTCGGCGTGGAGAAGCTCAACTCCATGTGCGTACAGTTCTCGCCCGCGGAGCGGGATCGGTTCCTCGCCGTCAAGCGCGCCTTCGATCCCGAGGAGCTGCTCAATCCCGGCAAGGTGATACCCACACTCCAGCGCTGCGCGGAGTACGGCAAGATGCACGTGCATCGCGGCATGATGCCGTTCCCCGATCTGCCGAGATTTTGATGCCCGGGGTGCCCGCGGCAGTTGCGCAGCTGATGGATCGCATGCGCGCCGCGCGCGCGCACCGCGCTCCGCTGCAAATCGTGGGCGGCGGCACCAAGGGCTTTTACGGCGAAGCGCCGCGCGGCGAGCCGCTCCCTCTGCGCGAGCTCACGGGCATCACGAGCTACGAGCCGAGCGAGCTGGTCGTCACCGTTCGCGCCGGTACGTCGCTTGCCGAGCTCGAGAGCGCGCTCGCCTCGAAGGGTCAGTGCCTGCCGTTCGAGCCGCCGCGCTTCGCCGCGGGTGGTACCGTCGGCGGCATGGTGGCCTCCGGCCTCGCGGGACCTTCGCGTCTGGCCGCCGGGGCGTTGCGCGATTACGTGCTGGGACTCACGTTGCTCGATGGGCGCGGCGAGCTCCTGACCTTCGGCGGCCAGGTCATGAAGAATGTGGCGGGCTACGATGTCTCGCGCTTGATCGCGGGCTCCTGGGGGGTGCTCGGCGTCGTCTGCGAGGTGTCCCTGAAGGTAATGGGCGCACCGCCCGACACCGCAACGCTCGAGTACGAGTGGGACGAGGCACGGGCTCTTGGAGAGATGGCGCGCTGGCGTGCGCTCCCCGTGCCGCTGCAGGCGAGCGCGTGGTGCGAGAGCCGTTTGCGCATCCGGCTGGCGGGCTCTCGGGCCGCAGTGCTCGAGGCGCGCGCGCGGCTCGGCGGAACGGCGATGGACCGAGAGGCGGCGTTCACATTCTGGGAGAGTGTCCGCGATCAGCGGCACGAATTCTTCGCGCCGGCCGCCGACGAGCTCGAGCGAGGTACCGCCCTCTGGCGACTGTCGGTGCCGCCGACGGCCAAACCCTTCTCCTTGCGCGGCCGTCAGTTCATCGAATGGGGCGGCGCGCAGCGCTGGTGGCGCACGGCGGCGCCGGCAGCGGAGGTGCGTGCCGCGGCAGCGGGCGCCGGAGGTCACGCGACGCTGGTGCGTGCCGCCGATAAGAGTGCCGGGGCGTTCGCGCCGCTGAGCGGCGAGCTGATGCGCATCCACCGAGCGCTGAAGACCGCCTTCGATCCGGAGCGAATTCTGAATCCCGGGCGCCTGTATGCGGACCTTTGACGGAAGACCATGCAAACCAAGCTGAGCGCGGAGTTCAAGGGCACGGCGGACGGCGAGGAGGCCGAGGCGATTCTGCGCAAATGCGTGCACTGCGGCTTCTGCAACGCGACCTGTCCCACCTATCAAGTGCTGGGCGATGAGCTCGACGGCCCTCGCGGCCGCATCTATCTGATCAAGCAGCTGCTCGAGGGCGGGGAAGTCACGCGTAGCACACAGCTGCATCTGGACCGATGTCTGACGTGCCGCAATTGCGAGACGACCTGTCCGAGCGGCGTCGAATACGGTCACCTGGTCGAGATCGGACGGCGTCTCACAGATGAGCGCGTCGAGCGCCCTGCCGCCGAGCGGGCAACCCGCTGGCTGCTCAAGGAGGGACTGACCTCACCGCTGTTCGCGCCCGCAATGAAGGCCGGTCGGTTGCTGCGGCCGCTGCTTCCAGAGCCGCTCAAGAGCAAAATCCCCTCGAGCGCGCAGCGCGAGCCGAGGCTGCCGCCGAGGGAGGCCCCGCGCGAGCACCCGCGCAAGGTGCTGCTGCTCGGCGGCTGCGTGCAGCCGGCGATGCGGCCGGAGATTAACGCCGCCACCGTGCGGGTGCTGGACGCCGCGGGAATTCAGGCGCTGTTCGCGGCGGGCGAGGGGTGTTGCGGAGCCTTGCGCACACATCTCAACGACCGCGCCGGGGGCCTTGCCGACATGCGCCGCAATATCGATGCGTGGTGGCCCCACCTGCAAGGGGGCGCCGTCGAGGCGATCGTCGTCAACGCTTCCGCGTGCAGCCAGATGACCAAGGAGTACGGCTACGAATTGCGGCACGACCAGGATTATGCCGAAAAAGCGCAGCGCGTCTCGGCACTCACCCGGGATCTGACCGAATTGCTTCCGGACATCCGGCTCGCGCTCGAGGGCCGTCTGCCGCGCTCGGGTCCGCGCGTAGCGTTTCACGCGCCGTGCACGCTGCAGCACGGCCAGGAGCTGTGCGGCGTGGAGGTAGAGCTCACCGCACTCGGATTCGACGTCAAGGTGCCGGCCGAGAGTCATCTATGCTGCGGCTCCGCAGGCACGTATTCCGTGCTGCAGCCCGAGATCGCGAATGAGCTGCGCGATCGCAAGCTCGGGCACCTGCGACCGCTGGACGCCGAGTGCATCGTGTCGGCGAACATCGGCTGTATCCAGCATCTGCAGAGCGGGACGACGCTGCCCGTACGGCACTGGATCGAGGTGATCGACGAGGCGCTCGCCTCGAATCCGCGACACTCGGGCTAGCGGCCCCCGCGGGCGCCAGCTGAGATTCGCGGTTCGGCTAGTTGCCGGCGCCCAAGAACGTGTTGATGGACCCGGCCACCGCCTTGGGGTCTTCCCAAAAAGGATTGTGGCCGAGACCGTCGAAGATTTTCACTTGGGCGCCCGGCAGCGCATCGCGCAGCGTCTTGCGCACGGGCTCCTCCATGATGGGGTCCTTGCTGCCCCAGATGAGGAGCGTCGGTGCCTTGAGGCGCGGCAGCGTGCTCTGCAGATCCGCATACGCTGTCGCAGTCGGCAGCGCTTCATCGAGTACGGCGAGCCAGACCTTGAGAGGAATGGCCGCCGAGTCTTGCCGCTGGCGGCGAATGAAGTCGGGATTGACGGGCGTGGGCGAGTCCCACCAGGCGATCATGAACGGCGAGTCCGGATCGATGGGCTCCTTGAGCTTGCGGATCTCGGCGGCAAAATCGAACTGCGGCGGCGCCGTCGAGCCGGGCGGACGGCCGCCGGTGGAAGATATGAGCACGACGCGATCGGTGCGCTCGGGCCAGTACTCCGCGAACGTCTGGGCGATGATGCTGCCCAGCGAGTGACCTACGATATCGGCCTGCCGGATGGACAGCGCGTCGAGCAACAGCTTGATGTCGTACGCAAAATCGAGGCGCGTGTAGCAGCACTCCGGCTTGCTCGATTTCCCGTGCCCGCGAATATCCACGAGGATGAGCCGAAACCGCTTCGACAGATAAGGCAGCACGGGCACCCAGTCGCGCGCGTTGTCCGTGTAGCCGTGGATCAACACCACGGCGGGTCCGGTTGAACTGCCGGTGTCGATGTAGGCAAGCGTCACGCCGTCCGGCAGCTGGACGGTTTTCTTCATTGCATCGAAGGCGTCGAGATCGACTTGCAGCGGCGGCGGCGCGTTTGCGACATGGCCCGCAACAGGCGAGAGCAGCGCGAGCACGATCAAGACGGCGAGGGCGGCGCGCCCACACCAGCCGCGGCCGGTTTCATCTGAAACAAAAGTCACGCGCGACGCGTTCATCAAGGCAGGTTACCCAGGTACCGTGCCGCTACGCAACACGTTATCGGCGGCCGACGCGTCCGACCGGTGCGCGGCCATACGACGAGCGTGCACTCACGCCGAGCGCGCTCATCGTGGGGTTGCCAATCCGGCCAAATCGGTTAGAGTCATATCGACGACTTTCGTCACTCGACGATTTGTCTCATTTCCATCGTAGGTTATCGAGGCCCATCCGGTGGGCCGATTCTTCTGGAGATGTCATGACCACGAGCAAGAGGACGACCCGCGGCGCTGGTAGTCGACCGGATAACGGTGCCGCAACCCCGAGTGCGCCGCCCCAGAGTGCCGCGCCCACGAGCGCTGCGCCGCCGAGCACCCCGCCCCCCGGCGGGGCGCCCCCAAAAGTGCGGGTGCGCCAGCGCAAATCGCCGGCCGGCCCGTCGCCGACCCGCGCATCGTCGACCAGGGACACAACTTTGTCGCACTCGGCGGCATCGAAGGCGCCGCATCCACCGGTCGATCGTTACGCATCGATCGCGCAGGCAGCCTACTTCCGATCGCAACATCGCGGCTTCAAGCCCGGCCATGAGATCGAGGATTGGCTCGCCGCGGAAGCGGAGGTGGATCAACGATTGCGAGGCGAAGGCCGCATCTCGGGGGATTCGACTGGCTAGAAATATTCTCGTGGGCGACGTCGGCGGCACGCACGCTCGCTTTGCCATCGTCGACGCCACCGGTCCGCCGCCCTGGACTATCCGGGAGCGGCAGGATCTGGAGGGAGCCTTTCCCACCTTCCTCGATGCCTTGCGCACGTATTTCGATCGATCCGGTGCGCAACGTCCGAGCATCGCTGCAATTGCCGTCGCCGGCCCCGTGACCGACGGCACTGCGCGCTTCACCAATCGGGGCTGGAACATCTCGGAAGCGGATCTCAAGAAATTCGGCTTCGAGCAGGCGGCACTCGTGAATGATTTCGCCGTGCTCGCTTTTGCCGCGGAGGTTCTGACCGACAAAGACCTGCGAAGCGTTGGTCCGGCGCTGCCGGGAAGCGACACGGGAACCATCACCATCCTCGGCCCGGGCACCGGATTCGGGGTCTCCTGTCTCGCGCGCGAGCGCGGCCGTTCGGTGCCCATGGCGACCGAAGGAGGCCACATCGGATTCGCGCCGAGCGATGCAGAGGAGCTCGCTGCACTCCAGCTCATGTGGAAAGAACACGGCCGCATATCGGTGGAGCGCATTCTGTCGGGCGGCGGCCTCGAGTCGCTTTACAAAACTCTCGAGCAACTGGCGGGGCGCACGCCGCAAGCGCTCACGGCCGCCGACATCACCGCGGGCGCGGCCAAGGACGCCGCCTGCCGGGCGGCACTGTCGATGTTCTGCGCGGTGTTCGGCGCCGTCGCCGGCGATCTCGCGCTCGCCCACGGCGCGCGCGGCGGGGTGTACATCGCCGGCGGCATCGCCCAGAAGATCGAGACATTTCTCGTGCAGAGCGCATTTCGCCAACGCTTCGAGGACAAGGGCCGGCTGTCGCCGTTCGTCAAGGCCATTCCAACCCGGCTCATCGTGAATCCCGACGTTGCGATGCTGGGCGCTGCGCGCGCGGGGGCGCGGCTTGCATCCCCCGAGGCGGCTTGACACCCCCGCGCGGCGGCTCGGCCCCGGGCGGCCCCGGCTTGCAGCCCACCTGGAGCAGCAGCAATAAGGAAATGGTCGGCTGCTCCGCGGGCCGCTCGCGGCTGTGGTTCACCATCGGCGGGGGCATCCTGAACGAGGTCTACTATCCGCGAGTAGACATTCCGCAGATCCGCGACCTCGGCTTCATCGTGGCCGATGGCAAGGGCTTTTGGGTGGAGGTCAAGCGGCTCTGGCGGCATACGGTCGACCTTCTCGAACCCGGCATTCCAGCGGTCCACATCGTCCATCGTCACGCTCGATTCCAGTTGACGCTCACCATCGTGCCGGGCGCGGAGCGCGACGCGATGCTGATCGCGGTCGTGCTCAGCGGAGATGCCGAGCTGCGCCCTTATGCGCTGCTCTCACCGCACCTCGGCGGCACGGGCAGGGACAACTATGCCGACGTTGCCGATCACGGCGGCCGGCGCGTCCTGCAGGCCCAGCAGGGCCCTTACGCACTGGCGGTCGCGGCTGTGGACGCGGAGCAGCGCGACGCGTTCGGTCGTGCGAGCGCCGGCTATGCCGGTGCGAGCGACGGATGGCAGGATTTCGCGCGCAACGGCGCCATGACATGGGAGTATGGCTCGGCGGGACCCGGCAACGTCGCGTTGCTCGGCGAGCTGCCGCGCACGTGTACGCTCGCGCTCGCCTTCGGCTCGAGCAGCGAGGCGGCCGCAACGCTCGCGCTTACGGCCTTGTTCGAGCCGTTCGAGGCCACTCGCGACCGTCACCTCGACGGCTGGAGAGACTGGTACGCGAGATCGCACCTGCCGGCTGAATATCTGCGGGGTCTCCCGGCCAACTGCATGCGGCAATTTCAAATCTCGGCCATGGTGCTGCGCGTACATCAGGACAAGACCTATCCCGGAGCGATGGTCGCGAGCTTGAGCATTCCGTGGGGAAATACCAAAGAAGAGCGTGAGGGGTATCACCTCGTTTGGCCCCGCGATCTGGTCGAGTGCGCCGGCGCGTTTCTCGCGGTCGGCGCGACGCGCGAGGCCGGGAACACGTTGAGATACCTGCGCGCCTCGCAACTCGCCGACGGACACTGGTTTCAGAATCAGTATCTCGGCGGCAAGGCGTATTGGAGCGGCGTGCAGCTCGATGAGACTGCGCTGCCCGTGGTGCTGGCGGCGCTGCTTGCGGAGCGTGGCGCGCTCGAAGGCACGGAAGTCGCCGACATGGTGCTGCGCGCGCTCTCCTATCTCGTGCGCCACGGGCCGCAAAGCGATCAGGACCGCTGGGAGGAGACCGCCGGCCTCAACACTTTCACACTGGCCGCATGCATCGCCGCTCTGGTTTGCGGCGCCGACTATCTGCCGGCCGATGCGCGCGAGCTCGCACTCGATTTTGCGGACTTCTGGAATTCGCGGCTGGAAGACTGGACCGCTGTGCGGGACACGCCGCTCGCGCGAAAATACGGGATCCCGGGCTACTACGTGCGCGTCGCTCCGGCACAAGCGATCGCCGACCGCGGCGCCTTGGACAAGATCCTGACACTCAGGAATCAGGCATTCGATCCGGGTCTGCCCGCCACGGCGCAGTTCGGCGTGGATTTCCTGCAGCTGGTGCGCTTCGGTCTGCGGCGGCCCGACGACCCGTTGATCCTCGGCAGCTTGCGGCTCGCCGATGCGCTGCTCAAAGTCGATACACCCAGCGGCCCGAGCTGGCGCCGTTACTTCGACGACGGCTACGGCGAGCACGATGACGGCAGCGAGTACGACGGGGTGGGCCGCGGCCGCCCGTGGCCGCTGCTCACCGGCGAGCGCGCGCATTACGAAATTGCTTGCGGCCGCGATCCGTTGCCGCTCATGGAGGCGATGACGCGCATGGCGTCACCGGGCGGCATGCTGCCCGAGCAAATATGGGATGCCCCATCGATACCCGGACGTGGACTGGAATTCGGGCAGGCGACCGGCTCGGCCATGCCGCTCGCCTGGACCCACGCGGAGTTCGTGAAGCTCGTCGCATCGCGGGCGCTGCAGCGACCGTTCGATCGTCCCGAGGCCGTTTGGCGGCGTTATCGCGGCGACCGCGTCGTCGCGCGGCGCGCCATCTGGACTCCGCACGCGCCGATCGGCGATGTCAAAGCCGGCGTCTCGCTCATCATCGTACTGCCCGAGGCCGCCAACGTGCACTACGGCTTCGACGGTTGGCAGAACGTGAGCGACGCCTCGACGACGCCGAACGCGCTCGGCGTGCACGTGTTGCAACTCGACATCTCCAATCTCAAGCCCGGACAGCGGCTCGACTTCACCTATTGGGGTGTGCCGGGTGGATCTTCCGCCGGCAGAGATTACCGCATCTCGATCGATGCGCAGTAACTCGTCAGACCGGCGGCGCGGGTAAGGTCAGCGGCCACGGCGAGGCTTCGCTGCCTCGCTCGACCGGTACCTCGATGACGGCGGGCACGTCCGCGGCGAGTGCCGCCTCCAGCTGCTTCTCGAGCTCGAGCGGATCGCGCGCACGCAGCCCGCGCGCACCGAAGCTTTCCGCCAGGCGCACGAAATCCGGGTTGGTCAGATCCGCACCCAGGAGCCTGCCCTCGTATTGCTCCAGCTGATCGCGGCGCACGTTGCCGTAACTGCCATTGTTGAAGACGATGGTGACGAGATTGATCGAATGCTGGACGGCGGTCGCGAGCTCCTGGCAGCCGAACAGAAATCCGCCATCGCCGGTGATCGAGACGACGGACTTGCGCGGATGCGCGACCTTCACGCCGAGTGCGGTGTTGAACCCGAAGCCGAGATTGTCCTGGTAGCCGCCGGTGACGTACTGCCGGGGTCCGTACACGGGGAATCCGAAGCGCGCGGTGAATCCGACCTGCGAGATTTCCTCCACGAAGAAACCGTCGCGCGGCAGCACGCGGCGAATCGCATCGAGATAGGCCATCTGCGGCTGTACGCGCTGAATGACGGCGTCGGCGCGCGCTTTGATCTGCGCGAGCTCCTCCTTGCGTGAGGCGCGTCGGCCGACGAGAGGCTCGAGCGCTGCCACTAAGGCCCGCGTTCCGACCAGGGCGTCGGTGACGAGGCCGACGTCCGGTTTCAGCCTCACCATCTCGGTGGGATCGATGTCGATCCGCACGACCTTCACGCCGCGCGGCAGGAAGCGCCACCGGAAATGCTGCAGCTCCAGGCGGCTGCCGATGCCGATGAGCAAGTCCGCATCCTTCCAGTACTCGTGCGCCGCCACCGAGCGCAGACCATACGGCGAGTCATCGCTCACGATGCCGCGGCCGCTGCGATGCGCGGTGACCGGGGCCTGCAGCAAGTGAGCGAGCGCAAGCACCGCCTCGCCGGCATGCAGCGCGCCGGCACCCACGCTGATCAGCGGCCTCTTGCTCGCGGCGATGAGTCGCGCCGCGGCGCTCAGCGTGTCGGGATCGGCAGCCGGCGGCGCATACGCGCCGAGCGGCGCCGCGGGGGCCACCTCCGCTTTCATGCCGAATACATTCCAGGGCGCCTCCACCGCCACTGGACGCACGCGTCCGGAGGCGAGCTGGCGAAACGCTTCCGCCATGATGCGCGGCGCCTCGGTCGGATGATTGATGCGCTCGGCCCACTTGGTGAGCCCGCGCACCAGTGCCAACTGATCGGGGAGCTCGTGCAGCTGCCCGCGGCCCTGGCCGATGAGATGCGACATGATGTTGCCGGTGATGCAAAGCACCGGCGCGGTGGCCCCATACGCAGTGCACAGCGCAGCAGCGGAATTGAGCAGCCCGGGTCCCGGAACGACGGTGTAGACGCCGGGGCGGCCGGTGGATTTTGCATAGCCGTAAGCCATGTATCCCGCGCCTTGCTCGTGGCGAGTGGTGATGAAGCGCAGCGCCTCGCGATTGCGCGCCAACGCGTCGTTGAAGTCATACATGTGCGCGCCGGGAATTCCGAACACGGTGTCCACGCCGTGCGCGATGAGCGCTGCGGCGATCGCCTGGCCGGTCGTCATGACGGTCATGATCCGCGCAAGATCCTATGCCTCGATGAGCTTGTGGCGGATGGCGATCAAGGTGAGCTCGGACTGGTTCTGCACGCCGAGCTTTTGCTTGATGTTGTACAGATGTGTGCCCACCGTGGACGCGGAGAGGTTCAGATCCTGCGCAATGCGCTGGACCGAGGCGCCGCCCGCGAGACGCACGAACACTTCGAACTCACGTTCCGAGAGCCGTTCCACCGGCGAGCTCGAGACGCCCTCGAATTCGGCGAGCGCGAGCTTCTGGGCGAGCGCCGCATCGAGGTAGCGCCGCCCGGACGCCACGGTGGTGACCGCCTGCACCAGCGTCTCGGGGGCGCTGCGCTTCGACAGAAAGCCGAGCGCACCCTCGGCAAGACAGCGCCGCGCGTGCATCGGATCGTCGTGCGCGGAGAGCGTCAGCACGCGCACCTGCGGATGGCGCGCCCGCAAGCGCTTGAGAGCCTCGAGACCGCCCATGCCGGGCATGGCGATGTCCATGACCACGACGTCCGGCTCGAGCTCGGCATAGAGCGTGCAGGCGGCCTCGCCGGATTCCGCCTCGCCGATCACGATGACCTCGCCGGTCGACTGCAGCAGCAGCCGAAACCCGGTTCGTACCACGGCGTGATCGTCGACCAGCAGCACGCGTATCATGCGGCCGCCTTCAAGGGGATTTCCGCCGCGAGGTGAGTTCCGCCGGTGCCTTCGGTGCCGACCTCGAACCTGCCGCCGAGCTGGGCGACGCGATCGTTGAGTCCGCGAAGTCCGAAATGTCCGGGCCGTGCCCAATCCGCCGGCAAGCCGATGCCGTTGTCGGAGACGCTCACGCGGATCCGCTCCTCGGTGCCGTCGACCACAATTCCGATCCGCGTCGCGTGCGCGTGCCGCAACGCGTTGATCAAGCCTTCCTGGACGACGCGATAGACGGCGAGCGCCACGCTCGAGCCCAGGTCGCGCGGGAGCGTGTGCTGCAGATCGATGGTCACGGCGACATGGCGGCGCTGCCAGTCGCGAACCAGGTTCTCGAGTGTGGCGGACAGGCCGAGCGCATCGAGCGAGAGCGGTGCGAGGCGCGGAATGAGGCTGTGCATGGCGTCGTAGAGGCGCGCCGCTTCGTCGGATATCAGCCGCGCGGTATCGGCGCTGGCCGGGTCCCGCTCGCCCGCCTGTGCCGCGATGGCAAGCGCGAGGCTGCGGATTGCGGTGACCGATTGGCCGAACTCGTCGTGCAATTCGTGCGCAATGAGCCTGCGCTCCTCCTCGACGCGCTGGTCCGCAAGGGATGCCATTTCCCGGCGCTCCTCGAGGCGCGCTTCCGCCTCGCGCGCCTGACGCTCGGCGCGCACCTTGTCCTCGAGCGCCGCCGCCATGCGGTTGAAGGCCCCGCCGATGACCTTCGCCTCCGACCCGGGCAGCGGCGGCAGACGGAAAGTGAGATCGCCGCGCTCCAGCCGCGCGAGTCCGTCGGCGATGACTGGAATGGGCTTGAACAACCGCGCCACCGACCAGAAGGCGGCGCCGTTGACGATGATCAGCATGACGGCGCCCACGGCCGAGAGACGCACGATCTCGTCCCAGGCATCGAGTACGGCGCGCGAGGGCTGGGCCTCGACCACCAAGCGCATGCCGCCGCGCAGCGCGTAGGTCTCGCGGGCCGACTGGGGGCTAAAAAGCCGGGCGAACCAGGCGGGCGCCTCGCGGCCCGCCTTGTAGGTGGCAGGCGGCGAGCGATAGAGCACTTCGCCGCCGGGCGACACGAGGGACACCTCGTTGGCGCGTACCCGGCCGAGTTGATCGAGAAACTGCACCACCATGGCCGGGCCGCCGATTTGCGAATATAGAGTGGTCAATTGACCGAGCAATTGCGATGCCACGCGATTGGCCGCCTCGATCTCCTCGCGCACCGAGTCGCGGGTGGCCTCGATCTCGGCCGCGATGAGCACGATCACGAACGCGGCGCTCAAGGCGGCCACGACGAGATTCAACCGCGTGCGCAGTCTCATACCCGCATGGTACCAGGGGTAAAATGCCGAGGATGAGCTCGAGCAAGGTTCCGCAAGTGACGTTGGTCTTCTGGATCATCAAAATTGCGGCGACGACCTTGGGGGAGACCGGCGGCCATGCCGTGTCCATGTCGATGAATCTCGGTTATCTGCTCGCCACGGCCATCTTCGCCGTGATCTTTCTGATCGCCGTGGCCGCGCAGATCAAATCCCGACGCTTTCACCCGTTTCTCTACTGGCTCACCGTCATTGCGACGACGACCGTGCGGTCGGCAGCGTCGCCGCCCCCAGGGTCGAGTTGTGCTATTGGGTCACCATGGCCGGTTTGGGCTATGCCGGGAGCGCAGTCCTGTTCACGGGATTATTGGCGATCGTCGCGGCCGCCTATTTCTGGACGCGCATTTCCCGGACTGCGCTGTTCTGGACTGCATTCGTCCTTACCCGGCCCCTGGGCGCCGTGGTGGGCGATTTCTTCGATAAGCCACATGCCGACGGCGGTCTCGCCCTGAGCCGCTATACGGCCTCCGGCGTTCTGCTCGGGCTCATCGTGGTTTGCATGCTCATGTTCAAACAGCGCCCGGCGCAGCGGGGCCATTAGAGGGGTCGCGGCAAGGCCGTTGAGGGGTTCCGGCGAGACGATAGAGAGGGGGCTCATGAAAATCATGACCCGAATTTCATGACGCCGACGATACTTGCCCGACAGGGGCCGGAGGATCATGGGGCCGTATTACTTTATCTGGAGTAGCCTCATGAAATGGGAAACCCCGCAAGCCACTGAGTTTCGCTTCGGCATGGAAATCACCATGTACGTGGCCAACCGCTGATATGCCGATAGGGCGCGCGCCCGCAGCCGCGGGGGCGCCCACCTTTCCGTGAAAATTCGCATCCTGGGGTCAGCCGCCGGCGGCGGCTTTCCTCAATGGAACTGTAATTGCCCGAATTGTCGAGGCTTCAGGGCGGGCACCCTGCGCACGCGGACGCGCACGCAATCCTCCATCGCCGTCAGCGGCCAAAACCCGTTCCGCTGGATTCTGGTCAATGCATCGCCCGATATCAGGGCTCAATTGCAGGCTTATCCCGATCTGCAGCCGAACCGCTCCCTGCGCGACAGCGCGCTCTGCGCCGTCGTCTTGGTCGACGGGCAGGTGGATCACACGACCGGGCTTTACATGCTGCGCGAATCCACCCGCCCGTGGCCCGTCTGGTGCACGGATAGCACTTACGCCGATCTGACCGAGGGCAATCCCGTGCTCAAGGTGCTGTCCCATTTTTGCGGAGTGGATCGGCGCCGCATGGAGCTCGACCGGCCCTTCGTCGTCGACGAGGTGGAGGACGTTCGCTGGCGCGCGTTGCCGGTCGCGAGCAAGCCCGCGCCGTATTCGCCGAATCGCGCCGCGCCGATTCCCGGCGATAACGTGGCGCTTATCCTCGAGGACGGCCGCAGCGGCCGTTCCGCCGTGTACGCGCCGGGGCTCGGAGCGATCGACGAACGGCTGTTCGAGTTCATGCAGCGAGCCGCCTGCGTGCTCGTCGATGGCACGTTCTGGAGTGACGACGAGATGATCCGCGTGGGCGTATCGAAAAAGCATGCGCGCGACCTCGGCCATCTGGCACAGAGCGGCTCGGGCGGCATGCTCGACTGGCTCGGCCGGCTATCGCCGGGGGTGCGCAAGATCTTGATCCACATCAACAACACGAATCCGATCCTGAACGAATCCTCCGACGAGGCGCGCGAGCTCGAGCGCCGCGGTGTCGAAGTGGCGTTGGATGGCATGGAAATCGACTTATGAGCGCGCGGCCGCCGAGTGCACCCTGGAGCCGTGAGGAGTTCGAGGCGCAATTGCGTCTGCAGGGAGCCGCTTATCACATCCATCATCCGTTCAACAAAGTGCTGAATACCGGCAAGGCAAGCCGCGACCAAATTCAGGGCTGGGTCGCGAATCGCTACTACTACCAGATGAGCATCCCGCTCAAGGACGCTGCCATTCTCGCCAACTGCCCGGATCGCGCGGTGCGCCGCAACTGGGTGCAGCGCATTCTCGATCACGACGGCTACGGCGGCGACCCGGGCGGTATCGATTCCTGGTTGCGGCTGGCCGAGGCGGTGGGGTTGCCCCGCGCGCGCGTCGAGGCGCTGACCCACGTGCTGCCCGGGGTGCGCTTCGCGGTGGATGCCTACGTCAACTTCGCACGCCGGGCGCCGTGGCCGGAAGCGATCTGCTCCTCGCTCACCGAGCTCTTCGCTCCGGAGATTCACAAACAGCGGCTTGCGAACTGGCCGGAGCATTACCGCTGGATCGACCCCGAGGGTCTCAAGTATTTCCAGAGCCGGGTGAGCCTCGCGCGGCGCGATGTCGAGTTTGGACTTGCCTTCACGCTGGATCATTTCACGACACGCGAAGCGCAGGATCGCGCCCTCGAGATCCTGAAGTTCAAGCTCGACGTGCTCTGGCAGATGAGCGATGCCATGGCGTTGC
>Ga0302314_10006492_pt1 | contig 21149 bp, 21 predicted proteins | sample III_Palsa_N2_3_FD_200533 | JGI IMG/M metagenome (GOLD analysis project Ga0302314, IMG submission 200533) | Peat permafrost microbial communities from Stordalen Mire near Abisko, Sweden - III_Palsa_N2_3 | ecosystem: Environmental > Terrestrial > Soil > Palsa > Peat permafrost | place: Sweden...
TCACCAGCCTGCTCGGAGCCCCCAGCTTCCAGCGCCACGACGGCGATGCCGAGATCTGGCAATATTACGGCCCGTCCTCGGCCTGTGTGCTGGACCTGTTCGTCTATCCCGAACAGGGGCAGCCGCGCGTCGCCCATGCCGAACTGCGCTCGCGTGGCGGCGGCAATTCCAGCGGCTGCATGGCGGCGATTCTGGATGGCAAACGGGGTTAAAAGACCTTCGCCTTATAGCCGCACAGATCTTCGACCGGACAGAGCGCGCAGTCGGGTTTCCTGGCCTTGCAGATATAGCGGCCATGCAGGATCAACCAGTGATGGGCGTGCAGCTTCCATTTGGCTGGAATCCGCTTCTCCAGCTTGCGCTCGACTTCCTCAGGGGTCTTGCCGGGCGCCATGCCGGTGCGGTTGGAGACGCGAAACAGATGGGTGTCGACCGCGATGGTCGGCTGACCGAAGGCGATGTTGAGCACCACATTGGCGGTTTTGCGTCCTACTCCGGGCAGCTCGGTCAGCGACTCGCGGTCGGCCGGCACCTCGGCGCCATGCTTCTCGATCAAGAGGCGCGACAGGGCGATCACATTCTTGGCCTTGCCGTTGAACAGGCCGATGGTCTTGATATGGTCGCGCACGCCGGCTTCGCCCAATTCCAGCATCTTGTGCGGCGTATCGGCCGCCGCGAACAGCCCGCGCGTCGCCTTGTTGACGCCGATATCGGTGGCTTGGGCCGACAGCACGACGGCGACCAGCAGGGTGAACGGATTGTGGTATTCGAGTTCGCCCTTGGGTTCGGGATCGAGGGCGGACAGGCGGGCGAAGAATTCGTTGATGGCGTCTGGCTTCATGATGTTTTAGCATCGCCTCGAATTTGCATGAGGCCAACAGTGAAATCGGCATTGATCTCAATGGTTACCGCGGTGGCCCTTCTCTCGGGTTGCTCCGACCAGCCGGTCGAGATCGCCAAGGCGCATCATCGCAAGCATTTCTCCCCGCCCGAGGTCCTGCCGCCGCTGTGGCCGAGCGATAGGTTCGACGAGGCCCGCGCGCGCAGCCAGTTCGAGACGGCGAGTGCTGCCAAGGGTAAGGGCGACTGGAGCCAGGCCCGCGAAGCCGCCGAGGCCGGGCTGGCGCTATGGCCGATCGATATCGAGGGCTGGGAGACCCTGCAGGCCGCCTGCGATGCCCAAGCCGACATTGCCTGCCAGCATTACGCCACCTTCTTCCATGCCAAGCTTGTCGGGCTCAATGGTCTGCCGATGCGGGCGGCGACGCTGGGCTTCCAGAATGTGGCCGACAACGAGGTCGGCCAGCATGTCGACAATTTCGTCTATGACCAGAAGACGCTCGATATGGCGACCCGGCTGTGGGTGTTCTGCAGCCAGCACGACAATATTCGCCATCCGACCGACGAGCCGACCGAACAGGCCTTCGACGAGACCTATCCCTATGTGCCGGTATTGCTGGTGATAGGCGTCGGCGCCGGCGTTCTGACGGCCGTCAAGTCGTTCGCCAAATAAGAGCCGCATAGGGCTGCAGAGCTGGGGCAGTGAAGGCGACGATCGAAGCAATCGACCGGACGTTCGGACGGGGGATATAGGACCGCTTCTTGCAATCCCTTTGTCCCTGGCCAATATCGCTTCCAGCTTTTGGGAGAAAATGACGTGGTCAGCGTTTCACAAGAGACTCCCGAGGACATGGAGACGCGATTGCTGCGCGTGACGACGCAAGCGCGCCTGCAGCTATATCCCGGCACCTTTGCCTTTCTCGAGTTCGGATTGGCTGAGTTTCCCGCGGCGGTTCGGCCCGACGCGCTGGTGAACGGCGGGACGAAAGCCGGTTAAAGCCCGAGCACGTCCAGCATCGAGTAAAGCCCGGGCTTGCGTCCGCTCGCCCACAAAGCGGCGCGCACGGCGCCACGGGCGAAGATCTGCCGCGAGGACGCCTTGTGGGTCAGTTCGATACGTTCGCCTTCCGCGGCGAAGATCACCGTGTGATCGCCGACCACATCGCCGCCTCTCACCGTGCTGATGCCGATCTCGCCCTGTGGGCGTGGGCCGATCTGGCCGTCGCGGCTCTTGCGGGCGACCGCGTCGAGGCCGACCTCGCGCCCTTCGGCGGCGGCCTGGGCCAGTGCCAGCGCGGTGCCCGAGGGAGCGTCGATCTTGTGGCGGTGATGCATTTCGACGATTTCGATGTCGAACGTGGCGTCATCCAGTTTGGCGGCTACCTGACGCACCAGCTGGGCCAGCAGGGTCACGCCGACGCTCATATTGGCGGCCTGGACCACCGCGATCTTTTCGGCGGTCTTGTCGAGGAGGGCGCGCGCGGCGGCGTCGAAGCCGGTGGTGCCGACGATCAGCGCGGTCGAATGGCGCGTGGCCAGCTCGGCGTGATGGGCGAGCAACTCGGCGCGGGTGAAATCGATCACCACATCGGAGGCGGCGAACAGGGCATTGGCGTCGTCGGTGGCGGCAAGGCCGGCATTTTTCAACCCGGCGAGCAGGCCGAGATCCTGGCCGGTTATCTCGCTGCCGGAACGGGCGGAACCGCCGGCCAGCGTCGCGTCAGGATGGGACAGCACCTCCTTGAGGAGCATCCGTCCCATGCGTCCGCCGCAGCCGAGGATTCCGACACGGTTCAATCCTTGAGATCTTCCCACAATTCGCGGACCTTGGCGAAGAAGCCGGAGCTCTGCGGGCTGACGTCGCCGCCTTCGCCCTCGAACTCGCGCAGCAGCTCTTCCTGGCGCTTGGTGAGGTTGACGGGGGTCTCGACCACCGCCTCGACGAACATGTCGCCCCGGGCCGGGCTTCGCAGCACGCTCATGCCCTTGCTGCGCAGGCGGAACTGATGGCCCGACTGGGTGCCGGCCGGGATCGAGATCTTGGCGCGGCTGCCATCGATGGTCGGAACCTCGATCGCGCCACCCAAAGCCGCCGTGACCATGGAGAGCGGCACCTTGCAGTGGATGTTGGCGCCCTCGCGCTGGAACAGGCGGTGCGGCTTGACCGACAGGAAGATGTAGAGATCGCCGGGCGGTGCGCCGCGCATCCCCATCTCGCCCTCGCCGGCCAGGCGGATGCGGGTGCCGTCCTCGATGCCGGACGGGACATTGACCGACAGGGTCTTGTCGCGCTTGGTGCGGCCCGCGCCGCCACACTCACGACAGGGGGTCTTGATGGTGCGACCCGCGCCCTGGCAGGTCGGGCAGCTCCGTTCGATGGTGAAGAAACCTTGCGTCGCCCGCACCTTGCCGGCGCCGCGGCAGGTGGTGCATTCGACCGGCTGGGCACCATTGGCGCCGCCGGTGCCCGAGCAGGAATTGCAGGTCTCGGAGCTCGGTACCTCGATCTCCACCGATTTTCCGGCGAAGGCTTCCTCGAGGGAGACCTCCATATTGTAGCGCAGATCGGAACCGCGCTGGGCGAAGCCGCCGCCCCGGCGGCCGCCCATGAACTCGCCGAACATCTCGTCGAAGATGTCGGCGAAGCCTGCGCCGAAGCCGAAATCGCCGGCCCCGCCTCGGCCACCGCCTTGCTCGAAGGCAGCGTGGCCGAAGCGGTCATAGGCCGCGCGCTTTTGCTCGTCCTTGAGGATGTCGTAAGCCTCGTTGACCTCGCGGAACTTCTCGTCGGCCGTCGAGTCGCCCGGGTTGCGGTCGGGGTGGTGCTGCATGGCCAACTTGCGATAGGCCTTCTTCAGCTCCTCCGCGCTCGCCCCCTTGGGCAGACCGAGGATCTCGTAATAGTCCCGCTTGCTCATACTGGTCTTACCGAAGCCTTACTTGTCTTTCTTGTCGGGGTCGACTTCTTCGAAGTCGGCATCGACAACGCCTTCCTGGTGAGTGCCGCCCGCCGAAGCGCCAGCGCCACCCTGCGCATCACCGGCCGCCCCCTGCGGAGCCTCCTGCTGCGCCTTATACATCGCCTCGCCCAGCTTCATCGAGGACTGGGCCAGGGTTTCGGTCTTGGCCTTGATGTCCTCGGCGTCGTTGGAGTCCAGCACCGCCTTCAGCGCGGCGACGTCGGCTTCGATCTTGCTCTTCTGGTCGGCCGGCACCTTGTCGCCATGCTCGGAGAGAGACTTCTCGGTCGAGTGGATCAGCGCGTCGGCATGGTTGCGGGCTTCGACCGCCTCCTTGCGCTTCTTGTCGTCGGCCTGATTCGCCTCGGCATCCTTGACCATGCGGTCGATATCGGCGTCCGACAGACCGCCCGAGGCCTGGATGCGGATCTGCTGCTCCTTGCTGGTGGCCTTGTCCTTGGCCGAGACCGAGACGATGCCGTTGGCGTCGATATCGAAGGTCACCTCGATCTGCGGCACGCCGCGCGGGGCCGGCGGCAGGCCGACCAGGTCGAACTGGCCGAGGATCTTGTTGTCGGCCGCCATTTCGCGCTCGCCCTGGAAGACGCGGATGGTCACTGCGGTCTGGTTGTCCTCGGCGGTCGAGAAGACCTGGCTCTTACGGGTCGGGATGGTGGTGTTGCGATCGATGAGACGCGTGAACACGCCGCCCAGGGTTTCGATGCCCAAGGAGAGCGGGGTCACGTCGAGCAGCAGGACGTCCTTGACCTCGCCCTTCAGCACGCCGCCCTGGATGGCGGCACCGATGGCGACCACTTCGTCCGGGTTGACGCCCTTATGCGGCTCGCGGCCGAAGAATTCCTTCACCGTCTCCATGATCTTGGGCATGCGGGTCATGCCGCCGACCAGGATCACTTCATCGATCTCGGACGCCTTGAGGCCGGCATCCTTCAAAGCAGCCCGGCAGGGCTCGACGGTGCGGGCGACCAGATCCTCGACCAGGGCCTCGAGCTTGGCGCGGGTCAGCTTGATGTTGAGATGCTTCGGACCGGCCGCGTCGGCGGTGATGAAGGGAAGGTTCACTTCCGTCTGCATCGAGGACGACAGCTCGATCTTGGCCTTTTCGGCGGCTTCCTTCAGGCGCTGCAGGGCCAGACGGTCCTTGCGCAAATCGATGCCCTGCTCGCGCTTGAACTCGTCGGCCAGGTAATCGATGATTCGGGCGTCGAAATCTTCACCGCCGAGGAAGGTGTCGCCGTTGGTGGACTTCACCTCGAACACGCCGTCGCCGATTTCCAGGATCGACACGTCGAAGGTGCCGCCGCCCAGATCGTAGACGGCGATGATGCCCGAGCCCTTCTTCTCCATACCGTATGCCAGAGCGGCCGCGGTCGGCTCATTGATGATGCGCAGCACTTCCAGGCCGGCGATCTTGCCGGCGTCCTTGGTGGCCTGACGCTGGGAATCGTTGAAATAGGCCGGAACGGTGATGACCGCCTGGGTGACCTTCTCGCCGAGATAGCTTTCAGCGGTTTCCTTCATCTTCTGCAGGATGAAGGCCGAGATCTGGCTGGGGCTCATCTTGTCGCCGGCGGCCTCGACCCAGGCGTCGCCATTGTCACCCTCGATGATGTGATAGGGGACCAGGCCCATATCCTTCTGGGTCAGCGGGTCGTTGAAGCGGCGGCCGATCAGACGCTTGATGGCGAACAACGTATTGGAGGGGTTGGTCACGGCCTGGCGCTTGGCGGCCTGGCCGACCAGACGCTCGCCACTGTCGGTGAACGCGGTCATCGAGGGCGTGGTGCGCGCACCCTCGCTGTTTTCGATGACCTTGGCGCTCTTGCCTTCCATGATGGCGACGCAGGAATTGGTCGTGCCCAGGTCGATGCCGATGACTTTGCTCATATGACTGCCTCTTTTACGTTGCGGCCGGTTCCTCAGGTCCCCATTCATGGGCAACCGCTTCTGGAACCTCCAAGGGTTGAATTGATAGCGCCTGACGGGGTCAGCGCCTTTGATCGGGTTATATAGGGTAGGCCGAGACCTTGCGCAACAAGCGTGGCACTCGAACCATGAGAGTGCTGACGATGGCGTCCACTGGTCGGCTTTACACGGCCTTTATCCCGCTTACGACAAATCGCATGGAGCCCCGTCGCGGCTGACTGCTAGAGAGCCTGTCATTCGCAACGGCAAGGTTCCTTGCATTATGAAGAAGACGATCCTCTGCACCCTGGCTCTCTCGCTGTGCGCCGCTCATATGGCCGCGGCGGAAGAGGGGCAAAGCGGCAAGGCGTCCTGGTACGGTCCAGGCCATATCGGCCACAAGACCGCGAGCGGCGAGATCTTCACCGGAAAGGAGCATACGGCTGCTCATCGCGACCTGCCGCTCGGCGCCGTGGTTCGCGTGCTCGACATCCGGACCGGCCGCTCGGTGGTGGTGCGCATCAACGATCGCGGTCCGTTCGTCAAAGGCCGGGTCATCGATTTGTCGGAGCGGGCGGCGCGCGATCTCGGCATCACGCAACGGGGGACCGGAGATGTCACACTGGAGGTTCTCGCGCTGCGCTGAAAGCCGGAGTAGACTGGCGCCGATTTTGTCAACCGGTGCCGTCACTTGCTGTCTATCGTCGTCCCCATTTACAACGAATCTCTCAATCTCGATGGTTTCTTCGCCCGCCTGATTCCCGCGCTCGAAGGCGCCGGCGAACCGTTCGAGGTGATCTGCATCGACGATGGAAGCAAGGATGACAGCGTCGCCAAGCTGAGGCTGGTCAATCAGGCCGACCCGCGGGTCAAGCTTTTGGTCTTCTCGCGCAATTTCGGCAAGGAGGCGGCCCTGTCGGCGGGCCTGGCCAACGCCACCGGCGAGGCCGTGATCCCCATCGACGCCGATCTCCAGCATCCGCCGGAAATGATCGCCCAGATGGTGGCCAAGTGGCGCGAGGGCTATGACGTGGTCTATGCCGTCCGCCGCGAACGCACCGGCCAGGGCTTGGTCTCTCGCCTGCAGGCGCACGCCTTCTATTGGCTGTTCGAGAAGCTGTCGGAAGTTCAGATGCCGCGCGAGGTCGGCGATTTCCGCCTGCTCGACCGCAAGGTGGTGGACGCCATCAATGCGATGCCCGAGCGCACCCGCTTCATGAAGGGCATCTTCGCCTGGGTCGGCTTCCGCCAGGTCGGCATTCCCTACGACCAGGAGGAACGCCAGTTCGGCGAGACCAGCTTCAATCTGATGCGGCTGTTGCGCTTCGCCTTCGACGGGCTGGTGGCCTTCTCCGACATGCCCTTGCGCATCTGGACGGTGATCGGGGCGGTGATCTCGGGCTTCGCCTTCTTCTATATCGTTGTCCGCCTGGTCCGTACCCTGGTCTACGGCATCGACGTGCCGGGCTACGAATCGATCATCGTGATCATGCTGTTCCTCGGCGGTATCCAGCTGATCACGCTCGGCATCATCGGCCATTATCTCGGCCGAGTGTTCAACGAAGTTAAGGGTCGCCCACTCTACATCGTGCGCGAGCGGCTCGGAGTGAAAAAGCCGGAATAGGCTCACAGAGAGGGAGAGGCCATGAAAAAGGTCAAGATGGTCGGCTCAGCCGGCCTGGCCCTGATGCTTGCCTTGGCCGCGCCAGCCGCCGAGTTGGACGTCAGCTGGCAGACCTTCGACTGCCCGCCCATGTATATCGCCCAGGGTGCGATGGCGGGCCAGGGTTTCATGGATCGCCAGCTTCGCACCCTGATCGCCCGCCTCCCGTCCTTGCGCCACCGGATCGCCGAGATGACCATCGCGCGGGCCTGGTACGAAGTCGAGCATCAGGAGGCCGCCTGCCTGCTGGGAGTCAGAAAGACGCCCGAGCGGGAGACGGTCGCCCTGTTCAGCCGGCCTCTGTCGATCGCCCGCGGCAGCCGGCTCGTCCTTCCCGCTGACCGGCTCGCAGCAGCGGCGGCGTTGCTGGGCGACGACGGCGCGGTCGATCTCGACCGTCTGGCCACGCGCGGCGATTTGCGGGGTGGCTATATCGGCCGCCGCGACTACGGCGATGGCGTGTCCCGCTTCCTTCAGGATCCGTCGCGGCGGGCGCCGATGGAGGTCGTGCCCAATGAGAGGCAATTGTTCCAGCTGCTGAAGGCGCGCCGGATCGACTTCTTCTTCTCTTATCCGTCCGAGATCGAATATTCCCGCGGCGCGGACGACGATTTCTCGATGCTGGAGATCCATGGCGACCAGGAGCCGGTGGGGAGCTATATCGCCTGCTCCGACACGCCGGCCGGTCGAGCCATCATGGACCAGATCAACGCCGCGCTGGCCGATCCCGAGATCTATGCGGCGCTTCAGGTCCCTCGGGACAGCTGGATGCGCCAGGCTTCCCTGCGATAGGGTCGGGTTTCAGAAATCCACGCACCGCCCGTTCTACATCGTGCGCGAGCGGCTCGGCGTCAGGAAGCCGGGGTGAACTGCGGCGCAGGCGACATTTTAGAATTTGCCGGGGTTAACCCGGCGGAATGCTCCCGTACATGATTGATGAACGCCCGTAAGGCCGGCGCCATCTGGCGTTGGCGGGTGTAGCAGAGATGATGGCCGGGGAATGGGGCGGACCACTCCTCCAGCATCGGCACCAGAAACCCCTGTGAAATCGCTTCGGCGACGCGCCAGTCGGACAGGAAGGCAATACCGACTCCGTCCAATGCCGCGCGCAAGGCGGTCTCTTTGTCGTTCACGATCAGCGGACCGTCGACCGCGACCTCGAACCAAGCGCCTTTCTCCCAGAACTCCCAATGATAGGTGCCGCTACGGCCGGGCCACCGCCAGCGGATGCAGCGGTGTTCGATCAGGTCGCGCGGTGTGGCGGGCAGGCCGGAGCGGTCGACATAGGATGGTGCCGCCACCGCGATCTGACGGATGTCGGGCCCGAGGCGCACGGCGATCATGTCGCGCTCGATGACCTCGCCGATGCGCAGGGCAGCGTCATAGCCGCCCGCCACGATCTCGGCTACCGAATCGTCGAGCGTAATGTCCAGCGTCACCTCGGGATAGGCGGCGGCGAAACCGGCCAGGATCGGGTCGAGATAGAGGGTGGCGGCAGAGCGGAAGGAATGGACCCGCACGATGCCGGCCGGCCGTTCGCGGTAATGGCTGATATCCTGCAGCGCCGCGCCGAGATCGGCGACCGCCGGGGCGAGCCGGCGATAGAGCGTTTCGCCGGCATCGGTGAGCGCGACGCTGCGCGTCGTGCGGTTGAGGAGGCGAATGCCGACGCTTTGCTCGAAGGCGCGCACCATCTGGCTGAGCGCCGAAGGCGAAACGCCGAGCGCGTCGGCGGCGCGAGAGAAACTGAGCGAGCCGGCCACGGCGAGGAAGGCGCGCAGCTGCGCGAAGTCGCCGCCGGTCAGGGATGCTTCCATTGTTAAGCCAGCCTTACAAGTTTGTTCAGAAAATCGAATATTCTGAATTTTTCCTACCAAGATTATATGAAGCCACGAAGGAGAAATCATCATGAAGACGTGGTTCATCACCGGAGTTTCGCGCGGTCTCGGCAAGGAGCTTGCCAAGGCGGCGCTGCTCCGCGGCGACAAGGTCGTCGGCACCACTCGCGACGGAACATCGGATGTCGACGGCGCGGTCGTGCTGCCGCTGGAAATGACCAATGCGGCCGCGATCGAAAAGACCGTCGCCGCCGCCTTCGAGACAGCGGGCAGCATCGACATCGTCGTCAACAATGCCGGCTATGGCCTGCTCGGCGCCGTCGAAGATGCCGAGGAGAAGGAGATCGAACGGCTGTTCGCCGTCGATCTGTTCGGACCGCTGAAACTTATCCGCGCCGCGCTGCCGCATCTGCGTCGCCAGAAAAGCGGGCATATAGTCAACATCACCTCGATCGCTGGTCGAGCGCCGGGGGCGGCTTCGGCCTTCTACGCCGCGGCCAAATTCGGGCTGGAGGGCTTCTCGCAGAGTCTGGCGCAGGAAGTCGCGCCGCTGGGACTCAAGGTGACGACGGTGGCGCCCGGTGCTTTCCGCACCGATTTCCTCTCGGACCATTCGATCCGCAAGAGCGCGTCAGCGGCGGAGGGCTATGGCGAAACTGCCGGCAAGATGCTGGACGCGTTCAAGAGCATGGATGGCCGCCAGCTCGGCGACCCCGCCCGCGCGGCCGAAGCGATTCTGAAGCTGACCGATGCGGCGAACCCCCCGCTGCAGCTTCTGCTGGGCTCGGACGCCTGGAAGCGGATGTTGGCCCGCCAGGAAATCGCCGAAGCCGAGATGGCCGAGTGGCGGGAAATCACCCTCGGCACGGATCATCCCGCCGCTTAAAAGTCGACGCACCGCCCTTTCTTCTCCCAATCGTTATAGCGGGTCGGTTCGGGTCCTTTGGGCCCGCCGATCTCGCGCGGCTGGGCGGGAGGCTGCTTCATCGGCTGCTCGGTGCTTTTCGTCGGCTCGACGTTCGGCGGGGTTTTGTCGCTCACTATGCTCTCCAGTCTGGTCTTGCCTTCAATATAGGAGCGATTGATGGCTTTGGAACGGTTTGGTGCGTTCGTCGGCGACTGGACGACCCTGTTCGCCGCGGTGATGATCGGCACTTATCGGCGCATTTGAGCCCTTCCCCCTGGCCAAGGGCGCTTCATCCCGCTAAATAACGGGCATGTCCGCTGACACTTCCGACGCCCGCGCTGTCGCCCACGAGGCGCTGAGCCAGATATTCCGCCGCCGCCATGCGCTCGACGACGCGCTGAAACTCGACGGTATCGCCGAGGCGCGCGATCGCGGCTTCGCCCGCCAGATGGTGGCCACCACGCTTCGGCGCAAAGGCCAGATCGACGATCTGCTGCGCCGCTGCCTGGAGAAACTGCCGCCAGCGCCGGTCGAGGACCTGCTGCGCCTGGCCGTCGCGCAATTACTGTTTCTCGATGTGAAGCCGCACGCCGTCGTCGACAGCGCCGTCGAACTGACCAAGACCCTCGGCTTCGCGCCGTTCGGCAAGCTGGTCAATGCGGTGCTGCGCCGCCTCGCCACCGAGGGCCCGGACTGGGTAGCCCAGCAGGATGCGGCGCCTTTGAACGCGCCGGGCTGGCTGTGGAATTCCTGGGTCGCGGCCTATGGCGAGAAGACCGCCCGCGAGATCGCCGCCGCCCATCTCGTCGAGCCGCCGCTCGATCTGACGCCGGCCGGCCAGACCGAGATCTGGGCGCAGCGCCTCGAGGCCGAAATATTGTTCACTGGCAGCCTGCGCCGCCCCGCCGGCGGCTCGATCACCGCGCTGCCCGGCTTCGACGAGGGCGGCTGGTGGGTGCAGGACGCCGCCGCGACCTTGCCGGTGAGATTGCTGGACCCGCATCCGGGCGAGCACATCGCCGATCTGTGCGCGGCACCCGGCGGCAAGACCGCGCAATTGGCCGCGGCAGGTGCGGTTGTCACCGCGCTCGACCGCTCGGCCCGGCGCCTGTCGCGCCTGCAGGAAAATCTCGATCGTCTCGCCCTGTCGGCCGAACTGGTGGCGGCCGACGCGTCGGCGTGGCAACCACCCCAGCTGTTCGACAAGGTGTTGCTCGACGCGCCGTGTTCGTCCACCGGCACTCTGCGGCGTCACCCCGACGTCGCCTGGACCAAGCAGCCGGAAGATGTCGGGAAGCTGGCGATCGCGCAGGATCGGCTGCTGGCGGCGGCGGCGCTGATGGTCAAGCCGGGCGGCACGCTGATATTCTGTACCTGTTCGCTGCAGCCGGAAGAGGGATCCGCGCGCGTTGACCAGTTCCTGCGCTCGGACGCGCGCTTCCGCAGGCAGCCCATCGAGGCGTCGGAAGTGGGCGGTCTCAGCGCGTTGATCAGCGCGGACGGGGATATGCGCAGCCTGCCGTGCCACCTGGCGGAAATTGGCGGCATGGACGGCTTTTTCGCCGCCCGCTTGTATCGCATCGCTTGAGGGTCCATGACTAAGTCCCGTCCTTTCATCCTTCTCGATCGCGATGGCACGCTCAATGTCGAGAAGCATTATCTGTCCGATCCGGCGCAGCTGGAACTCTATCCCGGCGCCGGCGCCGCGCTGAAACGTCTGCGCGAGCTGGGTTACGGGCTGGCGGTGCTGACCAATCAATCGGGCGTTGGACGCGGCTATTTCGGTCTCGACGCGGTCGAGAAGGTGCATGACCGCCTGCGGGAGTTGCTCGCCGCCGAGGGCGCTTCGGTGGATGGCATCTATCTCTGCCCGCATGGCCCCGACGAGGCGTGCGACTGTCGCAAGCCGCTGCCCGGCATGGCCAACCAGGCGATGGCCGAGTTCGGCTTCGACCCCAGGACGTCCATCATGATCGGCGACAAGGCGGCCGATATCGGCCTCGGTCAGGCGATCGGCGCGAAAACCATTCTGGTGCGGACCGGCTGGGGCGCCGATAGCGAAAAAGCGGGCGATAGCGAGCCTGACGTGATCGTCGATGATCTCGCTGCGGCGGTGGCTTGGATCGAGGCCAATAAATGAGCAACGAATTTGTTCGCTCCGTACTTGTCTCCGCTACGCTGCGATTCCACAAATTCGTTGCAGGCCTGCGCGTGCGTGCTTGGCACGCGATTCCAGTGATTCTCGGCAAAGCCGAGGGTGAGGCCCGCGCTGCCGACAACGTCGATTACGCAGGCGGTATAGCCCAAGCGCGCCCTAGCGCGCGCCCGGCGCTTGAGGGACATAAATGATGAAGCTTTCGGCGCTGGTCGTTGTCCATAACGAGGAAGAGCGCCTGGCCGCCTGCCTCGAACGCCTGGGCTTCGCCGACGAAATCGTCGTCGTGCTCGACAAATGCACCGATGGCAGCAAATCCATCGCCCTGCGCTTCACCGACCGCCTGGTCGAGGGCTCGTGGGAACTCGAGGGGCCGCGCCGCAATACCGGCATCGAGGCCTGCCGCGGCGAGTGGATTGTCGAAATCGACGCCGACGAGCATGTGACGCCGGAGCTGGCCGCCGAATTGCGCGCGGTGACCGAGAGTTCGACCGTCGCCTATCACGAGATCCTGGTCGATAATTGGATCGGATCGCATCTCGTGCGATGGGGCTGGGGCGCCTCGTTCGGCAAACCGGCCTATCCCGGCCTGTTCCGCAAGGGCGCCAAGATCTGGGGCAATCAGCGCGTCCATCCGTCGTTGACATGGACGGGCGAGAAAGGCCCGCGGCTGGCGAGCCGCCTGCAGCACTATGTCGACCGCGACATTTCCGACATGATCCGCCGCTTCGACCGCTACAGTACCGCCCGGGCCAAGGATCTGGTCGAATCGGGTGACATCGGCAGTGGAGTCCACAATGTGCGCCGCATCGTTTCGCGCTTTTTCCGCTGCTATGTCAGCCGCGGCGGCTGGCGCGAGGGCGGGCACGGTTTCCTGATCGCGCTGTTCGCCGCCCTCTATCCGCTGGTTTCGTATCTCAAGGCGAAATATGATCTGTCCGATGTGAAATCGATATCGTCGGATATACCGGATGGGCCTCGCTGACCTAGTAAGAAATTCCGAGCGCGCTCTCCTGCCGGTGCTGCCTCGTTCTCTGGTTCTGTGGCTGGAAAGTCTTTATTTTCGCCGGTTCGGCGAACCCGAACTGGCCTTGTTGCCGCAATTGGCCCGGCCGGGCTGGGACGCCGTGGACATAGGCGGGCATGAGGGCTCCTACAGCCTGTTCCTGCGCCGCCTGACCCGGCGCGTCCATGTGTTCGAGCCGATTCCCTGGATGGCGAAGGCGCTGCGCCAGAAATTCGGCGATCGGATCACCATCCATGAGGAGGCCCTGTCCTCGGCCTCGGGCCAGGCGGTGCTGCATTTTCCGCGCCAGAGCAGCTTCGGCGCGCCGACGGCGCTGGCCAGCCTGGATGCGGCGGTCCTGGCCGGCGAGTCGGACGTGGTCGAGATCGCCGTGCGCACCAGCCGGCTCGACGATCATGGCTTCGACCGGGTCGGACTGATCAAGATCGACGTGGAGGGCCATGAGGAAGCGGTGCTGCACGGGGCGCGGGCCACGATCGAGCGCTGCCGCCCCAATCTGATCGTCGAGATCGAGGAGCGCCACGCCAAAGGCGCTCTGGCCCGGATCGTCGCCTGGTTCGACGGCCTCGCCTATGATTGCTTCTATTATCACGAAGGGCGCCTGATGCCGATCGGTGCCCGGACGGCGGCCGATCTGCAGGCGTCCGGCAGCCCGTTCGTCGGCGGCTTCTATATCCGCAATTTCATCTTCCAGCCGCGCGAGGGCGCGGCTCGATGAGGCTGACCACACTGTCCCATGCCGGTCTTGCCGTCGAAAGCCAGGGCCGGCAACTGATCTGCGATCCCTGGCTGGTGGGCAGCTGCTATTGGCGGTCCTGGTGGAATTATCCGCCCGTCGCGCCCGAGCTGATCGCCACCCTCAAGCCCAGCTGGATCTATATCACCCATATCCATTGGGACCACTTCCAGGGCGCCTCGCTGCGGCTGTTCAGCCTGGATACGCCGGTGCTGATCCCCTTCGACCGCTATACCCGCATCCGCGACGATCTGACCAAGATCGGCTTCAAGACCATTATCGAGCTGAAGCATGGCGAGCGGCATCTTCTGTCGGACACCATGGCGATCACCTCGTACCAATTCTCGCCCTTCACCGACAGCGCGGTGGTGATCGAGGCCGACGGCATCGTCGTGCTCAACGCCAATGACGCCAAATTCATGGGCGGTCCGCTCGAGCAGATTCTGGCCGACCATCCCAAGATCGATTTCGCCTTGCGCAGCCACAGCTCGGCCAATGCGCGCATGACCTATCACTGCCTCGACGCTCCCGACGAGCCGATCGACGATAATTCCAGCTACGCCCTGGCTTTCTGCGCCTTCATGGAGCGGGTCCGGCCTCGCTACGCGATTCCCTTCGCCAGCAATCACTGCCATCTGCACAAGGATACCTGGGCGTTCAACGCTCATGTCACCCCACCCGACGTGGTGGCCAAGGCGATGGCCGATTACCAGAAGCAACGGCCTTTTCCGACCGAGCTTCGCATCATGACCTCGGGCGACAGTTGGGACAGCGCGACCGGCTTCCATATCACGCCGTCGCCCTGGCTGCTCGACCGCGAGGCCGGGCTGGCGGCCTATGCCGACAAGGTGCGCCCGGTGTTGGAGAAGACCTACAAGAAGGAAGAGGGCATCGTCGTCTCGGAGCCTTACGCGATCCGTCAGCTCACCGCGATCGTCGAGTCGGTGCCCTTCTTCTGGCGTTGGCCGTTCAAGGGCCGGCCGGTGCTGTTCGACGTGCGGGCCGGCGAGGTCGGGCGCCAGGGGTTTCTGGTGGATGTCTGGCGCCGGAAGGTGACGGTGACCGACCCGGCGGCGGCCGATCCGATGATGATGCGCATCATCATTCCCGCTTCGGTGTTCAAGATGTCGCTGGCACTGCGCATGTTCGCCCATGCCGCTATCAGCAAGCGCCTGCGGTTCCTGGCCAAACGTGAGGATATGGGCCGGCTCTTCCTGTTCGAGGGGCTGTTGTCCTGGTACGAGATGGAGGCGTTGCCGCTCGGCCACATGCTGACGCGCCGGCGCTTCTGGGAGGCCTATCTGCCGCGCTGGCGCGAGATTCTGCTGATCGCCAAGATGGCGCTGAACCGGGCGCGGGGCATTCCGCTGCGGGTGCAGGAAATTCATTTGTTGCGGGGCGGCCGGTGAATAATTCCGGCGAGGTCATCGATTTCTTGGGCCTCTCCATTAATGACTGGGACGCCGAAGCTGCTGCGCAGGCCGTCGCCGACCGCGATCCGGCTGCTCCTTTCGCCTATGTCGTTACGCCCAACGCCCAGCATCTGGTGAGTCTGGCGCGCAATGAGGGCATCTGGCGCGAAGCCTATGCCGGCGCCTGGCGGCGTCTGTGCGACGGCCATGTGGTGCAGCGCCTGGCCAAGCCCATTCTCGGTTTGCGCCTGCCGCATGCTTCGGGCAGCGATATTACGCTGCTGCTGGTGCGCCGGCATATCCGCCCCGAGGATTCGGTGGCGGTGATCGGCGGTGGGGAGCGGCTGGAGACGGCGCTCAAGGCTCAGTACGGCTGGCGCAATCTGGCGGTTTTCGATCCGCCGTTCGGGCTGCTCGAGGACCGCGCCGCGCAGGATCGCTGCCTCGATTTTCTCAAAGCCCATCCGGCGCGCTACGTGTTCTTCACCGTCGGTTCGCCGCAATCGGAATATCTGGCCAGCCGCGCCGCGGCGCTCGGCGTCTTGACCGGAACGGGGCTTTGCGTCGGCGGATCGCTGCTGTTCGCCACCGGGCTGATCAAGCGGGCGCCAAACTGGATCCGCCAACTCGGGCTGGAGGGGCTTTATCGCCTGGCGCAAAGGCCGCGCAGCCATTTCCGCCGCGTTTTCAAGGAAAGCCTGCCGATCATCGGCATCCTGCTGAAAGCCCGCTTCGGGCGGGCGAGGATCCTGCCATGAGCGGCGCGATCCTGGGCCGGCGGCAGGGCAAGATCCACCGGCTGAGCGGCGGCGAGATCCAGCAGGAAGACTGGGCGCTCCCGCCGCCGCGCAAGATATCGCGCATGATCCCGCTGATGCTGGTTCTGCCGATGTTCGCACAGATCTTCCATTATATGATCGACATCAATTCGCTCTATCTGCTGTCGAAGGCTTGGGCGGTACTGATGCTGCCGATGGCCTTCTACGGCGTGCTGGGGCTGCGCACCCGGTTCGCCTTGCCCTATATGCTGGCGCTGCTCTACGGCCTTGGGGCGACGCCGGTCCTGTCCATGATGTGGCTGGGCAATTCGATTTCGGACGCCATCGTCAACAGCGTCAAGATCTGGTCCCTATCCTATTATTTCAGCCTGCTCGGCCTGCTGGCCTGGCTGCAGCCGGAACCCGAGGTGCTGGTCAAGGCGATCAACCGGCTCGGCATCGCCACGATAGCGGTGATGTGGATCCTGTGGTTCACCGTGCCCAACCGCTATTATTCGGGCGATCCGCATGTCAGCCGCCTGTTCCTGGCCGAATATGAGCGCGGCAATCGCGTCTATTTTCCGATGACCTTCGCCTGGCTGTCGATGTTCTATGTGCTGGCCCGCATGCTGGAGCGACCGCGTCTATGGCATCCGATCTGGATCGCGCTGGTGATGGCGACCGAAATCCTGCTGTTCAAGGAGCGCATGGCGCTTGCGGCCAGCGTGCTGGTGATGGTCGGGATGGTGATTTTCCGCCTGCCGCCCTTGTGGAAATCGATCGCCGTGGCGGGCGGCATCGCGGTGGGCGCGATCGGGGCCGGCCTGGCGGTGCTGAAGGCGGAGAAGCTGGTGTCGTCATTGGGCGGCTCTCTCTCGATCCGCCAGCATTCGATGGAGCTTCTCGAGGCCTATCTCGGCGACCAGCCGCTGCGTTGGATTTTCGGGGCAGGCGCGGCCAGCCGGGTCGGCAGCGTCAATATGGCCAAGATCATCGGCCGGGCCGATTTCTTCCTGGCCGATCTGGGCTGGGCGGGCATCATCTTCGAGTTCGGCGCATTCGGAGCCTTGCTGCTGGCGATGCTCTATCTGGTTCCGCTGCGCTGGGGCTGGAAGCAGCCCCCCGTGGCCAATTCCGCGAACCGGGCGATGATCGGCGCGCTGGTGACCTATATCGCGTTTCTGACCATCTGCACGGCGATCTATTCGCCGGTCTATGTGCCCGGCGAACTTGCCTCGATCACCGCGATGCTGCTCTACATGAATACGATGTCGCAGAAAGACGCGCCGTCTCCGCGTGAAACGCGGAGATTGATGTAAGGCGCGGGGAACGCGCCGCTTCTACTGCACCACCTGGCTCTGGCCGAACGAGTAGCCGACATTGCGGGCGAAGGGCAGGGCCTTGTTGATCCACTGGTCTACCCACAGATCGAGCTCGGCCACCGTGGTCTTGGACACGAAGATCATGTCACCCTGATAGAGGCGGTACTGGCGGGTATCCTTGCCTTCGAGGATGTCGCGCAGATTGACCAGGGTCATCATCGGGCGGTCGTCGGGGGCGCGGCGGATCAGGATGATCTCGTCGAGATTGCCGGTGTCGGCGGTGCCGCCGGCGAGTTGCAGCGCGCCGAAGATGTTCACCGAACCGGCCAGCGGATAGGCGCCCGCCTTCTTGACCTCGCCGCCGACATAGATCTGGACGCCCGGCGCTTCCAGCAGCGAGATCGCCACCTCCGGATTCTTCAGCCGCTTGACCGCCGCCTTGGCGATCACGTCCGACGCTTCCCGGAAGGTCAGGCCGCCGATATCGACCTCGCCGGCCACCTTCAGGGTGGCGGCGCCGTCGGGGCGGATCATCACGTCCTCGTCGAGTTCGGGCGTCAGCGGGAAGGCGATATGCAGCTTGTCGCCGGTGCCGATGCGATAGCGCGGGACCGCGTCCGACCAGGCTTCGTATTTGCCGGAGGCCGCCAGGTCCTCGGGCTTCTTCGGATCGACGCCCTGGGTGGTGCAGGCGGCCAGGGCGGTCAGAATCAACCCGCCCAGCAGCGATTTGGCGAGGGAGGTCATAGCCATCGATAGATGATCCAGGGAATGTAGAAGCGCCGGCCCGTCATGATCGAGCCGTAGATGTCGCCGCCGGTAGCGAGCACCTGGCTGACGAGATTTTCCATGACCGACCGCTTGGTGTGCTCGGCGCGGACCACCAGGATCGAACCATGCACCACATTGGCGAGGCGCACGGGGACGACGCCGTCGCGGAAAGCGGGCGCATCGACGATCACCATGTCGTAGTGGCTCTTCAGTTCGGCGAACAGGCTGTCCAGCACCGTCTTGTTGGCGCGCAGCCAGTTGATCTCGGCATAGGGCGCGCCCAGGGATACATCGAGCTTGGGCGTGCTGCTCTCGGCCAGCTTGAAGCCGCCGATCTCGCGATTGGGCTTGGGCTGTCCCAGATTGGTCCAATGATCGACGCCTTCGCCGACCAGATCGAGCAGCAGGGTGCGCAGGCCTTGGCCGGCGGCCAGTTCGGTGGCCAGGGCGAAGGCCACTTGGCTGCGGTCCTCGTTGCGGCCCTGGGACGCGACCTGCACCACCTGCATGCTGCCATCGTCGCCGCGATGGAACGTCAACTGGCCGGCCAGGAAGATGATCTGCGAGGTCACTCCCTGGGCCATCAGATCCTGGCCTTCATTGAAGGTGGCCAGCACCGGCATGTTGAGCTGCGCCTCGATCTCGGCGGGCAGCAGGAACACCTGGCGGTTCCAGTCGGCCATCAGCGAGGCGGCGACGGCGACGATCACCGAGGCGATCAGCGTGGCGAGGAACAGATTGACGCGCGGGCTTTCGCCCTTCAGCGAGGCGTCGCCATTGGCGACGATGCGCACAGCGGCGTTCGTCTTCGAGTTCGACGCCGTTTCTTCGCTCTGCGCCTCTTCGGCCTTCTGGGTGAAGTCGCGATAGAGCTGGTCGGTCACCGCGCGCGAGCGCTCGAGGCCGTGCATCTTGCCCTCGACGCCGCGCAGCTGTTCGACGCGGGTGCGCGCCGCCTCGACCTGGGCTTTCAGCTCGTCGATATTATGGGCCAGCGAGTCGGATTCCACCTGGTCCTGGACCAGGCGGTTATTGAGGAAGTCGAGCGCCGGATTGCGCACTTCGCGCTGGTCGGTGAATTCGCGGTGCGGGCGCTTCTTGGCCTCTTCGAGCAGGTCGATCTGACGGTTGACGTCGGACAGATGCGGATCGGTGTCCTGATAGAGCTGCTGCAGATGGTCCTGCTCGATGCGCAGCTTCATCAGGATATTGTCGGTCTCGTCATTGTCGACGCGGTCGGTCTTTTCAGCGAAATCGAACACCGAGGTCGGCATCTGGGCCAGCTTGCCCTTGGTGGCGTCGATCTCGGCCAGCAGCGCCGCCTGGCGCTGGGTCGCGTTGTTGAGCGCGGTGTTGGCGGCGGCGACCCGATCGAGCGCGATGGTGCTCTCCTGGGCGAAATCCAGAATGTTGTTCTGTTCCTTCTCGGTCTTGATCGAGGATTCGATGGCTTCGAGCTGCTTGCCGTAGGTGCGCGCCTTGATGGTCAGGAAGGACGCTCTCTCATTGCTGTAGAGTTCGCTGCGGCGTTGGAGGTAGATCTCGGCCAGGGTGTCAACGGTCTGGATCGCGGTTTCGCGGTCCTTGTGCTGGTACGAGACGACCATAAGGTTGGTGTCCGTCGGCGTGGTCACCCACAAGGCGCGTTCGAGCGTGTCGACGGCGGCGTTGAGCTGCTCGTCCTCGGGCAGGGGTGCCCGTATCCCGAGCCAGCGGCGATGGCCCAGCGAGGGGTCGATCCTGGCCGGCCCGACGGCCTCGGCGACCTTCGATAGAAAGGCTCTGTTATGCAGGAACTCGGCCTCGGAATTGGTGAGGCGCGTCGTGTCGGTGCTGGTGTTGCCGGTAGACAGCCCGGCGGCGCTGGCGGCTTCGGCCCCGCCGACCAACATGAGCTGTAGATGGGCGGTGAAGCGCACCGGGCTGAAGATGAAGGCCAGCACGGCCAGACCGAACCCGACGCAGAGGATCCAGGCGACCATCTTGCGGTAATAGAAGGCGACAATGACGAAATCGCGCAGAGTCGAGATCGACTGCTTGCGCGGGGCCGCTGCCGCGGTCTGCGGTTTTTCGTCTGTCTGAGCTGTCATAAGTCCGTCACGGGCGCGCGAAAGGAGATCAGGAGCGGGATTTACCTTGCGGTACAAATGCTTGCCAAGGGCTTAAGATGGAAGGCGTTAGACGGATGACTTCGTCCTTGATCGGAAGGGCGAGGGGAAAGATAGTCTACGAGTCCTCTGGAGGGAGTCGAGCGCGGTGAGCGGGAGACGGGGTTGGGTCGGCGCGAGTCTGGGCGGATTGGCCACGAGAATGGCCGAGGTCGCGGCCAAACTGGCGCTCTACATGCTGGCTGCGCGATTGCTCGACGTCGAGGAATGCGGAGTGCTGTTCATTTGCCTGACCTGGGTCCTGTTGGCCGGGACCATCTCGCGAATAGGGATTGAACGGGGGCTTTCCCGCCTGATTCCGGCTGAGCTGGCCCTGTATCAGGGGCGGGCGGCGCGCACCGTCCTGCTGCGCGGCGGGGCGATCGTCACGGCGGCCGGCCTCGGCCTCGGATTGATCACAGCTCTGGCGGCCCCTTTCGCCGCCGATCATCTGTTCCACGCCGCCCCCGCGCTGCCCGGCCTGCGTGCTTGCGGATTGGTGATTCCGGTGCTCACCCTGGCGGTGACCCTGGGCTTCGTGCTGGTCGGCTTTCATCGGCCGGTGCTGTCGCAGATCCTGCAGAACCTGCTCTGGCCGTTCGGCATGCTGATCGGACTGGGTCTCGGCGTGCGCGACGCCGCCGGCCTGATGCTGATCATGGCGGCGACCCAGCTCTTCGCCATCCT
>Ga0302314_10006493_pt1 | contig 21146 bp, 18 predicted proteins | sample III_Palsa_N2_3_FD_200533 | JGI IMG/M metagenome (GOLD analysis project Ga0302314, IMG submission 200533) | Peat permafrost microbial communities from Stordalen Mire near Abisko, Sweden - III_Palsa_N2_3 | ecosystem: Environmental > Terrestrial > Soil > Palsa > Peat permafrost | place: Sweden...
ACCGCCCTGCTCTACCCACGGCGAGGGTAGCCGGGCGTGCTCCCGACTCGACCGGGCACGCAGTCAGGTGCTCAGGTGCTCGTGCTGGATCTGCCAGGCCCCGTCTCGCTTGACCACAACGTTCGTGCCGCGTCCCCGGCCCGAGCTGGGCTCGCCGTCAACCACGCCCCGCCAAAAGAAGCGGTACCGACAGGCGGCGAGCTCGTCGGTCAGCGCGAGCCACTCGAGCTCGCGGATCTCGTACACCTCGTCGTCGATGGCGGCGAACGTGCGCTCAAGCGCGCCGGCGATCTCCGGGCGCCCACGATAGGAACCGTCGGTGAACCAGTAGGTGGCGTCGTCCGCGATCAACGGCAGTACCTGCCGGACGTCATGGCTGTTGGCGGCCCGTTCGTACTCCGCCATAAACTCAGCTAGCTGGGTCGCGCGGTCGGACATCGCACTGTCTTTTCTCCTGGGGCGGCGCCCTGCATGCGGTGAGCCTTTCCATCGCCCGTCAACGTCGACCCGATGGCCACCCGCCGCCAGCCAGGCCTCCCGAACGCGGTTCCCCATACTCATCGTCCTGATAATCGCCGAACAACCGACGGCTGCGCCTGGCCCGCCAAGTTCCCGCGAACAGCAGGCAAAGGAAAGGGAGCACGACAATCCCGATGATCCACAGCGGTGCCAGCACCCACCACCACGACCAGGCGATGAGCCCGGTGAGCTTGAGCACGATGAGCCCGGGCACCGCCAGTCTTTGGACGAGGTTCCAAATCCGCGCTCCGATCCCCGGCAGGTTGGAGCGCAAAGGGAGCACGAACCCGTCGATCCACAGCGGTGCCGACACCCACCACCACGACCAGTCGATGATCCCGGTCAGCCTGAGCACGATGAGCGGCAGCGCCAGAATCCACAGGCTCTGGCCAACGTTCCAGATCCGGTCCGCGAGCGACAGCAGCGGCGTTCCGCGGAAAGTGGCGACCACCGCACCAGCGTAACGACCAACCGCGCGCCGCACCACGGCCGAGCACGCTCCCAGGGGGCGATCGAGCTCGGCGGGCGTTGGCGCCGAGGCCGCTAAGCGCACCGCGATCAGCGGAAGTAGATGCGAGTAGATCGCCCGCCGGACGAACGGCGTCATCTTGAGGCCCGGCAGATCCTCGATCTTGTGCACCCCGACTCCGGCGCCCTCGTGAAGGTCGATGTCCTCGGGGCGCACGCCGCCGACCAGGTAGAACAGGGAGACAGTGCGGCCGTCGCCCTCGTGGTCCACGGCCTCGGTCAGGAAAATCGGGTCCGCGATCTCCAAGCCCGTCTCCTCACGTACCTCGCGGAGCACGGCGTCCTCAACGGTCTCGCCGTCCTCGACCGCCCCGCCAAACCCCGCCCAGCAGTCAGGGTTCGGGATCCCCGGCTTGTCGTCGCGGTGGTGGAGGAGCAGGCCGCCGTCGTCGGTCACAATCAGCAGCATCGCCGCGCGCCGAACGGGCCTCGCGTCTGTATCCGATACATCGGGCATGGGGACACAGCGTAGGCCGGTTCCGTCGGGCACCGCGTGCCGAGTCAACAGGCCGTCTTCCGGGCACGTGCGGGGGATTTGCCGGTCCGATTCCGCGGTCACCCCCATCTTCTGGCCGGCCACGGCCCGGCTCGCCGCCGCCCCCGCGGACGACGAGTGGGCGGCCCGGCCCGGCCTCTTCGGGCTGTGCCGCCCGTGCACTGGAAGTTACGCATTCCGCTTGCCGTTGGGCGAACTCCCAACCATCCTGGTGATCGTGAGCCAAGACAGTGCCCTGGAAATACTGGGCACTTTGATGCGCGAGCTGCGCCGAGCCGGCGGGATGACCCTGACTGCCACCGCTCAGGCGGCGAAGATCGACAAGGGTCATCTCAGTCACGTGGAGCGTGGCCGTGACCGCCCGAGCCGGGAACTGGTGGCGTTCTACGAAGAACGCTTCAACGCCGACGGCCAGCTCTGGACGCTGTTCATCGAGGCCGTAGCCGGGCCACGGCCCCGGCAGCGGTCAAGCCAGGCTGCCGCTAACAAGTATCCACTGCCCGGTGACGCCTCTACCTTTGTCGACGACATCACGCCGGACGCGATCATCATGCCGCCGGGGTTTCAGTTCGAGAAGATCTGGCGTCTCAAGAACACCGGCTCCGTTCCGTGGGATGGGCGATGGCTGAGACGTCTCGGACCACCGGCGGGCCTGGGTATTCCCAGCTCTCCTGTGCAGGTCCAGATAGCCACCACCATGCCCGGCCAGACCGTCGATATCAGCGTTCCGATACGAGCCCACAACCAGGCCGGGACCGCTGAGGTCCATTGGAAGATGGTCGACGACGAAGGATATGAGTTCTTCCCCGACCGATACCCCGAGGGGATATTCACCACCGTCATCGTCAGGGACGGCGCGCCCAACCCGAGAATTCGACGGCTGGCATGATCCGCGGCGATCATTCGGCTCCCTTGCCGTTACCAACCGAACAACCCGGGCGCAGCCGGTCATCCGCCTGGGCCTGTGTTCACAGCAAGCGCAGCGAGTGGTCCGCCAGGCGCAGTCGCGCGGACTGGCCCCAGGTGAGCGGGACCGTGTCGGCCTCGACACCGTCGCCGAAGAGCACCAGCCGGTCCGATTCCGCGGTCACCTCGATCTCCTGGCCGGTCGATAGGGTGCCCTCGGTGCACGACGTTCCGGTCGCGGGCGACGGCCAGGCCTCGCGAACGAACCAGGCCAGCCGGCCTTCTTCAGGACCGGGCAGGGCAAGCGGGCTCTTGCGCTCGAGCCAGGCCGAGCGGCACCAGCCGGTCGCGCCGGTGCCGGTGGACACGATGAGCCCCGAGGATGCCTGCGCCTCCGCCCGGCCGTCCGGCAGCCGGAGCGTGTAGCGGGCGGTCTGGTGCGTGGGCTGGCCGACGTAGATCTCGTTCAGCCCGGTGAGCCGCTGCCCGTCGTCGGTCTCGGCGGTGACCATGGTGAGCTGCTCGACGCGGACGCCGCCGCCCGGCCCGCCGTCGCCCCTGCGGACGGCGAGCGCGAGCAGGTCGGCGCACGCGCCGGGCGGGTGCCGGACCAGGACGCCCGGGTTGCGCCCGGGCTCCGGGTCGATGCCGACGATGAGCTGGCCGTCGAGGTACTTGGCGAGGTTGGCGACCAGCCCGTCCTGGCCGACTGCGACCACGATGTCTTCGGGTGAGAACAGGAACCGGGGCAGGTCGGCGCGCTCGACCACGCCCCGTCGCCAGTCGACGGGGATCGCGGAGGACACCGCGACCATCGCGGCCGCCTGCCCGGCGTGCCTGGCCTCCAGGTCCTCGATCCGGCGGCCCCGGGTGCGCAGGTAGAACGCGGCCTGCCCGCGGGTCCCGTGCCGCGCCACCAGCTCCTCAAGTTCGGTGTGGCGGTGCACGAGCACCACCCGGGGCGCGAGGCTCACCGCTGCGCCTGCGCGCCGCCGGAGGCCGCCGGGTCGCCGGACGCCAGCCGGGACATGAGCGAGGTCAGCAGGTCGGGCGCGAGCACCAGCGTCCCGATCTGCGGCAGGCCTCCGGCCAGGTCCTTGGCCGCCAGCGCGAGCAGGGTGGACTGCGGGAGGTCGCGGTAGGCGGCGACGCGGGCCGCCTCGCCCGCCGCCTTCGCCTCGCCGAGTGCCCGCGTCCCGTTGGCCCGCGCCCGGGCGAGCTGTTCCTCCTTTTCGGCCTGGGCCTGCGCCGCGATCCGGCTCGCGTCCGCGGCGTCCTGCGCCTCCCGGCGGGCGTTGGCGCCGCGCTGGGTGACGAGCTGCTCCTCGCGGCGGGCGAGCTCGATCTGGCTCTGGAGCTCGTTCTCGGCGATCGCGCGCTCCCGCTCCACCGCCACCGCCCGCCGTTCGTAGGTCGACCGGTCGGCCTCCTGCTGGATCTGCTCGCGGGTCGGGGTGCGCAGCGCCTTCTCCACCTCCGGCTCCGGTCGCAGCGCGATCACCCGGGCGCCGATGACCGCGATCCCGGTCTCGGCCAGCCGCGCGTCGGCGGTGAGCCCGTGCAGGATCCGGTCTCGGATCTGCGCCACTCCGTCCGCCAGCACGCTCGACAACGGGCTGCTCGCGACCAGCCCGAGCACCTGTTGCTGCGCGGTCTCGGTCAGCAGCCCGCCCACCTGCTCAAGCGGCGTGCCACGCCACCGGCCGGTGTCCGGGTCGACCGAGAAATCGATCCGGGTACCGGCGACGGCGGGATCGGTCACCCGAAACGTCACGCTCGCCTGGACCGCGAGGTCCTGAAAGTCCGCCGTCCGGGCGTGAAACAGCAGCGGCAGCTCGCGGTCGTCGACCGGTACCTCCGACAGCACCGCCGACAACGGCCGGAAGAAGAACGACAGCCCGGTCCCCTCATGCGCCGCCTTTCCCCGCCGCAGGTGCCGGACGTGCATGGTCGGGTTGCCGAGCAGGTGCCGGGCCAGTGGATACCGCTTGATGTCTGCCATCGCCGCTCACTCTCCTCATTATCGTCACTTTGACGATAAGCCTCAGAAACTATTCTCGTCAAGTTGACGATTAAGGGGCTACGATGACTGGATGAGGGCCTACGATCCAAGCGAGTTCCCGCCAGTAGCCGTCACCGTCGACCTCGTGGTGCTCACGATCAGGGACGACGGGCTGGAGGCCCTGCTGGTCACGCGCGGGGAGGATCCGTTCGCGGGCATGCTCGCGCTGCCTGGCGGCTTCGTCCGCGCGGATGAGACCCTGAGCGAGGCCGCCGCGCGCGAGCTGGCCGAGGAGACCTGCCTGACGGTCGGTGCTGCCCATCTGGAACAGCTGGCCAGCTACGGAGATCCCGGGCGGGACCCGCGAATGCGCGTGGTGACCGTGGCCTACCTGGCCCTGGCGCCGCAGATGCCGCTGCCACGGGCCGGAACCGACGCCGCCGAGGCCGGCTGGGTACCCGTCGGCGACGTCCTCGACGGCGACGTCCTGGCGTTCGACCATCAGCGCATCCTGGCCGACGGCGTGGAACGGGCCCGCGCGAAGCTCGAGTACACCCCGCTCGCGGCTGCGTTCTGCCCACCTGAGTTCACCATCGGGCAACTGCGCCGTGTCTACGAAATCGTCTGGGGCACCGCCCTGGACCCGCGTAACTTCCACCGCAAGGTGACCGGCACCCCCGGGTTCGTCATCCCCGCGGGCACCGCGACCGCCGGCGACCGCGGGCGGCCGGCCCAGCTCTACCGGCCCGGTCCCGCCCAGCAGCTCTACCCGCCGTTGCTGCGGCCCTAAGGCCGGCCGGGTCGTGCTCGACAGCGCGGAATACCCGGGCGGGCGCCCGGCTCGCTGCCGGATGCCCGCCCGGGTTGGCTGCCGTTAGCTGACGCCGAAGTCGTCGGCGTAGACGTTGCCCTGGCCGTACCAGCCGTGGACGAAGACGGTGACCGTTCCCGACGATCCGGTGGTGAACGACACCGTCTGCTGCGCCCATCCGCTGGAGGACGTCCAGGTGCTAGCCGTCGCCCCGCCGCTGACGCCGATGTAGGCGTAGTTGCCTTGCGTCCACCCGGTGAGCGTGTAGGTGGTGTTCGGGGACAGAGTGACGGTCTGGTCGCACTCGCCGGTCTGGCTGTTGGTCGCCGAGATCTCGGCCGCGTGGGTGCCCGAGTGCACGGGGGCGGTCACCACCGTGTCACCCGCCTGGCACACCCACGGACTCAGGCTGCCGCTCTCGAACCCTCCGTTGACCAGTGAACTTGGAGGTGGGGCGGTGGAGCTGATCGTCCAGGTAAAGCTGGCCGAGCCCTTCGCGCCGGTCGTGTCGGTGGCGGTTACCGTGACGTTCGACGTCGCCGCGGTGGTGGGCGTGCCGGAGATCAGGCCGGAGGAACTGATCGACAGGCCCGCGGGCAGTCCGGTGGCGGAGAAGGCGAGCGTCTGACCCGAGGCCGAGTCGGTGGCGCTGGCCTGCAGGCTGGTCGCAGTGCCGACCGTCCCGGTCTGGTTACCGGGGCTGGAAACGGTGACCGTGTCGGCCGGTGGCGTTGTCGAGCTCGCGAAGGTGAGCTGGTGAATGTTCCAGCCGCCGTTGTCCTGGTCGATGGTCAGGGTCTGCTGGCCCGCGGGCAGCGTGACGGTCGCCGTGACGGTGGTCCAGGTCTGCCAACCGCCGGTCGCCGGGACGTTGATGTTCCCCGACAGGTTGGCGCCGGACGAGTTGGCGATGTGCAGGCCGTCGGTGACGCCGCTGGGTGAGGCCAGCCGCAGGCTGACCGTGTAGGTCCCGGCGGTAGCCACGTTGACGGTGTACTTGAACCACTGTCCGGCCGCGGTCCAGCCGATGTCATCCCCGCAGCCGGTGTCGGTGCAGGCCTCCAGGTCCACGCCGTCGGAGCGGTAGCTGTTGGCGGAGCCGTTGACCGAGGTGACGTTGTAGGCCACTCCCTGCCCGCCCGTGTCGTAGTTGGCCGCCTGCACCGTGCCGGGAATGGCGGCCGGCGTGCCGCCGTAGGGTCCCTCGGCGGGGGGCGGGGGAGTTCCGCTCCCGCCGCCTGTAAACGCGCTGGTGAACTGACCGGTGCTCTCCGAGACTCCGCTGCAGGTGGGCGAGGCGGCGCCACCGTTGCCGCCGGGGCAGGCCTGGTCGCGATCGACCGACCAGAAGGCGAGTCGGCCGATGCCGTTGCTGCTGGCCCAGCTGGCCACCGAGGAGGCGTCCGGGAGCGTGAACGTGGAGCCGTCGTCGTTGACGCCGATCATCGGGGTGATCCCGACGTTGGCGTACGTGTACGAGCCGTTGACCGCCTTCATCTGGCTCAGGGTGTTCTCGGCCGCGCTGATGGCGGCATTGCCCATCTCGATGTCGCCCTCGTAGTAGTCCATCGCCATGACGTTGACGACCGGGATGGTGACGCCCATGTTCTGGGCGTCCTGCAGCAGGGCGGTGCCGTAATTGTCCAGCCCGCTGGGCAGGACCGGGACGGTGACCGACCAGACCAGGCCGGGGTTTGAGGCCTTCAGGTCCTTCATGGCCTGGAAGGTCTGGTCGATGCCGGTGGTGTCGGCGATGGCGGCGCCCTCGATGTCGAAGTCGAGGTCGTCGGTGCCGTAATCGTTGATGATGGCCTGGTAGGCGGCGTCGATCGTACTCTGGTTGTTGCAGGTGAACGAGATCGGCTCGCCTGCCGAGCCGCCGGAGGACACGATCACCGAGGCGCCGGCCGCCTTCGCCGAGGAGATCTCAGCGCCGATGGTCGGGTCACTGCCGACCGGCAGGGTGTCTCCCCAGATGTCGCTGCAGCCCTCGCCGATGGTGAAGGCCGCGGTGAAGGAGCGCAGTCCATCCGAGGAGATGACGGTGTTCAGCACGCCCTCCTGCGAGTTGGACATGTCGACGTACGGTGCGATCTGCCCGACCGAGGCGCTGGCGGGCGCCGCGGAGACGATCGCGGTCAGCATCAAGCCGGAGGCCGCCAGCAGCACCGACGATCCAGCGGCGACCAGGCGCGGCCCGCCGCGCAGATGAAGAGCTCTCATACCTAACCCCTTCATGTGGGATTCCAGAAGAGTTTCTGAAACAAATAGGAAAGTTTCCTATTTGTTAGGATTGGAGCAGAAGCCCAGGAGTGCGTCAAGACGCGCCTGCGATATTGACGTTTTTTAATACGCGGTTAATGGATTCTTATGGAGAACCGATTGAAACAAGCTTCTGTTTCAGCCGCGAGTGCAGGAAATGCTACCGGCGGCCATTCCGGGCAACCGCTACAGGTCGATCCAGTAACGGCGGATCGGACCGAATCTGCTGCCGCTGATGCTCTCGAGGACACCGCCGCGGCGCTCGATCGTGCTGGCCGACGCCAGGTTGTCGACCGCGCAGACGAGCAGCGCCCGATCGAGGCCGACCGACCGCGCCTCGTCCAGCATCCGGCCGAGCGCCCAGCTGGCCAGCCCGCGCCGGCGCGCGGACGGGCGGATGCCATAGCCGATGTGGCCGGCCCACCGCACGTAGTCGTCATTGCCGTACCGCAGCGCGATCCCGCCGAGCACGCGGTCATCCTCGACAATCCACCGGTACAGGGAGCGGTGCCCGTCCGCGCCTTCCGCCAACTCCGACAGGCTCGCCAGTCGCGTCAGCCAGGCCGCGAAGCCGGCTGGCGAGCGCACCTCGTCAGACGGCCGCAGCCCGAAGCCGTCCTCATGCTGTCCCGGACCCCACTCGGCGTGGGCCTCGAGCCAGGCGGGGTGCAGCCGCGCGGTGGGCGGGATCAACTCCGGCATGTGGTGACGATAGCGTCGAGATCGCACACGGAGACAATCGGGGAGCAAGGGCCGCCGCCCACGAGCCGGGGCCCCGCACCTGGACTGGCGAGGACAGGGAGGTCAGCAATGACCGTCTACGAAGAGGCGAGCGCGATATCCGGTGACATCGCCGAACTGCGGCATGCCATCCACCGTGAGCCCGAGATCGGCCTCAACCTCCCCAGAACGCAGGCGAAGGTGCTGGCCGCGCTGGACGGGCTCCCGCTCGAGATCAGCCTGGGCAAGGAGCTCAGCTCGGTGACCGCGGTGTTGCGCGGCGGCAGGCCGGGACCGGTGGTGCTGCTGCGGGCAGACATGGACGCGCTGCCGGTGACCGAGACGACCGGTCTTCCCTTCGCGTCCGAGATTGACGGCGCGATGCACGCCTGCGGCCACGACCTGCACACGGCGATGCTGGCCGGGGCCGCGCGCGTGCTCTCCGCCCGGCAGCGTGACCTCCCCGGCAGCGTGATCTTCATGTTCCAGCCGGGCGAGGAAGGCCTGGGCGGCGCCGAGCTCATGATCGAGGAGGGCGTGCTCGACGCCGCGGGCGACCGGCCGGCCGCCGCCTACGCGCTGCACGTGTTCTCGCACCTGACGGACGGCGGGGTGTTCGCGGTCCGGCCGGGTCCGGCCCTGGCCGCGGCCGACATCCTCTACGTGACCGTGCGCGGGCGCGGCGGCCACGCCTCCGCCCCCCAGCACAGCGCCGACCCGATCCCGGCCGCCTGCGAGATGGTGACCGCGCTGCAGACGTTCGTGACCCGCCGGTTCGACGTGTTCGACCCGGTGGTGATCACGGTCGGCAGCTTCCACGCCGGGACCGTGAACAACGTGATCCCCGACGAGGCCAGGTTTGAGGCCACCCTGCGCTCCTTCAGCCACGAGTCGCAGCGCCGGCTCCACAACGAGGCCGTGCGGCTGGTGGAGAGCATCGGCCAGGCCCACGGCCTGACCGTCGAGGCCGAGTACCTGGACAGCTACCCGGTCACGGTCAACGACGCGGCCGAGGCCGAGTTCGCCCGGTCCACCGCCGCGGACCTGTTCGGCGCCGACCGGGCGACCACGCCGGCCCAGCCGCTGACCGGCGCCGAGGACTTCTCCTACGTGCTCAACGAGGTGCCGGGCGCGTTCGTCAACCTCGGGGCGTGCCCGTCCGGCACCGACCCGCTGACCGCGCCCTCCAACCACTCGGCCGGCGCGACCTTCGACGACGCCGTGATCGCGGACGGCATCACCCTCTACGCCGAGCTCGCCCTCCGCCGCCTCGAGCAAGGCGCCTGACCCCGCCGCCCGGTAACGGCGAAGGGATACACAGGTCACCCACCTGCCCGAGATCATGGTGGCGGACGCGAGTTGTGGGGCAGGCGTGAAGGATGCGGGCGAGTCGGCCTGGGCGGGGGCCATGATTGTGTGCCGTTGGGGTCCGCGTTTTCCGCCCAATCGCGTGAGCGTGTGCCGATGGGGGCAGCCCGCGACCCGAAGCCCGCGACCCGAAGTACCCACGATGACCCCCATGTTCGTCTGGTTTGGTGCACGCGGTGACAGTGAGGCCGCTGTGCCGATGTCCGCCCGCCGGTCGTGGGTGGGTCTCGCGTCGACCCCGGACCGAGGGTCTCTCGCCTGTGCGAAGGTGGAGCAACGGTCCGTTCGAATCCTCATAATTTCGAACGGGGCCCTTAGACGCGGCACCGGTCCGGACATAGCGTTACGTCCTGGACGCCGAGTGCTGAGGACGGGGGCGCGAGCAATGGCCGCGAACGGTACGGACTCCAATAGCCTGCACCAAGTCATTAACCAGCTGAAACAGCAAGTTGGCGCGCTCGAAAAACAGCATTCGAGATCGGTCAGCCAGGCCATCCGCCCAGTCCAGGGCGAAGTCGAACAACTCAAGCTCGAGCTGGGAAAGGCGCAGCGCAAATTCAACGCCCTGGAAGGTGAATTCAAAAGCTTCCGGGCCGCCGAGCGCGAAAGAAGCCGGCAGCACGAGGCGCTGAAGGCGGGACTGCTCGACGCGAGGCGCGCAACGATCGCGGCCGAGGCCGAAATCGCGGTCATCGACACCATCCTGGCCAGCGCGCTTCCGTTCCGCCCGCCTGCGTTCGACGAGCTCAGGGACCCGGGGCGGGTGCCCGACTTCGATCCCGGGCGCGAGGGAGCAGCCGAGCCCGCGCCTCGGTGGGAGGACTACGACCCCGGACCACCCGGCTTCCTGAGCCGCGCGACCGGCCTGACCGGCGGGCACGAACGCCGGTTGGAAGACGCCCGAGCCAGCTACCTGTCCGATTGCGACTCCCACCGCGACCGGGAACTGCGACGGGAGCTCGACCTGGCCGAGCGGCGCCGCCTCTACGACCTGGGCGTGGCAGAAAAACGGGCTCACGCGGACGCCAGGAACGCCGAGGTCGAGGGCATGCGGACCGCCTTCGCAGCCGGCGACCCGGAGGCCGTCGGCTGGTTCGCGCTCGAGGCGCTGGAACGATCGCAGTACCCGTCCTGGTACGCCGCTCCGGACCGCCGGTACCGGGTCGCCTGCCGTTCAGAGCAAACTGACCTCATCGTTGAGCTACAGCTTCCCCCCGCCGCCACGATCCCCGTCGTGCGCCGCTTCGAGTACGACGAGCACCTGGCCGTGCGGCGGGACGTGCCCCGGTCGCGCGCCGAGATCGCCGCGCAGTACGCCGACCTGATCGCGAGCGTCGCCCTGCGCACCGCGAGCGAGGTGCTGGCCGCCACCGCCGAGCGGGCCGACACCGTACGGACGGTGACGGTCAACGGTCGCGCCGTCGGCGCGCAAGCCGCGACCGGCCAGCAATCCAGCCCGCACCTCATCAGTGTTTCTGTAACAAGAGAAGCCCTCAATGGCCTTTTCCTGGCCCGCGTGCAACCGCTATTGTGCCTGGCCACCCTGGGTGCAAGCATCTCCCTCGACCCGCTCGCGGGCTTGCCGGTCCAGCCGATAGCGGACTTCCCCGCGCCCAGCGGAGCCGAGTGAAGAACCGGCCCAATGCCCGCCCGTCGCGCACCCCGCGAACGCAACCGGAACCGACTGTAATCAACCGGCTTTATTAACAATTATTAACGTTGACCGATCTTTCCGGCCCATTTAGCTTCAGGGCAAAGCTCATAGTCCGGAGGAATCGTGTCGAGAAAAAGACCGCTGATCATCGCATTGGCCCTGGCAACGACGTCGGCGTCGCTGCTGGCGGTGGCCGCCGTCCAGCCCGCCGGCGCCGTCTCGACCGCGTGCCCGTGGGTCGGGTCGAGCGCCCCGATCCCGACGCGCGTCGCCGAGGTGATGTCCAAGATCACCCAGGCGCAGGAGATCGACCTGGTCACCGGCGCCAGCGGATCCAGCTACGTCGGGTTCACCCCCGCCATCGGGTCGCTCTGCATCCCGGCCCTCAACCTCGAGGACGGCCCGGCCGGCGTCGGCGACGGGATGTCGAACGTCACCCAGCTCCCCGCGCCGGTCGACGCGGCCGCCACCTGGGACCCCTCCGCCGAGAAGCTCTACGGCCAGGTGATCGGGACCGAGCAGGCGGAGAAGGGCAGCACGATCGACCTCGGCCCGACGATCAACATCGTCCGTGACCCGCGCTGGGGCCGCGCCTTCGAGTCGATCGGCGAAGACCCGTACCTGAACGGCACGCTCGGCGCCGCCGAGATCCAGGGCGTCCAGTCGACCGGGACGATGGCCCAGGTCAAGCACTTCGCGGTCTACAACCAGGAGACCAACAGGAACACCTCGGCCGACAACGCCGTCGTCAGCACCGAGGCCGAGCAGGAGATCTACCTGCCCGCCTTCCAGGACGCGGTCCAGCAGGGCGCGGCGTCCTCGGTGATGTGCTCCTACTCCTATATCAACGGCACCGCCGCCTGCCAGAACCCGTACCTGCTGTCCACGGTGCTGCGACAGCAGTTCGGGTTCACCGGGTTCGTCACCTCCGACTGGGGCGCGACCCACTCCACCGCGGCCTCGGCCAACGCCGGCCTCGACATGGACATGCCGGGCAGCGACGGGTACTACGGCAGCGCGCTCGCCAGCGCCATCTCCAGCGGCTCGGTCAGCCAGGCCACGCTGAACTCGGCCGTCTCCGACATCCTGACCGAGATGTTCGCGTTCGGCCTGTTCGACAAGCCCCCGGCGGGATCGCCGGACCAGACCGCCACCAGCGCGGCCGACCAGGCCGACGCGCTGCAGATCGCCGAGGAGGGCAGCGTGCTGCTGAAGAACAGCGGCAACGTCCTCCCGCTGAGCGCCAGCAAGGACAGCTCGATCGCCGTCATCGGCGCCGACGCGTCCACCAGCCCGGAGACCGCGGGCGGCGGCAGCGCCGGGGTCAACTCGAGCGGGACCGTCACCCCGCTGCAGGGCATCACCGCCGCCGCCCCCAGCGGGGTCACGGTCAATTACAACGCCGGGACCTCGGACAGCTCGGCCGCGTCGACGGCCGCCTCGTCCAGCGTCGCGGTCGTCTTCGCCAACCTCTACGAGTCCGAGGGAAGCGACCTGACCAGCATCGACCTCGGCAGCAGCCAGGACGCCCTGATCTCCGCCGTCGCCGCCGCCAACCCGAACACGATCGTCGTCCTCAACACCGGTTCCGCGGTCGTGATGCCGTGGCTGTCGTCGGTCAAGGGCGTCCTCGAGGCCTGGTACCCGGGCCAGGAGGACGGCACCGCGATCGCGAACCTGCTGTTCGGCACGGCCGACCCGTCCGGCCACCTCACCGTCACCTTCCCCACCTCGCTGTCGCAGGTGCCCGCGTCCACCGCCGCGCAGTGGCCGGGCGTGAACGGGACCGTTCAGTACTCCGAGGGCGTCGACGTCGGCTACCGCTGGTACAACGCGCAGAAGGTGACGCCGCTCTACCCGTTCGGCTACGGCCTGTCGTACACAACCTTCGGCTTTAGCAACCTGCACGTTGGAGCGCTAACGGCGGGCGGCGCGGCCACCGTCACCGCGACCGTCACCAACACCGGGAGCGTGGCCGGGGCCGACGTCGCCCAGCTCTACGTGACCGACCCGGCCGCCTCCGGCCAGCCGCCGCTGCAACTCGAGGGCTACCAGCGGGTGTCGCTCGCGCCCGGCGCCAGCGCGACCGTGACGTTCCCGCTGACCCAGCGGAACCTGCAGTACTGGAACTCGACCAGCAACGGCTGGGCCACCTCGACCGGCAGCTACGGCATCTCGGTCGGCGACTCCGACGCCAACCTGCCGCTCACGGGCTCCCTGGCGGTCTCGTCGTCGCAGCTCGGCCAGCCGGTCACGATCACCAATCCCGGCTCGCAGGAGGAGCTGGCCGGCACCGCCGTATCCGTCCCGGTGACCGCCAAGGACACCAGCAGCGGGCAGACCCCGACGTTCACCGCCACCGGACTGCCCGCCGGAACCGCGATCTCCAGCTCCGGCACGATTACCGGCACACCGACCACGGCCGGCAGCTCGACCGTGACCGTCACCGCGGCCGACAGCACCGGCGCGACGGCCAGCACGACCTTCACCTGGACGGTGGAGCCGTCCACCGACGGGATCGCCGCCACCCCGCTGGTCGGCTACGAAGGCCTCTGCCTGGACGTCACCAGCGACAACAACACCCCCGGCACCGCCGTCGACGTCTACACCTGCAACGGCACCAACGGCCAGCAGTGGACCGAGGAGCCGAACGGCACCATCCAGGCCGACGGCAAGTGCCTGGACGTGGTCAGCGGCGGCACCGCCAACGGCACCCTGGTCGACCTCTACACCTGCAACGGCACCGGCGCGCAGGTGTGGGATCCCCAACCGGACGGGGCGCTGCTCAACCCGCAGTCGAACGCCTGCCTCGACGACACCGGCTACTCCACCACCCCCGGTACCCAGGTCCAGATCTGGAGCTGCTCGGGGAACTCCAACCAGTCCTGGGTCCCGCCGGGCGACGCGACCGGCGCCGTCACCGGCTACGACGGGCTGTGCCTGGACGTCCGTGGCGCCAACAGCGCCAACAGCACCCCGGTGCAGGTCTACACCTGCAACGGCACCAGCGCCCAGAACTGGACGACCGAGCCCAACGGCACGCTGCAGGCCCTGGGCAAGTGCCTCGATGTCGTCAGCGGCGGCACCGCGAACGGGACCCTGGTGGACCTGTACGCGTGCAACGGCACCGGCGCGCAGGTATGGCAGCCGCAGCCCAACGGGTCGCTGGTCAACCCGCAGTCCGGCGCGTGCCTCGACGACACCGGCTCCTCCGACACCCCCGGTACCCAAGCCCAGATCTGGGGCTGCTCGGGCGGCGCCAACCAGGTCTGGAAGCTGCCGTGACCCAGGCCGTCAGTCCAAAAGATCAAACCCATCATCCCGAACGGTCGCGTGGCTTCGCCCATCCGGCCCCGCGTTAGCCCCCCAGCGGGGTGACGGCGACTGCCCGCCGAGGGCGTTCACTCCGGCGGGCAGTCGCCGTTTCCGATGATCGGGTCCGTGGCAGCGACTCCGCCTCCGCGCGACTCGGCGTCCGCGCTAGTGGTGCGACTCCGGAAAGCTGTTCTCCACCGAGGTGCCCTGGACCGGCACAACCTCCTCGTCGCGCCGCGGGGAGACGCTGCGCCCGCCGCCGACGTGCGACCCGCCAAGCACGGTCCCGTGCGGCTGCTCGGGCTCCCGGTGCCGCCGATCTTCACGGAGCCGGCCCGCCCGCAGCTTCTCCGCGCTGTAGGGCCTGCGCCGCGACAGCCCCACGCAGATCGGCCACGCGGCCAGCGCGAGCACGCCCACGACGATCAGCAAGATGATGAATCCGGTTGCCATTTCGTCCCCCTAGTCCCGGTAGTCACGCACATATCCGGTGTACCTAGATACCTGCCATCAGAGAACTTCCTCAAACCTCGATGTCGTGCTCATTTAAATCTATGCATGATGCGTAAGTTATTAACGACGTCCCACGTCCGTGAAGTTCTGTGAAGATACGAAAAACTTTGGGTATTGACGTGAAGGCTTGTTAAGAACATTCTCGACATCAGGCACCTTTGTCGACTATTGCGCACGGACGCGCGGGACGGATGTTCGCCAATGAGAGCTGTCAGACGCTTTCGCCATGCCTGGAGACTGGTCGCCGCGGTCGCGGCGGTCGCCCTGGGCTGCCTCGGAATGCTCGCGGTCCCCGCGACCTCGCAGGCGGCCGGATCGGGTCCCTGTGACATCTACTCCGGGGCCGGCACGCCGTGCGTGGCCGCGTACAGCACCGTGCGCGCGCTGTACGCCGCCTATGACGGGCCGCTGTACCAGATCAAGCGCGCCTCGGACGGCACCACCACCAACGTCGGCCTGCTGTCGGCCGGCGGCTACGGGAACGCCACCGAGCAGGACGCCTTCTGCGCGCACACCAACTGCGTGATCACCGAGGTCTACGACCAGTCCGGGCGCGGCAACAACCTGACCATCGAGGGAGCGGGCGGTGCGGCCGGGGCGGACGTTGGCGCCAACGCGGCCGCGTTGCCGGTCACGGTCGGCGGTTACAAGGAGTACGGCCTGTACATCAACGGGCAGACCGGCTACCGGGACAACAGCACGTCCGGGATCGCGGTCAACGGCGAGCCCGAGGGCATGTACATGGTGGCCAGCGGCACCCACGTCAACTCCGGCTGCTGCTTCGACTTCGGCAACGCCGAGACCAACAGTCACGACAACGGCGCCTCGCACATGGACGCGGTCAACCTCACCACCTACTGCGAGTTCTCGCCGTGCTCAGGAAGCGGCCCCTGGGTCGAGGCCGACATGGAGAACGGCCAGTACGTGAGCGGGGACGGCAGCAACCCGAACGACACCACCAGCAACAGCGACTTCGTCACCGCGGTGCTGAAGAACAACGGGCAGACGACCTTCGAGCTCCGCGGCGGCAACGCTCAGTCCGGCGGCCTGTCGACCTTCTGGGACGGGTCACTCCCGAGCGGGTACGCGCCGATGCACCAGGAGGGCGGGATCGTCCTCGGCACCGGCGGCGACAACAGCAACGCGTCGATCGGCTCGTTCTTCGAGGGCGTGATGACGTCCGGCTTCCCGACCGACGCGGCCGACAACGCCGTCCAGGCCAACATCGTCGCGGCCGACTACAGCGGCAACTCCGACGGCCCGCCCGCCACCGCGGGCACGATCGGCGCCCCCGGCGGCCAGTGCGTCGACGTGATCGGCGACGACTCGGGGACCGACGGCTCGGTGGTGGACCTCTGGAACTGCCAGTCCTACGCCATCGACCAGCACTGGACCCACAACTCCGATGATTCGCTCAGCACCCTCGGCCGCTGCCTCGACATCGACGGCGACGGCACCGCGGTCGGCACCAAGGTGGAGCTGTGGGATTGCAACGGCGTCGGCGGCCAGAAATGGGTGCAGCAGTCCAACGGCTCGCTGCTCAATCCCCAGTCGGGACTGTGCCTCGATGATCCCAGCGACAACACCGCCAACGGCACCGTGCTGCAGATCTACACCTGCAACGGCACCGCGGCGCAGGTGTTCTCCGTCAACGGCGGCGGCATGATCGACGGGCCCGGCGCTCAGTGCGTCGACGTCGCGGGCGACGACACCGGCGTGGCGGGCACGGTCGTGCAGCTCTGGGGGTGCCAGTCCTACGCCGTCGACCAGCACTGGTACCACAACTCCAACGGCTCGCTTGAGACCCTCGGCCGCTGCCTCGACATCGACGGCGACGGCACCGCCGTCGGCACCAAGGTCGAGGTCTGGACCTGCAACGGGGTCGGCGGCCAGGTCTGGCAGCAGCAGTCCAACGGCTCCCTGCTCAACCCGCAGTCGGGACTCTGCCTCGACGATCCGAGCGACAACACCGCCGACGGCACCCAGTTGCAGATCTACACCTGCAACGGCACCGCCGCCCAGCAGTTCGCGCTGAGCTAGCGCCGCCAAAACGCCAGTGACGCAGGACGATGGATCGTTGTGTACAGCCGGATGTACACAACGATCCATCGTCTTCAGCCGTCCCTCTGCGCGGGCGGATAACAGCAACAAGCGCAGAGCACCACGCCTGCCGTTGACAGCGTTCCGTCAGACCGCGTCCGCGAGGCGGCCAGGCGCCATCCGGTGCTCGGGGTCGAACTCGTCCTTGACCGCCCGCAGGAGCGCGAGCGAAGGCACCGGCCCGTGCGCGTCGGTCAGGTCCCGCACGTCATCCGGCGCGTACACGACGACCGCGCGCGCATCCGAGGCGCCTGTCGCCGCCTGGCTCAAGCTGCCAAGCTCCGTTCTCAGCGCGGCGACGAACCGGGCCACGGCCGCCGCCGGCGTCGCGGCCGGAACCTTGACGTCGAGCACGCCCACAACGGCCGATCCCTCGATCGCGGCATCGACCCCGCTGCCGGCCGCCACCGCCCGGATCAAGGTCAGCGTCCTGGCCAGCCGGGTTGGCGGGTACGAAACGCGCACCAGCGTCCCCGTGTCCGCAGGAGGGTCCTCGATCTCGGCCCGGATCCGGTGCTGCCGAAGGAGCCGGCCAGCAGCGCGACCAGGTCCCGTCCGCCCGCGACGGCGGGGTCGGCGCTGGCGACGATCGTGCCGTCCGCGCGGACCGCGGTGATGCCGGTGAGCCGGTCGCGTGGCGCGCCGAAACCGAAACTGCGCGAGCCCGCCGCGTTGGTGGCGATCAGCCCGCCGATGGTGCCGGCGTAGGCCGGGCGACGCGGGAACAGCGCCACCGTCTGGCGGGCAGGCGCGAGCGCCCGCTCGAGGTCGCGGAACCGCACGCCCGCCTGCACGGTCACGGTGAAGTCGGCGGGCGCGTGCTCGACGATCCGGTCGAGACGGCGGGTGTCGGCGATCAGATCACAGCTGTCGGGCGGTTTTCCCCAGTGCTGCAGACGCCCGGCGCCACGCGGGACGACCGTCAGCCCGAGCGCGGCCGCGGCCCGCAGCAGCGCCGAGGCCTCCGCCGTCGAGTCGGGCGCGGCGACGTAGCGGGCCGGCCGGCCTCCGATCGTGTCGGCCTCCCCGGCCAACCGGACGTCGGCGCAAGCAGTGGCGAGCTCAGGCGGAATCGGCATTCACGGCTCCTCCGGCAAACGCTGACACGACGTTCCTCCAGACTAAAACGGGATCGACGTTCGTGTCTGCATTGCACCGCCTCGCCCGGCTTGGTCGGGCGTATTCGTGGCATGCTCGAATTGTTCGTCATGCCGCTCAGGACCGAACGCAGCCAACGGAGGATCGTCGTGCCAGTGCTCGAAGGTGTCATCGCCGCCTTGCTCACCCCGGTTGACCGGGCGGGCCTGGTCGATCACGGGGCGCTCAGGGAATCGGTCGAACGGCTGCTCAGCCGGGGCGTGACCGGCATCAGCCCGCTGGGCTCGACCGGCGAGGGATACAGCCTTGACCTCGAGCAGCGGCTCGCCGTGACCGGTACCGTCGCCGCGTCGGTTCCGCCGGGCACGCCGGTGATCGCGGGGATGTTCGCGCACAACCATGAGCAGGCGGTTGCGGAGATCGCCGCCTACGCCGACCGCGGTGCCACCGCCGTGCTCGCGGCGCCGCCCGCCTACTACCCGCTGACGCCCGCCGAGCAGCAGGGTTACTTCGGGCGCCTGGCCGACGCCACCGCACTGCCCCTGGTCATCTACAACATCCCCGTCTTCACCAAGATCACCATCGACCCGGCGGTCGCCGCCGCGCTGGCCGCTCATCCCCGGGTCGCCGGGCTCAAGGACTCCGGCCGCGACCTGGACTACGCGGCGCGACTGCTCGACGCGGTCACCGCCGGCGGCGCCGCGGCGGACTTCTCGGTGCTGACCGGGACCGACTCGATGATCGTGAGCTACCTGCTGGCCGGGGCGCGCGGCACCATCTGCGCGAACGCGAACATCGTGCCCGAGATCGTGCGCGCCGCCTACGACGCGGTCCTGGCCGGCAAGCTCGACGACGCGCTGCGGCACGAGGCCACGCTCCGCGCGGTGCAGTCCTGTCTCCCGGCCGGGTCGACCGCGTCCTACAAGGCCGCCCTCGCCGCCTCCGGGGTGGGGGAGCGGTGGCTCGTTCCGCCCCGGCTGGCGCTGACGGACGCCGACAACGACCGGCTGGTCGCCCGCCTAACCGCCCTCGGCGTGCTCTGACCCCCAGTGTCGGTCGAGCTCCAGGTCAGGTTCCCGGTCGACGACGCCGAGCTGTCCGCTCTGCACCACCGGGCGTTCGGCCCCGACCAACCGGAGACCGACGCCGCCATTCGCCCATGGGCGCAGCGGCTCGAGCGCCACAGCCTGACCTGGGTCGGCGCCTTCAGCGCGGGCCGCCTGGTCGGTTTCGTCCACGTCGTCTGGGACGGCGGAACCCACGCGTTCATTCTCGACGCGATGGTGGACCCTGACTTCCAGCGCCTCGGCATCGGCCGGGACCTGGTCCGCACGGTGACGGACGACGCGTTCAGGGCAGGGTGCGACTGGGTGCACGTCGACTACGAGCCCGAGTACGTCACCTTCTACGAGCGCGCCTGCGGCTTCCGCCCAACCTCAGCCGGCCTCCGCCACGTCGGCCAGGCGCCACATCCCATCACCCGCCCGGCCGGCTAGCTATCTTCCCCGACGCGACTAACGCGATCTTCCGCGCGTACCGTTACACGCCTGACGAGGTGCCGTGGCGGCGGGATTAGCTGTGCGGACAGCCGGGCCGGCGTCGAGTGCGAGATAGCCTGTGGGTGATGACTAACGACGGGCGGATCGCCTCGCCGGCTTCGGTTCTCGTGAACGGGCAACGGCGGGAAGTGCGCACGGAACGGGACACGGCGTTGCTGTACGTCCTGCGGAACCATCTCGGCCTGAAGGGGACCCGGTTCGGCTGCGGCATTGGCTTGTGCGGGGCGTGCATGGTGCTTATCGACGGCCGCGCGACCTACTCGTGCGACACGCCGCTGTGGGCCGTGCTTGACAGGGAAATCACCACTGTCGAGGGCCTTGGCACCGCGGACTCGCCGCATCCGGTAACCGAGGCGCTCATCGTGGGACAGGCCGCCCAGTGCGGCTACTGCATGTCCGGCGTGACCATCGCGGCGGTGGAACTGCTCAAGCGCAGCGATGATCCCTCCGACGCTGAGGTCCGAGCCGCTCTAGACCGTAACCTGTGCCGGTGCGGCGCGCACAACCGCATCGTCCGTGCCGTACTCGCGGCCGCGGCCGAACTGCGGGCGGGCCGGGGCGATGCGGCATGAATCTGGAGACGCGGGCCGTCGCGCTGCCGCCTTCGGTTGCGGCGAACCCGCGTCTAGGCGACTGGGTGCGCGTGCTTCCGTCAGGTGTTGTCGAGATACGGCCGGGGAAGGTGGAACTCGGGCAGGGCGTGCTCACCGCACTGTGCCAGGTGGCCGCCGAGGAGATGGACATCAGCGTCGCCCGGGTGCGGATGGTGTCTCCGGTCACGGGCGTAAGTCCCGACGAGGGCTACACCGCGGGCAGCTTGTCCATCCAGCACTCCGGTGCCGCCCTCCGCCTCGTGTGCGCAGAGGCCAGGGGGCGATACCTGGCGGTCGCCGCGGCTGGCCTGGGCGTGCCGGAGAGCAAGCTGATCCTGGCCGACGGCCAGATCCTGGCACCTGACGGCCGGTCCACCAGCTACTGGGAACTGGCCGACGACGCGCTGCTCGACCGGGACGCCAGCGGCGATCACCCTCCGAAGGACTCTTCCGCGTACCGCGTCGTCGGTACCAGCGTGCCCCGGCTTGACCTGCCTGACAAGCTGACCGGTCAACCACGGTTCGCGCATGACGTGTCACCTAAGGGCCTGTGTTACGGCCGGGTAATCCGCCCTCCGTCTCGAGGCGCGACGCTCACGGATCTCGATGCGACGACGGCGCTCGCGCTGCCGGGAGTGCTCACGGTAATGCGGGACGGCAGTTTCCTCGGTGTGGTCGCCGAGCGCGAAGAGGTCGCGCTGC
>Ga0302314_10006494_pt1 | contig 21143 bp, 19 predicted proteins | sample III_Palsa_N2_3_FD_200533 | JGI IMG/M metagenome (GOLD analysis project Ga0302314, IMG submission 200533) | Peat permafrost microbial communities from Stordalen Mire near Abisko, Sweden - III_Palsa_N2_3 | ecosystem: Environmental > Terrestrial > Soil > Palsa > Peat permafrost | place: Sweden...
TGTCGGCAATCCCGACAACCTCGTCCAACGTGGTCACCTGATAGCCGTCCATCGCCGCCTGCAACGCACAGATCGGATCGATCTCAGTCACGATCACCCGAGCACCCTGACCCCGCAGCGACTCCGCGCACCCCTTGCCGACGTCGCCGTAACCCAGGACGACCGCGACCTTCCCGCCGATCAGCACGTCGGTGGCCCGGTTGATACCGTCGATCAGCGAATGCCGACAGCCGTACTTGTTGTCGAACTTCGACTTCGTCACCGCGTCGTTCACGTTGATCGCCGGGAACCTCAGCACCCCGGCCTGCGCCATCTCATACAGCCGGTGCACACCCGTCGTGGTCTCCTCGGTCACACCCTTGATCGAGTCCGCGATCCGGGTCCACCTGGTCGCATCGACGGCCAGCGACGCCCGCAACGTGGCCAGGATGACCAGCCACTCCTCGGAATCATCCGCGCCATCAGCCGGAACCACACCGGCCTTCTCATACTCCGCACCCTTGTGCACGAACAGCGTCGCATCCCCGCCGTCATCCAGAATCATGTTCGGGGTCTGACCATCCGGCCAGGTCAACGCCTGCTCGGTGCACCACCAGTACTCCTCGAGCGTCTCACCCTTCCACGCGAACACCGGCACCCCACGCGGCTCCTCCACCGTGCCCGACGGCCCCACCGCAATCGCCGCAGCCGCATGATCCTGCGTCGAGAAGATGTTGCACGACGCCCACCGCACCTGCGCACCGAGCGCCACCAGGGTCTCGATCAACACCGCGGTCTGCACCGTCATATGCAACGAACCGGTGACCCGCGCACCGGCCAGCGGTTGGACCTCGGCGTAATCGCGGCGCACCGCCATCAGACCGGGCATCTCGTGCTCAGCCAACCGGATCTCCTTACGGCCGAACTCGGCCAACGAAAGATCCCGCACCTTGAAATCGAACAGCACTGCGACCTCGGTCATTTCGACCAGTCCTCCACGCTCGCTAGTAGGCAGGGCACTACGGAGCGCGAGTCTAGTCACGACCGTGATGCCGCGTCAGCAGGCGCAAGGGAGCTCAGGTGTTCAGGAGCCCCAGAGCTGCGAGGCAGCGGTCTCGGCCTGGCTGTAGGTGTCGCGTGATTCCTGCAGCACGCTGGAGATGTGCTGCAGGACGGTGTTCAAGTCCTCGGCAGCCGCGACCCATTGCCGGTGCTGGTACTGGTACCCGGCGGCGGCGGCGCCGGTCCAGGTGGAAAAGATCGGCTGCAATTGCCGGTACAGGTCATCCAGCAGCGTCTGGATGGTCCGGTTGGTCAAACCGGTCTGTGCTGCGGCGTCTTGAATGGTCTCGAAGGTGACCTGTACTGCCCCGTCTGCCATGGCTGAGCTTCCCCCGGCTAGCGTCTGCCTACTTATGAAATTCTATCGCGACGGCACCGTGATCGTCACTGCGCGGTACGCAGCCGGAACTCCTCGATCGCCTTGCCCTGGTCCGGCCCGGCGGACGTGGCGATCGCCAGGTAGCAGGCGGTGAAATCGGCGAGGGCGAGCAGGTACGCGGCCCGTTCCAGCGTCGTGGCCTGTTCGGCGACGACTGAGCTGAGCGGCAGATTGCGCTCGTTGACCATCGCCTCGACGACGGTCGCGCGCGGCTCGACCCCGGCCTCGGACAGCAGCACGAAGGCGGGCGAGACGCCGCCGGTGCGCGGGCCGTCGACCTCCGGGTCGTAGAAGAGGTCTGCTTCGGCCGCCGCGGCGGCGCCGCCGTCGAGCAGGCCGAGCTGGCCGCGCCCGAGGTCCGGCAGCGAGGCGTGCAGCACCGGGCGTCCGGCACGCAGCGCGGCCTGGTCGGCGAGCCGTCCCGCGGCCACGGTGGCGACGGGCCCGGCGGACCAGGCGGCGACCGGGTGGTCCACGCAGCGCAGCGCGATCTCCTTGGCCGGGTTGACGAAGGTCTCCTGGCTCGGGCGGAAACGCACCGCGGCGTCGTCCGCCGCGGCTGCCGCCGCCTCGTAGGGCTGGGCCGGCAGGATGCCCGCGGCCTCGATCGCGAGCAGCGCCGGAATGGTGACGGACCACAGCCGGGCCCAGACCGGGGCCGACTCGTCCGCCATGCCGAGCAGCACCGCCCGCGTGGGGGCGGCCAGCAGGCCGACCTCCGAGGTGGGCGGGGCCACCACGACCACGCGGCAGCCGCGCCGACCCGCCTCGGCCAGCGCGGCGGCGATCTCCGGGGAGCGCCCGGTGGTGGAGGCGACGACGACCAGGTCGAGCGGGCCGATCCAGCCGGGCAGGGCGGGCCCGGGCACCGAGAGGATCGGCACCCCCGCCCCGGCTCCGGCCACGGCCGAGACCAGCTTGGCCACGGTCGCGCCGGTGCCGTAGCCGAGCAGCACCAGGGCGCGCGGACGGCCGTCGGCCGCCACCGCGTCCAGTGCGGGCCCTGCCGCCGGGTCCAGCTCGCGCAGCGCGGCGGCGCGCCGGATCCGGGCACCGCCCATGGCCACCAGGCGCAGGGTGCCGCCGTGGTCGGCGTCCTCCAGGGCCTGCGGGTCGTCCAGGAGCTCCTCGGGATTCGTCACGTGCTCCGCCTACGCGCTCTTCCGCGCCTCGTCGATCAGCAGCACCGGGATGTGGTCGCGCACCGGGTACGCCAGCGCGCACGTCGGGTCGGTGCAGACCAGCTCGCCGGCCTCGACGTCCTCGCGCAGCGGGGAGTGGCAGGCCGGGCAGGCCAGGATCTCCAGCAGGCTCGGCTCGATCAGGGTGCTACTCATGACTGTCAGGCCTCCGGGGAACGGACGATGGCGAGGACTTCGTCGCGCAGGGCGGCGACCTCCTCGTCGGTGCGCGCCTCGATGTTCAGGCGCAGCAGCGGCTCGGTGTTGGACGGACGCAGGTTGAACCACCAGCCCTCGGCCGGCAGCGCGACGGTCATCCCGTCGAGGTCGTCGATCTCGACGCCGGGGCGGCCGGCGAAGTCGGCGCGCACCGCGGCGGTCCGCCCGGCCTGGTCGGCCACCTCGGAGTTGATCTCGCCGGACGCGGCGTAGCGGGAGTACTCGGCGGTCAGCTCGGACAGCGGACCCGGCTGCTCGCCGAGCGCGGCCAGCACGTGCATCGCGGCCAGCATGCCGGTGTCGGCCTTCCAGAAGTCGGCGAAGTAGTAGTGCGCCGAGTGCTCGCCGCCGAAGACCGCGTTGTGCTCGGCCATCTGCTGCTTGATGAAGGAGTGGCCGACCCTGGTGCGCACCGGGACGCCGCCGTGCTCGCGGACGATCTCGGGGACCGCGTGCGAGGTGATCAGGTTGTGGATGATCGTGGCGCCGGGGTGCTTGGCCAGCTCGCGCACCGCGACCAGGGCGGTGATGGAGGACGGGGAGACCGGGTCGCCCTTCTCGTCGATCACGAAGCAGCGGTCGGCGTCGCCGTCGAAGGCCACGCCGATGTCCGCACCGACCTCGACGACCTTCTTCTGCAGGTCGACGAGGTTCTTCGGGTCCAGCGGGTTGGCCTCGTGGTTCGGGAAGGAGCCGTCGAGCTCGAAGTACATCGGCACCAGGTCGATCGGCAGGCCGTGGAAGACGGTCGGCACGGTGTGCCCGCCCATCCCGTTGCCCGCGTCCACGACCACCTTGAGCGGGCGGATCTCGCTGAGGTCGACGAGCGAGCGCAGGTGCGCCGCGTAGCCGGTCAGCAGGTCGCGCTCGGTGACGGTGCCGGGGGTCTCGGCGTCCTGGAAGACGGAGCCTGGCTCGGCCAGCTCGCGGGCGGCCAGCTCGCGGATCTCGGACAGGCCGGTGTCCTGGCCGACCGGGGCGGCGCCGGCCCGGCACATCTTGATGCCGTTGTACTTGGCCGGGTTGTGGCTCGCGGTGAACATCGCGCCGGGCAGGTCGAGGAAACCGGCCGCGAAGTAGAGCTCGTCGGTGGAGGCCAGGCCGATCTTCACGACGTCCGCGCCCTGGCTCGTCGCGCCGCGCGCGAAGGCGTCGGACAGGGAGGGCGAGGAGGGGCGCATGTCGTAGCCGATGGTGATCGCCTTCGCACCGACGACGCGCACGAAGGCCGCGCCGAGCGCCTGCGCGATGGACTCGTCGAGCTGGTCGGGTACGACGCCTCGGACGTCGTATGCCTTCACCAGGTGGGTCAGGTCGCCTGCGGTCGGGTGCGGGGCGGTCACGGTGGCTCGGCTCCGTTTCGGTTCGGTCGGGGTCCGTCCCGGCAGAGCCTACCGGCTTGAGGTGAAAGCGGAGCCGTCCGCGTCGTCGACCGAACGCAGGTGCCCTCGGCGCGGTGGCTTGTCCCCCTGACGCCCGACGCGGTTCGGCGGCTCCGCGGCCGGGGCGGGCGCGGGATCGGGGGCGCGGGCGGCCTCGCGCACGGCGATGGCCAGCGCCTCGAGGTCGTCGGTGGACGGGGCGCGACGGCCGGACTCGGGCGGCGAGAGCCTCACGATCTGCCAGCCGCGCGGGGCGGTGAGGCGCTCGGAGTGCTCGGCGCACAGGTCGTAGCAGTGCGGCTCGGCGTAGGTGGCGAGTGGTCCGAGCACCGCCGTCGAGTCCGCGTAGACGTAGGTCAGCGTGGCCACCGCCTGGCGACCACAGGCGGTGCGCGAACAGCGACGGACAAGACTCACGTGCGCGAGTGTATTGCGACAGAGGGCCGGGCGGCCATACGCCGCACCGCTTCGCGGTGGAGGCTTCGCCTCGAAAAAGCCAAACCGCAGCTCGGCGGCGGTGGCCCGGCACAAGATTTTCCGCCCGCTGTCCGAGGCGGAGCCTCCACCGCGAAGCGGTTCGGTGTATTACTGTCTGTGGCGTGCACGGTAAGTCGAATATCCCCTCCTCGCCGCCGCCCGGTCAGCCGCGCCGCCGCAAGACGCGCGACCGTCGGGGGCGCGGACTGCGCGGTCCGCTGGCCCCGGCCGAGCTCCCGCTCAGCCTGACCCGCGCGGAGAAGTTCGACGACCTGGTGCTGGACGCGGTCGAGCGGCTCGAGCAGCGCTGGCCGCAGCTGGCGGCGGTCGAGTTCGCGGTCGAGCAGGTCCCGCCGCCGGGCGCCGAGTACTGGTCGGCCGACCCGGTGCCGCTGGGCCGGGCCATCAGGGCCGCGCGCGGGGAGCCGGACCGGATCGTCGTCTACCGCCGCCCGACCGAGGTGCGCGCGGCCACCCAGGCGGAGCTCGTGCCGCTGGTGTACGAGGTCGTCGTCGAGCAGGTGGCCGAACTTCTGGGCCTCGACCCGGAGATCATCGACCCGGAGACGGACGAGGACTGACGGATCGCCTCGTCAGCCCTCGTTCCCGATGCCGGCGCGGCCGAGGCCTACCAGGTCTCGCCGGCACGGGGTCGAATCAGTCTCAGTCCGTGATTGGCTTCGATGTCGGCGTAGTCCTTGACATTGAGCGTTGCCAACGGCAAGCCGTGGGCGAGGGCGACCGCCGCGACCCACGTGTCGTTCTGCGGACGATGCCGACCACGAACGTGACCGTCAGCCGAAAGCATGCCCCACACCTCACAGACTGCGTCATTGCTGTGGATCGTCGGCACAGCCGAGAGCCATGAGCGCAGCTGAGCTCGGTTATGCGGCGCCCAGGAACGCACTACGGCCCACTTTGACATCTCACCGGAGGTCGCGAACGAGATGCACGGTTCATAGCCGAGCAGAGCGTTCAGGATCGGCAGCTCCCGCTTCTTATAGACAGCCGAGGCGACGTCGGTGTCAAGCAGGACGACAGGTGCACTCACGCGAGGCTCTCGTTCCGCCACTCGCGAACAGCCAGGATGAACTCGTCGATCTCCTCATCGGACTCGAATCCCGGGCTGGTCTTCACCATGTCGGCAACCGTGAACGTTCCCTCCGGATGCTTGGCTCGAAGGATCTCCTCCAAGGTCGGTTCCGGCGCGCGCCCGAACGGCCGCTCAGCGTGCTCGGCGTCGGCTGGGTCGATAGTCACGTTGGCCTCCCCGGCGCATGGCGAATAACTGACACCGCCAGATTAACCTCATTCGATGACAGCGGTCGCCTATTTCCGCCTAGTTCTGCGGCACCAGGCCCGAGGAGTCCTGGCCGACGGCCGGGATGGTGACCGCCTCCGCCGCCGTGCTGAGCGGCTGGATGCTCAGGTTGCTGCCGGTGCCCTCGATCCGGGCCGCGTAGACGCCCAGCGCCCCGCCCAGCGGCGTGACGGTCAGCGCGAAGTCGCCGCTGGCGCCCTTGGGCTCGGCGAGCGTCGCGTCCACCGTCTGGCCGGAGGGCACCGACACGGTCGTCGTGCTGACCGCCGGGGTGCTGCCGCCGCCGGTCTCGGTGATCTTCACCTGGGCGGCGGTGGAGGCGGTGTTGGTCAGCGTGACCACGGAGTTGGACTCGTTGTCCGCCACGATGCCGTCGCCGGTCAGCGGGAGCACCGGGTTGGTGTACGCGGTGTCCTGGCCGCCGCCGTCCGACTGGGTGATCTTGACCTCGCCGACGATCGGGAGCGCGCCGCCGGAGCCGGTCACCGGCAGGCACTGGTTCGCCCCGCTGTCCGCGCCGCACACCTCGAGCGCCGCGTACTCCCCCTGCGTCGGCACCTGGCTCAGGTCCACGGACGCCACCTTGCCCTGCACCAGGTCGCCGGAGAACGTCGAGCTGACCGCCGGGGTGATCGTCGAGTGGCCGACCCAGCGCAGCGCCACGCTCGCGTCAGCCGTCGGGGACAGCAGCGACAGCAGCACCTTCTCGTTGTCCTCGGCCTGCGGGATGCCGGGGAACAGCAGCGTGCTCGCGGACTTCTGCGAGCCGATGAAGTCGCGTCCGCCGCCGCCGTTGTCCCAGTCCAGGACCGCGGCGGCGACGCGTCCGGCGTTGGCCACGACGTGGATCGCGTAGGGCGCGCCCTGCTTCTGCGCGTCGAGGACGTTGATGAGCGAGGACTGCTGGGAGTTCGCCGGGATGGTCAGGCCCTGCAGGGACTGCGCCGACGAGCCCTGCACCAGCTGGCCGCTCGCGGTGTACATGGTGACGGTGACGCTCGCCGCCACGTTGTCCACGTTGACCAGGTTGAGCAGCGAGAAGGGCGCCGAGTCGGTGGCCAGGCCGACGAACCAGAAGTCGGTGTCCGGGCTGCCGCAGTTCTCCGCGGCCAGGCCCTTGTCGGCGCTGGTCGAGCCGGAGGTCTCGGTCTCGGTCATGGTGAACCCGGCCGCGTCGGCGCCGGTCGCCTTCGCGATCACCGGGTTGGAGATGTCCTGCGCGGAGGTCACGCCGCCGGACAGGCCGGTCGCGATGGTCAGCGTGCCCGGCTTGCCGGCCGTGAGCACGTTGCCGGTGCCCTGGAGCTGCGTGACGGTCTCGGTGGAGCCGCCGGAGACGGACACGGTGCCCGGCGAGAAGGTGCTGATGTTCGTCGCCCCGCTGTCCTTGACCAGCGGGCAGACCACCGTGGCGCTGGTGATCGGGGTGGTCGTGGACTGCGCGGCGGCCTTGCTCGCCGAGGTCGCGGAGGTCGCCGCGGGCTTGGCGTAGCCGTAGCCGACGCCGATCACCAGGGCGCCGATGACGATGCCCGCGACCTGGATCCGTCGGCCGACGCCCACCACCGGGCCGAGCCGGGACTGCCTCTGGTTGTCGATGGTCACCGGCCCCAGCCTTCCTCGTACTGCTGCTGCTCCGGCGAGCCGTAACCCGGGTACTGCTCGAACTCGGGGTACTGCTCGGCCGCGTTGTCCGGGTCGTGCTGCGGCGGGTACTGCTGTTCCTGCGGGTACTGCGGCTGCTGGGCCGCGTACGGATCGGCGGCGTACTGCTGCTGCTCGTACGCGCCTGACTGCTCGTAACCCTGCTGCGGGTACGCCTCATAACCCTGGTGCTGCTGTTCCGGATAGCCGTAGCCCTGCTGCGGGTAGGCCTCGTACTGCGGCTGCTGCTCCACGTAGCCGTAGCCCTGCTGCTCATAGCCCTGCTGGGGATACGCCTCGTACCCCTGCGGCTGGTACGCGCCGGATTCGTAGCCGTACTCGGCCTCGGCCTGCCGCGGCTGGTAGAGATCGGCGCTGACGGCCTCGGTGCTCTCGTAGACGGGGGCCTGGTACGCGGCCGCCACCTCGTAAGTCGGCTCCTCGTAGGCCGCCGCCGGCTCGTATGCGGGTGCCTCTTCATACGCGGGTTCATACGCGGGCGCCACGTACGTCTCGGACTCGGGCGCCTGGGCCTGCACCGGCATCGGCATCGAGACGGGCTGCGGCTCGGGCTCCGGTGCGGACGGTGCGGACGGTGCGGGCTCAGCGCCGCCGCCGTCTCCGCGGCCACGTCGTCCCCCGCGGCCCTCGCCGCCGGGCTCCTCGGCCGCCTCGGCGTACTCGTCCTCCTCATCGCCGTCGTCCTCGGGCCTGCGGCCGAAGGGCAGCGCCATGATGGTCGCCGCGGCGAAGGCGAGCGCCTCGCCGAGCAACCAGATGGTGTGCGTGTAGGACTGGTACCCGATGGTGATCGTGCCCGCGCCCGCCGGAATGGTCCAGGCCTGCAGGCCGTCGGACAGCGTCGTGGCCGGCAGCTTCTGGCCGTTCTCCTTCGCCGTCCAGCCGCCGTCCGCCTGCTCGGCCAGCACGAGTACCCGGCCGGCGGCACCCCCGGGCACGTTGACCTGCGCCGAGATGTCCTGGGCGCAGACCGCGGCCGCGCCTTGCGCCGAAGTGCCGGGATTCGCGGTCGTGCCGGAGCACTGGTACTGCAGCGCGATGGCCGCGCCCTTGGCGTCCTGCAGGCTGACCCGGCCGACGGTGCCGTTGACCTGCCAGTAGTCGGTCGAGGTGCCGGTGCTGCCGGTGAGCACGTCCGCGGTCAGGCCAGCGGTGCTGCCCAGCGAGTGGGTGATCGCCGTGGGCACCGATGCGGCCGCCCAGATGTAGCCGATGTCCAGGCTGGCCAGGCCCTGCGCGGCGTTGCCGCCGCTGCCGGAGAGCAGTTGGCCGACGAGCGTGTCGAGCCGCTGCGTCTGAGCCGTCGTCAGGTGGATGTCCGCGTCGCCGAGGATCGGTCCTGAACCGCGGGCGACGGTGTAGGCCACCGTGCCGTTGGCGCCCGCGGTGAGCGTCAGGGTGCGTACCTGCGCGGCGCTGCCGTCCTCGGCCGCGAGGTACTGCGGCAGGCCCGCGGAGACCCGGCTGATCGGGTTGTCCGCGCCGCGCACCAGCCACCAGGCGCCCGCGGCGACCGGGGCGAGCACCGCGGCTGCCGTAACCAGCACGCTGACCGGCTGGCGCCAGCCGAACTCGGCTCCGGCGATCCGCTCGCGGGCCCCCTCGGCGCCGACGACGGTCGCGGTGATCAGGCCGAAGCCGAGCAGCGCCGTCGAGACGCCGGGCCACGGCACGACGCCGATCGAGGAGTCGGATGCGGTGACGGTCGTGCGGGTCAGGAAGAGCGCGGAGCCGAAGCCGAGCAGCGAGATCATCCACGCCGAGATCACCACGCGCCGCCGGGTCCCGCGCAGCAGCGCGGCCAGCGCCGTCAGCAGCATGCCCGCGCCGAACCAGAACGGGTACGTGCCGGGGCCGCCCGGGTCGCCGAGCAGCAGGCCGAGCGGCGTGGAGACCGGCGAGTTCAGGCCGTAGCCCGCGGCGCCCAGCTCGGTCAGGAAGGAGCTGGGGTGCTGGAAGAGCGTGAGCGACCAGGGCGAGAGCACCACGAGCGGGGTGCCGAGGACGATCGTCATCCGGATAGCGGTGACCACGACGTTGGACCGGGTGCGCCAGGCCACCGAGACCAGCGCGATGGCTCCGGCGACCGCGGCCAGCGCCCAGACCACCGGCGCGAAGGCCGTGGCCAGCATGAGGATGAACGCGCAGGTCCACGCGGAGCGGGTGGAGCCGGCGCGGCTCGAGCTGCCGATCGCGTCGGCGGCGCTGGTGACGATCAGCGGCAGCAGCGCGACCGCCACCGCGGAGCCGAGCCGGCCGGTGGCGACGGCGCCGAGCGAGACCGCGAGCAGGCCGTAGGCGTAGCCGCCCCAGATCCGCAGCACGGCCGAGTCGGTGACCCGGCGGAAGGCGTACGAGGCGCTCAGGCCCGCGAAGGGGACGGAGCCGAGCAGCAGCACCAGGACCGCGAGGCTGGCCTTGCCGAACAGCAGCGTGCCGAGCAGCGCGATCAGGCCGAGGTAGGCCGGGGCGACGGAGTTGGTGCCTAGGCCGACACCGTGCCACGCGCTGACGTATTCATGCCACAGGTCGCTCACGCCGCCGGGGGTCGGCAGCAGCGCGCCGCCGGCCAGCGTGCCGCTGAACAGCAGCCCGCGTCCGGCGATCAGGGCGACGACGGTCAGGCCGAGGCCGACCGCGATGATCGGCTTCTTGACCAGCCGCTTGAGCACGGCGAAGGAGTCGGTCTCCAGGACCTCGGCCTCCTCGGAGACCGGGCCGGTCTCCACGGAGCCGTGCCGGGAGGCGTTGGCCCCGCCGTCCAGCGCCTTGTCGCCGCGCATCTGGGTCCAGATGGAGTCGATCGCGGCCCGGGTGAGCGCGCCGCGCGGCGGCAGCAGCATGGCCACCTCGAGCGGGTCCGCCTCGCGGATTCTTCGACGGGCCGCACGGCCCCGCAGTATCCGGTCGGGACGGGCGGCGAAGCCGAGCATCGCGAAGAACTCGTCCGAGGCGAGGCCCGGGCTCTTGGCGATCAGGTGGCCGAGCACCCGGAACAGGGTGCCGATGATCAGCCGCAGGTAGAGGAAGGGCCACAGCAGCGTCGGCTTGTTGACGGCCACCGCGTAGAGCGCGTGGGCGCGGTCGAGCAGCTGCGGCCGGTTGGGTCCGGCGTCCACCCGGCGGCGCTCCCTGGCCGAGGCCTCGGCGTGCCGGATCACCGCCTCGGGCGCGACGATCACCTTGTAGCCGGCGTTGTTGACCCGCCAGCAGAAGTCGAGGTCGTCGCGGAACAGCGAGATGGCCCGGTCGAAGCCCTTGAGCTGGTCCCACACGTCGCGGCGGATCAGCATGCCGGCCGAGCCGACGGAGAGCACCGGGCGGACCTCGTCGTACTGGCCCTGGTCGTGCTCGCCGCGCTCGAGGCCGGTCCAGCGGCGGCCGTTGCCCGCGATGGTGACGCCGACCTCGAGCAGCTGGCGCCGGTCGTACCAGCCGTGCACCTTGGGGCCGATGACGGCGACCTGGTCGCTCGGGTGCGCTTCTGAGTACTCCTCCGCGGTCAGCAGCAGCTGGCCGAGGCAGTCCGGGGAGGGGGCGCTGTCGTCGTGCAGCAGCCAGACCCACTCGATCGGCGCGTTGGCGTCGTAGCCCACCTCGTCGTAGCCGACGGGGGCGGAGTTGGCCAGGCCGAAGGTGACGGCGGACCCGTAGCCGGTGGAGCGCTTGCGGTCGAGAACCAGCTCGGAGCCGAGTCGGGAGCGCAGCAGCTCGGCGGAGCGGTCGCGGGAGCCGGTGTCCACGGCGATGATCCGCTGTACCGGACGTTGCTGACCGAGCAGCGCCTCGAGCACGTTCGGCAGCCAGCGCTCGCCGTCGTGGCTGACCAGGACGGCCGTGACGACGTGGCGGCGCAGTGCTTCGTGCGGATTGGCGGCGTACGCGCGGGAACGCGTAGGCGGTGCGAACTGTGACATGCGAGGCCTAGGTCTCGACGGCGGTTTCCACCGCGCCTCGAGCGCTGGATGCGACGCGGCGGCGGTCGCCCCACTGTACTTGAGCTCTCGCATGCCCGCTGCACTGTATTCGAGCTCTCGCATGCCCGCTGCGCGATCGGTCGCGGGAAGTACGGGTCGGGTTCCGAGACGGTTGTACGGTCAGCTCTCGGAGGTGGGGGGGCGGCTCTTATGCGGCCTTCTTCTTCAGCCTGCGGCGCTCCCGCTCGGAGAGGCCGCCCCAGATGCCGAAGCGCTCGTCGTGGGCCAGCGCGTACTCCAGGCATTCGGCCTTGACCTCGCAGGCCAGGCAGACGCGCTTGGCCTCCCGGGTGGATCCGCCCTTCTCCGGGAAGAAGGACTCGGGGTCGGTCTGCGCGCAAAGGGAGCGCTCCTGCCAGCTGAGCTCCTCGTCGAAGCCGCCGAACAGCGGGAAGACCTCGGTCACGCCCTCGCCTCCCGTCCTGTTGTGCCGCCCGCGGCGCGCGGAGGCTCGCGCCTGCCGCTGCCCCGGCCTAATACGTCCGTTCTCACCACTGCCGTTCCCACTGCGACCACCCTTGATGACGCGGCGTCACAATGCGGTGGCCTGATGGAAATTACACGCGCGTCGTTCCACGGGCGTCAAGCCGGGATCTGATAGCGGAGCGTTGATTCACCCGGAGGGAGCAGTACGGACAGCACCGCCCCGGCGTGTCCCGCAGCGGCGCCACCTGCGGCACCGGAGCGAGCGCGACGGAGGCATCGAAGAGGGCTTCGAAAGGGATTGCCAACGCGAATTGCACCCGAACGAGTGAACAACCCGCTGATCACGCTGCGTAGGTGGCCGCATATACGGCGCCGTTTCGGGTTTCCAAAGACGCCTCCCCGGCCCCGATATCGCGTGCTACCCTCGACCCATCATGAGCGGGCAGCATCTCTCCTTCGCCCAGCGCTCGACCCACCGGTCGCGGCGCGGCGCGAGCATGCCCGTGCTCATCTCCCGCAGCTGTTGTTGTCGCTGTAGCTGACCCCGTCCGGGCGCTGAGCGCGCGGACCGGGACCTCCCTCCCAGCCAGCCAGCCCCGACACAGACGGGATCCACCCCATGGCTCCGCGCATCGTCGCGACCCCCGCGCCGTCCGCCGACAGCATCACGCCCGACCTCGCCATGGTGCTGCACGACGCCAAGCCGCACCCGCAGCTCGGCGCGCCCGCCCCGCAGCCGCCGAGCACCGCGAAGTTGGGGAACGCCGCTGCGGCCATCGCGGTGGGACTCGCGCTGCGGCCGACGGCCCCCGGGGACGACGAGGCGGACCTCGCCGCGCTTCTCACCTCCTATCTGCTGCCGCCCGGGACCCGCGCCCGGGTGCACCGGACCGGGCCCTCGGGCGTGCTGCTGCTCGCCCCGTCGAACGCCCCGCGCGCGGTGGCGATGGCGGCGCCCGGGGTCTACGTCGTCGTCGAGGTTGTGTGATCGCCCGCCGGCCGCGGACCCGGGCGAGTCTCCAGGTCGTCCTACCGGTGCCATAAGCTCAGATCGTGAGCGCTTTCCAAACGCAGAAGATCACCGTGCTGGCCGGCGGCGTCGGCGGGGCGCGGTTCCTCGAGGGGCTGCTGCACGCGGCCCCGGGGGCCGAGGTGACGGTCATCGGGAACGTCGGGGACGACATCACGCTGCACGGGCTGCGGGTGTGCCCCGACCTGGACACCGTGATGTACACGCTCGGCGGCGGCATTCATCCGGAGCAGCGCTGGGGGCGGGAGGCCGAGAGTTTCGGAGTCGCGAAGGAGCTGGCCGAGTACGGCGTCGGCCCTGACTGGTTCACCCTCGGCGACAAGGACATCGCCACCCACCTCGTGCGTACCCAGATGCTCGAGGCCGGGTTTCCGCTCTCGGCGGTGACCGAGGCGCTGTGCGCGCGGTGGAAGCCGGGCGTGCGGATGCTGCCGGCGACGGACGACCGGGCCGAGACGCACGTCGTGGTCCGGGACGAGGAGGGCAAGCGGCGGGCCGTGCACTTCCAGGAGTACTGGGTGCGGATGCACGCGCCGGTGGCCGAGCAGATCGTCTTCGTCGGCGCCGCGGAGGCCAAACCGGCCCCGGGCGTGCTGGACGCGATCGAGAACGCCGACGTCATCCTGCTGCCGCCGTCCAACCCGGTTGTCTCGATCGGCGCGATCCTGGCCGTGGGCGGCACCGGGCAGGGGATAAGGGACGCGGTGATCGCCTCCCGGGCCCCGGTCGTGGGCCTGTCCCCGATCATCGGCACGGCGCCGGTGCGCGGGATGGCGGACAAGGTGCTCGCGGCCGAGGGCGTGGAGACGACGCCCTCCGCGGTCGCCGCGTACCACGGCTCTGATCTGCTGGACGGCTGGCTGGTGCACGAGACGGACCTGGACCAGGTGGAGCCGGTCGAGCAGGTGGGCATCCGCTGCCGCGCGGTGCCGCTGCTGATGAAGGACGTGGCGGCGACCGCCGAGATGGCCACGGCCGCGCTGGCCTTCGCGGCGGAGCTGGCCCGATGACCCACTCCGCGGTGCCCGCGCTGACCGACTCGGTCTCGGTGCACGCCGTTCCCGGTCTGCCCGAGATCCAGCCCGGCGACGACGTGGCAGCACTGCTGTCCACCGCTCTCGAGGCCCTCGCCGCGTCCGGCGGACCGCGGCTGGCCGAAGGCGACATCCTCGTAGTCACTTCGAAGATCCTGTCCAAGGCCGAGGGGCGGGTGCGTCAGGCCACTGACCGCGAGGCGGCGATCGACGAGGAGACCGTGCGGGTCGTGGCCCGGCGGGAGAATCTGCGCATCGTGGAGAACCGGCTCGGCCTGGTGATGGCGGCGGCCGGGGTGGACGCCTCGAACACCGCACCCGGCACCGTGCTGCTGCTGCCGGAGGATCCGGACCGCAGCGCCGCCGAACTGTCCGACGCGCTGCTGCGGATCCAGGGCGCGCGCGTCGGGATCATCGTCTCCGACACTTTCGGCCGAGTGTGGCGAAACGGTTTGGTGGACCAGGCGATCGGGGCAGCGTATCTGACGCCGGTTCAGGACCTTCGTGGCGCCGCGGATGCGCACGGGAACGAACTCGCCGTGACCGTCACGGCGGTCGCCGATGAGCTGGCGGCGGCCGGGGAACTGGTCAAGGGCAAACTGGGAGGGGTTCCGGTGGCGCTGGTGCAAGGCCTGAGCGCGCTGGTGTCGAACGAGAGGGGCGCGGGCGCCAAGGCGCTGCGGCGGCCGAGCGAGCAGGACCTGTTCTCGCTCGGGACCGCGGAGGCGCGGGCCCTCGGACGGGCCGAGGCGGTGCACGCGCGACGCACGATCCGCTCGTTCACCGCGGACCCGGTGGCCGAGGAGACGGTCGAGCGCGCGGTCGCGGCGGCCATCACCGCCCCGGCACCGCACCACACGACGCCGTGGAGCTTCGTCGAGGTGCGCACGCCCGAGGTGCAGGCCCGGCTGCTCGACGCGATGCTCGAGGCCTGGGTCAAGGACCTGCGCGGCGACGGCTTCAGCGAGACGGCGATCGACAAGCGCACCAAGCGGGGCGACGTATTGCGCGGCGCCCCGGTGCTGCTGGTGCCCTGCCTGACGATGGAGGGCTCGCACACGTACCCGGACGACCGGCGCAACGCGAGTGAGCGCGAGATGTTCCTGGTATCCACGGGCGCTGCGATCGAGAACCTGCTGGTGGCCCTGGCCGTGGAGGGCCTCGGCGCGGCGTGGATCTCGTCCTCGATCTTCTGCCGCTCCACGGTGCGCGAGGCCTTGGAACTGCCGGACCACTGGGACCCGATGGGCTGCGTCGCGGTGGGCCACCCGGCCGCCCCGGCCCCGGACCGGCCGCCGCGCAAGACGGAGTCGTTCCTGATCCGCCGCTGAGGTCATAGGCTTCGACCAGCGGACGCGGCGTTTGGCGGACGCGGGCCGTGCAAGCACATCATGGCGGCCCGGTTGCGGCGCCGCCGCACCGAGGAGGCGGAACAGGATTGACCGAGGTCACCGAGCCGGAACTGCATGCCTCCATACACGCCGGGAACGCGCAGCACACCTTCGCGCTGCTCGAACCGCATCCGACCGCCGAACTCAAGCGGTTCCAGAAGTCGCTGGCGAAGATCCGCGCCGAGCAGCGGCAGTTGGAGCGCACCGACTGGACCGCGTCGCGCACCCTCGGCGGCGCGCTCGTCGTCGCCGGCGTGCTCTGCTCGGACACCCCGGCGCAGGCGGCCGGCTGGCTCGGCCGACGCGACTCGTTCTACGACTTCGAGCGGAACGCGCCGGATCCCCAGGGCGTGCTGGTCCGCAGGCACGACGCCGCGTGGCTGAGCGACCTGGCCCTGCGCCTGGCCGAGCGGCTGCGCCCGGACGACGACTACGCCTATTGGAGCTTCGTCGAGCAACTGGCCGCCAGTTCGGGCACGCTGCTCCCGCTCAGTCCCGCGTACGTCCACGGCTGGCTCGACGCCGCCCGGTACGCGCGGTCGGAGGCGAAACGAGGTGACGAGGCCTTCGTCCTCGCGGACTGGCTCCGCGGGCAGCCACGGCTGCCCGAGCGCGTCGAGGCGGTATTCGCGACGGACAACGCGGGCAGCGAACTCGCCGAGTATGCGGGCTACGAGGTCCCGGAGGCGAGCACGTGGCCGAAGGCGATCAGCACGCTGATCGCGGAAGGCGGGCTCGACCGCGCGCAGGTCCTCGACTCCTGCATCGCGCGTCTGCTGCGCGGTGACAAGCCCGGCAGCCTACGCGGCGTCCTCGGCGTCTTCGAGGAACTCGCGCCGACGCGCGCGGAGGTGCGCGAGCGGCTCGGCACGTATCAGAGCATGGCGACGTCGGCCACGGGCACGGTTGCGAAGATCGCGCTGCACGAACTGCGTGCCCTGGACGCGGAAAACCCCCTCGAGCCGAGGGATCTCGCGAAGCTGAGCGAGGGGATCCTGGCCAGGCCGGAGAGCGGACTGGCGGCCAGCCAGCTGATCTGGCTGGACGCCGCGCTGAAGCGGGATCCGGGAGCCGCCGCCATCCTGCTGCCCTGCCTGGGCACCGCTTTCACGCATCCGGCTTCGTCGGTGCGGCAACGTGCGCTGAAGCTGCTGGCCAAGCATCTGAAGAAGGCCGATCCCTCGACCCTGTCAGCCCTCCACGACGCCGCGCGCAGCATCGACCCGGCGCTCAGGGCCGAGGCGGACCAGCTCCTCGCCGCGCCCGTCGCGCCCGTCGCCACGATGGAGGCGTAGACAGCCGCCCCCGGCTACGGCTCCTTCCCACCTTAAGACTCCGTACGGCGACGTGCCGTCCTCCGCCTTCCCCGCACTGGCCGAGACCGCGGGCGTTCCCGGACCGCTGACGCACCTGGCGCTCGTCTGCCCCCCCTGGCTGCCGACAAACTGGAGAACCACATAGCCGCCCAGATCGTCGACGCACTGGCCCAGATCGAGGAGTCCGACGCGTCCAAGGAGATCTTCGCCGCCACGGCGGCCATGCTCCCCGACCCACAGCGCCGTCAGCGCCGAGATACGCGGCGTGGACGTGCCGAGCCTCGCCGAGTTGGCGGCACTCGCCAAGCCCAGGCGCGTAGGTGTGAAGGCCCGCAGACTCTAGGCGGCTCTCGGGTAGACCCCTTATAGGGCTTCCTGGAAGCGTTGTACCAGGGCTTGGATACAGGTACGCAGACTCACGGCGACAGCGACCGCTTCGTCCTCGTCGAGCAGAAGAGGCGGTAGCGTGCCACCCGAGCCGAGGCGGTAGCCGCCGGTGGCACCGCGGACCGCGCTGACAGGGTAGTCGAGGGCGCGCAGTCGTTCGATGTCGCGACGCAGCGTGCGCTGGGTGACCTCCAGGCGCTCGGCGAGTTCGGCGCCCGTCCACCGGGGTCGGGTCTGCAGGAGCGAGAGCAGCCGCAGGCTGCTCCAGTTGCCTGAACGGAAAATGATCAACGCGAACACGGGAACGCGCGCCCGCGACGGCCGCTACTGCGCAACCGGCCACCATTGGCCTCGCCCCCAACCATCGGTTCGACGCAGGGAGCCGATGCGACGTCAGGCACCACCCGACGTGCGCGTAGAGGACGACCGGAGGGAGGACGACGAAGTCCCCGTGGGAGCGGAGCGAGTAGGGCCAGGGTTTGAGAGGGCGGGCGGGTGGGCGAAGCCAGCGCAGCGACCCATAGCGGAGCGTGGCCCGAACGAGGAGCCGGCGCGAAGCGCGGCGAAGCACCGGCGACGTAGGCAGGGCCGACCCCAATCGGCAAGTAACGCCTAGCGCTTTTGTAGCAGAATCCTGACGGCGCGCTGGCGGTGCGGGGCGAAGGGGGCGAGGAGTTCTAGCATCTTCGCGTCGTCGTACGTGCGATCGCCCGGGTCGCCGAGGATGCCGCAGATGATCCTTGGCAGGTGCAGGTCGCCTACGCTCACCAGGTCCGGTGCGCCGTGGCTGCGTTGCAGGGTCTCGGCGGCGGTCCACGGGCCGATGCCGGGGATTGTCTGGAGCTTGGCGGCGGCCTCGTCTACGCTCGCGGCGGCCAGGCGCTCAATGGCCGTCGCTCGTCGGCAGGCGCGGATGATGGTCTCGGCGCGCTTGCCGTCCACCTCGGCGCGGCGCCATTCCCAGGAGGGAATCAGGGCCCAGGCTCGCGGCTCTGGCATCACGTACATGTCGCGCGGCATCCAGGCCGGGCCGGGGGCGGGGGTTCCGTAGGAGCGCACGAGTCGGCGCCATGCGGCGTACGCGGAGAGCGTGGTGACCTTTTGCTCGAGGATCGCGGGGATCAGTGCCTGGAGCATCAGGCCGGTGCTGATGAGACGTACTTGGGGCCGGGTTCGGTGCGCCTCGGCGAGGATCGGGTGGGCCGCGGCCAGTTCGGCGAAGCCGGTGAGGTCGTCTTCGGCGCCCAGCATGGCAGGGGCCTGCCTCAGCAGCCACTGGGCGCCTCCGCCCCACGCACTGAGTTCGACCTCGTCGTCCACCGCCGAATCGCGGCCTACGCGCACGCGCAGCGTGCCGGGGCCTTCGGGTGTCAGCGCGGTGCGCCAGACCGCGTTGACCGGGCCGTCGTCGGGGCCGTACTCGACGCGGTAGGTGGGGTCGTAGGTGCCACGCCGCAGCACTCGGAGCGTTCGCTGCACCTGGGTCGGGACGCCGCGTACGGAGGTTGTGGCTTCGGCCTCCGTACGCATGACAGCGCGCTGTGCGGGAATCGACACAGCGCAGGAGCTTAGCCCCGGGTTCAGACGAGATCCCGGCTTAGCTGGGATCGTGGCTGAATCGGACCGAGGAGTCCGGCAGCACGGCGTCGCAGGACACGCGCACGCCCTGCAGCAGCTCGTTGCCCGCGCCGACGCTCGCGCCGTCGCCGATCACCGCGCCTTCGAGCACCGTGCCGGCGCCGATCCGGGCGCCGCGGCCGATGATCGAGTCGCGGACGGAGGCACCCGCCTCGACTACCGAGCCGGCGCCGAGGACCGAGCCGTAGACGGCCGCCCCCGCGCCGATGCGGGCGTCGCGGCCGATCGTGACGCCCGCGCCGAGCTGCGCGTCGTCCGCGACCTCGGCGCCGTCGAGGACCAGGGCCTCGGCGAACTGCGGGTGGGTGGTGACGGGCACGGCCGGGGAGCCGATCGCGCCGAGCACCAGGTCGGCCGAGCCCCTCGCGAAGGCCGCGGGGGTGCCGAGGTCCAGCCAGTAGCTCTGCTCGACCACGCCGAGCACCTTAGCGCCGCGCTCGAGCAGGCCCGGGAAGGTCTCGCGCTCCACCGAGACCCGGCGGCCGGCCGGGATGCCGTCGATGATGTCCCGCCGGAACACGTAGCAGCCTGCGTTGATCTGGTCGGTGACGATGTCCTCGGGGCGCTGCGGCTTCTCCCGGAACGAGGTCACCCAGCCCTCCGCGTCGGTCGGCACCAGGCCGAAGGCGCGCGGGTCGGCCACCTTGGTCAGGTGCAGGGTCACGTCGGCGCCGCGGGCGGCGTGCTCGGCGCGCAGGGCGGCGAGGTCCACGCCGGACAGGATGTCCCCGTTGAAGATCATCACCGGCTCGTCGGGCGCGCTGACCAGCTGGTCGGCCACGTTGCGGATGGCCCCGGCGGTGTCCAGCGGCTCGACCTCCTGGACGTACACCAACTCGAGACCGAATCGCGACCCGTCGCCGAAGTACTCCTCGAAAACCTCCGGCTTATAGGCCGTGGCGAACACGATCCGGGAGATCCCAGCCGCCTTCGCGCGGGCGAGCTGGTGGCTGAGGAAGGGCACGCCCGCCACTTCGAGCATCGGCTTCGGGGTGTTGACGGTCAACGGGCGCAGCCGGGTTCCCTTGCCTCCGACCAGGAGGATCGCTTCTGCCACGGTTCGAGGTCTTCCTTCTCGGCAACTGTCGGGCGGGGTTCTTGCGGCCATGCTTACCGACGATGGTAAACAAATCCTTCGTCGAGGCTGAACACTAACTGATGGCCGCGACGGGGTCCGCGCGCAAAGCCTACGCGGTGGTACGGCCCGCCGGTTTGTAGGCTGGGCGCCATGGCTCAGGAACCCTCGGACCTCGCGGCGCTCTGGCGCTCCCAGGTGGCGCGCAACGGACCGCGTCCCTTCTTCACCTACCACGATTTCGGCACCGGGGAACGGGTCGAACTGTCCTATTCGACGATGGACAACTGGACGTCCAAGACCGCGAACCTGATCCAGGACGAGCTGCTCGCGGATCCGGGCAGCCGGTTTCTGCTGGCCGCGCCGCCGCATTGGATGACGGCGGTCTGGGCGATCGCGCCGCTGCTGTGCTCGGCGGTCGTCTCTCCGTGGGGCGACGCGGCCCGGGCGCGGTACGCGGTGGCCGGTCCGCAGGCCGAGCAGCTGGACTACGCGCGGGCCTGCGGCGGGGAGCGGTACGCGCTTTCGCTGCTGCCGCTGGGGCGTCCGTTCGCCGAGGTGCCCGAGGGTTTCGCGGACTACGTGGTCGAGGTACGGGTGCACGGCGACCGCTTCGCGCCCTTCGACCCGCCGAACGCCGACGCGCCCGCGCTCACCACCGCGTCCGGCGAGGCGCTGACGCATCGCGAGGTGCTGGAGGCGGCGGCGGGGCGTGTTGCGGAGGGCTCGCGGCTGCTGGTGCCGGTGGAGCGGACGTCCACGGACACGGAGGGATTGATCGACTGGCTGTACGCGCCGTTGGCCGCGGGCGCTTCCGTGGTGGTCGCCCGCGGCGGTTCCGAGGAGGATCTGGCGCGGCTGGCCGAGGTGGAGCGGGCTCAGTTGCCGAGCGTCGAGCGGTAGAGCGACCTGGGCGAGGTCAGAAAGCCCCAGCCCCAGGAGAAGTGCATGGTGGCGAGCACGAGCGGCAGCCGCAGCCGGATTCCGGCGGCCTGCCCTCGGCTCTCCCGCAGCGAGCCGAGCCCGATGCCCAGCAGATAGCCGACCGGCGCGGCGAAACCGATGGCCAGCCAGGGAACCGTGAACAGCGCGACGATGCCGAGCAGCGTCCCGAGCACGACGGCGAGGACGGCGAGCGGCGGCGCGAGGTAGCGCAGGCTGGCCGTGCCGGAGTGGGTGCGCATGACGACGCGGCGCCAGCGTC